>Ga0315268_10001721_pt1 | contig 25180 bp, 6 predicted proteins | sample C1_top_MG_FD_204535 | JGI IMG/M metagenome (GOLD analysis project Ga0315268, IMG submission 204535) | Sediment microbial communities from Yellowstone Lake, YNP, Wyoming, USA - C1_top | ecosystem: Environmental > Aquatic > Freshwater > Lake > Sediment | place: USA: Wyoming | collected 2017-08-01
GCTCGTCGCGAGAGTCACCGGCACGGTGTTGCTGACGGTGATCTCGGACGGCGGAGCGACAAACTCCTGGTTGGTGATCCCGACGTTGCTCTCGGCGATCGCATTGACCGCCAACGTGACGGTCTTGCTGTTGTTGCTGGGTACCTCGTCCTTCACGTGGAGTTCGCTGGACTGGAAGCCCACCGTGTTCTGGAAGGTGAAGCTGTGCTGGCTGGGCTGCGTGCACTTGATGGTGTAGTTCTCAACTACCTCCACGTTCGGGCTGACCGGCAGCGACGGGATGAGCACGGTTGTGTGGCTGTTGGGTACCACCGTGCAGCCCGCGTCGGCGCTGGCCAGGTCCTCGACCTGAGCCGCCACCGGACCGAACGGACCGTTGTTGTGGATGACCTTCCTTATCTCAATAGGAACGTCGGCGCCAACGGCGATCTCGGTCGGCGGGGCGGTTATGGCCATGCTGACGATCTTGAGGTCAGCACTGGACCAGGCGGTGACGTCGGGCCAGTTCTTGTGGATGTTGTTGGCGGGGAACTGGTCCCAAGCGGGCGGCTGCGGCGCCGCGCCCACTGCCAGCTCGAAGGCGTCCACGTGGAGGCTCTTCTCCATGCAGTGGAGGGTAGCCGTCAGGTTGTACACCTTCACCTGGCTGGCGGCCATGGCGATGGTGCCGTCCAGCTCGCTGTGGAGCTTGCCGGCGATGACCTCCTCAACGAGCAGCAGGCCTTGCTGGTCGCCGCCCCAGGAGATGGTGCAGCCAGGGCCAGCAGGCGGTGCCGAGATGAGGAGGGCCGTCACGTCCACGTTGGCCGGATCGTTCCCGTTGGTGACGGTGATGGTCACCGGGTAGGGCGTGTCCACGCTAACGTCGACGGTGACCTGCTCGGCCTTGTTCACGGCAACCGAGACGTCGCTCATCGGGCAGCCGTTGTTGTTGCCCGTGGGGTCGGGGTCGCCCGCAACGGTCGGGCAGTCGTCGTCGCCGTTGGGGATGCCGTCGCCATCGATGTCCGGGTCGCAGGCGTCACCGATGCCGTCGTGGTCCAGGTCAGCCTGGCTGGGGTTGACGTCCCAGGGGCAGTTGTCCTGGCCGTTGGGCACGGTGTCGTTGTCGACGTCCGGGTTGGAGATGACGCTGACGTGGTTCTCGTCGGTGTTGTTCAGCGGGTGGAGCTCGGTCATGGCCGTCGGGTCGATGTTGACCACGAACTGCTCCAGGTTGCTGAAGGTGCCGGCCTGGCTGCAGGTGATGACGTAGTCACGGGTGACCACGCGGACCTCGCTGGGGGCGAAGAGGGGCTCTACCCACGACAGCTTGCTGTAGTACTGGCTGCCCACGGTCCACTCGAGGAGAGTGTCACCGGGCTTGGCCACCAGGTGCGATACGCACTTGTTCTTGTCGATGGAGACCTGCGTCAGGTTGACGTTCGCCGGCGTGGGCCCGATCCCGTTGGTCATCGTGATGGTGACCGTGCGGGTGGCGGGCAGGTCCTTGCCGACGACGTCGCCGGACGGGCTGCCGTTGCCGATGTTCTCGTCCTTGGTCAGGTCCACCGACATGTCGGTGTCAGCGGTGATGCACATGCCGTTGGTGTCGGCGCGGGCGCGGGTCTCGCCGGTGTCCTCGCGGGTGAACAGCCCGTAGAACACCTGCGGGCCGAAGGCGTTGCACTTCTCGATGGTGTACACACCCTGCGTCCCGGCGAGGGCGGGGTTGTCTTCGCTGGCGCCCAACTCGTTCCAGGTAGCCGCGAGCGGCGTGCAGGTGGTCGGTCCCGGTGGGGCGTAGGGGGCGGGGTTGCCGGGCACGATGAGGGTGATGTAGCCGTTCAGCGGGGCCGGCATGCCGATGGCGTTGAACACCAGCACGTTCACTTCCTCACCCAGGGCCGACAGGTAACCTACGTGGCGCGCCCACAGGGTGGGGAAGCCGTTCATCGGGTTGCCGTCCAGGTTGTCGATCTGGAGGACTACCCAGTCGAGGTAGCTGGACCAGGAGGTATAGCCGCCGGCCATGCCCGGGCCGAGAGCGGCGATGGCGCTCGGGGTGTTGACCAGCGCACCCACGTCGCGGCAGTGGGGGGCGGGGACGACGCCGCCGAGGGGGTGGCCGGGCTCAGGGCTCGCGTAGCCGGGCGGGCACATGGCCGCGTCGGCCAGGATCGAGCCGCCTCCGGCGGGTGCGCCGTTCGGGCAGGCGAACGCCGGTGGAACGTCGACCTGCACGGAGAAGGTGACGTTGCCGGTCTTGGACGGCTCGGGGATGAGCTCACCGGGGGTCACCGTGAAGGTCGAGGGGATTATGGCCATCATGCTGGACACCATGGGCTGGTTGTCCGGGACGCCCAGGGCGAACAGCTTCTCGCAGGGCAGGCCCAGGATGCAGACGTCGTCCGCTGGCGGGGTCGCCTGCTCGCCGGCCGTCGCCTCGTCGATGATCACCGAGAAGCTGGGGTTGAACGGGTCCACACAGGCGATGGAGACGTCGAAGGACGCCGTGGTGGGCGCGCCCGTGTCCACAGTGTGCGCCTTGGTGATCGTCACGTTGTTGGTGATGTGCAGCGTGGCGGTGCCTGCCGCGGTGCACTGGACCAGGACATCCTCATCGTGGTTCTTGACGACGCCCTGAACCAGGCTGTCCGTCTCGTTGAGGACCGGCGTGAGGACCGCCAGTGTGCCGGTGCCTCCGGTTTGGGCCGCCGTCTTGGCCAGCCCGACCGAAACCGCGCTGGGGTAGGTGGACGTCAGGAGCAGGGTCTTGCGCACGTTGACGTCGATGACCGTGCCGATGTCCAGGTACCAGACGCCACCCGAGAGGAAGGCTCCGTTGTAGTACGGCGGGGTTGTGCCGTGCAGGGAGCCGAGAGACGGGCTGAGCGCCGGACCCAGGGCGAAGGAGTTGATGGCCACGTCGCCGTAGATCCACGCCTCTAGCGCGAGAGGCTCCACGTCCGTGTTGGCGTGAGGATCAACGGCCGGCTCGCTGTAGCCTGCCGTGAGCCTGGTCGCCTTGTTGGTGAAGGTGACGGTGTGGTCGCTGGGCTCCGTGCAGTTGACGGTGAAGTTGGTGGTCAGCGAGTCGCTGGAGGGTGGCGGGTTGATCGTCCCGTCGAAGTCCAGCGTCACTGTCTTCTCGTCGTGCAGCGGGGCTACCGTGCAGTCGGCGGAAGCAACCGCGTCGATCTCGATCTTCACGCTCACCGGGTCGATGGTGGGGCCGTAGTCGGTGGCCGTGGTAACCACGGTGACCGCGCCGCCGGTGCCGACGTCGATGTCGCCCGCCGCCGTGCCGTGGGCGTTGGCCGGCTGGGACGTGATGACGGAGGCAACGCCGATGTCCACCTCAGGCAGCGGGCAGTCCTTGTTGATGGACAGCTTGCCGGTCTTGATGGAGTTGACGGTGACCGGGCCGACGGCGTCGTTGACGACGAACTTGTTCCAGGTGAGGTTGGTGTCGTACGGCGCGCCGGTGAAGTCGATGTCCAGCCCGAACCGCATCACCTCGCCGTCGCCGGCCGGGCCCGCGGCGGACAGGTTGAGGGCGCCGGCGTTGAAGGCGCCGTCCGCGTCGCAGGGCGGGGCCGTGTCACCCAGAGTGAACGCCCCGGCGCCCAGCTTGAGGGTCTGCTCGGGCGATCCGGACGTGCAGACGTTTACCTTGGTGTTGGTGTACGCCATCCAGATGTCCGCCGCGGTTAGCGCCGGTACACCGCCGCTGACGTACGCGTCGACCCAGGCGTCGGTCGTGCCGTCCAGGGCCGTCGTCCCGTTTATGCGGGTACAGCGGTCTATCTGGCCGAGAGTTGTGGCGTTGTTGAAGGTGACACCGCCTGCGCCCGTGCATGCTGCGCCAACTCCTGCGCCGTTGTTGCAGGGGTTGGTGTCCATGCCGCCTTCGGTGATATTGGCGAGGGCGGTGCTCCAGAATTGGGACGCGAAGATGGCCAGCGCTACTACTAGCGCGCCTAGAACCGCGCCCCAGACTAATCGCTTATGCATTGCCGCACCCCCTTGGGGAATACTTAAGAACTTCCTCTCTGTTCGGTCCCCAAACCTCTGCTCTTGAGCCTCACCTCCTCCTAGTGGGCAGGCCTGAGAGTCAGGCCCTTACTACGTGCAAGTGTTTCCGATCCTGCCTCTGTAAAGGAACACGTCGCCGGTGACGCTGATGTCGCCGCTGGCGTCGAGGTCGAGGCGGCGGACGTTCCAGTTGGTGGCGACCGACTTACCGACGTTGCCGCGGAACTTGAAGACGTCGCCGGTCACCGAGATGTCCTTGCTCTGGTCCATGTCCAGCGGCCAGGCGTCATGCTTCATGGTGCCGGCAGAGCCGGTGGGGTTGTTGGGGCAGCCGTCCAGCGGGTCGGTGCCCAGCTTCCACTCGATGGCGTCGGTGCGCGCCAGGGAGGGGTCGTTGTCCTTGTCAGCGTCGCAGGCATCGCCGATGCCGTCGCCGTCGGTGTCCGTCTGGTCGGGGTTCTTGATCAGGGTGGTGCCGGCCTTGCCGCAGTTGTCCAGCGGCGGCGTGACCTCGTCGTAGCCGTCCTTGTCGGCGTCGCCCGGGCTCTGGCAGCCGGTGTCGGCGGCGTCGGTGTTGCCATCGCCGTCGTTGTCGATGCCGTCGGTGCAGGTGCCGAGCGTGGTGGTCGGCTGGGCGCCGCTGACACCCAGCACCCCGGCTACGCCGGTGATGTACAGGTCGACGATCTCGCTCTCAGGCGTCTTGGCTCCGTTGCCTGTATCGCTGCCGAGGGCGGTCTCGGTGTCGGTGCACCAGCCGTCGCCGTCGGGGTCAGCGCCGCCGATGCAGATCGGCGCCCACATGGAAGCATGGGCGTAGGAGCCTTGCTCCAGCGTGTCGTTGGCGTCGCAGGCGTCGCCCATCTGGTCGCCCTTGGGCCCCAGGTCAGCGGCCGGGACGTTCGCCCAGGCCTCGGTCTCGAACTGGTTATCCTGCGGCGGGGTCGTGCCGTTGGCTACCGTCGGGCAGTTGTCGTTGCGGTTGCTGTAGCTGTCGAAGTCGTGGTCGCCGATGCCGGTGTCGGCGTTGGGCGTCGGGTCACAGTCGTTGGGGATGCCGTCGCTGTCGTTATCGGAGTTCCCGGGGCCGCCGGGCAGGCGCGGGTTCCAGGCGGCGGAGTTGGAGTTGGGGCAGGTGTCCATGTAGGTCTCGATGCCGTCGCCGTCCCAGTCTCGGTAGGCCTGGGCGTAGGCCCGCTCGATGTGGGTCCCGGTGTTGAGGATGCCGGTGTTGGCCGGCGGGTTGGTGTTCTTCACGTAGCCGGCCTCATTCACCGCACCCGTGGCGGGGTTGTCCGTGGTCGTCCCCTTGCTGGTGATCAGAGTGGCCAGGGGCGTGCAGAAGTCGGCGATGGACGAGGGGGCCGGGTTGGCGTCCCTGGGGTTGTTGAGGACCGCCACCGAGGGGTAACCCATGTTGGCGCCCATCTGGGCGGTAATGCCCGGCATCGAGCTGAGCTGGCCCGGGTTGAAGGTCAGGAACTGGAGGAGGATGTTCTCCCCGGAGACGGTGGTCACACCGGCCATGCGTGACCGCGGCTGGAGAGGCAGCTGGGCGCCGGTGCCGTCGGGGTCAAACATCTCGTTGAGGAACTGGGGGTAGCCGTCGATGAAGTCGTACAGCCCGTTGGCGGGGTCAGTGGACTTTTCGCCCCGGACATCGGGCACGGGGTTGGCGATGGCGTTCTTGAGCACCCAGCTCATCGCCGCCGCGTTCAGCACGTCGTTGATGTCGGTGTCGGAGTCCCACATGAGGAAGACAGGGTTCAAGGGCGTATTGCAGGCACCGTTGCCGACGGCGATGTTGATGGCGGCGTTGACGGTGCCGGACCCGGCCCCGTTGGGGATCTCCGAGTCGGCGGCGATCTTCCACGTCGGCGGGTAGTAGGTGTAGACGATGTCGCCGCCGAAGTTGTAGTCGGGCGCCGGGAAGTTGGTGGTGATCGTGGTATCGGATGCGACGCCGCCTGCAGAGTTGGCCACGGCGAACGTGGCTGTGGGGTTGAAGCTCTGGGCGTGGGTGCTGCCAGAGGAAGAAAGAGCTAGGGCAAGATACCCTATTGCTACCGCAAAGACCAAGATAGTTACTGCGGTGCGCTTGCCGGCCATATCCGCTCCTCCCAGAATGTGACGCCATGGGGGGGCGTCACCCTAGAAACATATGCGGGCTCGGGTGACTTGACACTTAGTCACCCGCCTGGGAGACCTATTCTATTTTCCTGCCCTATTCACCTCCCTGGATCTATCTCCGCCCTCCTGGCCGGCAAGGGGTCCGGAGACGTTATGTTTTCATCTGACAATGATTTCTATACACCCGTTTCACACGTCTTGTCAAGCGGTTCACAAGTGTTCGCGGTGGCAAAAGGGTGGTTTTCGGGAAAACGGACACAAAGAAATCGTATATTTATTGAGCCTCAGGTCACAATCCAAGGGGCAATATCGGCAAACTGTCCTGGGTGCGGGAGGGGCCGCGCCAAGCGCACATCGTCCCCTCCCTCTCCTTTCGTGCCCTACTTCGAAACCCTGCACGCCCTGAGCGTGTCCTACGCGCACGACAGACCCCTACGTGCAAGTGTTTCCGATCCTCCCTCTGTACAGGAACACGTCGCCGGTGACGCTGATGTCGCCGCTGGCGTCGAGGTCGAGGCGGCGGACGTTCCAGTTGGTGGCGACCGACTTACCGACGTTGCCGCGGAACCTGAAGACGTCACCGGTCACCGAGATGTCCTTGCTCTGGTCCATGTCCAGCGGCCAGGCGTCATGCTTCATCTGGGGCTTAGGGCCGCCGCCATCGGGGTCGGGGTTGTTGGGGCAGCCGTCCAGCGGGTCGGTGCCCAGCTTCCACTCGATGGCGTCGGTGCGCGCTAGGGAGGGGTCGTTGTCCTTGTCGGTGTCGCAGGCGTCGCCGGAGGCGTCGCCGTCGGTGTTCGTCTGGTCTGGGTTCACGACGGCCGGGCAGTTGTCGGAGACGTCGGGGACGCCGTCCTTGTCAGAGTCGGTCGGGCCCGGGTTGCACTTGGGGTCGGCCGCGTCGGCGCCGCCGACACCGTCGTTGTCGATGCCGTCGGAGCAGGTGCCGGGCGTGGTAAGGGGCACGGCGCCGCCCGGCGGCCCGGCTACGCCGGTGATGTACAGGTCGACAACGATGCTCTCAGGCGTCTTGGCGCCGGTAGTCTTGTCGCCGCCGAGCAGGGCGTTGTCCTCGGTGGCGTCGCACCAGCCGTCGCTGTCGGCGTCGGTGTCACCGATGCAGACCGGCGCCCACATGGAGGCATGGTTATAGTGGCCGTCCTCCTGGTTGATGTTGGGGTCGCAGGCGTCGCCGAGGCCGTCGCCCTTGGGCCCCAGGTCAAAGGCCGCGCCGAAGGTGAGCCCCTCGGCGTCGTGCTGGTTGTCCTGGGGTGGGGTCTGGCCGTTGGGCACCAGCGGGCAGTTGTCGCCGCGGTTGGCGTAGCCGTCGAAGTCGTGGTCGCCGATGCCGGTGTCGGTGTTGGGCGTCGGGTCACAGTCGTTGGGGATGCCGTCGCTGTCGTTATCGGAGTTCCCGGGGCCGCCGGGCGCGCGCGGGTTCCAGGCGGCGGAGTTGGAGAATGGACAGGTGTCCAGGTTGTTGTCGATGCCATCGCCGACGCCGTTGTTCTCGGCGTCCCGGTAGGCCGCAGCGTAGGCCCGCAGGATGTGGGTCCCCGTGTTGAGGATGCCGGTGTTGGCCGGCGGGTTGGTGTTCCTTACGTAGCCGGACTCATCCACCCCGGCGGTGTCAGGGTTGTTCGTGCTGGTGCCGTAGCTGGTGATCATGGTGCCCAGGGGTGTGCAGAAGTCGGCGATGGACGAAGGGGCCGGGTTGATCTCCCTGGGGTTGTTAAGGACCGCCAGCGCGGGTTGACCCCAATTGGCCAGCATCTGGGCGTCAATGCCCGGAATCAGAGCGAGCTGGCCGGGGTTGAACTGCACAACCTGGACGAGGATGTTCGACGAGGAGACGCTGGCCCAGCCGGCCATGCGCGACCGCGGCTGCAGGGGGAGCTGGGGGCCGGCCGGGCCGTCGGGGTCAAACATCTCGTTGAGGAAATAGGGGTAGCCGTCTATAAAGTCCTTCAGTCCATTGGCGGGGTCCCCGGGGTTCGCGCCGCGGACATCAGGCACCGGGAAGGCCACGCTGTTCTGGTTGACCCAGCTCATCGCAGCCTGGTTCAGCACGTCGTTAATGTCCGTATCGGCGTCCCACAGCAGGAAGCTGGGGTTCAACGTGGTGTTGCACGGCCCGTTGCCGATGGAGAGGCTGATCAGCGTGTTGACGATACCGGCGCCTGCTCCGTTGAGGACCTCTGAGTCGGTCGCCAGCTTCCACGTTGGCGGGAAGAAGATGGCGACGTCCCCGCCGAAGTTGGCGTCCGGCGCCCCGAAGTTGGTGCTCATAACAAGGTCGGATACAGCGCCGCCGGCAGAGTTAGCGACGGCGAAAGTGGCGTTAGGGTTGAAAGTAGTGGCCTGAGTATCGGAAGATGAGGCCAACGCGAGGTAGGCAATCGCCGCCACAAAGGCGATGACTACCGCGGTACGCCTTCCTGCCATTTCCGCTCCTCCCCCTCTGTGACGCCACTAGCGGCATCACGACCGAAACCGTCCACGAGCCGTGACTCGTGACGAAACGTTAGTGGCCTGGAGAACGCGTCATGTTTTCCGCTTCCTGTGCACCTCCGATCTATCCCCAGGCGCTGGCGGCCTGGAGACGTTATGTTTCTATCTGATCATGGTTTCTATACGTCCAGATCAGCCGTTTGTCAAGCGCTATGCCAGGGATTGTCGGCATGTTAGCGCCCTCTGCTATGGGGAGGGGCCGGTCCAAACGTCCCGGCCCCTCCCCCGCGCGGCCGGCGTATCGCCGGCCGCTCCCCGCTAGGGAGTGCAGGTGTTGCCGATCTTGTTGCGGTACTGGAAGACGTCGCCGGTGACGGTGAGGTAGCAGTCCTTGTCCAGGTCCAAACGCTGTCGCCATAGCGGCGAAGGCGCCGGACAGGCGGGGTCGGTGCCGCCTTGCTGCCCGATGCGGTTGCGGTAGTTGAACACGTCGCCGGTAACGGTTATGTCCCTGCTCATGTCTACGTCCATGGGCCACGCGTCGTCAGCGCCGATGACATCGGGGCAGTCGTCCAGGCAGTCGCTGCTCACCCACCATTCGATCTGGTCGCGGTACGTGTCGCCGTCGGTGTCGATGCCCACCTGGCAGGTCTGAGAGTTGACAGCCAGGTCAGTGCACTGCCAGTTGTTGGCCGTGTTGGGGTCCATGTACGGCGGCATGACCTCGGCCTTGTTGCAGAAGGTGAAGGTATAGTTGCCGTCCACCCAGCAGTGCAGCTCGAAGTTGCGGGCGTAGGGCACGGGCCCACCCGGAATCTCCACGGTCTGGAAGTGGAGGGCGCTCTCGGCGCTGCGCATCGGCGGGTACATCGGGTCGCCGTCGCCGGGCACCTTAGCGTCGCGGTGCGTGTAGCCGTGGATCTGCTCGATGGGGTTGGCCGGGTCGTACCGCTCGTACTCGTGTAGCGTGTCGCCCTGCTGGGCCACCCAGCGGCCCTCGCAGTTCTGGGGGACGTTGGCCAGGAACGTGATCTGGGAGTCCACCGGCCCCTGCGCCAGGACCTCGTCCCGCGAGGTGACGGTGATGGGCACGTTGGTGCTGGTCTGGATGTCCAGATCGGGGTCGCCGGTGTCATGATCGCTGGCGCTGATGTCCATGCTGACGCTCAGCACGTGTTTGTCGGCCTCCTGCGGCGGCCCCCCACAGTACACCGTGACGTCTGTGCTCCTAAGGTTATTGGACGGGTCGGGGTCTGCGATGGGATCCTCCGGGTACTCGTAGTTCCAGAGGGTGATAACGTACACCCCCTGCGCTTTGCACTCGAACTGGATGCCGCGCATGAGCTGGACCTGGCTGCTCACCGGCAGCCAGACCGGGAACTCCAGGTCGTTGATGTCGCCGTCGTTGGGCTGGCCAGGGTTCACCCAGCCGCGCTGACAGTCCACCGGCATGCCAGCAATCGGTGGCTGAGGTGGCGGCGGAGTGTGGAAGCCGTAGGTGCAGATATCGCCCCCCTGGGCCATCCACCGCACGTCGACCGGGCTCTGGGGGAAGTCGCCTGTCACCCACCACCAGACGTTGGCCCACGTGTCCTGCGGCCCGTTGTTGTGCTTGACCTCCGAGACGCTAGTAGGAACCCAGATGCCGGGTTGCGGGACCACGACCCACGGCGGGTCGGCCCAGAAGTCGAGCACCTTCACGTCGGCTTCACCCGCTGGCTGGGTGCAGTTGACGGTCACATTGGTCGTGGCCGTGTTGTCGGACGTGTCGCCGTCCTCCCAGCGCTCGTGCGGCGGGTTGGGATTAATGGGCCACTCATCGTTGATCAGGGTGACGGTGTAGGGGCCTCCGGCGACGTTGCAGGTGAGCTCCAGGTTGCGCGACACCCGGAGGTTAGCGCTTATGGCCGACAGGTTTACCTGGAAATCGAGCACCTCGTCGCTGGGCTGGGTGTCGCCCGCCTGCTTTATCCAGCGGGCGCTGACCGGCCCGCCCGCCGGCTCCTGGGCGGTCCAGGTGACGTCGGACCAGGCGGACTGGGGTCCGGCGTTGTGCTTGACCTCGTCCGCGGTGATCTCGAAGGGCACGCCGACTTCGCCGCTCAGCTGCGACGGCGCCGTCCACGAAAGGATCTCGATGTCGGCGTTGTGCAGCGAGTGGACGAGCATGGTGGCCTTCCACCAGTTGTTGGTCAGGTTGGGGTCCACGTCCGCGTCCACCGGTTCGGGCTCGATCTTGTTGTAGAAGGTGAAGGTGAAGTCGCCGGCCTGCGAGCAGTCGAACTCGAAGAAGCGCAGCAGAGAAAGCTGCCCTCCCACCGGCTCGTTCAGCGCCCAGTCGGCGGTCTGGAAGTGAAGGTCGCTCTCGATGGTGTTGGAGTTGCCGTCGCCGTCGATCTTCTCGTTGTAGAGGGGGTCTTGGGGGTTAAGGACGGTTCCCCCCGTTTGAGTCATGGGGTCGCTGGGGTTGGTGAAAGTGTCGGCGGTGGTGAGGATGTCCGTATGTAATCCGTCCGGGCTGGTCTGGGGGATCCAGCGCCCCTCGCACCCGAGCGGCACGTCGGCCAGGAAGGAGACGTAGGCGTCGTCCGGGACGTCGGGCCCCAGGTTCATGTCCAGCGACGTGACGCTGACCTTGACGTTGGTGGTCTTGAGGTACTTGAAGTTCGGGTCAGTCGTGGCGTACTCGTAGTTGCTGGTCCGGGTGAGCGGGTCCTCGCTCAGCAGGGTCAGAGGGTTGCCCTCCTGGGGGTAGTTCTTGCCGTCGTCCAGGAGAACGTCGGACACCTGCTTGTCGACCACGAGCGGCGACACGAAGATCATGTCGTAGACTATCCAGACAGTGCCTCCACAGTTGATCCGGAAGTTCGTGGGGCTGGGAGGGGGGTTACCAGGGTTCAGCACTGTGCAGGTGTCGTACGGGCGGGCGGGGAGAGGAGGGGTCGCGTCGTGGCTGGAGCTGTTGTTGTGGTCCGGCGCTCCCATGGGGGGGCAGCCGTCGTTGACGACGAGGTCGCCGTCGTCGTCGCGAGTGTTCGCGCACTGGGCGCCGACCTCGACGCCGGGGGCCACCGGCGGGCAGCCGTCGTTGACCCTGCCGTCGCCGTCGTTGTCGAGGACATCGCCGCACGGCCCCCCGCCCGGCACCAGCCCCTCCGCCGCTACGGTCAGCCAGGTGTCATCATGTGGTGCTGGTGTAACGTCGTGCGTCCACGGGTCGGATATGTAGATTTCGTTCGGTGCCAGGTTGGCGTTGTACCCCACGCCGGTAACTACGTGGGCGGTCTCCGGGTAGTAGCCAGGTGCGGGCTCCATCCACAGCAGGACGTCCTGACCCGCGCTCATTTGGGTCATGTAGTCCGTGAGTGTGGGCACTTGCACCACCTGGTCGACGCCGGGGACGCCGGGACCCGCCACCCCGGCGCAAGGGTCGCGAGAGTTCGTGGTGGGGGCCCCTCTGTTGACTATCAGTCCAGTATGGAGCCCGCACCGCGCCGGGTCGATGATGTCGTGGACCTTCAGGCCACTGCCGTAGTTCTCCACGTAGTCCGTGAGGCCGATCAGGTAGTCCCACTTCTCCACGCCCTCGCTATAGCAGTAGTTGTTCTCGTCGTCAGCGTTGCCAGAGATGTTGTCCGCGCCGTCGGGGTCCCGAACGCCGTCCTGAACCTTGTCGCGGAACGTCGTCTGAGCGATCATGCTCATGACCTGCCTGTAGCCGGGGATGGCCGGCGGAGGCGGAGGCCAGCCCTGGGCCCTGTCATTGGCGTCATACCAGGAGGCCCCTGCTACCCCTCCCTGGCAGATGCTGCCTTGCGTCTGGCTGTTGACGTCGGTGGCCTCCCATGGGTGGCCTGGACCACCCAGCAACCCGTCCTGGCCGGTGGTGTTGTGCGCGAACCACCAGAATGAGTTGGCGGCCGCTCCTACCCAGCACCAGCCCTGCGAATGCTGGCCGAAGTCGGGCATGGAGACCTTGGTGTAGGTCTGCGGCGGCGCCTGCGCTTCGGCCGTGCCGCCGTCGTGCAGCACGGCGGCCAGGACAAGGGCGGCGGCCATCACCCCCAACGCTGCCCCAAGAGTGATAGCGATGCGCTTTCTGGTCATGACAGCCCCCTTCCCGCTGGGCCCGTGCTGACGGCACCCAACGAAGTGTGTCGGCGGCGACGATCACCGCGCGACTGGTAGGATGCGATTGGCGGGGTCGTGGAAAGGTGCGCGCAATGCGTTGCGCCGCAAAGGATCGGGGTAGCGCTTTCGGCCAGGAGCGCTCCGTGGAGATTCAATCGACACCAAGCATGAGCGCCGATGGCCTGCGCCATCGGCGACGCCTGGTCGGGCCGCCGTGAAACCCCCTGGGTCTCGGCCACACCGCACCCCACTCGTGGCCTCGCCCTGCCATTCCAGGCCAAACGGCACAGTTGGAGACCGTTCTGCCTCGTTACGTCGTCATAATACCCGTCGACAAAGAATTGTCAACCCTTTTTGGGGCAAAACCGCTTCTTCGCGCACCTTTCGGTGCGCTAAGGGGCGCGAACGCCGCCTCTATCAGCGGTCAGGGGTCAAAAGTCCAGACGCTGCCGTCGGACGTTGTGATGAGCACCAGCGCCGCCTGGTAGGCGCTGAGGCTGGTCATGTTGCTGGCTTCGGGCCTGCCGGGGAAGTAGCGGCCCCAGAGCCCGTCGTTCCCCAGGACATACAGGCCGCCGAGGGCAGAGCCCATGCTGGCGGTGGCATCCACCGGGGGCTTGGTCGCGCCCGCGTAGCACACATCGCTCCAGCCGGCGGACAGGGTCGCGTTGCTCGGCGGCGGCTGCGTCGCCTGCTGCGCCCATGTGGCCGCACCCGACATCAGGAGGAATAGCGGCTCGTAAGGTCCAACGCTCTGGATAGTGCTCACATCCGGCCGGCCGGGGAACCAGCGGTCGTATCCCTGCGGCATCCGGAGGCGGTATGCGGCCAGCACCTGACCACCGAGTCCTGCCAGCACATCCTCGATGTTCCCCTGTGTCACGACACAGGGGTGGTTCCAGCCCTGGGCGAGCTCGGTGGTCAGGGCTGGTGGGGTCGAGGTGGGCGTGCCGGTGCCGGCCGGCGCGGTCGACGTAGGCGTGGTGGTGGGGGTGGGCGTGCCCGCCGGGCAGTCCTGGTTGATGGCGAGCTGTGCCGTCACAGTGGTGACGGCGTGTTCGCCAGCGGTGGAGGTGTAGGCGCCTTTGGCGAAGCCGAAGGTGACAAGGCCGGAGGCGCCGATGTCGAGGCCCAGCCTGACCAGGGTGCCGTTGCCGGCAGTGCCTGGGCCGTCGAAGTAGAGGGCGCCGGTACTGACCTGGCCGTGGCTGTCGGGCATGCTAATGCTGAAGTTGATGGCCCCCGGCATCTTGATGAGGTCGTCGTAGCTCGGCTCGGCGATGTGGACTTTGGTCGGGTCGTAGGTCACCCAGGCGTCGTAGGCCAGGGGTGGCTGGGTGTCGCCGGTCACGTAGACGTCGACGTTGTACTCGCTTCCGTTGTCGCAGGCGGTCTCAGCGGCGTCCACGGCTGGACAGCCGTCGTTGACGCGCCCGTCCTTGTCGTCGTCGACGGCGTCTTCGCAGGCGGTCTCGGCCGTGTCGACGGCTGGACAGCCGTCGTTGACCCGCCCGTCACTGTCGTCGTCGATGCCGTCGAAGGTCGGAGCAGCGACGTTCACGCGCGCGCAGCTCTCCAGGGCTCCCAAGGTGTTCGCGCTGTTGCCGGTGATCTCAGGGTCGATCCCCATCTGGATAGGTTCGGGTGCAAGGGCGACAGTGGCCTGCCCCTCGCCTCGGGGCAGGAGGGAGAGTGCGGCCAGCAGGCCCGCGGCCAGCAGAACGACGATCGGCGGTAGGCGTGTCATGGTCACTCCTTTTGAAATGGTATCCAAACGATGATAGGCGGCCGAGGGCGGTTCTTCAACACGCTCGGACTGTCGGCTTCACCGGCAGTGCGGCCTCTCCGGTAGCCCTTGCTTGGAGGGTATTCGAAACGTTGACAGCTGTGAACCTGTCGCATAGCATGATTGTCAATCCCCAGGCGGCACGGCGTGTCCCGGGTGAGAAGCCCACAGTGTCGTGGGGCGGGAGGATTTGGCATGGACGGGTGTTTGCGGCGCTGGTGGGCCTTGGGCCTTGTGGTTCTTGCCCTGGTGGTCGTCGGTCTGGGCTGCGGGGACGGCGAGGCGACGGTGACCCCGTTGACGGGGACACCGGAACCGGTGACGACGATTCCTCCGACGTCGCCCCAGGCGAGCGCCACGCCAGGGTCGTCACAAGCTCGCGATCTTTGCGCTCTTCTCCCCAGGGAAGACGTTGAACGTCTTCTCGGTGTGACAATAACTAAGGCGGAAAAGGAGCCAACCGTTCCCAGGGACAACTGCGCATACAGCACTGCCTCTGAACTAGGGTATGTCCTCTTGACCACCGGCGAGATTCCTGAAGATATGGATGAGTACGCGAAGAACATGAAAGAAACCTTGGAGCCACAGCTTGGCGCAACGCTGACCTTCAAGCTCGACCTCGGTGTGGGGGATCGCTCCATCCTCGTCTTCGTGGATGGCATCCCCCAGTCGCTCGCCTTCGCGGTGGGCCCGGAAGGGTACGCCGTTGGAACAGGATACGAGACCGTGACCGAGGATGGTCTCCTGGGCCTGGCCAAGATCGTCGTAGAGCACCTCCAAGGGACGTGACCGGGGCTAGTCCCCGAGGCGACGACACTCTCCATTTCGCGGTTCGTCTGCCGCGCCCATGCCCGCTGTGGCATGACGCTAGCGCTCGCCGCTAAGTGCAGCTCTGCCCGATCCTTCCGTGGTAGAGAAACACATCACCAGTGGCGCTAATGTCACCGCTTTGGTCAAAGTCCAGCCGCTGCCACCAGTTGGGGTCGCCGACCTTGGTGCCGAGGCGCCCAAAGTAGTTGGCCACGTCACCGGTCACGCTGATCGCGGCGTCATTGTCAATGTCGAAGGGCCAGGCGGCATCCGATAGGTCGTCCGGGCAGGCGTCCAGGGGGTCGGTGCCCAGGTAGGTCTCACGGATATCGGAGAAGCCGTCACCGTCGGCATCGGGGTCGCACACGTCGCCCAGGCCGTCCCCGTCCATGTCCGCCTGGGTCGAGTTGGCGATCAGGGGGCAGTTGTCACACGCGTCGCCCACGCCGTCGGCGTCACCGTCCAGCTGGTCGGAGTTGGGGACCAGCGGGCAGTTGTCGGCGCCGTTGACGATGGTGTCGCCGTCGTTGTCGCCGTCGCAGGCGTCGCCAATGCCATCGCCGTCGGTGTCCCGCTGGTCTGGATTAGGCGTTAGGGGGCAGTTGTCACAGGCGTCGCCCACGCCGTCGCCGTCGGCGTCCAGCTGATCAGAGTTGGCGGTCAGAGGGCAGTTGTCGGCGACGTTGGCAACGGTGTCGCTGTCCGCGTCGGGGTCACAGGCGTCGCCGAGGCCGTCGGCGTCCACGTCCGCCTGGCTGGGGTTGGGGGTCAGCGGACAGTTGTCGGTGCCGTTGGCAACGGTATCGCCGTCGGCGTCGGGGTCGCAGGCGTCGCCTAGGCCGTCGTGGTCCGTGTCCGTCTGCGCGGGGTTAGCGATCAGCGGGCAGTTGTCGACGGGATCCATAGTGCCGTCGCCGTCGCTGTCGTCGCAACTGTCGCCGATGCCGTCGGCGTCGCTATCCGCCTGGCTGGGATTGGAGACCAGGGGGCAGTTGTCGGTGGCGTCCAACACCGTGTCGTCGTCGTCATCAGGATCGCAGGCGTTGCCGAGGCCGTCGCCATCGGTGTCGGTCTGGTCAGCGTTGGAGATGAGGGGGCAGTTGTCCGTGTTGTCCGGGACGGTGTCGTTGTCGTCGTCGGGGTCGATGCAGTCGGCGGAGCCATCGCCGTCGTGGTCGGGGAAGCCCTCGTCGACGAGAGTGTCGGCGTCGTTGTCGAGGCCGTCGCAGCGTTCGGGGGTCGAGGTGGGGTCGCGGGGGTTGGAGCCGCCGGCGGTCTCCTCCTGGTCGGAAAAGCCGTCGTTGTCGTCGTCAGGGTCGCAGGCGTCGGCGAGGCCGTCGCCGTCGAAGTCGGGCTGGTTGATGTAGAGCTGGGCGTGGAAGGTAGTGCCGTCGAACACGGAGTCCCCATTCGTGTCACCGATGGACTGGCCGGAGACGTCGGTCAGGGAGGGACGCGAGACGGCGAGGTTGACGACGCCGGGACTGAGGGCGGTGATGGAGATGCGGGCGAGGATACCGGAGCCGGAGTCCTGGTAGGGCGGGGCGTTCAGGTCGATGGCAGAGGCGTAGAAAGAGCCGTCGGAGTCGGGCGTGGAATCGGAGGCGTTGTAGATGAAGCTGTGGCCGTCGGCGGCCTGAAACTGGTTGACGTTGATGGCGGTGACGCTGACGAGGCTGGGGTTGTAGAGGATGGTGGTGGCCCAGCCCAGGAGGTCCTGGACTTCGGTGATGAAGAGGTCGACATCGATGGTGGAACCGGACGAGGCGGAGGCGCAGGCCTCGCGGGAACCGAGGGAGGTGGCGGAGTTGGCCGGGGTGTGGAGGGGGTCGCCGTCGATGCCGACGGTGATACGGACAGGGACACAAGGGTTGGTGCCGCGCTGGAACTCCTGGATGTTGGTCAGGGTATCGCCGTCTGGGTCGAGGGCTGCGTCGTTGGTGAAGGGGTCGAGGCAGGAGTAGATGATCTCGAAGGAGTCCGGCATCCCATCGTTATCGTCGTCGGGGTCGATGCAGTCGGCGAGGCCGTCGGCGTCGTGGTTGGGGAAGCCCTCGTCGACGAGAGTGTCGCCGTCGTTGTCGACGCCGTCGCAGCGTTCGGGGGTGGAGTTGGGGTCACGGGGGTTGGAGCCGGCGGCGATCTCGTCTTGGTCGGAAAAGCCGTCGTTGTCGTCGTCAGGGTCGCAGGCGTCGGCGAGGCCGTCGCCGTCGAAGTCGGGCTGGTTGATGTAGAGCTGGGCGTGGAAGGTGGTGCCGTCAAACACGGAGTCGCCGTTGATGTCGCCGATGGACTGGCCGAAGGCATCGGTGAGGGAGGGGAGAGAAATGACGAGGTTGGCGACGCCGGGGCTGAGAGCGGTGATGGAGATGCGGGCGAGGACGCCGGAGCCGGAGTCCTGGTAGGGCGGGGCGTTCAGGTCGATGGCAGAGGCGTAGAAAGAGCCGTCGGAGTCGGGCGCGGAATCGGAGGCGTTGTAAATGAAGCTGTGGCCGTCGGCGGCCTGAAACTGGTTGACGTTGATGGCGGTGAGGCTGACGAGGCTGGGGTTGTAGTTGACGTAGGCTGCCCAGCCCAGGAGGTCCTGGACGTCGGTGATGAAGAGGTCGACATCGATGGTGGAGCCGGAGGAGGTGGAGGCGCAGGCCTCACGGGAACCGAGGGAGGTGGCGGAGTTGGCTGGAGCGTGGAGGGGGTCGCTGTCGATACCGAGGGTGATAAGGACAGGGACACAAGGGTTGGTGCCGCGCTGGAACTCCTGGATGTTGGTCAGGGTATCGCCGTCTGGGTCGAGGTTGGCGTCGTTGGTGAAGGGGTCGAGGCAGGCGTAGAGGATCTCGAAGGAGTCCGGTATCCCATCGTTATCGTCGTCAGGGTCGACGCAGTCGGCGAGGCCGTCGCCGTCGTGGTTGGGGAAACCCTCGTCGACGAGGGTATCGGCGTCGTTGTCGACGCCGTCGCAGCGTTCGGGGGTGGAGTTGGGGTCGCGGGGGTTGGAGCCGGCGGCGATCTCGTCTTGGTTGGAGAAGCCGTCGTTGTCGTCATCGGGGTCGCAGCCGTCGGCGAGGCCGTCGCCGTCGAAGTCGGGCTGGTTGATGTAGAGCTGGGCGTTGAAAACAGAGCCGTCGAAGACGCTGTCGCCGGTGTAGTCGTGGATGGGCTGGCCAAAGGCATCGGTGAGGGAGGGGAGAGATATGGCGAGGACGCCGGAGCCGGAGTCCTGGTAGGGCGGGGCGTTCAGGTCGATGGCCGAGGCGTAGAAAGAGCCGTCGGAGTCGGGCGTGGAATCGGAGGCGTTGTAAATGAAGCTGTGGCCGTCGGCGGCCTGGAACATCCTAACGTTGATGGCGGTGACGGTGATGAGTGCAGGGTCGTAGTTGATGTAGGCGGCCCAGCCCAGGAGGCTCTGGATGTCGGTGACGAAGAGGTCGATATCGATGGCAGAGCCGGAGGCGGTGGAGAAGCAGACCTCGCGGGAGCCGAGGGAGGTGGCGGTGTTGGCGGGCGAGTGGAGAGCGTCGGCGTCGATGCCCAACGTGGTGATGATGGGTGGCAGAGCAGGCGTGGGCGTGGGCGAAGGCGTGGGTGTGGAAGTTGGGGTCGCTGATGGTGTGGGTGGCGGCGGGCAGGGCTGGTCGATGTAGAGCTGGGCGTTAAAGGTGGAGCCGTCTAAGACGCCGTCGCCGGTGTAGTCGTGGATGGCCTGGCCGTTGGCGTTGGTGAGCGAGGGGAGGGCGATGGTGAGGTTGGCGACGCCGGGGCTGAGGGCGGTGATGGAGATGCGGGCGAGGACGCCGGAGCCGGAGTCCTGGTAGGGCGGGGCGTTGAGGTCAATGGCCGAGGCGTAGAAGGAGCCATCGGAGTCGGGCGTGGTATCGGAAGCGTTGTAGATGAAGCTGTGGCCGTCGGCGGCCTGGAACTCGTTGACGTTGATGGCGGTGACGGTGACGAGTGCGGGGTTGTAGTTGACGTAGGCGGCCCAGCCAAGCAGGTTCTGCACGTCTGTGATATAGAGGTCGATGTTGATGGTGGAGCCGGAGGACGTGGAGGTGCAGGCCTCGCGGGAGCCGAGGGATCTGGGGGAGTTGGCGGGCGAGTGGAGGGGGTCGCCGTCAATGCCCATGGTGGTGATGATGGGCGGTAGGGTGGGTGTAGGCGTAGGCGAAGGCGTGGGCGAGCGAGTTGGTGTGGGTGACGGTGTCGGAGGCGGCGGGCACGGCTGGTCGATGTAGAGCTGGGCGTTGAAAACGGATCCGTCGAAGACGCCGTCGCCGGTGTAGTCGTGGATGGGCTGGCCGAGGGCGTTGGTGAGCGAGGGGAGGGAGATGGCGAGGTTGGCCACGCCGGGGCTCAGGGCAGTGACGGAGATGCGGGCGAGGACGCCGGAGCCGGAGTCCTGGTAGGGTGGGGCGTTCAGGTCGATGGCCGAAGCATAGAAAGAGCCGTCCATATCGGGTGTGGGGTCGGAGGCGTTGTAGATGAAACTATGGCCGTCGGCGGCCTGGAACATCCTAACGTTGATGGCGGTGACAGTGATGCGTGCAGGGTCGTAGTTGACGTAGGCGGCCCAACCCAGGAGGCTCTGGACGTCGCTGACGAAGAGGTCGATATCGATGGTGGAGCCGGAGGAGGCGGAGAAGCAGGCCTCGCGAGAGCCAAGGGAGGTGGCGGTGTTGGCGGGCGAGTGGAGAGCGTCGGCGTCGATGCCCAACGTGGTGATGATGGGTGGCAGGGTGGGCGTTGGTGTGGGTGAGGGCGTGGGCGAGGGCGTAGGCAGGGACGGGCAGGGCTGGCCGATGTAGAGCTGGGCGTTGAAGGTGGAGCCGTCGAAGGCCCCGTCGCCGGTGTAGTCGTGGATGGGCTGACCGTTGGCGTCTGTGAGAGAGGGGAGGGAGATGGTGAGGTTGGCGATGCCGGGGCTGAGGGCAGTGATGGAGATGCGGGCGAGGACGCCGGAGCCAGAGTCCTGGTAGGGTGGGACATTGAGGTCGATGGCTGAGGCGTAGAAGGAGCCATCGGAGTCGGGCGTGGTATCGGAAGCGTTGTAGATAAAGCTATGGCTGTCGGCGGCTTGGAACATGTTGACGTTGATGGCGGTGACCCTGACGAGGTTGGGGTCGTAGTTGATGTTGGCGGCCCAGCCCAGCAGGTTCTGCACGTCGGTGACATAGAGGTCGATGTTGATGGTGGAGCCGGAGGAGGTGGAAGTGCAGGCCTCACGGGAGCCGAGGAATGTGGGGGAGTTGGCGGGCGAGTGGAGGGGGTCGGCGTCGATGCCCATGGTGGTGATGATGGGCGGTATGGTCGGCCTAGGCGTAGGGGTGGGCGTCGGGCTACCACCGGGGCAGGGCTGGCCGACGTAGAGCTGGGCGCTGAAGGTAGAGCCGTCGAAGAAGCCGTCGGCGTTGGTGTCGCCAATGGTCCGGCCGTAGGCGTCGGTGAAGGAGGGCAGGGAGATGGTGAGGCTGGTGACGCCGGGGCTCACGGCGGTGACGGAGATGCGGGCGAGGACGCCGGAGCCGGAGTCCTGGTAGGGCGGGGCGTTCAGGTCGATGGCCGAGGCGTAGAAGGAGCCGTCGGAGTCGGGCGTGGGGTCGGAGGCGTTGTAGATGAAACTATGGCCATCGGCGGACTGAAACATGTTGACGTTGATGGCGGTGACCCTGATGAGTGCGGGGTCGTAGTTGATGTACGCGCCCCAACCCAGCAGCTCCCAAATGTCCGTGACATAGAGGTCGATATCGATGGTCGAGCCCGAGGAGACAGAGAAGCAGGTCTGTTTGGAGCCGAGAGACGTGGGCGTGTTGGCCGGGGTGTGGTAGGGGTCGGCGTCAATCCCCAGAGTGGCGATGCTCGGCACGGATGTGGGCGTGGGCGTTGGAGTGCGGGTAGGTGTTGCAGTCCGGGTGGGCGTTGGAGTGAGCGATGGCGTGGGGCTGGGCGAAGGCGTGGGTGTCAGCGTCGGCGTGGGTGAAGGAGTGGTTGTGGGCGTCGGCGTGGGTGTCTCGCCTGGGCAGAGCTGGTTGACCCTCACCTCGGCGTTAGAGACCGGGCCGTCGAAGACGCTGTCGCCGTTGACGTCCCCGATGGGCTGGTTGTCCTTGTTCTTCAAGATCGGCGAGATGAGGTTGGCTGGGCTGATCCCCGGCCCCACCGCCAGGAGGGTGATGCGGGCCAGGACGCCTGTGCCGGAATCCTGGGTCGCCACTCCCAGCTCCGCCGCGCTCACGTAGTACGTTCCGTCACTATCGGGTGTCGGGTCCGATGCGTTGAAAACGTTGCTGCCGGGGTTGGCGGCCTGGAACATCTGCACATTGACGCCGGTGACGTTGACCACGGCACCGTTGTATTGCAGATACGTGTTCCACGCCAGGAGGTCGACGACATCGGTGACGTACACGTCGATCTGGAAGCTGTCGTTGAGGCCGACTGACCTGCAGTTCTCGATGGAGCCGAGAGAGGTGGCGGTATTGGCCGGCGACCAGGCGGGATTGGCGTCGACACCCAGAGTGGTCAGGCCTTGACCCTGGACCGGCGCCGGTCCCCGCAGATGCTGTTGCTGCAGGATCGCGCGGCTGCCCAGCAGCGTGGCGGCCAGGAGTATCGCGGTCGCCAAGCCTACCCGTATGATGTTTCGCATTGTCGTCCTAGCGTCGACTCCCTCGCTGGAGCCCCTCCAGCCGGCCTGCTCAGGCCCCCCGCGTGCTCCAGGCTGCCTCTGCACAAGCCAAAACGCCGGGCCAGGCGCAGCGGTTCGGCAGGTGCGGAACGCGACGCGACTGCCGGACGCCGCGAGGCGGCCGACTCGCGACGGTTCGGTGTGGCCCGCCAGACTTTCCAGTGGTCAGTGTGTGACCCAGACGACGAAACCGCCCATACGGCCTCCGGGCTAGTCCCCGTCACCGGGGCCACCGTGAGGAACCGCATCACGCCATCCCCAAGTCGACATAAGTGTAGCACCCTCTTCGGCTGGGCCCAATGTAGCTACGGGGAAAATTGAGGGAAAGAAAAGGAATTGCCGGCGCCTGGTGGCTGGACGACGCCTAGCGGCCTTGACGCTAGGAGCACGTGTCGCCTAGATGATCCCGGTATAGCCAGAGGTCACCGGTGACGCTGATGTCGCCGCTCTGGTTAAGATCTAGTCGCTGCCTCCAGTTCGGATTACCGGCCGCAATGCCGAGGCGGTTCCGGTAGTTGATGAGGTCGCCGGTTACGCTGATCGCCCCGTCATTGTCGAGGTCTGGGGGCCAGGCGGCGTCGGACGGGTTATCGGGGCAGGCGTCCAGAGGGTCGGTGCCCAGATAGGCTTCACGGGTGTCGGAGAAGGCGTCGTTGTCATCATCAGGGTCGCAGACGTCGCCCAAGCCGTCGCCCTCGTTGTCCCTCTGGCCGGGGTTGCTGTCAGAGGGGCAGTTGTCCTCTTCGCCCGCATCCAGAAAGTCGCCATCGGCGGTGATATCGAACTGGTCGAACACGCCGTCGCCGTCGGAGTCCAGTGGCGTCAGAGCAGTCATCAGTGCGTCATCGATGAGCTGGTACTGGATCGTCGCTTGGGTAATCAGGCTGTCGCCACTGAGCATCGTGCCCACCACAGTGTGGGGGATGACCATGGGCCCGCCCGGCATCTGCTTGGTGACCGTAAGGCTGTCCAGTTCGACCTGAGTGATCCCGGGCGCGGCGAAATCGATCACGTTCGTGACCGTTCCTGTTATCAGACTCGGCGACACGAGGTCGAACTTGTTCCCCACGATGCCGATGCCCTGGGTTGTGGACTCGATCGTACCGACGGCTGCGGTGTCCTCGACGATGGTCACTGTCGACCCCGGCACGGCGGTGGTGCCCACGAAGCTGATGGTGCCGGCAGGGTTGGTCACGGACACTGCCCCGGTCGCCGGGTCGGAGACCGCCGAAGAAGCCTGAGTGTCCGCATCGCAGACATCGCCGAGGGTGTCGGAGTCCACATCCTGCTGGTCGGGGTTGAACACGAGAGGGCAATTGTCGCAGGCGTCGCCCACGCCGTCACCGTCGGTGTCGAGCTGGTCTGGGTTAGCGGCCAGAGGGCAGTTATCTGTAGCGTCTGCGACGGTGTCACCGTCGTCATCGGGATCGCAGGCGTCGCCCAGGCCGTCGCTGTCAGTGTCGAGCTGGTTGGGATTGGGGACGAGCGGGCAGTTGTCGGCCGAGTCGGGAACGGTGTCACCGTCCGCGTCCGGCAGTGGGCAGGGTTGGTCTACCGCCACCGTGGCGTTGGAAACGGAGCCATCGAAGTAGCCGTCGCCGTTGGTGTCGCCGATGAAGTTGTTGTTCTTGTCCTTGAACTCGGGGTGAGTGATGGTGAGATCGCTGAGGCCGGGACCGACAGCGGCCAGAGTGATCCTGGCCAGGACGCCGGAGCCGGAGTCGAGGGCGCCGAGGTCGGCGGCACCGGCGTAGAAGGAGCCGTCGGCGTCCGGCGTGGCCTCGGACGCGTTGAAGATGTTGCTGCTGCCCTGGAACATGTTGACGTTGATGGCAGCCACGTTGAGGACGGCAGGGTTGTACTGCAGGTGGAGGTCCCAGGCCAGCAACTCTACGACATCGGTGATGAAGACGTCGACATCATACTGCTGGGCGGAGACGACCGAGCGGCACGCCTCGATGGAGCCCAAGGAGTGAGACGTGTTGGCCGGCGACTGGCTGGGATCAGTGTCGATGCCGGTCGTCACCGGTCCCGGCGTTGGTGTGGGCGTGGCCGTGGGGGTAGGCGTGTGGGTGGGTGTAGGCGTGGCTGTGGCGGTGGGGGTTGGAGTGCCGGTCGGGCAGTCCTGATCGACGGCTATCTGGCCATTGAAGACGGAGCCGTCAAAGATGCCGTCGCCGTTGGTGTCGCCGATGGGACCGCCGCTGTCGTCCTTGACCTCGGGGTAGATGATGGTGAGGCTGCTAACGCCCGCGGCGACGGCCGTTAGCGTGATCCTGGCCAGGACACCGGAGCCGGAGTCAACGCTGCCCAGTTCCATCGCGCCGGCAAAGTGGGAGCCCGTGGAGCTGGGAGTGGGCTCCGATAGACTGAAGACGTCGCTGCCAGCGTTGGCGGCCTGGAACATATTGACGTCGATAGCAGTGACGTTGAGCACGGCGGCGTCGTACCGGAGAGTGAGGCTCCAACCCAGCAGGTCAACGACGTCCGTAACGAAGAGGTCAACGTCGAACTGCTGACCTGAAGCCACTGGGCGGCAGCCCTCAATGGAGCCCAAAGAGGTGGCCGTGTTGGCGGGCGACTGCGCGGGATCGGCGTCGATGCCGAGTGTGGCGATGACCGGCGTGGGCGTAGGCGTAGGGGTGGCTCCTGGGCAGAGCTGGTCGACGGCAATCTGCGCATCGAAGATGGATCCGTCGAAGAGGCCGTCGCCGTTGATGTCGCCAATGGCTGTGTGGTTGCTGTCCCTGAGCTCCGGGAAAGCAACGTTCAGGTCGCTGAGGCCGCTGCCGACGGCGGTGAGGGTGATCCGTGCCAGGACGCCAGAGCCGGAATCGACGCTGCCGAGTTCGCTGGCAGCGGCGTAGAAGGAGCCGCTGGCGTCGGGGGTAGGGTCAGAGAGGTCGACGACGTTGCTGCCGGGGTTCGCGGCCTGAAACAGGCTGACGTTGATGGCGCTCACGTTGAGGATCGCGGGATTGTACTGGATGGTGAGATTCCAGGCGGCCAGGTCGGTGACGTTGGTGATGAAGAGATCGATAACGAATTGCTGGCCGGAAGCGGCCGACCGGCACGCCTCGACCGAGCCCAAAGAGGTGGCCGTGTTGGCGGGCGACCGAGCGGGGTCTGCGTCAAAGCCTATGGTCGTGACAATAGGTGGGGGCGTGGGTGTGGGT
>Ga0315268_10001722_pt1 | contig 25179 bp, 25 predicted proteins | sample C1_top_MG_FD_204535 | JGI IMG/M metagenome (GOLD analysis project Ga0315268, IMG submission 204535) | Sediment microbial communities from Yellowstone Lake, YNP, Wyoming, USA - C1_top | ecosystem: Environmental > Aquatic > Freshwater > Lake > Sediment | place: USA: Wyoming | collected 2017-08-01
GCGCGCTAGGCCAGTACGACTATGACGCGGTGCCGGCGATCCCGCCGGAGATCGTGCTGTTCCCGAACTGGTTCTGGTTCAACATCTACGAGATCTCGTCGTGGTCGCGCGCAATCCTGATCCCGCTGTCGATCTGTTACGCGAAAAAGCCGTTCAAGAAGATCCCGAAGGAATGGGGCATCGACGAGCTGTTTCCGACGGGCCGGCACATGGACGAGCTGCGCCTGAAGTGGGCAAAGCAGCGGATCTCGTGGCGCAATTTCTTCCTGTTGCTGGACCGCATCACGCACCTGTTTGAGCGCGTGCACGTGCGTCCGCTGCGCTCGCTGGCCCTGAAGGCGGCCGAGAAGTGGATGCTCGAACGCATGGAGATGAGCGACGGGGTGGGCGCCATCTACCCGGGACTGCTGAACTCGACGATCGCGATGCGCTGCCTGGGATATTCGCTGGACGATCCGCAGGTCATCCGCTCGATGGATGAATTCGAGAGGCTGGGCATCGAGGACCACGACACCTTCCGGATGCAGCCTTGCATGTCGCCGGTGTGGGACACGGCGTATGCGGTGTACGCGCTGGGCGACAGCGGCATCGACCGCAAGGACTCGCGCCTGGTCAAGGCCGCGGAGTGGTTGCTGAAGAAGCAGGTCCGCCACAAGGGCGACTGGGCGGTGAAGAACCCGAACGGTACGCTGGGCGGCTGGTACTTCGAATTCAACAACGAGTTCTATCCGGACGTGGACGACAGCGCGCAGGTGATCCTGGCCCTGTCGCAGGTGGATACCAGCGACGAACGCTACCACAGCGACGCCGTCAAACGCGGCATGGACTGGGTGATATCGATGCAGTGCCGGGGCGGAGGCTGGGCGTCGTTCGATAAAGACAACGACCGCATGGTGTTCCAGTACGTTCCGTTCGCCGACCACAACGCGATGCTCGATCCGCCGACGGTGGACATCACCGGGCGGGTGCTGGAAAGCCTGGGGACGCAGGGCTACACGCCGAACGACAAGACGGTGCAGCGGGCGATCGGATTCCTGCGCAAGGAACAGGAGCAGGATGGATCGTGGTTCGGGCGCTGGGGCGTGAATTACCTGTATGGCACCTGCTGCGTGTTGCGCGGGTTGGACGCGGTCGGGTTCGACCACAACGATCCGATGGTGCAACAGGCGGCGGAGTGGATCCGCATGATGCAGAATCCCGACGGCGGCTGGGGCGAGACGATCGTCACCTACGACGATCCGAAGCTGCGCGGATCGGGCGAGAGCAGCTGTTCGCAGACGGCGTGGGCGGTGCTGGGACTGATGGCGGCGGGCGATTACCGCTCGGAGTGCCTGGCGCACGGCATCCGCTACCTGATGGAAAAGCAGCAGGCGGACGGATCGTGGTTTGAAAGCCAGTACACGGGCACGGGATTCCCACGCGTGTTCTACCTGAAGTACACGCTGTACTACCAGTATTTCCCGCTGATGGCGCTGACCAAGTACGCGAAGCACGCGCTGCAGGAGTAAGGGAAGGGAACGAATCAGGAAACGAAGGGTCAGGAGTTTAGAGGCGCTTCGCGGAGAAGCGCCTTCCGTATTTCAGGCCTAAGGCGCACGTCGTAAGGGAACACGAGAAGCAACGGCAACAACATAGGCGAGACAATTGAAGGCATTCGTTACAGGGGCGACGGGATTTGTCGGGAGCCACGTGGCGCAACAACTGGCGGAGCAGGGCGCGGAGTTGCGCCTGTTGGTGCGCGCCAGCAGCCGTCGCGAGAATCTCGAAGGCCTGGACGGGGAAGTCGTGGTCGGCGACCTGCTGGATGAAGCGGCACTGCGCAAGGGCATGGAAGGCTGCGATTTTGTTTTTCACGTCGCGGCGGACTACCGGCTCTGGACGCCGGATCCGAAGCCGATGTACGAGGCTAACGTCGGCGGCACCGAGGCCGTCATCCGGGCGGCGCAGCAGGCAGGGGTGCGGCGCGTGATCTATTGCAGCTCGGTGGCGACCATGGGATTCAGCTATCAGCCGGTGGTGGTGACGGAAACGACCCCGGTGAGCGAGCGCGAGATGGTGGGTCACTACAAGCGTTCGAAATACCTCGCCGAGCAGAAGGCGATGGCGATGGCAAAGGCGGGCGCGAAGGTCATCATCGTGAATCCGAGTACGCCGATTGGAGAGCGCGACATCAAGCCGACGCCGACGGGACGGATCGTAGTGGACTTCCTGCTGAAGAGGTTTCCCGCCTACGTCGACACGGGATTGAACATTGCCGACGTTCGCGACATCGCGCGCGGACACCTGCTGGCGATGGAGCGCGGACGCGACGGCGAACGCTACATCCTCGGCGGCGAGAACATGACGCTGAAACAGATCCTGGACACCCTGGGAGAACTAACGGGATTGCCATCGCCCAAGGTGAAGGTTCCACACTTCGTGGCGCTGACGGCGGCGGTGTTCGACGAGGCGATCAACGGTTACCTACGCAAGCGCGAACCGCGGGCGACCATCGAGACGGTACAGATGGGTCGCAAGAAGATGTGGGTGGATTCGGCGAAGGCCGAGAAGGAACTGGGATACACGCACGGGCCGGCGAGGGAAGCCTTGCGGCGGGCGGCGGAGTGGTTTGTGGCGCATGGCTACGCGCCGGAGTATGAACGGTTGACCACCACGGCATGAGCGACGGCACCAAAATCGTCATCGTAGCGGCCATGGAGCGAGAGATCTCCGGGTTAGTACAAGGGTGGGAGTGGCGCTGGCTCGACATACCCGAGGGTGGGTTTAAGGCCAAGTGTTGGACCCGAGGCCAGGTGGCGGCGGTGGCCGTCGGTACCGGATGGGAACGGGCGAGCCTCGGCACTAAGGTGGTCATTGAGACGTTTCGTCCCGAGTTGGTAACATCAGTAGGGTACTCCGGGTCCCTGACATCGGAGCTGGCCGTGGGGGACCTGCTGGTTCCCGCGCAAGTCGTTGGATTTGCGAATGCTACGATCCATCGGACGGGCCTCGGGGACGGCATCCTGGTGACGGCCGCCGGGGTAGCCGGAGCGGCTGAGAAAGCTGAGCTGGCGCGGCGCTATGGCGCGGTTGCCGTGGACATGGAAGCGGCGGCGGTCGCCGAGGTAGCAGCCGCAGCCGGTACAAGGTTCGCAGCCGTGAAAGCGATCTCCGATGCAGCCGACGACCGGATGGAGTTCCTAGCGGCGTTTGTAAGCCCCGGGGGATTCAGGACGGCGGCATTTTTGGCTCACGTGGCAAGTCGACCGTGGTTGTGGGGAGCGGTCGCGCGGCTCGGAAGAAATAGCCAGAAAGCGGCGGCGACCTTGACGAAAGCGTTGCAGGAGCTGGCGGCGGAACCGGAAAAGTTTCTGGAGCAATATGCGCAGCCGGGTGGGTTCGCGCAGAGTACGGCCCCACTGGGCAGGAAGTGAAGCACAGGAGTCCATGGCAGTCGTAGCGCAAAGTCGAGTCGAGATGCAGCCCCCGGTCATCCCTGAAAAGATGCTGGCGGCGGTCTATTACGGCAAGAACGACGTGAGGCTGGAAACCGTCGAAGTGCCGAAGATCGGCGCGGGCGAGCTGCTGGTGCGGGTCCACACCTGCGGCATCTGCGGCACCGACTTGAAGAAGATCGCGACCGGCTCCCACTCGGCGCCGCGGATCTTCGGCCACGAGACGACGGGCTTGGTGGTGGCCACGGGCAAGGGCGTGAAGAAATTCGCGGTGGGAGACCGGGTGATGGCATTCCATCACATCCCCTGCCGCAAGTGTTATTACTGCCAGGCCAAGACCTACGCGCAGTGCGAGACCTACAAGAAGGTCGGAGTCACGGCCGGATACGAGCCGAGCGGGGGCGGGTTCGCCGAATACATACGGGTCATGGACTGGATCGTGCGCGACGGTGGCGTGATCAAGATCCCCGACGGCGTGAGCTACGAGCAGGCTTCGTTCATCGAACCGGCCAACACGGTGATCAAGGCGATCGAAATACTGGCACCAAAGCCTCATGAAACGGTGCTGGTGATGGGGCAAGGGCCGATCGGGCTGATGCTGGCGTTCCTGGCGAAAAGAGCGGGGGCGCGTGTTGTCGCTAGCGACCTGTTTCCGGAGAGGCTTACAATCAGCAATCGCTACGAATTGACCGAAACCATCGACGCGTCCAAGGTGGACACGGTAGAACGCATACGGGAACTGACGGAAGGCCGGGGAGCCGATGTGGCGATCCTGACGGTGGCGGGCGACAGGCTGATCAAGCCGGCGATGGATTCGGTGCGGCCCGGAGGCCGCGTGATGTTGTTTGCCCAGACACAGCGCAGCGCGGTGACCATCGATCCCGCGGCGGTGTGCATGGACGAGAAGACCTTACTCGGCTCGTATAGCGCGTCGGTGGACCTGAACCTGGAGTCGGCGCGCTTCGTGCTGGGAGGCGAAATGGATCTGGAAGGCCTCTACACTCACCGCTTCCCATTGGAGAAGGCGGTGGAGGCCCTAAACTTGGCAGCCCATCCCCAGCCGGATACGATGAAGATCGCGATCCAGCCGGGCAATAAGTGGGAAGGATAGGCAAGCGTGAAGGGACAAATGACAGCCGCCGTCCTCTACGGTAAAGAGGACGTGAAGATCGAGCGAGTACCGATTCCTCGGGTAGGCGAGGGTGAGGTACTGATCAAGGTGCAGGTTGCACTCACCTGCGGGACCGATCTGAAGGTCTACGCCCGGGGATATCACGCGCGCATGATCGTGCCGCCGGCCCTGTTTGGCCATGAATTGGCGGGAGTGATCGATGAGCTCGGGCCGAACGTAAAGGGATTCAAGAAGGGCCAGCGGGTGGTTGCGCTCAACTCGGCACCTTGCGGGCAATGCTTCTACTGCTCCAAGCACCAGGAAAATCTCTGCGAAGACCTGCTCTTCAACAACGGGGCCTACGCGGAGTACATCAAGATCCCGAAGCGCATCGTCGACATGAACATGCTGACGGTGCCCACCGACGTCAGCTACGAAGAGGCTGCGCTGGTGGAGCCGCTGGCCTGCGTGCTGCGCGGCTTGCATGAGACGGGCGTGGAGATCGGCGACACGGTGACGGTGATCGGCGGCGGTCCCATCGGGTTGATGTTCATGCAGGTGGCCAAGCTGATCGGTTGCAACGTGATCGCGGTGGTCAAGCGCGACAGCCAGGTGGATGCGGCGAAAAAAGCCGGCTGCAACGACGTCATCCAGATCACCAAGGTCAGCGACCCGATCGACGCGGTGCGGGCGATCACGCCGAACCTTCGCGGCTCGGACGTGGTGATCGAGGCGGTGGGGCGTCCGGAAGCCTGGGAGTGGGCGACGGAGATGGTGCGCAAGGGCGGCACCGTGAACTTCTTTGGCGGATGTCCGAGCGGAACCAAGGTCTCGCTCGATACCCAGCGCCTGCATTACAGCGAAGTCACGCTGAAGGCGACCTTCCATCACACGCCGGAAACGGTGCGCCGCGCATTTGCGCTGATCTCGGAACGCAAGATCAAGAGCGCCGACTACATCACGGGTGAAGCCCCGCTTTCGCGGTTACAGCAGGTGCTGCATACCATGTTGAACCGCAACACCCAGATCAAGACGGCGATCATCCCCGGCCATTGATCGAGGCCGGGAAACGGGAGAAGCACAGAATCATGGCAGCGATATCTCCGAATGGTTCTGCGAACCCGCAGGCGAGCCATGACGTACGCGTGCTGGGCGGCGAGGAAGCGCTGGCCCAAGGCTGGGCCCAGCTTCCGGCCTGCTACGCCATTCCCGCAGTCGCTCCGAGCCTGGCCGAGGCTCGCCTATACTGCGAGCGGCTGGCCAAGAGCCATTACGAGAATTTCGGCGTGGCGTCGTGGTTCCTGCCCCAGGAACTGCATCAGCACTTCTTCCACATCTATGCGTACTGCCGCATCTCCGACGATTTGGGGGATGAGGTAGGCGATCCACATATCTCGCTGCTGTTGCTGGACCGCTGGCAGCAGGAACTGGACGTGACCTACGCGGCGCTGGAGGGCGGGAAAGAGAAGCCCTGCCATCCGGTGTTCGTGGCGCTGGCGGAGACGATCACGAAGTTCGGCATCCCGAAACATGAATTCAGCGATCTGCTAACGGCCTTCCGCCAGGACCAGACGGTCGGGCGCTACGAGAGTTTCGACGAGCTGCTCGGCTACTGCAAGAATTCGGCGAACCCCGTCGGGCACCTGGTGCTGTACCTCTGCGGATACAACGATGGCGAACGGCAGCAGCTGTCGGACTACACTTGCACGGCGCTGCAGCTGGCGAATTTCTGGCAGGACGTTGCCGTGGACTGGCAGAAGAACCGCGTGTACCTGCCGCGGGAGGACTTGCGCCGCTTCAAGGTTCGCGAGGAAGATATAGCCGCGGGCCGGGCCTCGGCGGAGTTCACGGAGTTGATGCGTTTTGAAGTGGCCCGGGCGCACGAGTGGTTCGAGCGCGGATTGCCGCTCATCCAACAAGTGAAGCCGGAGTTGGCTCTGGATATCGAGTTGTTTTCGCGGGGCGGGCAGGAAATACTTACGGCGATCGAGAAGCAGGGATACGACGTGTTGAGACGGCGCCCCACCATCTCGAAGCTACGAAAGACGGGGCTGCTCTTGCGCGCCCTAGCCGGAAAGCTGCGCAGCAGGAAGCGCTCATGAGTGTGGCCGTGCAGGAACATCCCTTGCAACTGACGACGGCGTACGGGGTCTGCCGCCACATCGCGCGGACGGCGGCGAAGAATTTCTACTATGGATTCATGGTTCTGCCGCGGCGCAAGCGCAATGCGCTCTCGGCGGTCTATGCCTTCATGCGCCACGCCGATGATATTGCCGACGACCCGGCGCTGAGCCTGCGGCAGCGGCGCGACAAGCTTTCAGAATTCCTCCAGGAATATCACCTGGTTGCGGAAGGCAAGAACACGGATGACCCGGTGTTCATGGCGCTGCGCGATTCGCAGCAGCGATACAAGATCCCCACCGAGCTGCTCGACAAGCTGGTGGCCGGGACGCTGATGGACGTGAGCGATGCGACGCCGGCGGGCACGGTCGAGGAGCCGGTCATCACCTATCGCACCTTCGACGAGCTCTACGACTACTGCTACCACGTGGCGTCGGTGGTCGGGCTGGTCTGCATTTGCATCTTTGGATATCGCGACAAGGCGGCGGAAGACCTGGCGGAACACCTCGGGGTGGCTTTCCAGCTGACGAATATCATCCGCGACGTGAAAGAAGACGCCAGCCTGGGGCGCGTGTACTTCCCGCAGGAGGACCTCGAGCATTTCGGGATCTCAGCCCCGGAACTTACGAGTGGCTGCGATCGCGCGAAGCTGCGAGGGCTCTTCCAGATGGAAGGCGCGAGAGCGCGGCAGTTCTATCGCGCGGCGGACGAACTGATGCCGCTGATCGACGAGGACTCGCAACCGGCGCTGTGGACGCTCGTCAACGTCTATCGCGGGCTGCTCGACAAGATCGAGCTGAAAGATTACGACGTCTATGGCGAACGGGTGAAGCTGACCACTTCCGAAAAATTGCGGATCATGGCCAAAGGAATGGTAAAGAGACTGGCGTGAGCGAAACTGTCATCCTCGAGAAGAATCCCGCTCGCGCCACGGCCACGGTCGGCATCATCGGCGGCGGACTGGCGGGCCTGGCGGCAGGATGCGCGCTGGCCGACGCCGGCTTCACGGTCACGCTCTTCGAACGCAAGCCCTACCTCGGCGGACGCGCCTCTTCCTACGAACTTCCGGCCACCGGCGAGGTGGTGGACAACTGCCAGCATGTGTTGCTGGGCTGCTGCACCAACCTGATCAATTTCTACGAACGTCTTGGGGTGAAGGACAAGATCCGCTGGTACGACAAACTCACCTTCATCGAACCGGGTGGGCGTAGCGGAACGCTGGAACCTTCCGGACTGGCCGCCCCTTTCCACGCGTCGCCAGCATTCCTGAAATTCCCCCTGCTGTCGTTACGCGACAAGCTTGGAGTGGCGCGCGCAATGATGGCGGTGATGGATGGCGTGCCCAAGGACGAGGGAAAAGATTTCGAAACATGGCTGCTGGAACACGGACAAACGCGAAGGGCGATCGACCGATTTTGGGGGCCGGTGTTGGTGTCGGCGTTGAACGACGACCTCGACCAGGTCTCAGTCCGCTACGGGGCGATGGTGTTTCGCGACGCTTTTCTGAAGTCGGCGGAAGCCGGCCGCATGGGAGTCCCGACGGTTCCTCTGTCGGAACTCTACGGCGTGGCGACCCAATACATCCAGTCGCGGGGCGGGGAAGTGCTGCTGCGAAGCTCGGTGGAAGGGTTCTCCACGCGGGGCCCGCGCGCGGTCGTGCACGCCAGCGGGGGCGACGTGGAATTCGATTACGTGGTGAGCGCGGTGCCATTCCATTCCGTGGAACGGCTGCTGCCCAACCAACCGGAATCCAGGAGTTTCGCCGCAGGGTTACAGGGACTGCACACGGTTCCGATCACCGGGATCCATTTCTGGTTCGATCGCGAAGTCACTCCGCTGGAACACGCGGTGCTGCTCGACCGAACCATCCAGTGGATGTTCCAGAAGTCGAAGATCCTGGGGCGAGGCGGCTTAGGCGGTGGCAGTTACATGGAGCTGGTCGTCAGCTCGTCGAAGAGCCTGTTGGAAAAGCCGCGGGCTGAGATCATCGAACTGGCGCAGCGCGAACTGATGGAATTCTTCCCGCAAGCGAAGGAAGCGCGCCTGTTGAAGGCGACCGTAGTCAAGGAAGTGCACGCAACCTTCTCTCCGTCGCCGGGCTCGGATGCGTACCGACTGAAGCCGCAAACACCGTGGAAGACGGTCTTCCTGAGCGGAGACTGGACGGACACGGGATGGCCGGCAACGATGGAAGGGGCCGTCCGTGGCGGATATACGACGGCCGAGGCCGTGGCGGCGGCCGCCGGTAAGTCCTTGAAATTCCTGGTCCCCGACCTCGAACCGCAAGGCCTGATGAGGCTAATGCCCCGCTAGAAGCGGCTTCCCACCATTCCCGTTCCAAACCTTTTCAACATTCCGTTGACTTTACTTCTCTGCAATCGCGCAGTATCGTGCCTAGAATCAGACGACCAGTGTCCTTTACCGCAGGGCGTGGCGTTGAAGAAGTCCGGAGGGTAACGCATGAGTTCGCTCCGTTGGTCCTACCTTGTACTAGCAATGTTCGCGATCGTTCTTCTAGTGTCGTGCAGTTCAGATCAGAAAAGCGCGAATAACCCAGAGACGGTATCGGCGTCGACGACGAAATCGACTCCGAAGATGCCGCAGCCAATCACAGCAGCGAAAGCATTAGATAAGATGCAAGGCTTTGCCCAGAAGCAGTGGGCAGCCGATGCCATGCCAGTCAACGTCGAGTCCGAGCCCAACTCCGAAGCCAATGGCCAGGACGGCAAGGCGACGGTCTGGACAGCGACCTTTGGCTCCATGCAGCGCGGCGAGATACGGACCTTCCACTGGTCCGGAAGCCTCGAGGCAAACGCGCCGGTGTCGGGCGTCTCGGCGGCTCCCATGCAGTCCGCCATGACTCCGGACATGGCGAGCCGGATGTTCCAGGCGTTCTTGTTAAAGACGGATACCGACCAGATGGCTGCAAACGCGCAGAAGCATGGCGGAGAAGCGATTCTGAAGAAGTTTCCCGACCAACAGATGAAGTATGTGGTGGTGTTCGATTCCAAGTCGAATGCACCTGTGTGTTATGTGATCTTTGGCGAGGACCTGAAGAAAAACAACGGCTACGGTGTCTTTAATGCCATGAGTGGCAACTTCCTGCACGGCGGAAAGGGATAGACCCGATCCGTTAAGAATTGAAAAGCGCGCCAGCGATGGCGCGCTTTGTTATTGCATGGCGATTATGCCGGTGGAACCGCCGCGGTCATCGCACGGGCTTCGTCCACCAGGTTCTGGAAGAGGATGGTGGAGAGGTAACGCTCGCCGAAGCTGGGAATGATTACGACGATGAGCTTGCCGGCGTTCTCGGGCCGGGCCGCTACCTTGAGCGCAGCGTGGACGGCTGCGCCCGACGAGATGCCCACCAGCAGGCCTTCTTCGCGGGGCAGGCGGCGGGCCATGTTGATGGCTTCGTCGTTGGTGACGGTGACGGTCTCGTCGATGTACTTGGTGTTGAGATTGTCAGGGATGAATCCAGCCCCTATGCCCTGGATCTTATGCGGCGAAGGCTTGCCTCCGCTGATGACGGCGCTGTCGGTGGGCTCGACGGCAACCACATAGAAGCCGGGCTTCCTGGGCTTGATGTAGTCGCTGATACCGGTCAGGGTGCCGCCGGTGCCGACGCCGGAGACGAGGATGTCCACCTTGCCGTCGGTGTCTTCCCAAATCTCGGGGCCGGTGGTCTCGCGGTGGATCTTCGGATTGGCGGGGTTGGAAAACTGCTGCAGCATGTGAGCGTCTGGGGTGTTGCGGACGATCTCCTCGGCTTTGGCGATCGCAGCTTTCATGCCCATCGGCCCAGGGGTCAGCACGACTTCAGCGCCGTAGGCGCGCAAGAGCACGCGGCGTTCGAGGCTCATGGTGTCGGGCATGATGAGGATGAGCTTGTAGCCTTTGACGGCAGCGACCCAGGCGAGGCCAATGCCGGTGTTGCCGCTGGTAGGCTCGACCAGCGTGGTCTTGCCGGGAGTGATCAAGCCGGCCTTCTCGGCCTCTACGATCATGCTGACGCCGATGCGATCTTTGACGCTCGACGCGGGATTCTGGCTCTCGAGCTTGGCGACCACGGTGGCGGGTAATCCGGCGGCTACACGGTTGAGACGCACGAGCGGCGTCTTGCCAATGACTTCCGTAAGGTTTCCGGCAATCTTCACGTAGATACCCTCCAAGGATGGATTAGGTTTTGGATGTGCGAGAACCTTAAATGGCGCAGATTTTGTTAATAATCCAGGAAAGAAAAAGTGAGACGGGTCGACGACTCGATCAGCGCGCGAGCAGGGCGACGCCGGCGGCCACGAAGACGGCGGCGAACCAGCGGCGGCGGTCGACATTCTCGCCGAGGAAGACTTTGGCCGAGAGCGCGTTCGCCACGAAGGTGAGGGAAGCGGCGGCCGGAGCGACGAGGCTGACGTCGGCCCAGGAGAGCGCGAAGAGCAGGCTGAAGAAGGCCACCGCCATGCAGCAGATGGCCACGGCGAACCACCCGCTGGAGAGCACGCGGCGGACGACGGCGAAGATACCTTTCTGCTGGCGGATCAGCCCGACGTCTCCGATCCTCTGCATGGCCTTGGCCAGCAGGACATCGCCGGCGGTGGAGGCGACGACGATGATGAAGATGGCGGCCCAGGTGTAGAAAGTCCTCATGACGGGTCTCCACTGACGCTGGAGACGACCGGAGTACGCAGCTCTTCTGGCGGCGAAGAGGGGTGCTCGGCGTGTCTTTCCGTCTGTGAAGGACCACCCGCGACGAAGCCGACCCCGGCAACGATGAGAAAGATCCCCAGCCAGCGCTGCACGCTGATCTGTTCATGGAGGAAGAAATGCGACAGCAACGCGAGGACGACGTATCCGACGGCGGTGGCGGGAAGCACGAAGGTGAGATCGGCCCAGGAGAGCGCCGTGGAATAACTGGCAAAAAAGATCAGCAGGAAACCGATTCCGACCACCACCCAGGGATTGGCCACGGCCGAGACGAGGTGCGGAAGCTGATCGAGGCGAACCTCGCCGACGTCATGCATTCCGCGCGCCAGCAACACGTCTCCGCAGGATCCGAAGACAATGATGGCAAGTAGAACGAGATACTTACGGTAGTTCAAGCGTCCTCAAGGGTGTTGTGAAATATCGTAGCAGAGGCGGCCGCGAATTATTCCATAACGTGAGGTATTTCCAGCGCCAAAAGTAAAAGGCCCGTTCCGAAGAACGGGCCTGAGGACAAGTGGAATCCTTAGTCACCGGTCGCGGCGGCGGCTTCGCGAGCCTGCTGCTTCTGGCGAGCTTCCTTGACCGCGCGGTTGCGGGCTGAGCGCAGCTTCAGGAAATCCCTGGCTTCCTTGTAGAGGCGCTTACGGTCGGCGTTGTTGAAGAGCGACCCGAAGACGATGGGGACCCAGACCTTGGGACGGAAATAGTACTCATCGTAGAACTTGTGCACCATCTCCATGACGTAGTCGGCGGGCAGCCCGGGATACTCGATGTGGGCCACCTGGTGTCCGCCGGCATCCACCATATCCTTGGCGTTGATGATGTAGCCGTTGGCCTTGACGTAGTCGTACAGCTCGGTGCCGGGGTAAGCGTGAGCCACCGAGACCTGGATGGTCTCAACGTTCAGCTCCTTGGCAAAATCGATGGTGCGGCGAATGGTTTCCTTGGTCTCGCCAGGGAGGCCGAGGATGAAGTCGCCGTGAACCGCGAGTCCCAGCTTCCTGCAGTCTTTGGCGAACTGGCGGGCACGTTCGACGGTGGCGCCCTTCTTGATGTTCTTGAGGATCTGCGGATCGCCCGACTCGAAGCCGACGATGAGCAGGCGACAGCCCGCTTCCTTCATCGCCTTCAAGGTCTCGTAGTCGGTGGTGACCCGCGAGGTACACGACCAGGTCATCTTCAGCGGCTTCAGCTTTTCGCAAAGCTCAATGGTGCGCGCCTTCTGGATGTTGAAGGTGTCGTCGTCGAAGAAGAATTCTTTTACGTTCGGCCAGTATTCCATGGCCTTCTTCATCTCGGCGGCGACGGCATCGCTGGAGCGCTTGCGCCAGGGATGGCCGCTCAGGGTCTGGGGCCAGAGACAGAAGGTGCACTGCGCCGGGCATCCGCGCGTGGTATAGAGCGCGACGTAGGGATGCAGCAGGAAAGGCACGTTGTAGCGCGTGATGTCGAGATCGCGCTTGTAGACGTCGGTGACGTTGGGGAACGAGTCGAGGTCGGCGGTCGAGGCGCTGTCGATGTTGTGAACGATCTTGCCGTTCTTGTCGCGGAAGGAGCAGCCGGCGATCATCTCGATCGGCTGACCGTTGGCGTAATCGACGACGGCATGATCGAACTCGCGGCGGACGATGAAGTCGATGGCCTGCGAGCGGTTCAACGATTCCACCGGAAGGGTGGTAACGTGGGGACCGACAAAGGCGACTTTCAACTTCGGGTTGGCGGCCTTCATGGCCTCCACGAGGCGGACATCGCCTTCGAAACCCGGAGTGCTGGTAAAGAGCACGAGGAAGTCGTATTCCTTGCCGATCTCGATGGTCTGCTCACCGGTGATGTGGTGAGGTGGAGCGTCCAAAAGGCGCGACCCTTCCAGCATTCCAGCCGGATAGGCGAGCCAGACGGGGTACCAATAAGACTCGATCTCGCGCGTGGCGGGCCAGCGCGAGCTAGCCCCTCCATCGAAGTTCTCAAACGAGGGTGGATTCAGGAATAGTGTCTTCAAAGGCATACGTAAACTGCTTCAATTCTAACACTGTTCGCGGCCCGGGGAACCTTTGAGAATCAAACGGGTTACAGCTAGACAGGCAATGGCGGTATCTGGCATCGAATGGCCAAAACCGCCCCCAGCGTTTGATACACTCGAAGGCGTAGATCCAGCGCGAATCCAATGAAAATCAGCCGCGAAACATGGCAGGTCGCTCTCGATGCTTTAAGGGCCAACAAGGTCAAGGCGGCGCTGACCATGCTGGGCGTAGTGATTGGCAGCGCCTGCATCGTGCTGGTGGTGACCATCGCCCTGATCGGCAAGACCTACGTCCTGGCGCAGATCGAAGGGGTCGGCTCGAACCTGGTCTACGGCTACTACATGGGCTCGGGCGGCGCCCAAGGCAAGAATCTCAACGATGAAATCACCATCGACGACCTTAATGCGATGCGTTCGCTGCCGCATGTCGCCGAGGTGGCCGGCACGCACGATATGTCGAGCAGCCTGGTCATCAACGGGGTGGAGAAGCCCGTCACCCTGATCGGAGTGACGGAAGGCTTCCAAAAGATCCGCAACCTGCAAATCCTGCGCGGACGATTCTTTGACCACGTGGACATGGAAAACGCCAGCAAGGCCTGCCTGATCACCCAAGAGCTGGCGAGCAAGCTGCAATCGACGAACCTCGTCGGCAACCAACTGCGCATCGGTGAATTGACGTTCACGGTGATCGCGGTCTTCCGCGAACGCGTGGCGACCTTCGGACAATCGGAGATCTCCTCGGAATCGGTGCTGATCCCGTTTCCGCTGATGAAGTACTACGTGGGAAGCAACCGGCTCAGAACCTTCTACGTGCAGGCGGATTCTTCAGAGAACGTGGACGCGGTCACGGCCGAAGTTCGCGGGCTGCTGCGCGACCGGCATAGTCCCGGCGCGGTGTATAACGTGCAGAACCTGTCGTCGATCCTCGACGCGGCCCGCAAGATCTCGCTGGCCCTGACGGCGGTGCTGATGATGGTGGGCGGCATCGCACTGATCATCAGCGGCGTCGGCATCATGAACATCATGCTGGTGACGGTGACCGAGCGCACGCGTGAGATCGGACTGCGCAAGGCGATCGGCGCGCGCCGCGAGGAGATCCTCTACCAGTTCCTGATCGAAGCGTTCCTCATCAGCGGGGTGGGCGCCATCCTCGGCATCGTGATCGCCATCAGCATCAAGATCGTGGTCGAACCACTGTTGCCGCCGGATATGGGGATCAGGATCCCTATCTCGGGGATGTCGGTGATCGCGGCCTTCGTGGTCTCGTGCGCGACCGGAGTCCTGTTCGGATACTTGCCGGCCTCGCGGGCGTCGAAGCTGCAGCCAACGGAATCGCTGCGCTACGAATGACGTGCTACGCAAACCGACGCTGAGGACCCAGCGGCTCAAGCCGCATTGTGAGAGCGTCGAGACGCGGGCCTAAAGGCCCGCTCTACCCGAAGACGTGGATTAATCTTCGAATGGCGAAAGGCGCAGCCTCGTGGCTGCGCCTTTCGTATTGCGGGGATGCGCGGCTACTTGGGAGCTTCGACGCTGACGGCATCCGTGCCGAGAGCCCACTGTTGGATGGCCCCGGTGGAGCGCATCAATTGCAACTGCGCCTTGGTCAGCTCCAGCGTGGATTCGAGATAGCTGACCTGGCGGTCGCTGGCCTCGACGCGAGCTTGTTCGGCGTCACGTGAATTGGCCTGGCCGTTCTGCACCTTGACCTGGGTCGTGTCCACCCCTGCCTGCGCGATCTCAAACTCCAAGCGCGCCACTTCGTTGGCGGCGGCAAGCTGGCGAAGGCTGCGTTGCAGCTTCAGCGTGTTCTCGCTGACCTGGGCCCGGGTGGCCTCGGCTTCCTTGCGGGCCCTGACCACGTCCTGGTTGGCTTGTTCGACGCGATGGCGCTGGGGCAGGTTGAGGAACGGAAAGCGAATGGCGAGGCCGATGCTGTAGTTGTTGCGCGAAAACTTCCGGTAGAAGTCGGCGTAGTTGTTGAAGGTACTGAGCATCGCGTACTGGCTGGCGAGGTCGATGGAGGGCAGCCACTGGCGCTCTTCGGCGCGGGCGCGAAGTTCCGCCGACTTCACCTTTTCTTCGGCAAAGCGAACCACCGGACTGGCGTCGGCAGCGGCCTGGGAAAGGTTTTGCTCCTGGGCAAACTCCGGCGTCTTTGGGATGGTCTCGTTGGCGGTCTCGATCTCGTTGGCCTTCAGTCCGGTCAGCGACGCGAGGCGTTCGCGAAGGACGTCGGCGGAGCCCATGGCTGCCGCCATGCGAAGCCTGACGCGGGCCCCGGCAAGCTGAACCTTCTTGAGATCCAGCGGAGAGTCGACGCCTTCCTGCAATCGAGACTTGCTGATGAACTCCGCCCGGTCGGCCGCCTGCTGCTCGTCCTGGAGGGCCCGTATGCGCTGCGAGAGGCTATCCAGTTCGATATAGCTGGAGGCAGCGTCGAGGACCACCTGATCGCGCTTATCCGCGACATCGAAGCGCGTGGAATTCCAATCCAAGTGGCTGGCGCGGACGTAATCCCGCTGTGCCATGTTGAAGACATATTGTTGCGAAGTGATGTTGAAGATCGAAGGCGCGGAACCTTCGATGCTGAGCGGCACGCCGTAGGAGTATCCGAGGCCGGAGCCGAGGGTGACCTGCGGCGTGTACATCGAACGGGCTTCGGCGTAGCTCTCGTAAGCCTTCTGGCGGTCGGCGCCAGCGATCGCCATGGTGCCACTGCGCCGCAGGGCAAGATCGATCACTTTGCGGAAGGGAACCGGCTGCGCACAGGCGGGTAGGGCACCGGCAGCAATCAGCACGGCGATCAGGAAGCGCAAAGGAAGTGCACTGCGCCAGGATGTCATCCGTCCACCTTTGTCAGGAGTCAATCGGCCGTTTAGCCGCCGAGCTTGTGAAGAGCTACTTGTGCAGGTCGAAAGCCGCTGGCCAGCGAAAGCGCCGCGCGATAGGCTGCCTGGGCTTCACCGCTCTTGCCTTGCTTCTCGAGCCCCTGGCCGATGAAGTAATGGGCTGCGAAGGCTGGGCCGTATTCGTCGGTATGACCGGAGTCGAGATAACTGCGCAAGGCCTGCACCGCAAGCGGCAGATCGCGATTGGCGCTGACTAACATCTTGCCGGCATCGAAGAGGTCCGTAGAGCCTTTCTTCGGAGAGTCCAGGGCCTGCTTCACGGCCACATCAAAATCGGACCAGCGCTGCTGATGCTTGTAGCAGCGCGCCAACTCCAGCCACATTGTGCCCTGGTTTCCACTGGCGGCGATGGCGGCACGGAATTGACGTTCGGCCTCGCCAAAATTCTTTTCGTCCGCGGCGATGATGGCGCGGATCCAGGCAGCGGTCGCGGCATCGCTGGACGCGACTTCGTCGGCCAACCTGCGGGCTTTGTCGTGGCCTCCGCCGACGATCCCCGGAGCCTCGACATAGTACTCGGCGAGATCGCGACGTGCGCGCCAATCCGAAGGATCCAACTGCAGGGACTTTTCAAACGAAGCCACGGTCTTGCGTGCCAGACTGAACGCGCTCAGCGCTCCCGCCCGGGCTGCCTTTTCGCCATAGGCGCGGCCCAGCCACAGTCGGTAGCCGGCGTTGTTCGGGTTCAACTGGACGGCACGTTCGCCATTGCGCACGGCGTTGTCGTAGTCCTGCAAGGCGTAGTAAACGCGGCAGAGCAGGTGGTAATCCTCGGCGCTGGCGGAACTCGAAACCTTCTGGTTGAGGGTGCGGAGGGCCTCATCGGCGCGGCCGCGATTCAACAGGTCCACCGGCGTCAGGTCGCCAAAAGCGAAGGCCGCCGAGGCCATGACCAGCACAAACCCAAGAACGAATTTGAACGACTTCAGCATCTACTGCGAGCTCTCGACGATCTTGACTTCGATGCCATCGGTCAACCCCGTGGGACTGAGCGATTGCGATGCGATGGTGTCCTTTTCCGAGATGCCTTTCAGGATCTCCACCTGGGTTAAGTTGGCCACGCCCACCTGAACCACCGTGCGCACCAAGTGATCGTCCTTGACGACGAAGAGCACGGACTTGCCGCCATCGTCGCGTAAAGCCTCGCGCGGGACTACCAGCGTGCCGGGACGGTTGTTGGTGGTGATGACCGCGTTGATATTAATGTTTGGGATTAACTTTTCATCGGCATTGTCAACACTGCAAAGGACTTCGCCGACCGTGCGAGTGCCATGCTGGACGACCGTGGTGGGAACGGATTTCACGAGACCGCTCCAGACCCGGCCGGGCACGGCATCCCAAGTGACGTTCACGGCTTGTCCGACTGCGAGTTGCCCGATCTCCGGCTCGTCGACGTAGGTGCGAATCTGCACTGCCTGCAGGTCGGCTACCTGGACCAGCAGATCGCCAGCATTCACCCAGGCACCCTGCTTCACCGGCACGGAATAGACGGTGCCGCTGAAGGGCGCCTTGACGTTGGAATCCGCGATCATCTGCTCGGCGGCCGCGACGGCGGCGCGGGCGTTGGCGACATCGGCTTCGACGCGGGAGTGTTCGACGGTTGAGTAACGATGGCCGGTCTTCTGGTTGAGAAGATTGACGTCAGCCTGGGCCTTGGCGAAGCGCTGACGGGCGGCGACGACTTCGTCCTGCGAAGCGGCGCCCTTTTGTTGGAGGTTCTCGACCGCCTTCAGATTGCGGCTGGCGGCATCGAGTTCCCCCTGCGCCTTGGTAAGGTCGGCCTGGCGGGTCAAGAGTTCGTCGGTGCTACCGCCCTGTTGCAACGATGCGGAGCCGACCTGGGCGGCCTTGAGCTGGGCCTCGGCCTTGGCCAACTGGACCCGGGCATCGGCATCGTCTAACTGGATGAGCAATTGGCCCTGGGTGACATGGCGGCCTTCCTGGACGAGGATCTTGCGCACGGTGGTGGGGTTGGGGGCGTGGGCCTCGAAATTCTGTATGGGCTCGACCTTGCCGTTGGTGTTGATGGTCTTGGTGATGTCTTGGCGCACGGGCTTGACGACGGTGATACGGATGCGCCGGGGCCGCAGCGACATGAAGGCGCTGACCAGGATGACTACCGCGATGATTGAGACAACGTAGATCCAAGTACGGCTTGCGTGGGTCTGCCCGTTGCCATTGATTCCATTTGCCATGATGAGTGCGAACTAAACAACCTAGTATAAATCACGAGGGCTCTAAGACTTACTTCGGAATGTCTGCCTCCCGATTTAGATGTTCCCCAATCGCTTCCGTCGCATTAGTGCATGGGGCGCGCGTCACAGCAATAACTTCAGCAGCGCGTGCGGGCGGTTTCTCCGAGCGCCGCATCCTCGATATAAGAACCCAGAATAGGGTCAAGTTACTCTCTTGGGGCTGTCGAGCAGGCGATGGGCTAGCGCCGGCTCTTTTGGCCCGTCCACGAAGCGCTGCTAAGATAAACGCATGGCCCACAAGAAATCCACGCGGCTCGGCTACACCTCGGACCACGCGAAATCGGGTCTCGACCACCGGTTCCCGGAGATCGAGACTTTTGCCAACCAGTTTCCCGGCTACGAGATTGAGATCGACATCCCTGAATTCACCTCGGTGTGCCCAAAGACCGGGCTGCCGGACTTCGGGACCGTCTGGATCCGCTACATGCCGGACCGGCACTGCTTCGAATTGAAATCCCTGAAGGAATACATCAACGAATACCGCAATCTCGGCATCTTCCAGGAGAACGCCGTCAACCTAATCCTCGAGGACGTGGTGAAGGCGACGCGGCCGAAATGGGCGGAGGTGCGGGGCGTCTTCCGGCCGCGCGGCGGCATTGGAACCACGGTCGTGGCGCGCTGGCCGCGGCCCAAGAAGTAGTCGCACAACCGCGCATCACCGCGATACACTCGGCGCACCCTCGTGACCGCCAACGCAATCCACGATCCGAACTCCGTGAGCCATGGCTGGGCGCGCACCGCGCTCATCCTGCTGACCGCGCTTAATTTCGCCAATTACATCGACCGCTCGGTGCTGTTCGCGGTGCAGCCGATGGTGCAGGCGGAGTTCCCGGGCGGGGAGATACGGTTGGCGTGGTGGACGTGGCACGTTTCCGGAGCCGACGCGAAGTTCGGCGTGCTGACCTCGGCGTTCTTCTTCTGCTACATGGTCACCGCGCCAATCATCGGAATCCTTGCCGACCGCATCAACCGCCGCACCATCATGGTGATCGGCGCCCTCGTCTGGAGCGCGGCGACGCTGTTGACGGCAGTGACGCACGATTTCGAGACCCTGCTGATCCGCCACACCATCGTCGGCATCGGGGAGGCGACCTTCGTCACCATCGCCCCGGCATTCCTCGCCGACATGTTTCCTGAGACCCGCCGCGGACGCATTCTCTCGATCTTCTATCTGGCTATCCCTGTCGGCACGGCCATGGGATACCTGCTTGGCGGATATCTCGGACATCTTTATGGATGGCGAAGACCCTTTCTGATCGGCGCACTGCCGGGATTCATCCTGGCGCTGGGATTGATGCTGGTTCCAGAGCCGCGTCGTGGCGCTTCCGACCACTTGAAGGAAAGCTTCGAGCGTTCGACGCTGCTGGGCCTGACACGGAACGGAGCGTTCTGGACGTGCAGCCTCGGGATGGCGATGATGACCTTTGCGGTGGGCGGCATGCAGGTGTGGATGCCAACCTTCCTGGCGCGGGTGCGCCATGTGCGGCTGGATTCGGCGAACCTGATCTTTGGCGTCCTCACCCTGGTCAGCGGGATGCTTGCGACCCTGATCGGGGGCTGGCTGGGCGATCACTACCTCGCCCGCAACAAAGGGTCGTACTACCTGGTGTCAGGGATCGGAATGGCCCTGGCACTGCCGGCCATCCTCTGCGCCGTGTATTTCACCGGCTGGCCGATGTATCCGGCGATCTTCCTGGGAGAATTCTTTCTCCTGCTCAATACCGCACCGCTCAATGCGGCGCTGGTCAATTCGGTGAGCGCTTCGATCCGCGCCACGGCGGTTGCCGTCAACCTGTTCACCATACACCTCCTGGGGGACGCGTTCTCGCCAACCTTGATGGGATACATCTCGGACAAGTCGAACCTGCAAATGTCGTTCGTCGCCGCCTCGGTAGCGGTTGGACTGTCGGCCATCATCCTGTTCGCGGGCATGCGCTTCGCGCCCGAGCTGCCCCCGGGAGCCAATCACGACTGGTCGTCGCACGGAGAAGCAGAATGAATTGGGCGATGATCGGCGGATTCGCTCTGGCGGCGATCTGGACGTGGCACACGGTCGCCGCGATGCTCGGCATGCCGAGCATCAAGGAGCTGTCCGATGCCACCTGGGACATCGCTCCCGGCGACATCGTTTCGAAGACGACAGGGGAGCGAAGCCCGAAGGTCTCGATCATCGTTCCGGCGCGCAACGAGGAGCACACCATCGAACCGGCGATGCGGAGCCTGATGGCCGCCGACTATCCAAGGCTGGAAGTGATCGCCGTGAATGACCGCTCGACCGATCAAACGGGCCGAGTGCTCGACGAGCTGGCCGCCGGCAATCCGCAGCGGCTGATAGTGCTACATGTGAAGGAGCTGCCCGAGGGCTGGCTCGGCAAGACGCATGCCATGTGGCTGGCCGCCGGACAAGCCAGCGGGGAGTGGCTGTTATTCACCGATGCCGATGTGCACCAGAGCACGGATGTCCTGCGGCGAGCGATCGCCTACGCCGAGCGCAGCGGCACCGACCACCTGGTGGTGATGCCGACGATGCTGACGTACAACTGGGGCGAGCGGATGATGATCGCGCTCTTCCAGGCGCTGTTCATCTTTGCGCAGCGTCCGTGGAAGGTCGCCGACCCCAAGGCGCGGGACTTCATCGGGGTGGGCGCTTTCAACCTGGTTCGCCGCAGCGCGTACGACGCCATCGGCGGCTACGACAGGTTCCGGCTGGCCATTGTGGACGACATGAAGCTGGGCGAAATGGTGAAGAAGCAGGGCTTCGCCTCGAACTGCGTCTTCGCCAAGGACGGGGTGCGCATCCACTGGGCACAAGGCGCGCTGGGAATCGTCCACAACCTGGTCAAGAATTTCTTTGCTGCCATGCTCTATAACGTCGCCATCGTTTTGGGCGCCGTGCTGGGATTGTTCCTGGTATTTCTCGGGCCATGGGTGGGAGCGATCTTCGCCCATGGCTGGGCGCGCGCGGGATACCTGATCTCGCTGCTGTGCCTGTTCACGATTTACGTCGGAATGTCGAAGCGCTCCGGGGTGAGTCCACTCTACGTCTTCCTGCATCCGGTCGGGACGGTGCTGATCGCCTACACCATGCTGCTTTCGATGGCCGCCACCTTGTGGCGGGGAGGCGTGCTGTGGCGGGGAACCATGTACTCGCTTGAGGAACTGCGCCGCTCGGGACTATAGAGCAGATTTGGAGTCTGTGTATCCGGCACCATCACCGCCGGGCTGAACGCCCGGCTACCTTTCCGGACACGCCTTCCGCGACTCCGGTCTAACGGTGCCAGCGCTCCGAACGGGTCCTGGAACCGGGATTGGCGACAGGAGATACGGCCTCGCCGGAAAATTGGGAGCGGCGCTTGACCACGATCTCAGCCGTGCCTTTGTAATCCCGCACCTTGCCGGTCACTTCCAGCATCCGCCCTTCAAACATCTGCACGTTGCCGACGGCTTCGAGGTCGCGCTCAAAAACGACGACTGAGAAGAGGCATCCCTTCCGTTCTTCGCAGAAGCCGAGCATCGCCGTCCCACTGTCGGTGAAGCCGACGTGATAAACGCGGCCGGAGACGCAGACTTCACGTCCGACAAAGTCTTTTGCCTTATCGATCGAGATGCAGGCGGGCTTCGGCGCATCGGCCTTGGTAGTTTGGGCCGAGGCCATGCCCGTCAGGCTCAACAGCAGCAGGACGGCCGCCAGGTGCTTCATTTTGTCGGCTCCATACGGAGCACATCGTTGAAGCGGTTGAAGTAGTTGAAGACGCCGATGGCGGCCGCCAGTTCGATGATCTGGCCATCGTCATAGTGCTGCTTGAGGCGGTTCCACAGATCGTCGTCGACCGAGTGGGCGTCGCGGGTCTCGCGCTCGGCGAGTTCCAGAGCTACTTTCTCGGCTTCGGTGAAATCCGTACGATCGCGGAAATCGCCGAGATGGTGCAACTGCTCTTCGCTCCAGCCGTGCCGCCTTGCCAAGGCGGTATGAGAGGCCAGTCAATATTCACAGCGGTTGATCTGCGAGGCGCGCACGATCACCAGTTCCTTGAGCTTGGGCGAGACGCCGGGAGCGTCCATGATGGCGCGCAGGTGCGCGACCAGGGTGCGCAGGATCTCAGGGCGATGGGCGACGGTGCGGAACATGTTGGGGACGTTGCCGCGTTCCTGGAGGACCTTGTCGAAGATCTCCCTGGTGGCGCCGGTTGCTTGATCGATCTCGAGCTTTGGAATTCTGGACATGCCGTCATTCTAGGGGCGGGGGCAGGGCGCATCAAGTGAAGGTGGGCGTAAAAAAGAAACGCGGTCCCAAAGGGACCGCATTGCTCGAGCCGTGGTGTTGGACTTTACTGCGAGAACGAGCCGACCGCCTGGGCTTCGTCGTCCTTGATGTCAAACACGGTGTAAAGCTTGGTGATCTGGAGAAGGTCGTGAACCTTCTTGGTGAGATTCAAGAGTTTCAGTTCGCCGCCCTGATTACGGACGCTGGTGAAAGAGCTCACCAACTCGCCGATGCCGGAGCTGTCGATGTAGGTGACGTCGCCAAGGTTGAGCAGGATCTTCTTGTTGCCGCCCGCGACTACGTCGCGGATGGTGTCCCGCAGTACGACGCTGCCTTCACCGAGGGTGATACGCCCGCTCAGGTCAATGATGGTCACTCCATCTACCTGACGTGTGCTCGCCTTCATGGTCACTTGGAAGCCTCCTTGTCGTCCGCCTCGCCGCTGCGGACGCGCTTGATCAATGTGATTTCGGTACCGGGGTCCATGTCGCGAAAGCGCACTTCGTCCATGAACGCCCGGATCAGAAAAATCCCTCTGCCAGACTGCTTCAACAGATTTTCCGGTGCCAGAGGATCGGGTACCCGGTTGGGGTCCAACCCCTTTCCTTCATCCCGCACCGATACAGATAAACTCTCCGCGGTAGCTTCGAATGCGACGGTCACGCGTTTCTTGGGATCATACTGGTTCCCATGAAGCACCGCGTTCACCGTGGCCTCGCGGACGGCCATGGAAATGCGATCGATCTCCTCCTCGTCGAACCCGGCTTTTACCGCGAGATCGCGGGCCGCCTGCTCCGCCTTGTTGACGCTATCCAAGGAAGACTCAAGCGTATAGGAGACCCTGGTCGCATTCATTCGTGACTTCACCCAACACGGAACCGTATGTGACGTTAACCCAAAAGTCCAAGAGAAGGGCTAGTTTCTCTTGCTGGGCACAGACCTGTCAATTCAGAGTTCTGGAATAACGCGAAACCTTTGGTAACCGATCACCATTCCAGCCGGATCCGTCCATCAGAAACACGGTTGGCACGCAGTTGTTGCAGAGACTCCAGCAGCACCCAGGCCTCCGACAAATCTTCCGACGGATAGGTGGTTGGCACCGCGAATGCCCGCATCCCCGCTGCTTTGGCGGCCTTCAGGCCGGAAGGGGCGTCCTCGACCACGACGCAGTCCCGGGGGGCCTGAGCCAACGAACGAGCTCCCTGGAGATAGGGCTCGGGATTGGGCTTTCCGAGAACCACGTCATTGGCGGTCACCATCGTTTCGGGAATCGGCAGCCCGGCGACTTGCAGCCGCAGCGTCGCCAACGGACGGGTTCCCGAGGTCACGACCGTCCAGCTGCCTTGGGGCAGGGAACGCAGCAATTCGGCGGCCCCCGGAATCACGAAGAGCCCGTCGGTGTCTGCCATTTCGCGGCGTTCGACTTCCTGGTTCTCCTGCTCGGCATTCAGTTCGGGAGCCAGCAACCGGATGGTTTCGATGGAGCGGCGTCCATGGGCGACGTGAACGACATGGCCCGGGTCCAAGCCGTGTTCAATGGCCCACACCCGCCAGACGCGGCTTACACAGGGCGTGGAATCGATCAGCACGCCGTCCAGGTCAAAGAGGATCGCTCTGCAGCTCAACACGCCCATCTCTCTAACATAACAGCGAGCGTCCCTCGCGTGGTTCGCGCCGCTTTATTTTGGCCAATTTCTGTGGCTTCGCTATACAAGCGGCGGTATTCTCGGAACATGGCGGGCAACCTTGCACTCTCCGAACTGTTGGGCCTCCCGGTTTACGATCCGGCGGGCAAGGTCGGACGGGTGCGCGAAGTCGCCATCGTGCCGCAGGAAGACCAATCGCGGGTGGCGGCGCTGGTCGTAACAAGTTCCCGCGGCGATCTTCTCCTGGCCGCCAATCGCGTCGGAAGCATGAATGGCGGTGTCCGCAGCATCGATGCCTTCGCCACCTGGGGACGCTTTGGCAGTTCGCAGGGCATGCTGCTGCTGGAGCGCGACCTGCTTGATCAGCAGATCATCGACATCAATGGCCGCAAGGTCGTCCGCGTCAACGATATCGACCTCGTGCCGGGCGTCAACGAGCAGGGCGACTTCACGCTCAAGATCGCCAACGTCGATGCCGGGGCTCGCGGCGCGGTCCGCCGGCTGTTGAAGGGCATGGTTCCTCGTTCAACGCTGACGGCGCTCGTCCTACGGATCAAGCCCAAGTACATTCCGTGGGATTTCGTGAACCTCATCGAGACCGATCCCGCGCGGCGCGTGCACCTCAAGATCTCTTCGGACAAGCTCGAACGCCTGCATCCGGCCGATATCGCCGACATCATCGAAGATCTGGCGCCGGCCGAGCGCGACGCCG
>Ga0315268_10001723_pt1 | contig 25177 bp, 28 predicted proteins | sample C1_top_MG_FD_204535 | JGI IMG/M metagenome (GOLD analysis project Ga0315268, IMG submission 204535) | Sediment microbial communities from Yellowstone Lake, YNP, Wyoming, USA - C1_top | ecosystem: Environmental > Aquatic > Freshwater > Lake > Sediment | place: USA: Wyoming | collected 2017-08-01
TCAAGAGAGACGGAGTTTTGAGGCACAGGCTTTATCGCGATGGGAGATATTGGAACTCCATTTTTTACTCGATTTTGAAGGAAGAATGGAAAACACAGAAATCGTAGCATATACTTTAGGGGATTAAAATTATGATTTTGATTACAGGTGGTGGCGGAAAACTTGGCAAAGAGTTGGTTAAAGTTTTCCCGGGAGCACTTGCTCCAAAACGTGCTGATCTAGACATAACTGAAAGGGAAGCTGTTTTTAACTTTGTAAAAAAACATAAAACAGACACGATAATTCATTGCGCCGCATTAGCTAGTGTTAGACAATGTGAAACGGATAAAGAACTCGCATTTAAAACAAATGTCAAGGGAACGGAAAATCTTGTTGATGCATGTTTGGATTTCAACCCAAATTGTTATTTTATTTATATGTCTACCGCATGTGTTTTTTATGGTGATAGGGGAGATTACGTCGAAACTGACGTGCCGCATCCAAAAAATTTTTATTCTTTAACAAAACTATTAGGAGAATTTGTGGTAAAGAAACTCCAAACTCATCTTATAATTAGAACCAACTTTGTCGAAAGGGCGAAGTGGCCCCACGAAAAAGCATTCACCGACAGATTTGGGACCTACTTATTTGCCGATGATTTGGCTCTAGCGATTAAAGATACAATAAGTAAGAAATTGGTAGGCATAGTACATGTTGTCGGGGAAGAGAAACTCTCCATGTTTGATTTAGCAAAGATAACTACCCCCGATGTAAAACCGATGACCATGGACGAAGCAGATTTACCATTGACAAAAGACATGAGTTTAAGGAGCATTAGAATCAAGCCGTATAAGCTGACTAGGTAAAGTCCAAGTTGGGTAAGATAGATGAGGAAAACTCCTTCGGTCGTTATTGTAATTTTGAATTGGAATGGCAAAAATTGGCTTCGAAATTGTTTGAAATCTATTAGAAAAAATACGAAATATACCAATTATAAGATATTTGTTGTTGATAACGGTTCTGCGGATGGATCCATAGAAATGGTCAAGAAAGAATTTCCAATCGTTCAGCTGATTTGCAATAAGGAAAATTTGGGGTTTTCTAGAGCTACCAACCAGGGAATAAAACGTGCCCTGAAAAACGGCGCTGATTACGTTTTTCTTTTGAACAATGATATGGAAATTATTCAAAAAGATTGGCTGAAGAACTTGGTAGAGACCGCAGAAAGTAATGATAATATCGGGATTGTTGAAAGCAATACGTTATTATTCTGCGATAAAATTACTTTTTCTGCTAGACAATCTTTTGAGGAACGATATAATTTATCTTCAGAAAAAACAAGGGAAGTAGATCTCGTGGGGGGTGGACTAGCTCTAATAAAAAGAGAAGTTATCGAGAAAATTGGATTATTTGACGAAGGGTTTTCTCCTTTTTGGGGCGAAGACTGTGATTATTCCGCAAGGACAAAGAAAGCAGGGTATAAATTAGTTCGTAACCCCAAAGTCGCAATAATTCACTATCCACATAAAGCAATAAGCGAGATAGATGATGATTACAAATTCTTTATACGTGTTAAAAACTGGCTGCGTCTAATGCTTTTAAATTCCCCCCTGCGATCGCTAATTAAAATGGTCTTTGTTAAATTTCTGCTGGTATCTCTAAAAAAGAAAGATGACAGAAGCAGAGTAGCTATTACGGTTATAAAATTACCAGAAAGCTTTTCAAGAAAATTATTTTTATTTTTAAAAGCATGCTGGGTAAATTTAAAGAATTTAAGAGAAATTTTAGAAAAAAGAAGAAATAGAAGCATGAAAATTTGGTTTTAAATAAATGTAAAAAGGATCGAAGGAGCTGATCTGTTTAGTTACTTGCTGATTTTAGTTGATTCTTAATTACCAAGTTTTTTGACAGCAAATAATTCAAATGCCAATCTTGGAAAACGATAGGTTATTTTCTGTGTTAAGTTAGAAAAGATCAAGTTCAAAATTCTTGGTCCATATTTGAACTCAGTTTTCTCCCCTTTTCTTAAAATTTTTAATCCACCTATCCCTTCTACCTTGTAGCCTAAATTTTTAAACTCATCAACCGTCCATCCTGATTTATGAATTTGTAATTTATTCGAATCATGTTCTTCTTGAGGTAAAAACCCGTTAGGAGTAGAGATTATAATTTTTCTTTTTGCTATGATTTCCATTTTTTTGATTAGTTCATAACCTTCTTTCTTGGTCAAATGTTCTAATACTTCTAAACCCAATACACAACCGAAGGATTTTGGTCTAAACTCTATTTTTCTTATATCTCCAAGGATGTATTCATTATGAATCTTTGCTTTCCTGCTGTCTCTTATGTAAGGCTCAAATAATTCGACGCCGACGGAATAAACAGAACAATATTGTATCGGGGAGTTCGGACCGCATCCCAAATCTAGCACAGTCTTACATCCTTCTAACTCTTTTTTTAATCGATCAACAAATTGAGGAAATAAATTTTTGAATATTTTTGTTCTACCCACTTTGACGAATGCCTCCATAATACCACCGTTAAGGCTACTTGATTTTATTTATTCGCATCTCTTATTAAAATCTCTAGCAAGTTTTAAAAACCGGTCTTGCTCCTAGCATGAGAACGCAGGAAGCGTTTGCGATAAATGAAAAGGCGGTCATTATCACCTCATCCCCATTTTTAATCCCAAGGAGACAAGTGCCGCATGCAGTGGGAAGTCCCGCTATTTGTCGCTATTCCGAACTTGGTCCCCGTATATTTGGAGAAACCACCCTCAAACTCCTTCACCTTTTCCATTAGATTAAAAAGCCAGATTTTAAAACTTCTTCAACTGCCTCTATCTCCTCTTGCCCCAACAAAGGTTTTGATATAGGGGTCATTTTCTACCCCCCTAAAAACTTGTGATGGCTTTTATTTATCGTTGGGGGTCACCTTCAGAAAACACCGGTGCCGTGCAGCACGTTGTAATTTCATCTGGTTATCCCTGCTTAGGTTATTTTAAGCCGATTAACGTGAGTTTAAAACGTCGTCGAGGCAGGAGATAAGCGGTTTTATGAAAGGAAGTTCGTCTCACGAGGCAGGCGCTAGATTGCTCAAGGGCGGTTTCATCAGCATGTTAAATTCGATACTCGTGATAATTTTTAGCACCGCGTACACGATTTTAGTGGCTAGGTTACTTGGCAGCTATGGATATGGTATTGTAGCGACCGGCACGGCGTTGCTTAGCATTTTATCAGGGATAGCAGGGCTCGGCATCCCATTCGCCATTACCAAATACATCTCGAAACATGCTGCCCTGAAGGATTGGGGCTCCACCAAAGCCGTGCTGCGCGTGGCTTTTAAGTACATCGTGATATCGGGATTGGCATTTTCCGTATTGTTGCTGCTGCTCGCAGAGTGGATCGCCACGAGTTTGTATCACAATCCTGGGCTGGTGAACATCTTTCGGATAATCGCTCTGGCGCTCCCGCCCGCTTTGCTTTTATCAGGGATTTTATCTGCTTTTCAGGGGTTTCAAAAAATGAGTTATTACATGTTTGCTCAGAGTTCGTCTGTTGTGCTGGCGGTGCCGATCGCAGTTGCACTAATGATTATGGGTTACTTCGCGACTGGGGCGCTACTTGGTACTGCAATAGGCACCGTTCTTGCGTGTATTTTTAGCATAATCTTATTGTCGAGAGTTCTGCCAAAGAGATCAAGCAAAACGAGAGCGGGAGGAGTATCTCGTGATATCTTATCTTTTTCCATACCGATGTGGCTGCTCGGCATAGGATCGCTGATTTTGTGGTGGTACACGACTTTGCTTTTGGGTTACGTAACAAGCATGCAAAATGTTGGGTATTACTCCTCATCCCTCGGTCTTACGATGTTCCTTCTTTTTATACCAGCCGCGATCGCAGTCCCGTTATTCCCGCTGATATCTGAGCTTTGGACGCTGAAAGATAAAAAACGACTTGCCGTAACTTTTAGAACTTCGATCAAGTTGGTTTTTACAATTTTGATTCCTCTGGCAGCAGGTGTAGCTGTGTTCTCCGATTTTACGTTGACACTTCTTTATGGCAGGGATTTCATCGCTGGTGGTGGGGTGCTTCGCATATTGGCCATCGCCCTCTTTTTCATGAGCATAATGAGGATAAATGATGCTATTTTGGGCGGTATAGGGAAACCTAGAATCAATGCCAAAATGTATTGGGCTGCCACGGTCCTTGCTGTAGCGCTCATAACGCCGCTTGCATGGTTTTACGGGATAACTGGAGCAGCGGTTGGTTTTTTGGTAGCGCACATCTTCATCGCTTGCTTAGGCATATTTTTTGTTAAGAAGCTGGCGGGTCTAAGCTACCCACTTTCTGCATTTAAGGCGCCCTTGCTTGCTGTTGCCGTGATGCTAGCAGTGGTAATACCTTTGCGTTATGTGGTCGTGAATGCTTTACAGGCCATCTTAGTAGGTATCCTTGGCATTCTCATCTATATATTTACATTCTTGAAGCTCGGGGGGATCAAAAGAGAAGAAATAAGTTTGTTAGAACACATCTCGGCCGATATTGGGAAACCGCGTGCTTTTGCAGGAGTAATTAAATTTTTGAAAAAGTTCACCAAGCAATAGATTTTTAAACCAAGCGAAATGGCGGGCCCGGCGGGATTTGAACCCACGATCTGCAGCTTAGAAGGCTTACGGGTCTAACGACTTGCCGCCTTATCCAAGCTAGGCCACGGGCCCAAACTAACTTCAGTGTACAACGATTTAATACATCTGGCCTATTATTAACGCGATATCATGCAAAAGCTGTTCGGCACATTCGGGGTCCGAGGGATTTCGAACGTCGAGCTAACCCCAAAGCTGGCGTTCGAGCTAGGGCTGGCGCTGGCCACGTATCTGAAAGGCCGCGGGGAGGTGGCTGTTGGTCATGACAACCGCACATCTAGCGAGATGTTAGAAAACGCTGTCTCGGCCGGGTTGACATCCGGCGGTTGTGATGTCGTTGCAATTGGTTTAGTTCCGACCCCCGTGCTGTCGTTTGCGATCAAGCACTTCCGTTGTGCAGCTGGCGTGATGATAACCGCCTCGCACAACCCACCGCAGTACAACGGCATCAAGTTCTGGGGCAGCGATGGCGCGGGCATGAACCGTGGGCAAGAAGTCAAGATCGAAAAAATCATCTATAAAAAAGCTTGGAAGCGCGCGCCTTGGCACGGGATAGGGCGGGTCAGCAGGTCCGATGCCATTGCGCCGTACATGGAAGCCATCTTGGGGAAGGTGCCGATGGTTGGGCGAAAGCTCAAGATCGTCGTCGATTGCGCGAACGCGGCCGGTAGCGTGGTGACGCCGCGGCTTCTGACGGAGCTCGGTTGTCAAGTGATATCGATGAACTGTCAACTCGATGGTACATTCCCTAGCCGAGTTCCGGAGCCGTCTCCACAGAACCTGACTGAGCTCATGAAGACCGTCGTTGCATGCAGGGCAGATTTTGGCATAGCCCACGACGGGGATGCCGACCGCACGTTGATAGTCGACGAGCAGGGACAGCTCCTCACCGGCGATCGCGTGTTTGCCCTCGTCGCGCTGCATCACCTGCGAAGCAAAAAGCGCCCGAAGGTGGTAACCACCGTCGCGACGAGCATGGTGCTCGACGATGTTGCTGAAAAGCTCGGTGGCAAGGTTGTGCACCTCCGCGTGGGTGAGCCGGTGGTGGTGGAATACATCCGCAAATACGGCGGCGACATCGGTGGAGAGGAGAACGGCGGCGTGATTTATCCAGATTGGTTGCCGTGTCGGGACGGCATAATGACCGCGGTCGAGATAGTTGAGCTGCTCGACGGCAGCGGCATGAAGGTTTCGGATTTGGATGCTACATTGCCAAAGTATTTTCAGTTCAAACAGAAGGTCGAGTGTCCAGAAAAGTTGAAGTCCAAAGTCGCTGCAGCCGTCGTGAGGCAGTTCAAGGGCTACAAGATAGATCGCACCGACGGCCTGCGCGTCATCACGGATGATGGCTGGCTCCTCTTGCGGGCCTCCGGCACCGAGCCGATCTTCAGGTGCTTTGCGGAGGCGAAGAGCGAGGAGCGAGCGAGGGAGCTGGCGAAGCTTGGAATGCAAGCCATCAAAAAAGCAGGTGGCTAGAACCAGCTGCGTTTGCTCGGCGTGTATTTGCCGACGATGTTGATCTCGCTTTTGCATTTTGGGCAATGCTTGTTTTTGAGCGCAAATTTTGTGACGTCAAACCCGTAGCGTTCGATGAGCAACTCTCCGCACTTGTGGCAGTATGTGTTGTCGCCCGCGTGCCCTGGGACGTTACCTATGTAGACGTAGCGCAGCCCCTCCTCGTGCGCAATCTTCATGGCCATCTCAAGCGTCTTGACTGGCGTTGGCTCGCGGTCTGTCATCTTGTGCTGGGGGTAGAAACGGCTGAAATGCGTCGGTGTGGATGGCCCAAGCTCCTCGACGCTCCACTTGCAGAACTTTCTGATCTCCTCGGCGTCGTCATTTTCTCCAGGTATCACGAGGTAGGTGGTCTCGAGGTGCACGCCGTCTTTGACCATCCACTTGCACGTGTCGAGGACTGGCTTCATGCCGCCGGGCACCCCGCATATCTTTTTATAGAAGCGGTCGCTGAACGCCTTGACGTCGACGTTTGCGGCGTCCAAGTATGGGCGGATCTCCTTCCACGCATCCAAGCTCATGTACCCGTTCGTCACGTAAACGTTGTAGAGGCCCTCCTTGTGTGCGAGCTTCGCGGTGTCGTAGCAGAACTCGAACCATATTGCGGGTTCAATGTATGTGTAGGCGATGCCTTGGCAGTCGTAACGCTTCGTCAGCTCGACCACGCGCTCGGGAGTGATCTCATCGTAGGTCACGGTCTCGATGTCTGTCTGTGAAATCGTCCAGTTTTGGCAGTGGCGGCACGAGAAGTTGCATCCGACTGTGCCTATGGAGAAGGCGGTGCTCCCTGGCCAGAAGTGATAGAGCGGCTTCTTCTCGATTGGGTCTGCGGCCATAGAGGTGATGACCCCATAGATTTGGGTGCAAAGTTTTCCATCCTCGTTTATGCGGCCGCGGCAGAAGCCGACCTTGCCCGGAGCGATCACACAGTTGCGCGGGCAGAGGGTGCACTGGACGCGCTTGTCGGGCAGTGCTTTCCAAAATTTAGCTGGTTTTTTCATTTTAAACACCAAATTCATTTTTACATCTGGGGCAGCGGATTATGGCGCACGAGGAAATCGATTTAGGGCAACCGCTGCACGCTGTTATCCTAGCATATGACTTGCTGAACCTGAAGCCGCATTTTGGGCAGGACACAATATCTTGGCGCAAGGTTATTCCAATGAAATTTTGGTGCTCAACGCTTAAATTTGCATGTCCTAAATAGGACAACATGTCAAACGTTTGGCATCATGTGTGGTAAATAAGGCACCACGAAACAATTTTCATATGCAAGAGCCGATGTAGATAGGGGGTTTGAAAATGGCCGAAGAAAGGCAGAAGGAAATCGAGCGCAGCGCGGAAGAAATCGTCGAGTCGTTTGTAAAGGCCGCCGAGGGCCTGCCGAGCGAGCGCGAGATGTACTATAGCCAAGAGGCGTACAATGTCGTGCGCCCCGATGGGAAACCTTCGTCGAGTGAGGAGCGCGCGGAGTTCAGGAAGAGGTTCATCAAAATAATGCCGGCCAAGGACGAGGACGGCAACCTTCGCGTGGAGGTGGCGAAGTGGGTGAAGTAACGAAGGCCAAGCTTGAGCAACTAAGGAGCGGCGAGCTTTCTCCAGTCGAGAACGTGCGACGAGCGCTCGAGTGGATATCGAGGCTCAACACCAAGATAAATGCTTTTATCGAGGTGAACAAGGATGCCCTTGCTCGGGCCGAGGTTCTCGAGCGAAAGCTCAAGCGTGGCCAGCGGGTGGGAAAACTAGCCGGATTGGCGATCGGAGTCAAGTCGAACATAAACGTCAATGGACTGAGGGCGACTTGCGCCTCTCGAACTTTAGAGGACTACGTCGCGGCATACGATGCGGAGGTTGTAAAGCGCGTGCTGGCCGAGGATGGCATAATCATCGGCATGAACAACATGGATGAGTTTGCCTGCGGCTCGAGCGGCGAGACGAGCGCCTTCGGAGTGACCGACAACCCTGCTGCGCCGGGCCGCATCCCGGGCGGCTCGAGCAGCGGCGGAGGTGCGGCGATCGCGGCGGGCATGTGCGACCTTTGCTTGGGTACCGACACCGGAGGCTCCATCAGAAATCCTGCCAGCCACTGCGGCGTCGTCGGTGTTAAACCCACGTATGGACTTGTTCCGAGACAGGGCCTGATAGACCTCGGCATGAGCTTGGACCAGATAGGGCCGATCGCGCCCGACGTCTACGGGGCCGCGCTCTTGCTCGAGGTGATCGCGGGGAGAAATCCAAACGAGTGTGTCATGCTCGATGTGCCTAAGGTCAGCTACGTCGATAAAATCAATGGCGCGGACATCAAGGGAATTAAAATCGGCGTCAGCCCACAATTTGTCGAGATAACTGATTCAGCTGTGATGGATGTCATCGATAAATCAATTGAGACGCTTCGCGACTTGGGCGCCGAGATAGTCGACGTCGAGCTGCCGCACCTTGAAAAAGCGATGCCCGCATATTACCTCGTAGTTTCGGTCGAGTTCTTCTCGGCGACTCGCAAGTTCGACGGCCGCAAGTACGGCAAGCGGATAGAGGATGTCTGCGGCGATGAAGTGCTGCGCCGAATCCTTCGCGGCCGCTACATCAGCCGCAAGGAGTACAGGGGCAAATACTACCAGCGCGCGCTCCAGGTTCGAGCGATAATAAGGCAAGAACTCATGGCAGCGCTCGAAAAGGTGGATGTCATCGTTGGCCCTACTGTGCCAAAGCTCCCGCACAGACTAGGTGAAAAAATTTCTGTGAGTGCCATGTACGCCTACGATTATCTTACCGTTCCGGCAAACCTAGCGGGGATATGTGCTGGTGTTGTGAAAGCTGGAGAGGTAAATGGTATCCCAGTAGGGTTGCAAATACAAGGGAAACCCTTGAGTGAACTTGCGGTTCTCAAAGTGATGGCAGCGTTAGAAGGGGTAGAGTGATAGATTTTTATGAATACTTTCGGTGACCTCTCTCCCCAAAAATGGCTCAAAGACCATCCCCAATCAATCGGACGGAGGGTGAAAATTTTGCTCCAGAAAGTAACAGTAACGCGTGAGAAGCTCTACGAAATGTATTGGAAACAGCAAAAATCAATAAGACAAATAGCCCGATTGCACGGAATTTCCTGCGAAACGGTGTGGCGGCAGATGAACAAACACGGCATAGCTCGGCGGAACAAAAACGTTGCTGTAAAGCTCGCACTAACCTCTCCTGAAGTGAGACGGCGGATGAGCCTGAAGCTTCGGAAGAAGTTCGTCGCTTACCGCAGCTCATCTCTAGCGTATTTATTGGGGGTGTTGCTGGGTGATGGATATGTTTGCAAAGTTCGAAAAACCCGCGGCGGCCATACTTACCTGACGGGTCTCTGTGTTAAAGATAGGATATTTGCTGAAAAGTTTGCTAAAACGCTATCCAAAATCGGACTCAACCCATATATTCACACAGAGAAGCGGGGCTTTCATCGAGTTCGGGCGACCAGTGTCGATTTCTATGAGTGGTACAAGTCGTTGAGCTTGGAGCAGATTAGAGAGCTGATAAATGGATTCGAAAGTCAGTTCGTGTGCGGCTTTTACGAATCCGAGGGGAGCATAAGCTTGGACAAATCAGGAATGCTATACATCCAGATACGTAATAAGCGCCGAGAGTTGCTGTCAATGATACAGGACATTCTTGACAGCCAGGGTATCGAAACCCGTCTGCGGGGGCCATATATGTGGGACTGTTTTACATTGGCGATATATGGTAAAAATCGCGTCGAAAGATTTTTGAAAAATATAAAACCTTGCATTAAAACATGGCCTAAAGGACATCTAGAAAAAGGTCGGTTCGTGCGACTCGTGGAGGATATCTCCCGCATGCTCAAAGGGCCGGAGCCCAGTTCTTTGTTGAGCTGGAGAAAGGAAGCTGACTTCTCAGAAAGATGGGCCCAAAGATCCTGCGAGCAGCGAGAAAAGCGGAGGTAATGAATTGAAAGTCAAAATTGGTATAGAGGTTCACTTGCAAATGACTACAAAGCGTAAAATGTTCTGCGACTGTCCTACCAACTACCAGGATGCCCCCCCCAATACGAATATTTGTCCAATCTGCGTCGGAATGCCAGGGGCTAAGCCCCTACCCCCAAACGAGCTAGCGGTCAACGCGGCCATAGAGATCGCGCTCATGCTCGGGTGCAAAATCATCACCGACCAAACCATATTCATCCAAAGAAAGCACTATGACTACCCGGATCTCCCCTCAGGCTACCAGCGCACGAGTTTGCCGATAGCTGTAGATGGGGAGCTCCAAGGCGTGAGGATCCGCGAGGTTCACTTGGAGGAGGATCCGGGGCAATACGATCCTACGGTCGGCAGCGTCGATTTCAATCGTTCCGGAGTTCCGCTCGTCGAGATAGTGACTGAGCCAGACATGCGTTCTCCAGAGGATGCGCGGGGATTTTTGAGACAACTTATACGAGTGCTTGAGTTCACGGGAAAGGTCAGACCGGAAGCTGGAGGGGCGATGCGTGCCGATGTCAACATCTCGCTTGAGGGTGGCGCGCGCGTCGAGGTAAAAAACATAAACTCAGTCAAGGGAGCTTATAAGGCGCTCAAGTTCGAGATCACGCGGCAGAAGGCCAAGCTCGGGCGAGGTGAGGCTGTGGTTCGCGAGACGAGGGCCTACCTAGAGAGCCAGATGATCACGACATCGATGCGCCTAAAAGAGATGGAGGAGGACTACCGCTACATCCCAGACCCAGACATCTTTCCGCTGATCATCGATGACATAAACGTTCAAAAGATTCGCGAGCAAATGGTTGAACCGCCTCACTTGAGGGAGCAGCGCTTGGTGGAGCAGTACGGCATACAACAGGCGACGGCGAATGTAATTGTGAGCGAGAGAAAATTTGCAGATCTCTTTGAGGAAGTCGCTAAGGAAGTAGATCCAAAGTTGGCAGCGACATGGTTCAGAACCAAGTTGAAGAAAGTGTTAAACTATATGAAGCTCAGCGCCGCGGATATCAAGTTCACTCCGAAGCAACTAATCACTTTGCTTCAGATGATTCAACATCACAAGGTCACCCCAGAGCAAGGCGAGCTTGTGCTCAGAGAACTGGTCAAGAAACCGGCCGACCCGAAGGAGCTCGTGCAGAGATTAGGTCTTGAACGGATCGAGTGGGAAGATCTCGAGTTGGCCGTTAAAGAGGCCATCTGCAGGAACCAAAAAGCTGTAAAGGATTACCTCGCGGGCAGGAAGGAGGCGCTCAATTTCATAGCTGGCAAGGTGATGGAGCTCACAGGTGGGCGAGCTGATCCCCGCGAAATTCTAAAACTTTTGCGCGCGGAGCTTTTGAAAAAAAGTTAGTCGGAGAAAAGCGCCTTCAACAGAAAATCAGGATTGAACTCTACCAAATCTTTGTAATCTTGCCCCGTGCCCAAGAACAAAATTGGTTTGCCAGTCACCTGAGTTATCGAAAGCGCCGCTCCACCCCTAGCGTCGGCATCCATCTTACACAAAATCGAGCCATCTATGCCCACAGCCTTGTCGAATGTCGAGGCCTGCTCGACTGCGTCGTTCCCAGTCAGGGCGTCTCCGACAAAGATTTTGAGGTCGGGCTTCGATACACGCATTATCTTCTTCATCTCGTCCATCAAATTGACATCCGTCTGCATCCTGCCAGCGGTATCTATCAACACGACATCGAAGCCCCGGGCCTTGGCGTGTGCGATGGCGTCGAAGGCGACCGCCGCAGCATCGGCGCCGCGCCTCTGCTTTACGACTTCCAGTCCGAGGCGGTCGGCATGGATCTCCAGCTGCTCTATGCCGGCCGCGCGGAACGTGTCGGCGGCTGCTAGGAGCGGCTTGTAGCCGTGGTCGACAATGTACTTTGCGAGCTTCGCGACCGTGGTAGTTTTTCCATGTCCGTTGATGCCCAAGAAAACGAAGACGGCTAGCTCCCCTTTTGCGCGCTTCGCCTTGATCAGCTCTAGCACATCCACTTTTTTCTCGGTACTGAGAACTTCGCGAATGGTCTGCCGTAAAATTTCTTCCACGAGCTTCTTCGGATCCTCCATCAGCCCAAGTTTTCTCCCCGTGAGCAACTCCTTCGTGCGTTCGATTATTTTGTCAGAGACGGGCACGGCTACATCGCTTTCGAGGAGGCCAACCTGGAGCTCCCAGATGACGTCTTCAACATCGGCGGGTGTGAGCTCCCTCCGCGTGATGCGCGCCACCACGCGCCTCAGTACTTTGGGCTTTGCGGTCGGCAATATTTTTGGTTTGGCTGGTGGCGCTTCTGAGGCGGGAGGTGTTATTTCTTTGACAACTTTGGGGGGAGTAGGTGGTGCTTTTGGTGGGGCTTCAGCTTCAACAGGAACCTCCGGTGGAGCTTCAGGTTTTACTTCGACGGGAACTTCTGGCGAGACTTCGGGTGCAACTTCTACTGGTGCTTCATGTGGAACTTCAATAGGTTTTTCAGTCGGGGCCTCTACCGGGGCTTCTTCAGTAGTTTTTTTGGTAACTCGCTCTACTATTTTCTTGAGTTTCTGCTTCAGCTTCTCGAACATCTATCTCTCCTTCGTCTTCGTCAAGATGCGGTCGGCCTCTGGTCTTAGTTCCTCTATCTGCTGGCCGATTTTCTCAAGCTCCTGCCTAGCCTGCTCTAAAACACGCCCAAGCTCGGCGATGCGCGCCTCCAGCATCTGTTTTGCGCCATCGACGCTCTGCTCAGCTGAGACGTCCGCGCCTAAACCGGTGATGACCTTGTCGGTCGCGGCCAGCTTCGTGGTGACGAAGGAGTCGGAACCTATAGGCACGAGTATCTCAGTATTCTGTTTGAGTCCCTTGATGGTCTTGATAGTTTCAACCGTCATCGAGAGCTCAGTCAGGGAGTTCGCCATCATGTTCATCTGTTGCCTGAGAAGGTCGGCCACGGCCTCATAGTTCTGGAGCTCGTTGAATATTTGCTGAAGCTTCTGTTGCTCTTCCTTACTCAATTTTTCCATTCAACCCACCATCGCCCTTATCCGAGGGTCTTTGGCCTCATCAGGTTTTATCTCCGCTACCTCCTCAATATGGATGAGGTTTCTCTTTACTTTATGTTTGCTTCCGACCTCCGAATAGATGCGCTCCACGGCCTGCTGCTCCGAGAGCGCTGGGAGCTCCTTCACGAACACCTGTTTCTGCCAAGGCTTCTGGAACCAACCCTTTACTCTAAAAATTTTCGTTTGCGTCACCTCAAATGAAACCCAACGCGCTTTCTATCCTACCGAGCTCTGGGCCCGTCGTGTTTTCTCCGGTGATTGCGCCGTATGAATTTGCGACCACGCATGTTCCGATGTATTTTATCCCGCTGCACGCTGTTCCGACGTCGATTGGCACGCGCAGCACGCTCTTTACCAAATCTATTTCATCATCTCTTATATCCGGGTGCACGAGCACTCCTTTGTTTGTTGCGACTGCAGCAGCGCCGACATTCTTGAGCCCAGCGATCGTGGCATACTCCATCTGTACGCCCAAGGCATCCTTCAACGTCGGTAGCATATCGCTAGGAAAATCCACGCTCACGAGGGCGCCGTTGTCGTTGGCGAGAACCATGTTGCCGAGTGCTGTGAACTTTCCGGGAACTCTCACGATTTTTAGACCATTTTCCTTCAGCATTTTTTCCTCATCTGGTTCAAGCAGCTCCGAGACCACCAGACCGTTCGAGTTGCCAGCCGCAAATATCCCTATGAGAGAGCTCTTGCTTATGTTGGATTTTATGATCGGCACGCCCAGAGCTTCGAGCACCACCCTTTCCTTGGCACCAAATCGGCTCGGCAATATGGCGACCTTGTCGGTAGCGAGAGCGAAGACTCCGAGGTATGGCAGGCGACCGAAGTTGACCCTCGCGACCGGCATCCACAGCACCTATCACTCGGCGAGAGAAGCCTCAACGGAGCCATCGTCTTGCTTGACAGCCTTCACCCTGATTCGAGGCAGGGTCTTCTCGATGCCGCGCTCCCAGAGCTTGCGGTTCAAATCTTCGTTGATTTTTACATTTTCGGATTTCATGTGGCGTTTCAAAAACTCGCGCACGGTCTTGACGGCCCTCGGTGTCCGCTTTTTTCGCCGCGCCCTTTTGGTGGCGGACTTGAGTGGTATGACGTAGATGCGTTCTTCGGGCATTTTTTTCACCTACGGTTTGATGCGCTGCGTGCGCCAGCTGCGGCGCTTCGCGTGGCTGCGCACCTTGCCCGTCGTCTTGGCCATCACCCATACAGGCACGCGCTTCGTGCGTTTATGGGCTCTTCCGAGCCTTCGCTTTAGCGGCAGCGGTTTGTTTCTCGCCAACTTATGCCCTCCTTATCTTGATATCTCGCTTCCTATCCTGAACTCGGCGCAAAATTTCTTTCAGCTGAGCGTCGGTTATCTGCGAGGATATTCTGCCACTTTGGGCGAGTTGTATGAGCTGGATCTCGATCTGTTCGGCGAATTCGGGTTTGGCAGCGCGAATGTTTGCCAGCCTGCTACGCGCATCAGGCGTCAATATCTGCTGCAGCGCGAGCTTCTTTTGAACATCGTACTGTCTGCGTAGTTCCTCTTGTCGCTGCATTTCGGCCGCCCTCGCCTGTAGCTCTAGCATCTTTCGTCTGCGTAGCTCCTCGATATTTTCGTCGTTCTCCAAGTTCATTCACCCTGAGCTTCAGCCTGTTCGGCTTTCATGCGGTTGGCGATTGCGGTCAGTATGTTTGCTCCTTTTGCGGTCAGCTTCCTCCCGCCGCGCTCGGTCTTCGCCACGAGCCCAGCCTTCTCGAGTTGCTGTAGGAGGGTGCGCAAGATCTTGCCGCTTGCCTTCCTAAAGTGTTCAGGTGGGACGCCGCGCTTCTTGCGACCGCCGTAGTAGCTCCGCAGCCTTTGTACGCCTACGGGGCCATCTACGAATATTCGCCGCAGTAACGAGGCCGCTCGCGTGTACCACCAATCGGGCTGCTCCGGAGGCCTTTCCTTGTGTGTGCCCGTTTTTACGAAGTGGCTCCACTCTGGAGGCGCGAGCTCCTTCAGCTTCTTCAGCTCCTCGCTCAGCTTCTTGACGAGCGCGCTCGCAGAAACTTCTCTAACAGACATTTTCCTCACCGTTGTTGTCCTCTAATCTTCTGGAGGCGGCGATATTAACGCTTTTCCCACACTTGACGCGACCATTTTCGTGGTGACATCAAAATTACTTGAGAATGTACTGGAACTTGTGAATGTTTAAGAATAAAATTCAGGGGAACATTTAATAGCACCGTAAATAATAATTTTTGGAGGTAAAAAATGAAAATGAAACAAAAGGGAATTGCACCGTTGATTATTGTGGCTATTGTCGTCGTCGTTGCTGTTGCTGGCGTTGGAGCCTACGTTGTGGTTTCGCGCGGTGGCGGTGGAGGCGGTGGCGGTGGGGCAGGTGGCGATATTGCATCAGCGACGAGCTTGAGTTTCAATGTGGATTCTACTGCTGGAGGAGTAACATCTACAATGACATTCAAAGCGAAGGACATCGGCTCATCCAACATGAAAATACGAATAGAAGGGACCGCTGCGGGCCAAGAATTTAAATACATCATAAATGGAGCGCAGCAAAAGCTTTGGATATATGCTGCTGGCCAATGGATGGATCTTTCGAGCAGCTTCTCTGAGTATTGGGGTACATGGAACCAAGCATTCACGGGATACACAGGAAGCTTGTCAGGATGGACAGGTGGAACGTGGACGTCCCCCGATGGGACTGTGACGATCTCCGACATAGTGGTGAACCCAGATCTCTCTGACTCTCTGTTCCAACCCTGAAGTCACGACCAAGGCAATCTAAAGGTTAGCAAAAATGCGCAAGGGGCAACGCATAAGCCCCTTTTTTATTTATTGATTATGTCATCATCTTTTCGGCTTGAAAAGCAGATGTGCAACATGGCCGCATCGCAGGCACGTTACAACCACACAGCCCGATTGAACCCTCACCCGGCAGCTCGCACCAGGCTTCCAGAACGAAAGGCACTTCCTGCAAAATTTCTTCTTCAAATTGACGGGCAACCTAACATTGTACCTCGTCGCTATTTTCCACGCGAGCTCGACGTACCTGTCCGCGAGTTCGGGCCGTTTTTCGAACACCCGTTCCGCAAGCTCAAACAGGCGCTCGATCCTTTCCACCGCGATCGTCTTGTAATCGTCCTTCGCACGATGTTCACGGGGCATTCGATGACCTCGCCAGCCTAGTTTTTGTGATGCCGTATGTGTCTTCGTAGGCAAAAATTGCGCGCATGATCACGGTCGGCGCACGGAGGAGCTCCGGGTCGATGCACACGAGTTCGTCTGAGAGCTTCGTGACATCGGAAAGGAAACTGCCGTGGGGGAAGCCACCGACGATTATGCAGACATCGTCGTCCTTTGAAACGCCGCTGTAGAACTCTCCCCAGTGCTTCTTCTGCCCGCGCTCGCTGAAAGCTATCGTCTTAACCGGTTTGATTTTGGAGATGATTTTCTTCAGCGATGCGTCCTCGAGGCGCAGGAGCGGCTTGTCGGGTGGCGCTGTGCCGGCGAGGAACAGGTGCTCCATCAGGCCGACGAAGCGGTTGTTGGCCCTGGGCAGGCGTGCTGCTTGGTCTATGGTGATTAGTTTGTCGTGGCGGGTATGGACGTAGATATTCAGCAGGCCCTCACGGTTGAGCGGCGTGTCCATGGCAAAGAGCAGGCAGGCGTGTACGATGTCCGGCCTCCCGCGACGGTTCGCATCAGGCAACCCCTTCATCGCCGGATAGTGGAGGTTCGAGTCGAGCAAAAGCTCGGTCGGGCGCCTGCCGCGGCGTCGAGCGTGCCATTTTATCACGCGGTGCTGTGCGATTTCCTTGGGCACGGTTTCGAGTTCGCAGTCCGCCAGAATCAAATGAAGCATTTGGATACCAATGAGAACTTGCGAAATACCTATTTAATCTGTAGTTAACAGTCCTTCTGGCGATGAGATGTTCGACCAAACGATCGATAAAATTGTTATAACCATAGTCGTGGTCGCGGCGGTAGCGATTTTCAGGTTGACGCTTGGGGCGATCTTCAGGCGAAAGCTTCGCGAGCTTGCCGGGTATCAGCTCCTGACGAATTTTGTCACAGGCATTCTGTCGGTCGCCATTGTCTTCTATCTTTTCACCGTTTGGGGCATAACTCAGGCGCTCATTGAATGGCTGGCCGCCCTCGGCACAATAACGGCGGTGTTGCTTTTCACAATGAAAGATGTTTGGATAACCAACCTCCTCACCGGCGTTTCACTAATCGGCGACAAATCGATCGACGTGGGAATGGATGTGGAAATCGATGGCAAGCGGGGAAAAATCGTGGAGATGACGTTGACCCTCACGAAGGTGAAGACTGCAGATGGGAACATGATGATAGTACCCAACAGGAAGTTCAGAGAAGCGATTGTCGTCATCAGATCCAAGGGGCGGCGCTAGGGCGCTTCGAATGTTTCCGATAAAGGACGAAAACCCGACGAAGGGCAAGCCAATTCTCACGGTAACCCTGATAATCGTGAATGTTGTGGTCTTCCTTGCCACGTATCTCTCCGGGCAGTTCGACCAGATCATCGGTTCTTACGGGTTGGTTCCGAAGGATATGTTTGCTGGGCAACGGTTGTACACGATATTCACTTCGATGTTTTTGCACGGCGGCTTTTTGCACATCTTCGGTAACATGCTTTACCTCTGGATATTCGGCGATAACATCGAGGACATTGGCAGGGGGAAATTTTTGCTGGTGTACTTTGGGAGCGGGATAATCGCGGGGCTTGCCCAGGGGTTTTTAGAACCGAATTCAACGGTCCCGATGATTGGTGCCTCCGGGGCGATATCTGGCATTTTGGGTGCCTACATTGTGCTCTACCCGCGGGCACGAGTTCACACGTTGGTAGGATATTTCGGGGTGGTCATGATCCCGGCTGTAGCATTTTTGGGCTTCTGGTTCGTGCTACAGGTGCTGGATGTGTCCATACTCACGGTAGCTGGCGCACCATCTGGCGTCGCTTACCTCGCGCACATTGGCGGCTTCATAGCCGGGGCGTTGATGATTTTGCCGATGAGGGCGATGAATAAGCGGCGCATGCGATATACATACAGGATTTCCGTGGGTTAGCGATGGTGCGGCCGGATAGGTACAAACTTTCGTTCAAATCTTTCATGCAATTTTTCCGACAAAAATTGGGCAAGAATCAAGCAATTTTAGAGCAAGAAGCTGCCGGTTAATTAACAGAGACAAAAGCGTTTGCGCGCCGTCCAAGAGGTCAATCATGTTTCAGCCACTGGAAAATGCGCGTTTAAAAGCCTTTGAGCGCCGCCCGCGGAGGCCTGACAACCATCGAGACTGGCGCGGCCCGCAGAACATGTTCAAGCAGCTTCGGTTTGAAGGACCTCTGATAGATAATGGTTTCTTCAATTAAAACCTGTGTGGATCATCTTCGGAGGTATATGAAAATAACTATAACACAGACCACTATCACGACAACTGCTGCAACTGGTAGGATCGGTATTCCTCCCGCTACCGGCTGAGGCTGAACACTCTTCTGAAGGGTGAAGTTGTCAATAATCTCGTTATGGGAATTAATCGCTTTGAATTGGAGTGTGCCGTTCTCGTAAATATCCACGAGGGTGAAGTGATATTCCTCTGTTGGTCCAATGGCTGAGTACCAGTTCGAGCCCCCATTTAATGGCGCGCCCCATCCGCCGCTGACTACATAAATGGTCCCGTTCTCCGGCGATTCGAAGCTTTCCGATGAGAGGTGGTTTTGGTGGTTTAATAGGTTTATCGGGTGCGATCGCTCGTAGTAGTGCTGGTGGCCAGAAAACATCAGGTCCAAATGAAAGACATCAAATTCTGAGGTCCATTCGTGTTGAATACCCAGATCATCTAAGGATGGCCGATGATCTGCGGCGATCTTCCATAGGTACCCGTGGTTTTCACTCAAATCTTGCCCTAACCATTCCGTTTGCTCTTTCCAACTATCGCTGCTCGTGTCCCGGATCTCGCTATCCAGAACTGTGATGTGTAGGTCCGGCCCCCAATTAAGCGAGTAATACGCTTTACTTCCTGGAGGGACGAATAGCATGTAATAATTTGAAGCCTGCGTATTCGGATCATAGTCTGACGGTTCTGGGTAGACTATCTCGTGGTTGCCGATCACCGGCATCAAGGGAATTAGCCTATTGTCGCTGGTGCGCGCGTACTTGTACCAAGCTCCGAGCCAATTATCCCAAGTATCTGGAAAGGTTTCGAGCGTATAGCCAAAGAGATTGCTTTCCTCATACTCACCGCTCCATAGATAGTCCCCAATGGAGATGACGAAGTCTGGGTTGTAGCTCGCCATTAGTTTGGTGATGCTATCCCGCGCGCCGGGCCAGCTTTCATAGTTATACCTAGCGTCGTCCCTTGTATCCCCACCCACGACAAATCTGATGTCCTTGCTCTCCACCGGTGCTGTCTTAAAGCTCAATTCATCGCTCCAGCCGTTGTTGGGGTTGCCGCAGATGAAGTAGTATATGGTGTTAGGGTTGAGCCCCGTCAACTTGACATGGTGGATGTAACCATTGAAAGTGTTGGTAGTTACGCCCCCTGTTCCCTTCACGGTTTCATCATAGGTTCCTGGCGTCGTACCATATCGCACTTGGCCGATGTAATTCTCATTTGTGCGCCAGTTGACGATTACTGTGTGGGCGGGGTCGGAGGTCCATATCAGGTAGACGTAGGTTGGTGGGTCGATTACGGCAAGACGCAACGTGTTCCCTGGCGCCGCTACCGTGCCGACAGAAGTTGCTGCAAATGAAACAAGCAGAGGTGCAATTAATGACGCTAAAAATAATATTGACAACAACACGCTACCCCAATGATCTGTTCTCATAAACCCCTCTCCTCTCCGCTTAATTACTTGCATCCCCCCTAAAAACTTATTTCGGAACCTTTGCGCCGTACCATCCCCCAGCTGCAGCGTGCTTGCCCAAATTTAGCTCAAATCTTGCTCGTCTTATGCTATGAATTGGTGCGGCCGGCGGGATTCGAACCCGCGTTACAGGCTCGCCTCAGACTTCTATGGAGGGCCTGAGTCTTCGACCAGGCTGGACCACGGCCGCACTGTCTAACAATTGAACTCCGTTCTAAATTAAACTTCTACCCCAATAATGATAACAAAGCCGAAGCAACGACCGAAAGGATGAAGAGGACGATGAGTATCAACACCAAAAGCGTTTTCGTGCTGTCTTTCATGCTGCTCACCTTGCAAAATTTATATGCGGCGTGGATATAACATATTTGTGTGAGACCGTGCTGATCAAGGGATATGTAGAGTACAAGAGCAGGGAGTTCTGCAACGATGTGAAATGCCCTGTGCAGTTGGAGCTGAATTCTCAAAAGCAGGGCTCCGAGGAGTATGAGAAAATAAGGCAGACCTGCAGAACAAACTGCAGGCACACGACGTGGGAATTTCATCACTGGTTGACGAAGAAAGGCTATTTAATCGTCAGGCCCGAAAAATAGGTAGTGTTGTTATGGATTGGGGTATGAAGAACAGGCTCTCGCAGTTGATCCAACGTGACGGCAGGGCGATGTTCTTGCCGATCGACCACGGTTACTTCCAGGGCCCCACGACGAAGCTGGAGGCGCCGGGCAAGACCATCGAGCCGATTTTGCCGTACGCTGATGCCATAATGCTGACGAGGGGAATACTCCGTTCATGTGTCGATCCAACGAATACAAAACCAGTTATTCTTAGAGTTTCAGGTGGTACGAGCATGGCGAGGAGAGAGGAGCTCGACCAGGAGGGCATCACGACTTCGGTGAAGGAAGCGATACGTCTCAACGCCTGCGCCGTTTCCATGTCAATCTTCGTCGGGTCACCAAACGAGCACCAGACATTGCTGAACCTGTCCAACCTCGTCAACGAGTGCGAGGAATACGGCATCCCAGCGATGGCTGTGACGGCCGTCGGGACGGAGCTTGAAAAGAGGGATGCGAGATATCTGGCCTTGGCTTCAAGAATTGCCGCGGAGCTGGGGGCGCGGGTCGTAAAAACTTACTATGTCGATGAGGGTTTCGAGAAGGTCGTCCGCGGATGCCCGGTGCCGATAGTCATCGCTGGTGGGCCGAAGGTGGACACTGAGATTGAAGTTTTCGACTGGATCTACGATGCCCTCCAGAAAGGCGCGATAGGCGTGAACCTGGGGAGGAACATCTGGCAGCACGACTACCCGGTCGCGATGGCCAGGGCGATTCGTGCCATAATTCATGAAAATGCCACCCCGAAAGAAGCTCAGCAGATATTCGAGGACATCAAGAGCGGCAAGGAATGAAGGCCGTGAGGTAAAGAATCGCGTTCGTTGTGCATATATTAAAATCGAATGTCAAGGGCACCGCAGCTCATCCTATTGGCACGGTTTCGCACCCATCAGAACGACTCAAATTTATACCCTTTGATAACATCTGAAAGTGATGCAAATGAAAAAAATAATTTACATATTTCTCCCGCTCATCATGGTAGCTGCCGTGGCGCTCATTCTAAGTTTTTTCTCTTTTCCTTGGATAAGCTACTTGTTGATAGCGAGCGTCATTTTAGGATTAGCATCTTTGGTGCATGAAATTTTTTCTTCTCTGAAGGCTAAAAGAATCGACCTGGGTTTCCCGGTACTAGTAACAATTATTATTTTGATAGTTTTGAGAGAGTTGAGATTAGCGGTAATCTTTGTTTTGCTAATTCTTTTGGGTCAAGCTTTCAGAGAGTACATCCTGTGGCGTGTCGAAGAGTCGGTAAAGAGTATCTCAAGATCGCTGCCGAACACGGCGTTCGTCAAAAAGGATCGAGAGATCGTCGAAGTAAAAATTTCTGAAATTGAAAGAGGAGACACAGTAATAATTAAGGCGGGTAGCAGGGCGCCCGTCGATGGCGTTCTACTGACCGAGGAGGCATCCTTCGATGAATCTGTCATCAGCGGCGAATCAAAACCTGTTACCAAGAGGGAGGGAGACAAGTTAATCGCCGGGGCTATAAATCTGAGCGATTACGTGGAGATGCGAGCGATTGACACGAGCGAAAATTCCACGATAGCCCAGGTCCATAAACTGGTGGAGGAAGCTCAGTCGAGGAGCGCCCCGCTGTCGCGTTTTACCAACAGGTACGCCGAAATCACCACTGCAGTTGCCTTAGTCCTAGTTGTTCTGGTTTTTCTTTCATGGCGCAACATTTTACAGGCTTTGGCCCTCTGGATCGCTTTGGTACCCATCATTTTTGCCATAATCGTGCCTGTGGCCACGACGATAGGGATAAGCCTTTTGGCCAAAAGGGGAATTTTGGTGAAGAACGCCGAAGCCCTCGAAAATCTGACCAAAGTTGATACAATCGTTTTCGACAAGACCGGCACGTTAACAAAGGGTTCACCGGAGATAAGCGAGGTCGTCACATTTTCATCTTTCGATCGGAAAGAGTTGATTAGGTTGGTGGCCAGCGTCGAGGAATATTCGGAGCACCATCTCGCGCAACCCATTCTTAAAAAAGCGAAAGAGGAGAACTTGGAACTTCTTCCCATGAGAGACGTCCACGTTTTAAAGGGCAAGGGGATCGCCGCATATAGCGACAAAAATAAAATTTCGATCGGCAGCCAAGAATTCATGAGAGAATCGGGCGTCGTCATTCCTGATGATGTCTTGAGGGACGCCCAAAGCAGCGAAGAGGCCGGTGAATCGGCAATTTTTGTTGCCTCGGATAAAAATCTCGTGGGAATCATTTTTGTGGCCGATAAGTTGAGGGAAGGGGCCAAATCCGTCCTCAAACAGCTGGAGAAAATGGGGTTCAAATTGATTATTCTGACGGGGGATAACAAAATCGTGGCAAATAAAATCGCCAAAGAACTCGACATAACGGAGGTACATTCGGAACTTTTGCCCGAAGACAAGATCGACTTTGTTCGGAGGTTCAAAAGTAGCGATGAAAAGGTGGTCATGGTTGGGGACGGCATCAATGACGCACCTGCATTGGCTGAGGCGAACGTCGGGATCGCGATGGGGTTGAAGGGGGCGGATGTTACTTTAGAATCTGCCCAAGTTGTTTTGATAAACGACGATTTGGCCACGCTTCCCGAGATCGTGAATTCATCGAAAAAGATTTTTAAAATAATCAAAGATGACCTTTTTATCGCTTCCACGATCCACTTTCTAGTCGCGGCGTTAGTTATTTTCAACGTCATCGGCGTCCTCGGAAGCACACTTTTTCATCAAGCCAGTTCGGCTCTGGTTCTATCGAACACGATGAGGCTTTTCTCGAAGGGCAAAAGTGCGGATTTGGTACACATTGGACAACATGTTGATTAAAAGGTGTAGTGCATAGTTCAAAGGGAGTTGTATTAAAAATGCGCAAATCTTGGCGAGAAAAATTTGAAAATCCTCCAAAGGGTTTGCCCAAGATAGTTAAAGGTCCTCCAAAGTGGGAGAGAACGTTTGGAGGCAGAAGAGTACTCATAGCCACGCTACTCTTAGTCGATGCGTTAATACGCAAGATCAAAAAGGGAAAACTTGTAACCGTAAACCAAATTAGAGAACGTCTCGCAAAAGATTTCAAAGCAGATTCAACTTGACAAATTACCACCGGTATTTTTATTCGGATAGTTTCCGAGGTGGCTGAAGAAGACCTGAAAATGGGCAAGAAACAGGTGACGCCCTACTGGCGGGTGCTTCGGGAGGGCGGCTACCTCAATGAAAAGTACCCTAGTGGAGCAAAGGCGCAGGCAGCTCGCTTGAGAAAAGAGGGGCACAGCGTCCAGTCAAAAGGCAAGAGACTGATTATGAAGGACTTTGAAAAATCTTTACAGAAATTGTAAACGGGGCCGCCGAAAAATCCTTTAAGTCAAAACCGTTAAAGCCGTTCATGCGCGTGGCAATGTATTACTCCAATAAGGACGTTCGTTTGGAGGAGATGCCTAAGCCCAAGATCGGCCCCGGCGAGCTGCTAGTAAAGGTGATGGCATGTGGTATTTGTGGCAGCGATACGCTCGAATGGTATAGAATTAAGAGAGCCCCCTTAGTGTTAGGTCACGAAGCCGTGGGCAAAATCGTCGAAGTTGGTAAGGGAGTGGAGAATTATAAAGCGGGAGATAGGGTTTTCGTTTCCCACCACGTCCCTTGTGGGAAATGTCGCTATTGCTTGGACGGCCAGCACACAGTGTGCGATACCCTGCGCACGACCAATTTTGACCCTGGCGGCTTTGCGGAGTACGTGCGGGTCCCAAAAATTAATGTGGAGAATGGCACGTATCGTTTGCCCAGAGAGATTTCATTCGAAGAGGGAACGTTTGTCGAACCTTTAGCTTGCGCCGTAAGGGGGCAAAGGATAGCGAATATAAAATCGGGACACACCGTGCTCGTGATCGGCAGCGGCATTGCGGGACTGCTCAATATCAAATTGGCCCGCGCGAGAGAGGCTAGGCGAATTATTGCCACGGATATAAACGAATACCGCCTCGAGGCCGCGAAAAAGTTTGGGGCAGGCGCCGTCATAAACGCGAAAGAGGATGTCCCCGCCAAACTGCGCCAGCTCAACGAAAATAGGCTCGCCGACCGCGTGATGGTCTGCACCGGAGCCTTGCCGGCGATCACCCAAGCGTTGCAGTCCATCGATAAAGGCGGAACGATACTATTTTTCGCGCCCACGGAGCCAGGCGTCGAGGTACCTCTGCCGTTCAACGATATCTGGTTCAAGTGTTCGACGATGACGACCTCCTACGCCGCGGCCTCGGAGGACATAAAAAAGGCGATGGAGCTTATTCGCACCCGCAAGGTCGTCGTGAACGATATGATCACCCATAGGCTCGGTTTGGCTGAAACGGGCCTCGGGTTCAAGCTCGTCGCAGATGCAAAAGAATCCATAAAAGTGATCATCGAGCCGCAGAGATAAACTGCCCCCAAAAATCCGTGTTTCACTGGTCTATGTAGTGTTACTACATACTTTATATAGCATTGCTACATAGTCAGGAAAGATACGTATGGAACGCAAACGTGGCGAGTGGCGGGCCCACCTGCATAAGGAGATGAGGCGAGGTTTTCTGAGCATGT
>Ga0315268_10001724_pt1 | contig 25176 bp, 19 predicted proteins | sample C1_top_MG_FD_204535 | JGI IMG/M metagenome (GOLD analysis project Ga0315268, IMG submission 204535) | Sediment microbial communities from Yellowstone Lake, YNP, Wyoming, USA - C1_top | ecosystem: Environmental > Aquatic > Freshwater > Lake > Sediment | place: USA: Wyoming | collected 2017-08-01
TCGCCTGTGGTGAGACATTTTGTCCATCCATTCCGGGATTCGGCGCTTCAGATTGAGACAATTTGTCCCGTAAATTATTGTGGTGTTTTTCAGTGTATTGTTTTTTTAAGGATTACTATATTTTGGCATGACTTGTGCTTATGTAATCAAGTCCGCTGCCTAATTCCAGGTGCCGGTTTATTTTGCAATGGAGGAAATGATATGCAAGTCACAAGACGGCAGTTCTTCAAGGTCTGTGCTGCGGGTGTGGGAAGTTCCAGCCTGGCGATGCTGGGATTTATGCCAACCGAAGCGCTGGCCGAGGTGCGCACGTTCAAGCTGGCGCGGGCAACGGAAACCCGCAATACCTGCCCGTATTGCTCTGTGTCATGCGGGATACTGATCTACAGCCAGGGTGATAAGGCCAAGAATGTCCACGGCGAAGTTATGCATATCGAGGGTGATCCGGATCACCCGGTTAACCGCGGCACGCTTTGCCCCAAAGGCGCGGGTCTGCTCGACTTCGTGCACAGCGCCAGCCGCCTGAAGTACCCGGAATATCGCGCACCCGGCAGCAAGGAGTGGAAGCGCATTTCCTGGGATGATGCGTTTACCCGCATCGCCAAGCTGATGAAGGAAGACAGGGACAAGAATTTCGAGGCCAAAAACAAGGATGGCGCCACCGTAAACCGCTGGCTGAGCACCGGTTTCCTTGCTGCCTCCGCCTCCAGTAACGAAGCGGGCTATCTTACGCACAAGGTGGTGCGTAGCCTGGGAATGCTTGCGTTCGACAACCAGGCGCGTGTATGACACGGTCCGACGGTGGCAAGTCTTGCCCCGACGTTTGGCCGCGGTGCCATGACCAACTCCTGGAACGATATCAAGAATGCTGATCTGGTTTTAATAATGGGTGGAAATGCCGCAGAGGCGCACCCCTGCGGGTTCAAGTGGGTAACAGAAGCCAAGGCGCACAACAAGGCCAGGCTGATCGTGGTGGATCCGCGCTTCACGCGTTCCGCGGCGTTAGCCGATTTTTACGCGCCCATCCGCACCGGTACGGACATCGCCTTCCTCGGCGGTGTGATCAATTATTTGTTGAGCAACGACAAGATACAGCACGAGTACGTCAGGAATTACACCGACTTTTCCTTCCTGGTGCATGATGACTTCAAATTTGTGAATGGTATTTTTTCCGGATATAACTCGGAGAAGCACAAGTATGAAGACAAATCCACCTGGAGTTATCAGAAGGGGGCAGATGGCTACGTCAGGACTGATCCGACGCTGAAGAATCCGCGTTGCGTCTATCAGCTTATGAAGGCTCACTTCTCTCGCTATACGCCGGAAAAAGTGGAGGAAATATGCGGTACGCCGAAGGATGCGTTCCTGAAAGTGGCCGCGATGATGGCCGAGACTGCTGCACCGGACAAGGCCATGACTATTATGTATGCGCTGGGCTGGACACAGCACACGTCAGGTTCGCAGATGATCCGTACTGGCGCCATGCTGCAACTGCTGCTGGGCAATATCGGCATAGCGGGCGGCGGCATGAATGCGCTGCGCGGACACTCCAACATCCAGGGCTTGACCGATTTGGGCTTGCTTTCCAATTTGTTGCCGGGCTACATGACGCTTCCCAATGAGAACGAGCAAGTCTACAAGGCCTACATTGAGAAACGGGCGCTCAAGCCACTACGGCCCAAGCAGATGAGTTACTGGCAGAACTACTCCGAGTTCTTTGTCAGTACCATGAAGGCATGGTATGGGGACGGGGCGACTGCCGCAAACAACTGGGGATACGACTTGCTGCCGAAGCTGGACAAGATGCATGACATCCTGCAAGTGTTCGAGGATATGCACAATGGCAAGATAAATGGCTACATTTGCCAGGGTTTCAACCCGCTTGCATCTGCGCCTTGCAAGATCAAGATTTCGGATTCCCTGTCCAAACTGAAGTATCTGGTGATCATCGACCCGCTGGCTACTGAGACTTCCGAGTTCTGGCAAAACCACGGTGAATATAACGACGTGGACCCGGCGCAGATACAAACCGAGGTGTTCCGTTTGCCGTCCACCTGTTTTGCGGAAGAGGATGGCTCGCTGGTCAACTCCTCACGCTGGCTGCAATGGCACTGGAAAGCCGCCGAGCCGCCCGGCGAGGCCAAGGGCGATCAGGAAATTGTCGCGGGCATCTTCCTCAAGATTAAGGAGATGTACAGGAAAGATGGGGGTGCATTCCCTGACCCTATCATGAAGCTTACGTGGAACTACAAGCAGCCGCATGCACCTTCGTCCGAAGATTTGGCCAAGGAATATTCCGGTAAAGCGCTGAAGGATGTACTTGACCCCAAGGATAAAACCAAGGTGCTGGTGAAGGCCGGCGAGCAGTTGAATGGTTTCAGCGAGCTGCGCGATGACGGCTCTACTTCCTCGGGTAACTGGATTTTCTGCGGTTCCTGGTCGGAAAAAGGCAACCTGATGGCACGGCGGGATAATTCCGACCCGTACGGCATAGGCCAGCAACTGAACTGGGCTTATGCCTGGCCGGCAAACCGGCGTATCCTTTATAACCGTGCATCCTGCGATACCAGCGGCAAACCATGGAATGCCAAACGCATACTGATAGGCTGGAACGCGGCGGCGGGCAAGTGGACAGGCTCCGATATTCCGGACTTCAAGCCGGATTCGGCGCCGGAAGAAGGCATGGGGCCGTTTATCATGATTCCGGAAGGCGTGGCGCGTTTCTTTGCGATTGATGCAATGGCGGAAGGCCCCTTCCCCGAGCACTACGAACCGATGGAATCGCCTATCCCGAATAACCCCATGCATCCCGATAATCCGCTGGCACGGGCTAATCCGGCGGTGCGGGTGTTCAAGGGGGATCTGGATACCTTCGGCACCTCAGAACAGTTCCCCTATATGGGCACGACCTATCGTCTGACCGAGCATTTCCACTTCTGGACCAAGCACGTCAAGCTCAACGCCATCGTGCAGCCGGAGCAGTTTGTGGAAATCGGCGAGGAGTTGGGCAAGGAAAAGGGAATCAAGTCGGGGGACCATGTGCGGGTAAAATCCAAGCGCGGTCACATTGTTGCGGTGGCGGTGGTAACCAAACGCCTGCAGGCGCTTAATGTTGCCGGCAAGAGGGTTCATCATGTCGGCATGCCTATCCACTGGGGCTTCATGGGTATAGCCAAGAATGGCTACATTACCAACACACTGACGCCATTTGTCGGCGACGCGAACACCCAGACACCGGAGTTCAAGTCGTTCCTCGTGGACATCGAAAAGGTATAAGGAGGCGGTATGTCACTTCAATCACTTGATATAAAAGCGCGTTCCGCCACCACTACGCCATCTCCCTCGGTACGCGGAGCGGTAATGGAGGTGGCGAAACTGATCGATATCTCCAAATGCATAGGCTGCAAGGCATGTCAGGTAGCCTGCATGGAGTGGAACGACCTGCGCGACAAAATAGGAGCTAACGTTGGTGTGTACGACAACCCGCCTGATCTCACCGACCAGTCCTGGACCGTTATGCGTTTTTCCGAAGTGGAAGTTCAGCAGGGCAAGCTGGAATGGCTGATCCGCAAGGACGGTTGCATGCATTGCGCCGACCCGGGCTGCCTCAAGGCTTGCCCGTCGCCGGGTGCCATCGTGCAGTATGCCAATGGTATCGTGGATTTCCAGGAGGAGCATTGCATCGGTTGCGGCTACTGCATCACCGGTTGTCCGTTCAATGTTCCCCGCATTTCGGGCAAGGACAGCAAGGCATACAAGTGCACGCTGTGCTCTGACCGGGTTGCGGTGGGTATGGAACCGGCCTGTGTCAAGACATGTCCGACCGGAGCGATTGTATTCGGCTCGAAGGACGATATGAAGCATCATGCCGAAGGACGGATTGCCGACCTGAAGGATCGCGGTTATGAGAATGCGGGTTTATACGATCCGCAAGGCGTAGGCGGCACCCACGTGATGTATGTGCTGCAGCATGCCGACCAGCCGGGTCTGTATGCGGGTCTGCCCAAAGATCCCGCCATCAGCCCGATGGTGTCGTTGTGGAAAGGTGTCACCAAACCGTTGTTGTCTGTGGGACTGGGCCTGGTGGCTCTGGCGGGATTCTTCCATTTCGTCACGGTTGGTCCGAAGGAAGTGGACGAGGAGGAAACCGAGTCATGAGTTACACATCATGCCCATTCCATACAGGAGAATACTATGTCTAAATCTCAACTCATCGAACGTTATTCCGCCCCCGAGAGGCGAAACCACTGGGCAGTGGCGATAAGCTTCATTCTGCTCGTCTTGTCCGGGCTGGCGCTGTTTCATCCGGCATTTTTTTTCCTCACCAACCTGTTGGGCGGCGCTGTATGGGCGCGCATTCTGCATCCGTTTATCGGCGTGATTCTGTTTGCACTGTTCGTTTATATGGCACGCGGTTTTGCGCAATACAACCATATAAACGATAACGACCGCAAATGGATGAAGCATATCAAGGATGTGATCAGTAACAAGGATGACAAGCTGCCTGCGGTGGGTAAATACAACGCGGGCCAAAAATACCTGTTCTGGACACTGGTGGTGTGTATTTCCGTGTTATTCGTGAGCGGCATCATGATCTGGCAGCCTTATTTCGCGTCAAGATTGCCGGTGACGTTGTTGCGCATCGGTGTGTTGCTGCATGCTCTGTCTGCCTTCGTCGCGATTGCCGGTATCATGGTGCACATCTATGCCGCGATCTGGGTAAAGGGCTCGATACGGGCAATGACACGGGGATTCGTCAGCAAAGCATGGGCGAAGCACCATCATGCCGCGTGGTACAAGGAAATCAGCAAGTAATATGGAAATTAAAATATGAGCACAACAACCATCCTTGAACCCGGGCAGATCGAAGCTGCTGCCGGAGATATACCCGAATTGCTGATCCCTGCGGCAGACGTTTTTGCAACGCGTGCGCTGCGCTTGCGGCAACTTGCCGCAGGACACAGTCTGGGCGAGTATCTGCAATTTATCGCCAGGTTGGTGGAAGCACAGCACTCGATACTGACATTCATTTCGGATTTGCCTGTACCGGACACGGATTTGCTGGAGCAGTGCAAGGAATACCAGATGCCGCCACTCGCCCCTGCGGGGATGCACCGCAATCTGGCCTGGCTAATGATATTGGAAGACTTGGTCAAGGCTACAGTTGAGGAGGCGCCCGAACCCGCCCGTGCAGTCATGATGGAATTGATCAAAAAAGACTATAAATGGCTGGAAGCGCAGGCTGACAAGCTGCTTTCCGGGCAATTTGCGGAAGTGGATTTAGCCTGCGCGCCATTCATCGGTGCGGCGTTGCAGGTGTATTGGACGCGTTTGGCCAGATCGATGTCATCCGATCAGGTGTCTCACCCCGAACACCCCAATCTGTGCCCGGTGTGCGGAAGCCATCCGGTTGCTGCGGTGGTGCGGATCGGCGGCAACGTCAGCGGCATACGCTATTTGCAGTGTTCGTTGTGCAGTTCGGAGTGGCATGTGGTACGCGCCAAATGCAGCAATTGTGACAATACCAAAGGGATCAGCTATTACAATATTGAAAACGATGCGGCTGTCGTGCGCGCTGAAGCCTGCCCGGAGTGCGAGACCTATCTCAAGGTCGTGCAGATGGACAAAGATCCTCACGCGGAAGCCTGTGCCGATGATCTTGCGTCTCTCAGCCTGGACTTGCTGATGGGCGAGCAGGGTGTTAGCCGGAGCGGAATTAATTTGCTGATGATTCATGGAGCAGAAGACAACAAATAGTTCGTCATAAGATTTGCGCTTCTGCAATTGAGCGCTGCTTTATTTGTAACTATTTGATTTTATTTAAAATTAATATTTCTTCAGCCTTTTGGCGGGAAAGTCTATCGTGCATAGCGCCCAGAAAATTCATCCTCCTGCCGTAGATCGTGTCTTAAACTGGCCATCGATCGTAGTTTTAATCAATCAATACGGACGCCAACCCGTCCTTGATGCCTTGCGCGATTTGTTGCGTCAAATGCGCGAGCAGGTGCACAGCGCTGATGATTACAGCGAAGCAGGCATTGCAGGCCAGCTTGAAGCGCGGCTGGCAAAGGCTGCCGCGCCGCGCTTGCGGCAGGTGTTTAACCTCAGCGGTACGGTGCTGCATACCAACCTCGGCCGCGCCCTGTTACCCGAAGAAGCTGTTTCCGCGATGGTTATGGCCGCGCGTTATCCTTGTGCGCTGGAATACGATCTGGAAAGCGGCGGTCGCGGCGATCGCGACGACGTGGTGGAAGATTTGCTCAAGGAGCTGACCGGCGCCGAAGCCGCCACTGTGGTTAACAATAACGCCGCTGCGGTATTCCTGCTGCTCAACTCGCTGGCGATGCGCAAGGAGGTGATCGTTTCGCGCGGCGAACTGGTCGAGATCGGCGGAGCATTCCGCGTGCCGGACATCATGAGCAGGGCGGGCGCAAAGCTGAAAGAAGTGGGCACCACCAACCGCACCCATCTGCGCGATTTCGAAGAGGCTATCGGTTCGCGCACCGCGCTGCTGATGAAGGTGCATACCAGCAACTATGCGGTGCATGGCTTCACCGCGGCGGTAGCAGAGTACAAACTGGCGATGCTCGCACACCGGCAACAATTGTCGTTCGTGGTTGATCTTGGCAGCGGCACGCTGGTGGATCTGTCGCGCTGGGGCTTGCCGCATGAACCGACACCGCAGGAATCTCTGCTCGCCGGTGCCGATCTCGTCACCTTCAGCGGCGACAAGCTGCTCGGGGGTCCGCAGGCGGGTATTCTGGTCGGCAGTGCCGAGCTGATCAGCAAGATCAAGAAAAATCCGCTCAAGCGTGCACTGCGCGTGGGCAAAGTCACCCTTGCCGCATTGGAAGCGGTGTTGCGTCTGTATCGTGACCCTGACCGTCTGCCCGAGCGACTCACCTCGTTGCGGATGCTGACGCGCCCGCAGGACGAGATTGCCGCCCAGGCACAAAGACTGTTGCCGGCATTGCAACTCGCGTTAGCCGGCCGGGAAGTAAGCGTGTGCGTCGAGGCGGCACTGAGCCAGATCGGCAGCGGCTCGCTGCCGGTGGACCGGCTGCCCAGTGCGGCGTTGGTGGTGAAGCCGCTGCGCAGGAAGGGGGGCATTCTGCATGAGATTGAGGCCGGGCTGCGCGGCTTACCCGTTCCGGTAATTGGCCGCATCGCGGATGGTGCGCTGCGTCTCGATCTGCGCTGTCTGCAGGACGAGGCTGAGTTCGCCGCGCAGTTGGCGCAGTTGGCGCAGTTGGGCGCTGCATGATTATCGGCACCGCGGGTCATATCGACCATGGCAAAACTTCGCTGGTCTATGCGCTCACCGGCGTTGCTACCGACCGTCTGAAAGAAGAAAAAGAGCGCGGTATCACGATCGAGTTGGGCTATGCGTATCAGCCGCTGGAAAGCGGCGGCGTGCTGGGCTATATCGATGTGCCCGGACATGAGCGCTTTATCCATACCATGCTGGCGGGTGCGGCAGGAATTGATTTCGCGTTGCTGGTGGTGGCCGCAGATGATGGCGTGATGCCGCAAACCCGTGAGCATCTCGATATTCTCAATCTGCTGGGGGTGTCGCAGGGCGCGGTGGCGTTAACCAAGATTGACAGGGTGGCGCATGATCGTGTGCATGAAGTTCAGGCAGAAATAACAGGACTGCTGGCCGCAACCGCGCTGGCCCATTCCCCGGTTTTTCCGCTGTCGCCTATCAGCGGGGAGGGGGTGGATGCACTGCGGGACTATCTGCATGATGTGGCGGAGCGCGCAGCATTGTCCAGCGCGCAAGGGCGTTTTCGTCTGGCGGTCGACCGCAGTTTTTCCTTGCAGGGGATCGGCACCGTAGTCACCGGTACCGTATTCGACGGCCGCGTCAATGCGGGCGATGAGTTGCTGGCAAGCCCCGGCGGGCATGCGGTGCGGGTGCGCAGCCTGCATGTGCAAAACCGCCCGGCACAGACCGGGCAGGCGGGCGAACGCTGCGCGCTGAATCTGGTTGGCGTGGATAAAACACAAATCAGCCGTGGCGACTGGATCGTGGCGGGCGAGCTGCATGCGCCAACCGATCGCTTCGATGCGCGCATCAAACTTTCCATTAACGCGCCGCAGGTGCTCAGACACTGGTCCGCTGTGCATCTGCATCTGGGTGCAAGCCACGTGATGGCGCGCGTTGCACTGCTGCAGGATGAAGCGCTGGGTGCCGGCGAATCGGCATTCGCGCAACTGGTGCTGGAGCGGCCAATTGGCGCGCTGTATGGCGATGCGTTTATCCTGCGCGATGCCGAAGCCCGCCATACGATAGGCGGCGGGCAGGTGCTGGAGCCGTGGGCGCCCCCGCGGCGGCGCAGAACGCCTGAACGTCTGGCGTTGCTGTCCTCACTGCAACTCAGGGAGCCGGGACAGCGTTTGCATAAGCTGCTGGCAACGGCCGAATGGGGGCTGGATTTAACCCGGCTGAGCCGCTCGTGGAATCAATCCGATCTGGTGTCCTTGCTGCCTGAACAGGCCATGCTGGTCGACAGCGGTAAACAGGCTTATGCGTTTGACAGCAAGCTGTGGCAATCCTGTGCCGAAATTTTGTTGCAGCATTTGGCAGATTACCACCGGGTCAACCCGGATGAGCTGGGCGTCGATGCTGCGCGTGCCAGACGCATGTTTCTGGGCAAGCTGCCAGCCCCCGTATTCAACGAGTTGATCCGGTCCCTGCTGGACTCATCCAGGCTGGCGCGTAGTGGAACCTGGCTGCATCTGCCGCAGCATCGCGTTAACCTGACCCCGGCAGAACAGATGCTATATGAGCGTATTCAACTGTGGTTGCTGGAATCGCCCTTCGATCCGCCGTGGCTGCGCGATTTGTGCAAGCGGGCCGCGCTGGATGAGCTCCGCATGCGCCAGCTGATGCAGAAACTGGCGCGCAGCGGAGAAGTGTTTCAGGTTGTGAAAGATTTATTTTACGCGCATCAGGCCCTGACCCGGCTGGCCGGTATGGCACGGGCTCTGGAAAAACAGCATGGTATGATTCGCGCCGCAGAATTGCGCGACACGAGCGGCATAGGCCGCAAACGTACCATCCAGTTGCTTGAATTTTTTGATCGAGTCGGCTTTACGCGACGCGTGGGCGATGGACACTGTCTGCGCAATGCGGATCTGTTTAACAGTGCTGGAGATCACTGAATAATTTCTGGAAGGAAATCGCTCCTGGTGGGGCGGCCGGGCTTCAAACCCGGTTGGGGGCGTCAGTCGCTCCCGGGTGGGTTCGACTCCCATTTTCTTCCGCCATATTTAATCTGTCTAAATGTATCTGTTTGATTATATTTGATTTTTTGTGTTTTGCAATGACTGCTGGCGGGCCAGCCTGTCTTGAGAACAGGAGCCGCGCAGAGTTCGCGCTGGATTGCCCATAAAACCCGATTTTCCGCGCTGCATCGTCGCTCGGACGGTGTGTCTTGACAATTTTCTCATTTGTATTATGGTCAAAATCCATGCTCCAATTTGTCTGAGAAATCCAGGGATACACCTTCAGGATTCTGTAATTTTTTCATATAAGTAGGTACTAATAGTGACGGTACACGGCCAATACAATAAATGATAAGCCTGACATGGCATTCAAGATGGGCAAGTTTATGCGCACCTGTTGATTTTACGTTAGTGTTTCTCAATAACAGAAAGTAACTGAAAGGAGAGCAACATGACTACGAAAATACTTGAAGGCGGACAAAATCTGGTAAAGCAGGTTCATTTCAGCCGCCCGGACTGGAATTATTTCTTACTGGAGCCGGGCAAGGAAATAATCGATGGGCTACTCAAACCCCCGATTTTTGAAAAGACATGCGACAAGGCTTGCACAAGAGTCATTGGCTTGCTCCCGAAAACCAATGTGGCGGGTCATACGGGTGTCGGCTACCAGATGATTAACATTGATGGTTACCGCACGATTAACGCGTATGTTATTTCTGATCGCTTGAACAGCACCACTCAACGAGGATTTACCCTGGAGTTGAGTTTTTCGATAAATCCTTTCGTTTATGGTGTCGGCGTGATTGGAGAAACCAGTTTTTTCTTCAACTTTGATGGCTATTTCGAACCTGGAACCTTGAGCCACCGTACAGCCCGATGTGAAACAAGCGATCTGACGACGGTTGGCGGTCTTCCCAGAATTGGGGGTGTGGATCTAACTCATATCCTGAGATCGCCAGTAATGGGACCATATGTGCGCGCAAGCGTATTCAATGAAGATGGTACTGCGCGTAGTGCTGAAGTGTCAGCATATCTTTCAACCTAGCCTGCCGGACTTGAAGTTAATCGGCTGAAAAATTTTGCGGCCAAAGGCCGATTACTGCGCTATACAGTCAACCGTATGGTGCGTGACAAATGCATGCAACGTCCAGTTACCTTCAGTGTTAGCTCCAGAATGATTGCACCTTATGTAGGCATTCAAATTTGGAACTGACGGCGGTTGAAATGATGGCGACGAAGACTTTTACCGCTGTCAAACGTTACTGGGCTGACGCATAGGCGTGCCTGATTTGGGAAATAGGGCCTGTCACCATGCCCCCCGCAGTGGCTATAACCTTGCACTGACAAGAGTCGTCGAGTGAGCCGGGGTCAGACGACCAAATATAAATAATACGCTAGTTCCCGCAGGGGTTTTTCCCCCGGCGTCGGCAGCCGCCATGAGTTACAGTTACCCGCGGCAAGCCGATACTTACAGATTCGTGCCACGCTATCAAACAGATTTACAATCTATTAGCATATTAGTAAATTCTAATGTATTATGCTCCGATTAATTGGAAATTACCTATGGCAAATATCCCAAACTGGAGAGAATGAATGCAATATTTACGTGTAGTTGGCAGAGGCCGCGCTTTGAGCCAATCGCTGACCCTGTTGCTGGGCAGTATGATTGCGTCGGTGGCGGTTTCTGCCTGGGGTGAAACTCTGGACTTGCAGCAATGCGTGAACATGGCGTTTACACAGAATGCAGATATCAAAGTCAGTCAGGCGCAAATAGCCCAGGCGGAAGGTGCGTTGCGCCAGGCGAGAGGGCAGGCGTTTCCGAAGCTGACGGCTTCCGTCACCGGAACGCGCACCAACGATGCGCTGAATGCATTCGGTCTGAAACTTTCGGAGCGCAATGCCACCTTCAACGATTTCGGCGCCGGCCAGTTCACAGGTCCGGCGGCGTTAGGCGTTGCGCCGGACAATCTTAATTATCCGGGTACTGTCAGCAACGTCAACACGCGTCTGGAACTGCAAATCCCGCTGTACAACGGCGGCATGATTTCAGGCTATATCGACCAGGCGCAGGCCTACGTCAAGGCGGCGCAGCAAGGCGACGAAATGGCCAGGCAGGAAGTGATTTTTCATGTGGTGCAGGCTTATCAGGGGGTTTATACCGCCCGTGCCTACGTTCAAGTAACAGAGCAGGCGATTGCCGCAGCCGGGGCCAATGTTAAAACCACGCAGAATCTGCTACGGGAAGGCGTAGTGGTGCGCAGTGATCTGTTATTTGCAGAAGTTAGCCTGGCTGATCTCAAAGCCAAGCTGCAAGCAGCCAAACATTCCGAGGCGTCTGCATTGGATCAGTTGCACCTGCTGCTCGGAATGCCGCTGGACGAGAAGCTTGAGCTCGGCCCGGAGTTTATGCCCAAGCCTGTGGAGGGCGACGTCGGCAAGCTGCAGGCTGAGGCAATCGATGTCAATCCGGGCATCATCGCTCTGCGCCACCAGTTGGAGGCAGCCGGAGCCGGCGTTGATGTCGCGCAGGCGAACTATTATCCGCATTTTAATGCGATGCTCAGGCAGGACTGGAATGATCCCGCGCTGCGGTTGAATGCGTCGTCATATACCTTGGCCGGGGTGTTGTCGTGGCAGATTCTGGATTTTGGCGCTACTCGCGGCGCGGTGTCCCGGGCCGAAGCTTCGCGCAGCGAGTTGCGGGCTCGTCTGGATCAGGCGGTAGCAGGCGTGCGTTACAAGGTGGCGGATTCGTGGCGTGGAGCAGCGGAGGCCGAGGAGCTGGTCAATGTGCGCATGGCTGCATTGGATCAGGCCGAGGAAGCGCAGCGCCTGGTACAAAAACGCTATGAAAACGGTGTTGCCGTTATGGTCGAAGTGTTGGCGGCATTGGCACAACTCGACAAGGCGCGCGCCGACCTGGTGGCGGCACATTATGAGTTGGCGATTCAGCGCACGTCATTGCGCCTCGCTGTAGGTAAGTTGAATCTGGAGCAGTTGTGATTTGCCAAAATTCAGTTTAAACGGATATATCAAGAAATCGGCATTAATGATTTGGAGAAACAAATGAATAAAGTACAAAACCGATCCATTCAACTGCTGGCCCTGGCGACGGGGTTCGCGCTGCTAGTGGCGGGTTGCCAGAAACATGAATCTACGACTGCCCAGGAGCAAGGCAAGACGGTGCCTGTCACCGTGGTGACAGTGCGCCTCAGCACTGTGCCACAGATCGATGAAACGCCGGGATCGGTGGTGTCGGAACATCAGGTGCAGGTGGCCTCGCGGCTGATGGGCTATATTCGCGACATTCGGGTGAAGGAGGGGGAAACCGTAACGGCGGGGCAGTTGCTGTTCACCATAGATCCAACCGACATCCAGGGACAGGTGAATCAGGCCCAGGCCGGCCTTGCGCAGGCGGATGCCGCGCTGGCAGATGCCAAGGCTGATTACGAGCGTTTCACCAATCTCTACAAGGACGAATCGATTTCCAGGCAGCAGTACGACAAGGTCAAAATGATGTATAACGTCGCACAGAGTCAGGCAGCGGCAGCCCATGCCGGCCTCAACACGGCGCAGTCGCAAATGCGCTACGCCGAGGTGCGCTCCCCGATTGGCGGAGTCGTCACGCAAAAGTTGGCTTCCAGCGGCGAGCTTGCAGCTCCAGGCCGGCCCGTGCTGGTGGTGGAGAACCAGGGTAGCCTGCAAATTCAGACATCTGTCAGCGACGAAACTTTTGTCCGGCTCAAGATGGGTGAAACTGTGGAGGTGATGATAGACGGTCATGCAGAGCCGGTGAAGGCGACCATTTCCCGCCTCGTTGGCGCGGCAGACCAGATGTCCCACACCCATCTGGTCAAGCTCAACCTGGGCAAGATCAAGGGGCTGCGCAGCGGAGCATTCGCCAGCGTGCGTTTTGCGATAGGCAGTCGTCAGGGTATCCGTGTGCCGCTGGAGGCTGTTTTGCAACGCGCCGGCATCAGCGGCGTGTTTGTGGTGGACGCGCAGGGCATCGCCCATTATCGAATGGTGACCGTTGGCGGCAGCATCGGGGGCGAGGTTGAAATTCAGGCCGGCCTCAATGTGGGCGACCGGGTAGTGGTGGCTGGTGATACCGAACTCGATTCAGGTGACCGGGTCAATCCGGCTGAAAGTGCGAAGCCATGAGCGAATCGAACAAGCCGGAAACACCGGAAGGCAAGCTGAATATCGCCGGCAGCGTGGCCAAAACCTTCCTGCAGTCGAAGATCACTGCAATGATCATGCTGGCGATCACGCTGGTCGGACTCGTGGCGTTGATGGTGACGCCGCGCGAATATAACCCGCAGATCGTGGTTCCCGCAGCCAATATTATCGTAGCCAAGCCGGGTGCATCCGCCAGGGAAGTGGAAAATATGATCGTCAAGCCGCTTGAGGCGATCATGAACTCCCAGGCCGGGGTCAAGCATACTTTCGGCTATGCGGTGAACGATTTTGGTGTCGTAACGGTCCAGTTCGACGTCGGCGAAGATCAGGAAAAGAGTCTGGTCAAGCTCTATAACCAGTTGATGCAGAACATGGATCGCATGCCTCCCGGCGCGATGCAGCCTATCGTCAAGCCGATCAACGTTGACGACGTACCGATCATGACGCTGACGCTGACGTCGAAAAACACAGACGACTACCAGTTGCGCTATGTCGCGTTGCGGGTGCTGGAGCAGTTGCGCAACGTGCCCGGCGTATCCTTTACCGAGATCGTCGGTGGCAGGCCGCGCGCCGTCAACGTGTGGATCGACCCGCACAAGTTGTCCGCTGCCGGTCTTGCGCTCGATCAGGTTGACCGCATGCTTAATGGCACCAATGTATCCATGCCGGCGGGCGACCTGACTAACGGCAACCGCAATCTTCCGCTGCGCCTCAACGGTTTCCTCGGCGGAGCGCGCGAAGTTGGCGACATCGTTCTCGGTGCACCGCAGGGCCGCCCGGTGTTCCTCAAGGACGTGGCGCGTATTGAGGACGGGCCGGCAGAGGTGGAGGCGCTGTCCAATTTTGCCTACGGGCCAGCGGCTGCTCATCCTGAATTCAAAGGCGAGGCGCCAGCCGTGACACTGGCGATTGCCAAGAAGGCCGGCACCAACGCGGTGGTCGTATCCAACGCGGTGCTCGCCAAGCTGGAGCAACTGAAGCTCAAGGCTATCCCGCAGGGAGTCAGCGTAGCCATCACCCGCGACGATGGCGCGAAGGCGGATGAGGCGGTCAACACACTGGTCGAGCATCTGGGCATTGCCATCCTGTCGGTGGTAGTGATCCTGGTGTTTTTCCTCGGCTGGCGCGAAGCCGCCATTGTCACCCTGACGGTGCCGCTGATCCTGTTCGTGGTGCTGACAGTGGGGCTGATTGCCGGGCAAACGATCAACCGCATTACGCTGTTTGCGCTGATCCTGTCGCTTGGCCTGCTGGTCGACGCCGCCATTGTAGTGGTGGAAAACATCCACCGCCACCTGCACATGGGCGGCGCGAGAGACTTTAAGAAAGCGCTGGTGGACGCCACCAACGAAATCGGTAATCCCACCAATATCGCCACCATCGCGGTGATTCTGGCCTTTATCCCGATGGCTTTCGTCAGCGGCATGATGGGGCCGTTCATGCGGCCGATTCCGTTCAACGTGCCGGTGGCGATGATCGCCTCGCTGCTGATTGCCTATATGGTGGTGCCGTGGGCTGCTTACCGCTGGCTCAAGGGCAAGGCACTGGCGGATCTGGAGAAGAGGCCGACTCTGGAGGAGCAGGACGCGCGGCCCAAGGATCCGCTGCATCGTGCTTACGTGAGCGTGATCGAACCGCTGATTGATAATCCGCGCCTGCGCAACATATTTTTCATGGTCGTGGTGGCGATGCTGGTTGCCGCGCTGCTGCAACCGGTGTGGCAGTTTATCCGGCCAGCGGGCATGAACGGACCGCTCAGTCCGGTCGGGGTGGAACTGAAAATGCTTCCCAACGACAACACCAACACCTTCCTGGTCGAGGTGGATATGCCTGCCGGCACCGCTCTGGCCGGAACCGACCAGGTGGCGCGGGCGGTGGGCGACGTGCTGGCGCAAACACGCTTTGTTGCCGATTATCAGACCTTTCTCGGCATTACCGCGCCGGTTGACTTTGCAGCGCTGGTGCGCGGTGACATCATCAAGCGCGGCACTCAGCTCGCGCAGATTCGCGTCAATCTGATTGGCAAGCATGCCCGCTCGGTCAGCTCGCACGATATCGTCGGCAGCTTTGACGCTGCCCTGGCACCGGTACGCACCCGTTTCCCCGACGCCAAGATCAAGCTTTATGAAACGCCGCCGGGGCCGCCGGTTCAGGCGCAGATTCTCGCCGAGCTATACGGCCCGGACTATGACAAGCTGCGTCAGGCGGCAACCGAAATAAACCGCGACTTCGGAAAAATCTACGGCATGGTCAACATCGACGATTCGGTTACCGCCTCGGCGGACAGCTATGAAATTCACGTCGACGCCGAGAAGGCCGCGCTGGCAGGGGTGGCGCCGGCGCAGGTGGCGAAGCTGATTCATGATTATGTGGACGGTTTTTCTATCGGCAGCCTGCATGTTGACGACGCCCGTGAGCCGATCAATATCACCGTGCGTCTGCCCCGCGCCGAGCGGCAGTTGCCGGGCCAGATATTGTCGCTTCGGATTGTCAATGCGATGGGCCGGCAAGTGCCGCTGTCCTCGCTCGCTACGGTGAACCGCGTGACGCAGGCCAAGCCGATTTATGATCGCGATCAACATCCGGTAGTGATGGTAGGCGGTGAATTGTTGCGTTCCAGCCCGGTCTATGCGGTGCTTGCGCTCGACAAAATGATAGACAAGCAGAAGCTGGGCGCAAGCGGCGTGCGCTTTACCACTGCCAATCTCGGCTTCAACGATGTGCAGCCGCACGACCTGACCGGTTACCAGGTGTTGTGGGGCGGCGAGATGCGACTGACTCTGGACGTCTTCCGCGACCTGGGTAGTGCGTTTATCGTTGCATTGGTGTTTATTTATCTGGTGCTGGTGGGCTATTACAAGTCTTTCATGATTCCACTGATCGTGATGGGTGCAATTCCGCTCACCATGATAGGTGTCTTCCCCGGCCACTGGATCACCCAGCAGGCATTCACGGCGACCTCGATGATCGGTGTCATCGCGCTGGCGGGCATCGTGGTGCGCAACTCGCTGCTGCTGATAGACTTTATCATCGACTACGAAAAGCTCGGTTATGAGCTCAAGGAAGCCGTGATACAGGCCGGTGCGATTCGTTTCCGCCCCATCCTGCTGACCGCACTGGCGATCATCCTGGGCTCGGCGATCATGATTACCGACCCGGTTTTCGGCGGGCTTGCTGTATCGTTGATTTTTGGCACGTTTGCGTCGACCGCTTTGACTCTGGTGGTGATTCCATTGTTCTATTATCTGTGGAAGCGCCGCTACGTTGGCGGGGAAAACGCAAAGTGACGCAGTCTAAACATTGATGAAGCAAGGAGAGGTTGCGCTACCCTGAAACATTTATTTTTGTCTGACGGGTAGCTTTTGTTCTGGATTGCAGGTGCGGCAATTTGCCACATTTGCCATGCAGGCATGAATATCTATAATCCGCGGCTCGTTAAAACCAGCTGACAGAATTATAAATATGAAATTTCGCCGCAATCGCTATCCGTTTATTTCTTTCCTTTGTTTAAGCATATTGGCAGTTGCACGCGCTCAAACGGTGTTTGCTGCAGATACAGATAAAGTGCAGCAGTTGGAGGAAGTTACCGTAACCGGCGATAAGAACGAAATATCTGCCGTACCAGCGAATTTGCCGGCAACCAGTGCGGGCGTGACCGCAAAACAGATCGAACAGAGCATCAATGCGGTGACCTCAGCCGAAACAGTCAAGTACCTGCCTGGCATTGTCGTGCGCGAGCGCTACATCGGCGACCGCAACGGCATCATCTCGACACGCACGACCGGTACCGTTTCCAGCGCACAATCCATGGTCTATGCCGATGACCTGCTGTTGTCGAATTTCCTCGGCAACAGTTACAGCTACCCGCCGCGCTGGGGCATGGTTTCCCCGGACGAAATCGCGCGTGTTGATGTGATCTACGGGCCGTTCTCCGCGCTGTACCCTGGCAATTCCATGGGCGGCGTGGTGCTGATGACAACCCGCATGCCTGAGAAATTTGAAGCGCACGCGAAACTCGATATATTTCAGGAAGGCTTCAAGCTGTATGGTACCGACGAAGTCAATAGCGGTTTGCATGGCAGCGCGTCATTAGGCAGCAAATTCGGCGACTGGTCGTTCTGGGTAAGCGCTGATCATCTGGATACGCATGGTCAGCCGATGAGTTTCGGCACGGTTAAAGCCGGCGGAGCAGGCACTACGCCTGTTGCCGGGCAATATAATGACGTCGACCAGGCGGGAAATCCGCGGATGATTACCGGTGCGTACAGCATCGACCACAGCGTGCAGGATAACGGCAAGTTCAAGCTGGCCTATGATTTTGCTCCGGCGGTGCGAGCCACTTACACGCTGGGCACCTGGCAGCTCAATTCCGATACCGGTGTTGAGAGCTATTTGAGAGATGCTGCCGGAAACCCGTTTTACAACGGTAGCGTCAGCATCAATGGCCAGCCTTATACGATCTCCAGCCTGAGTCCCGGTCACAGCGAAAGCGTGCATATGATGCAGGGGCTTTCGGTGAAATCCAGCACAGGCGGCGTATGGGACTGGGAAGTGGCGGCGAGCACCTATGACTACAACAAGGATATATCCCGTTCGGCAGCCAACAGCGGAAAGGATTCAGGCCTGGGGGCTACACGTCCCGGCGGACAGTTGACCTTTATGGATGGCACAGGCTGGCAGAATCTGGATTTGCGCGGTGAATTGCGTCCGGATGGAGATGTGGAGAGCAGGCATCAGTTAAGCTATGGTTATCATCTTGATCGCTATGCGTTGAACTCATCCACCTATAACGTGAGCACAGACTGGCTGACCGGAGGCGCGGGTGCTTTAAGTTCCAACTCGCTGGGGAAGACCGAGACGCAGGCGCTATACCTTCAGGATGCACTGCAATTGGATCCGGCATGGAAGCTGGTTGCGGGTGGCCGCCTTGAACAATGGCGGGCATTTGATGGCAGTAATTTTACTGCTGCGCAGAATTTGGTTTATGCAGACCGCAGGGCATCGAATTTTTCGCCCAAGGCATCTCTGTCCTTTCAGGCAGCAACGGATTGGATACTGCGCGGCTCGCTCGGCGAGGCTTATCGCTACCCGACGGTCGGCGAGATGTTCCAGACTTTTACCGGCCCCGGCGGCATCAAGACCAATGATCCCAATCTGAAGCCCGAGCAGGTTGTATCCGCTGAATTTAATGCGGAGCAGGCGCTGAAAAATGGTGTGTGGCGTATCTCATTGTTTCAGGAGGACAAGCAGGACGCGCTCATTTCGCAGACCGATACTACTGTCTCGCCCAATATCACCAGCATCCAGAACGTTGATAAAATTCGCACCTATGGTATCGAAACCGCGTTGCAGCTCAGTGACTTGTGGATATCAGGCCTCGACCTTAACGGCAGCGTGACTTTTACCAACTCGAAGATTCTGCAGGACAACCGGAACCCGGCCTACGCCGGCAATGTTCAGCCGCGTATTCCCGACTGGCGTGCAACGATTGTGAGTGTCTACCATGCATCGGCTCGTCTTTCTTACAGCATGGCAGTCCGGTATAGCGGCCGCCAGTATATCGCCCTCGATAACAGCGACATCAATCCTGATACTTACGGAGGAGCCAGCTCGTTTCTGGTGGCTGATGTCAAAACCGTTTACCAAATTGCGAAACAGTGGCGCGCTGCGTTCGGCGTGGATAATATCGGTGATTACAAGGCGTACATCTTCCATCCGTATCCGCAGAGAACAGTGTTTGCAAGCCTGAATTTCGACTACTAGCGCGGACGTAGAAAACAGACGGCTGAATACTTACTTTATTCGCAAGAAGCGTTTTTTCTTCGCAATCGTATTGGAAAAATTTGCTTGCAGCATCACTATAAATGGGGCTTAGGGAAGCAACAAGGCGCCTGCGACAAATTGTCACATTCCCGGCATTTCCCGCTAAACTTATAATTCTCGTGTACCTTTAGACGAGGACAACAAAACTCCCGAAACCAAAAATCCCTGAAAATAATCATTATGCTCGCACGCTATCTGTTCGGAATTATTTCTTGTCTGCTGCTTAGTGGTGCAGCGTATTCAGCAGATCAAAGCAAACATCACGCTATGTCCAAAATGTGGCAAACCTCGCTTGCCAGCAAGCAGATTTCCACCAGTTCCGTTTTTGATGAACAGGGTACCCTGTGGCTGGCACAGGTGCGGGATGGTCATGTGCTGGTGAGTCATTCGGAAGATCAGGGGAAGACATTCAGTAGCGCGGTTAAAGTCAATTCGCAGCCAGAGGCAGTATCTGCCAGCGGTGAAACCAGGCCGAAGATTTTGCTGGATAAAGAGGGGAGTATTTACATTTCCTACACGCAGAGCCTGGAAACTCCTTATGCCGGCAATATCCGTTTCAGTCGATCGGTCGATGGAGGCAAGAGTTTTTCTGCACCCGTTACGGTGAACGACAATCACGACTCCATTACTCACCGCTTTGAAGCGATGGGTATCAACAAGCGTGGTCAAATCTATCTGGCCTGGCTGGACAGACGCGATGCGATGGCGGCCAAAGACAAGGGTGAAAAATATACCGGTATCGCGGTTTATTACGCGATGTCCGATAATGGCGGGAAAAGTTTCCATGCCAATATCAAGGTTGCCGACCATACATGCGAATGCTGTCGCATTGCGATTGCGATTGATAAAATGGATACACCGGTTATTGTATGGCGCCATATTTTCGGCAAGAATGTGCGCGACCACGCCTTGGCCAGGCTGGGCGGAACGCCGCAGGTGCAGCGTGTGACATTTGATAATTGGGAAGTGGATGCCTGCCCGCATCACGGTCCAGACCTGTCCATTTCGGGTGATACTTACCACCTCGCGTGGTTCAACCACACCCCGGAGCGCAATGGCTTGTTTTACGCGTACTCTGTCGATGGTGGAAAAACTTTTTCGTCGCCAATCAATGTTGGCAACAGTGCACATCAGGCAAGCCACGCTGCCGTGTTAAGCAACGGCAACAATGTTTATCTGGCCTGGAAGGAGTTTGATGGAGAAGTCAGTGAAGTTTACGCCATGCGTTCGCACGACAGCGGCAAGACATGGGGTGCAGTGTTTAAAGTTGCCGATACGCGTGATGCATCCGACCATCCCATGCTGGTCGCCTATCACGAGCAGGTTTATTTGTCGTGGAGCACCCTGCTTGAGGGCTATCGGCTGATTGCATTGCCGCAAGAGCAGACTATGTTGCAGAAAAAAATGCCATGAAATGGCTCGGGATGGTATTGCTGGCTTTGAGCGTTAATTCCGCATTTGCTGATGCTGAGATTCAGCCTCTGTTGCGAGGCAGTTACAAGAAAATTATTGCCGCACATGTGAACAAACCATTTATCGTAGGTTTATGGTCGGTTAGCTGCACACATTGCGCCGCAGATTTGGAGATGTTTGAGCGGCTGCTGAAAAAATATCCGGGGTTCAATCTGGTATTGATTTCGACAGATACGCCCGAGGTTAAGCCGGTTATTGCGCGAACCTTGAATCGTTATCATCTGGGGAGTACAGGTAACAAAGGACTCGGGAGTGTTGAGTCATGGGTATTTGCCGACAGTTACACCGAGCGTTTGCACTTTGAAGTAGATAGTCAGTGGTATGGGGAATTGCCACGAACATATTTTTTTGACGCCAAAGGCAAGGTAACAGGAATCAGCGGTGTCTTGAACGAACAACAAACCGAGAGCTGGATAAGGATAAACCGCTGATTATTTTGCGATTTATAATGCACGATTGCATCCTGGTTTCTCTTGTGTCCGCGCAGTTGGCGCCTATTTATTTAAATCCAGCTTGCGCTTTGCAGCCAGCAGCAGGCGCCATGCCATCCATCCGTTTTCCAGTATGGTAAACCAGATTTTGGGACGCATCATCACGACCAGTGCCACTGCTCCGGCGAACAGCGCTCGGTGACGTGCAACATCGCGTGCAAACTGCAATCCCTGATCCCCCCATCGCAGCGGAGTGCGCAGGGGGTCAATTGCTTCCGACAGTTCAATGCGCTGCGTTGCTGCTTTGCGCGTTAATGCATCACGCCGTTCAGCCAGCTGTATTCTTTTGCGATTCATGAAAGTCTGCCATCAGGCTGTGAAGTCAATTCTTCGCGGTCTTTGGATAATTCCGCGAGGGTAGCTGAAAATAAGCGCGGCTTGCCGCTGGACATGTTGTGAACAACCCGCCACGCAAAGCCGGCTCCTGCAATAAAAATACAAATCAGGATGCTTAATGCCAGCAACCGGTAACTATCCCAAAAAATAATCACGACCAATAGTGCAGCAAGAACAACTGCGAGTGCGGCACAAAATAATGCGATCAATGTCCATACGAACATGGAAATCAGCCATTCCCGCTCCTCCTCGAGTTCCGTCGAGAGAAGCTCAAGCCGCGTCTGCACCATGGCAATCAGCGTAGCAGACAGGGTCTTTATGGAACCGAGTATCCCGCTCTTGCTTGCTGAGTGTGTTTCAGAAAATTCTGAAGACATTTGATACTAACGGCGCGAAATAAGCGCGCCAATCAGTACGCCAACTGCTGCGGCGATGCCGGCAGCTTTCCATGGGTTCTCGTGCACATAGGCATCGGTTTCTCTGGCGGCCACTTTCGCTTTTTCCAGCAATGCTTCCTGAGCATCAGCCAGTCTTATTTTGGCAACTCTTAATGTTTCCTCTGCTTTGGCACGCGCAACTGTAATCCGCTCGCCTGTCTGACTGGCGGTGGCTTTCAACAACTCCTCGGCATCGGCAACAACCATACTTAAATCTTCCATCAGTTTTTGTTTGGATACATGCTCTCCTGGGTTATTCATGATAAAGCTCCTTATAGCGGGTTGAAAAAATTATATTAGATGCCCGAATCTGCAATTTGATTTTTACACGTCAGTTTGCGTATCCATCCTTGAAATTTATACAAAGCTCAATAACCGGGCTTAAAAAAAGTATACTCTTAAACAGCTAATTTGCGTTATTCGGCAAATATATTAAGGAAATTCCTTAGTGAAAATTCCCGTGTCGTGGCGCAACACTGCCGCACGAACATGCAAACAACTCTTGACCACATTATTTATTTGGGGGCATATTTTTATTATTCAAGGCTTAAGCTAAAAACTGTAGCTGAATCTGCGGACAATTGCTGTTTTAAGCATTAAGAATCAATAAATCGTGACAAAATTTGGGGCATGATTCTTGCGGCATTGCTGCCATTTGTGCTTCTATACGCCGTCGAGTTTGGCATTGAACCTGTTACATCCTTTGAAAAGAGGGGGGATGATTTGGTTTTTCTTCTGGGAAAGTTCAACTATCCTGTCAGGTAATTACCGTAGGCTGTCCGCGCCCGGTGCGCTGTTTTAGTTCCGAGATATCCAGCGCAATTTTTACCAGGTCGGCCAGAACAACCTGCGCATCTAGGTGATGGTTTGTAACAGCCGCGTCATACGCTTCCAGGTAGAGGCGTAACGTTGCGCCTTCGGTGCCGGTGCCTGATAGCCTGTAGATAATGCGCGAGCCGTCGCTGAAAATGACGCGCACGCCTTGCTTGTTGCTGACGCTGCCATCAACCGGATCGGTGTAGCTGAAGTCGTCGCAAAATTTTACCGTGTATTTGCCAAATGAAGTGCCGGTTAGAGTGTTGAAATTAGACTGCAAGTGGCTCATCACGCCCTGCGCCACATCATTCTGCAAGCCTTCGTAGTCATAGCGCGAATATACATTGCGGCCAAAGCGGGCCCAGTGTTCGTACACGATTGTTTCGACTGATTGGCGTCTTGCGGCAAGAATATTGAGCCAGAACAATACCGCCCACAGGCCATCTTTCTCGCGTACATGATTTGACCCGGTGCCAAAACTTTCCTCGCCGCACAACGTAACTTTACCTGCATCCATCAGGTTTCCGAAAAATTTCCAGCCGGTAGGCGTTTCAAAACAGGGGATGTTGAGCGCCGCCGCCACTCTGTCCACTGCCGCACTGGTAGGCATGGAGCGCGCCACGCCGGCCAGGCCCTGTTTATATGCGGGTATCAATGTGGCGTTGGCGGCAAGCAGCGCAAGGCTGTCGGAAGGCGTAACAAAAAATTTCCTGCCCAGTATCATGTTGCGATCGCCGTCGCCATCCGACGCCGCACCGAAATCCGGCGCATCCTCGGCATACATGATTTCGACCAGAGCGTGCGCATAGGTCAGGTTGGGGTCGGGATGGCCCCCGCCGAAATCTTCCAACGGTACGGAATTCATCAGGCTGGCGGCAGGCGCACCCAGGCGGCGCTGTAAAATCTCCACGGCATAGGGGCCGTTGACTGCGTGCATCGCGTCAAACTTGATGTGAAAGCCGTCCGCCAGCAGCGAGCGTATCGCCGGAAAATCAAATATTGATTCCATCAAGTCTGCGTAGTCCGTTACGGGGTCGATAACCTGAACTGTCATGCGGTCCAGCTTGAACTCGCCTATGCTGTCAATTGTGACATCTGCAGAATTTGAGATTTGGTACTGGCTGATAGTTTTGCTTTTTGCGAAAATCGCTTCGGTTACCGTCTCGGTCGCCGGGCCGCCGTTGCTGCTGTTGTACTTGATGCCAAAGTCGCCGTCCGCGCCGCCGGGATTGTGGCTGGCAGACAGGATGATGCCGCCGAAGGCCTTGTATTTACGGATAAGGCATGAAGCAGCGGGGGTGGAGAGTATGCCGCCTTGCCCGACTATGACCTTGCCGAATCCGTTTGCGGCGGCCATTTTAAGGATAATCCGGATCGCATGGCGGTTGTAATAACGTCCGTCCCCGCCCACGACCAGGGTAGAGCCCTGCGGTGCGGCGATGCTGTCAAAAATGGATTGCACGAAATTTTCCAGATAGTGCATCTGCTGAAATGCGGTAACTTTCTTGCGCAAGCCGGATGTACCGGGCTTTTGGTCAGGAAATGGCCGAGTGGCGACAGTGCTTGTATTCATTACGCTCCTTGGGGTGAATTTATTTAATTTTTGAATTTTACCATCGCAGATACTAAGGATTTTGCGTATTTTCCAACTTATGTCTTACATGCCGCCATCACCGGATGTTAAACTTATTCCGCAGATGTTTCTTATGCCGGGTTAGTTCTAGTGGTAAAACAAGGCACTCGTAACGCTTAGTCGCAAGTTCGATTCTTGCACCCGGCACCACTTATAAAACTGCCGGATTAATGTTGGCATGGTTTACATTAATCCGGCGAATAGTTTGTACTTTCCGCGATCTGCAGGTGAGCCGGAGCTTTTCTCGCTATGCAGGCGATGCAGGAGACCAGGTTATGAAATACAGACACTTTAAAGGCGGGGTTTACGATCTGGTTTGTGAGGCTAAACTTGAGTCAAATCCCCTGATTGTCATGGTTGTCTATCGCGCACATGATGGTTCAATATGGGTAAGACCGCGAGATGTGTTCTATGAGCTATTGGAACATGACGGAAAGATTGTTCGCCGGTTTGAACCCATTAATTGAAGATATATCCAGATTTTGATCTGCCCGGAAGATTGACTGCTTGAACAAGACAAGGCGTAATATCAAAACCTGATAGTTTGCTCAATAGTTTTTCGCCTGAAAACATGAATCAAAAAAGAATAGATTTCAAAAATATTCCTGTTAGTGCGGGCATTATTTCAAAAACTCAAGTTTAGACATTCAGCCCCAATAGGACGGGAATTTTAGCACGGAAAAATATTTACAAAAATGCAAAGAAATCACTTGACACAAGGAACGGTTCGCGCGCCCGCCGCCCTGCACGCGAA
>Ga0315268_10001725_pt1 | contig 25164 bp, 20 predicted proteins | sample C1_top_MG_FD_204535 | JGI IMG/M metagenome (GOLD analysis project Ga0315268, IMG submission 204535) | Sediment microbial communities from Yellowstone Lake, YNP, Wyoming, USA - C1_top | ecosystem: Environmental > Aquatic > Freshwater > Lake > Sediment | place: USA: Wyoming | collected 2017-08-01
CCCAACGGTGAAATCCCCTCTAGCGATGATTCCCCGTTCGAAGGTCGCCGGGCGGTACCAGAACAGGCCGCCATGCCCCCCAACCACTACCTCCAGGCGGCCATCATGATCCAGGTCACCAACCGCCAGGCTGCTGAAATTAATAGTGGGAGCCAATGGGTCTGCATCCAGGATCGTCAGCTCCCAGCGCCGGTCTGCCTCCAGCATTGCTTGATCTCCTTTCGCCCAAGGACAGCCTGCCTAGATTTGGGCAAGCGCCTCCTCGGCTCTTTCAACCGGGGTGCCCCGAAGGCCTGCCCCTACTTGTGCCCGGTGTAGCAGCCCAGTTTATCCAGCAGGGCGCGGAAGTACTGCCGCGATTCGATATAACGCTCATCGATGGTTTGCAGGGTGCCCAGCTTGTGGCCTTTGACAATGATCGGAGAGCACTGCTCGTGGGAGAGGAAACCGTCATAGCCGATTTCTTTGCAGGCCTGCAGGAACACTTCCCACTGGCAGGGATCGTTTTCGCTGCCCGGTGTAACTTCCTCCCACTTATAGGATGCCCCGCCAACCGTGCGCTCACCGGCAATTGAGATTGTATGCGAATAGACCATCCGCCCTTTCATGCTGTAAACTGTCTTGCGGATGAAGTCGTGGTCCTGCGACTCAAGCAATGGCAGATCCAGGCCAACCTTGAGACTGGGCACATTGATCTCCTCCAGCATTTCCAGCGTTTCTTTGTTATTTCCGGTGATCTCGGGGTGGGTTTGAAGGGCGATCGTCACACCTTTATCCTGGGCATACAGCGCCACCTCGTGCAAAGCTTCTCTCACCTGATGCCAGGCATCCAGGAAATCCTCGTTACGCGAAACGCGCCGCGAGCGCGATTCAAAAGCTGGGCTGCCGTAGCCCTGGGTGGCATAGGGGTTCTGGAAATAGCCGTACAGGGCAGCCATGATGCGGATCACTTTAATCCCCATGTCCTTAGCTAGGTCAATGCAAGCCAGGGAGTACATGATCTCCTTCTCCCTGGGATAGACCAGGACATGGTTCCCCTCCACGAAGTTCGTGCAGCAAACGACAGCGCCGAATTCCAGGTCCAGCTCGGCTGCCAGATCCTTGAGCTTCTTGCGCCGGTCAGGTGTAAGGTCCAGCGGGAAACCGATCGGCCGGTGACCATAAATGCACACTGCGTCGTAGCCGAACTTGGCCGCCCTGCGCATGGCCTCTTCCAATGGCGCCTGCTCGCCCGGAGCAGTGAAATAGCCGCCATAACCGATTGAGTCAAGACTGAGTTTCATGGTTCTCTCCTTGTATAAATAGGTGATCGAATGGATTGAATAGAGCGATTAATGGCTTCAGGATGATCCTGGTATAATAAAGTCCGAAGAGGATTGCGTTTTGGCCCGCACCGATGGATAGGATTCTGCGCCGTGATGAAACGAACGGATGGAATCATTGTAGCGCAAGCAAAATGCGAAAAGTTGAAAAATATGCCCTCCGCCGGACGCCTTAATGCCGCCTTTGCGAGATGGGTAAGGACACCCAGAGGACATTCACGCGTGCCGCAAAGAGGACATTCAGGGGACACAAATCGGTTTCTCATAGAGGAATGCGGATGACCTCAGAGGATCAATTAAAACCAATTTTCGTTCAGGAGCTGCGTAATGCCCTGGCCCATCTCTACGATCCCGGCAACCTGCGCCAGAGCCTGCTCGTAAAATTGTTCAACTTAGAAAAGGAAATGGATGCAGCTTCGGCTTTACGAAATAACCTAGCGAAAGCGATTGATGCCAATAGGCCGAAAGCCGACGTGCCCAAAGATGCCAATATCTGGCGGCTTTACTACATCCTTTACTACCGCTTTATCGAGCAGTCCTCCCAAAATGAAGTGGCCGATGACCTGGCTTTGAGCATTCGCCAGCTCCGCCGCCAGGAGAAGGTGGCGCTTGAGCTGCTTGCCAATTACCTGTGGGCTTCAAAGCAGCTTGCGAACCACCCTCAGTTAATCTCAATCCTGCAGCCACAGGAATCAAAAACAGAATTGACCAGGAAGACTCCCAGCCTGAGCCAGGAGCTGGACTGGTTGGTCAAACAATCGCCTGTGGAGCACGTCTTTCTAGACGAAGTATTAAGAGATATTTTGACTATTTTGGAGCCGGTCTTCAAAGAACAGAATATCCAGACACACCTGTACTTGCAGGATCTCCTGCCGGCTATCGATGTAAAACCAGCCGCGCTGCGGCAGGCGCTGATCAGCCTGTTGACGATGGCTGCTTACGCTTGCCGGGGCAGTCCGCTCCAGATCCGCGCAGAAGCGTTGAAACACGGCTTCGACCAAATTGTCGTCAGTGGAAAGCGAGCCACCCCCTATCCAGCGGTCGAGCAGCTGCATAGCAGGGACTTGGAAGTGGCAATACGGTTGTTTCAAGTGTGCCAGGGAACCTTAGAGATCGAGGAAAATGACCAGGCGGGCTCTATATATCGCGCCCTTATCACGCTTCCCAATCGCGAAAAAATTCTTATCCTCATCCTGGATGATAATGAGGACACGCTGGGACTGATCAAGCGCTACTTATCGAACACGCGTTATCAGTTCATAGGCACAACCAAATCCGAGCAATTCTTGCGCATGTGCGAAGAAGAAAGTCCAGATCTCGTTATCCTGGACGTGATGTTACCCGGCATTGATGGTTGGGAGGTCCTGGGCCGCATTCGCGAACATCCAAAAATGAGTGGGGTGCCTATCGTTGTCTCTACCATCCTCCCACAGGAACAACTGGCGCTCACCCTCGGCGCGACGAGTTTCATCAACAAACCTTTCAGCCAGAAGGCGCTTCTTTCGCTTTTGGACCGCCAAGTTGGCCTTGAGGCGAGAAGACCTCGTTGATCACGCGGATGAACTGCAACAGATGATATACCGAAAATCCATCTCCTTTGGCTATCGCCAGGGAGCGGCTGAGAATAGGCTGCCCAAAAGGATCACGCGCCGTGACAGCGATGACCGGAATTTTGCTGAGCGTAGGATCCTGGCTGCGGATCTCCAGGAACTTGTATCCATCCATATGGGGCATGACCATATCCATCACAATCGCGTCCGGCCTTTTCCTCCGGATCGTTATCAAGGCTTCCTCCCCATCTCTCGCCCTGGAGACACGGTATCCCACTGGGGAGGACACCAGCATCTGGCGGAATAGACGCAAGACTTCAGGGTCGTCATCCACAATGAGCACCGATTTTCCGCTCAGGCCTAATCTTTCCAGGGCTTCCAAGAGCACTTCCTGTGTAATCGGTTTTACCAGATATTCTGAAATTCCCACTGAACTGCTGTACTGGCCGCTTCCTGGGACTGAGCAGACCAGCACCGGGAGATGGGGTGGCAATTCTGCATTGTCCAACTGCTGAAGGGCTGTCCCAATGGAGGGCTCATTGATCACCAACATCTGGCAAGGGTCATCGCTCAGGGTTTTTCTGATCCCAGCCAGGTCTCTCACTTCTACAACTTCGATGCCATGCAGATAGCGTTTGAGCACCCGGCTTAAAAAGCGCCCTTCATCCATAACCATTACTTTGGGTTGTACTTCAACCTGGGGAGCAGCATAAGGGTGAGTGCGCTGATAAAACTCCCACTCCGGTTTCAACACGCGTCGGAAGCTGTCGGCGATGGCGCCTTGCAGGCCGATTTGGGGGTGGAGTGGAAGGCGGAAGGTGAACGTTGTGCCACGGTTTACATCACTTTCCACCCAGATACTCCCGCCATGCAGCTCGAGAAAGCGCTTGCTGATGCTGAGTCCCAATCCGGTGCCGCCGTGTTGCCTGCGGATCGAGCCATCTAATTGCTGAAAGGGCTTAAAAAGGAGATCCAGCTTATTGGCTTCGATGCCAGGCCCCGTATCGGCAACCGATACGAAAATGTCATTTGTATCACGCCAGGCGCGGATGTGCACCCCACCCTGTTGTGTAAAGCGTCCAGCATTGCTGATGAGATTCAAGAGCACCTCGCGGATACGGATTTGATCGCAAAAGACTGGCGGGATATCATCCGAAATTTCTTTTTCGATATAAAGGCCTTTCATTTCGAAAAGCGGCCTGATGGCCACGATCGCCGCCTCGATTAGCTCGGCGATATTGGTATCCGACTTGGAAAGTGCCATCATCCCGGCATCCACCTGGCTCAGATCGAGCACGTCATTGATCAAATCGGATAGGTGAGAAGCGTTGCGCTGGATGACGGTCAGGTCAGCCAACAAGGCTGAGGGAACTTTACTCCCATATGCATTGGGGGTCTTTAGAATCATATCACTGTAACCGATCACCATATTCAAGGGGGTGCGCAGCTCATGGCTGACATTGGCGACGAACTGCTCTTTGGCGCTGTGGGCTTCTTCTGCCACGCGGCGCAGGCCATCGACCATATCATTCATCCTGCGTAACTGCACATTGGCTTTCGCCAGATCCTCCAAGGCCATGTTGAGCTGTGCTTGGCGGCCGCGCGCCTCCTGCAGCGCCTGCTGAGCTTCATTATAATAACGCCAGGACCCATTCAGCACCTCATAGATCGGCTTACGGGCAATCGCGATCAAAGCCTGCATCATCCAGACCAGGAGGATATCCAGACCCAACAAATAAGTTTCATACCCTTTTAGCCAGGCGAAATGCAAAGCCAAGAAAAGCGAGGTCTCCACTATTGCCAAAATTACTGATCCCTGGGTGCTGATCATGACACCGGATAAACCGACCGAAATTGCAGCCAGGGTTAGCCAATGAGGCGATGCCTCGAAAAATCCCACCAGAATGAACATCGCGGCCAGAGAAAAGCAAATAAACCAGCGGCCTAGAAGATCGTTCACTCCCAGAATTAACCAGCCAGAGATGAGAATCCCCAATAAGCATACGGCGATGGTGATCAACTGGTCCTGGAATTCAATCGAATACTGGAAAGCGACGGACACCACGTATAAAAATGCCCCGCTTAAACCGATGCCAAGTAGCGCAATTGAAGGAGAAAATCGCAGGTCAGAAAAAGGATTATTTTCAGGAGTGAGGGGCGGGGAGCCCTGCATACGATCGGGTACGTCTTTATGGATCATGGACAACCTCACGAAATATACTCACAGGGTATTATATTCTTTTCCAAACTGCCTGACACTTTTAAGATCGGACATTGACAAAACCTGTGGAACTACTAGTCGAGATATAACCTCTCTTTAATAATAGGATGAACAATAGCGTGACTGTGTTTGTATATGGCTTATCCCTCTTGCTTTTCCGCTCTTACCTTAATGTCTAGATGTAATTCCTCTTTCATAAGCTTCAATACCACCCAACCAACAAGACCAATCAAAAACGCCACTAAACCTGCCAGAACAGTCATTACGATCAGAAAAATCCCGGATAGGATCATTAACCCTCCCGTTTTTATCCTATTCTAAATGAGGACGGGTTTCAACACCCTACCATACTATAGGTTAGGCTGTCCTTAATTAAAAATAAAAGATAATTAGTGTTCTCGTCGCACAACCTTGTTTTTAAGACCTCGTTCTAGCTTCAGTAGAAATATTCGTCAACAAAATATCGAAAACCTGAGGCTGGATAATTAACCCGTAAAGCCCATAATATTCACAGAGTGTGAAAGCGCTATAGGTTGTAAACGCGCCTTGATGGACTTTTCTTTGGAATTTTGCTATGGTCAGAGTAGGTATGGAAAATGGCAACACTGGTATGAACTTATCTCGATTTTCTGCTTTATTATCCGGGATACAGAATTCTGCGTGGGCTGAGACCCTGGCCAAAGTATGGCAAATTGGGAGCAAAGTGTTAGGAGGAATGGCAAGCGAGGGTGTATATGAAGTGATGGACTATGAATCGACCCTCGAAATCCATGATGACCAAGGAACGAGAGCCACTTTCAGAAAAACGAAGATGGTGCGGTACCTACAAAACAACGTAATTGCCTTTTAGGACTACGCCTGGGGCGATGGGGAGATCCTGATCAATTACCGTACCAACCGGGGAAAACCAGTCGATCGATATCGTTCTGGTTTCAAAACCTATATTCTCCTCTCACTCAGGGATGTTAAGAGCAGAGGAGACATCGATGAATTCAATATCCAATGGGATATTCGCCAGGGATTTCTGACAGATGATGGCTATTGGGGAACAGACGTCAGCCAGCAAACCGGGCATCTCAAGGTCAATGTCATATTTCCTAAGTCGAGGCCACCATTTCATCTAGCCCTTGAGGAAAGCAACAAACGTCGAACCAGTTTTTTGGGTAGGGAAACACAAAAACAGCTTCCAGACGGGCGTTGGCTGGTTACCTGGGAAACCGTTCATCCGCGACTGTATGAACTTTATGTTTTGAGATGGATCTGGTGATGAGAACAAGACGACAGGCCGCGGTTCCTGTCGTCTGTTTAGCTGCTCTACCCAGATCCGCCACCCATGATCCACACTCCTTTCTCAAAAGAATGGAAGACGGTCTTCAAGTGAAAAAGAGTTCCTCAAGGATATACTTTTTTAGCTGCAGCAGCTCAGAGCTTATTCAATTATACGCGCTATCGCTTAATATTACAAGTTAATTTAAGAATAACTACTTCGGGGATTTAGATTTAGGTCCGCGTTTATGGAGTTGACCAAGATATTTGTTGACAGTCTGGGCTGTAGTGAACCAGTTTCTCCCTAATTTTCTACCCCAGATCATACCGCTACTGACTAATAACCTGAGGTGACCGGGAGACAGGCCACTTTGCTCAGCCGCCTCGCTAAGTGAAATCAGGTCATCGAGTCCCGGCTGGCACGCGGAATCCTTTTGTTTGTCATTTGTCATATTTTCAATTTCCCTTTTCCCCATTCAAAACGGGTCAGTCATTTTTATTTATCTAGATTTCTCACCTCTCAATTCATTTTAGCTGGAATCGGAAAAATGATATTCAAAACTGTGCGCAATCGAATAGGTATAAAAAATCGTACCCCCACCACCTACCTGGAGTAGCACACCCCACCTTCGCTCGTCAAGGCCTTCGCCCCAGCTCGCTTCGCTCGCCGGGTGCCCCTCCTTGACTTCGCTTCGGTGGGTGTGCCATAAAGCAGGTAAGGGAGCGCAGGCGCTCCAAGAAGAAAATTCTGAAAGGGGGTGAATACTTATGAACTATCAGAAATTCCTGCTGGTCGGAAACGCCTCGACCGATGCCCAACTTCGCAAGTCGAAGAAGGGCGATGTCACCTATGCCGCCTTCGGTGTGGGGGTGTCGAACAGCAAAGAACGGTCAGCATTTTTCCCGGTGGTCATCTTTGGACCACTGGGCGAGACGTTGGCCCGGCAGATCACCAAAGGTCGCCAGGTGCTGGTAGAAGGGCGGATCGAGGTCAGCGAAGGGCGTTTCAACGTCGTCGCCGACCGGGTCGTCCTCGGCGTTTTGCCACAGGCACCCAAGCCAATGGAAAAGCCAGAGGAAACCAGGTAGTTGGACGCATGTCAGGTGCTGTGAAGCGCCTGGCAGCGCGAGCCCGCCCTCCCCCGATTGCGCACACATGCTGATGCCATGATGCCATGGCATAAAGGCATCAAGTGGCAACTCGAATCCCGATGTGATAGGACCGAAGCATATGGGAGGAATTGAAAACCAGCCGCAGCGTGGAAGGAAAACAGAAGCGGCAGAAATCCTGGATCCGCACCATTTCTATGCTGCTTACGTGTTCGAACGGGCTGAGGAACACCAAAAGGACATCCGGACACTCATCGAGCAAGCACAAAGGCTTGGATACTCGCTGCGCTACTGGTGGCTCTCGGATGCCATGGATCTGCAGGGCTACCCCGACCGGTTGATCGTGTGTGTCCATCATCCTTCCGCTTCGGAGGATGCAGGCATAGACCTGTACGAAGCGTTGAAAGAAAAAGTTATTACCTGGGATGAGTTGGACTCGGCGGTCGTGGAGGAATACGCTTCCCTTGGCAGGCGAGTAACCCGCTTGGGTGAATTATCCGACCCACGAGGTCAGCAGCTCTTCCCGGATGATGAATTTCATGATTGACATTCCCCTTTGGCAATTTATATAATCCGGCCATGTCAGGCGTCGAATGGAGGGGGATCACACCGGAAGAGATGATCCGGGAAATTGAAAACTCTGTCAGGCTCTATCGCGAGAACAAGTATGCGTTCCAGGTGGGATTGAAGGACCTGGATTTTGATGTGGATGAAGACCAGCTCAAAGTGTTGGGACTGTCTCTGCCGTTCCCCAATATCCGCCAGGCAGAAGAAGCGCTGTGCAACCGTGCCATCACTCCGAATAAGTTCATCGAAGACGACAGTACCGAACATACTGTGCTGGCTTTCGACCATCGACCGGTGGGGTATTCCGGATTCATGGACTGCGTGATTCACTCCCTGGCGTTGACCGACAAAGGCTTGTTCGAGGTTGGGCGCTATGCCGCGGTCAGCTTATCCATGCCTGGCCGCTACTGGCAGTGGTTCCTGCACCGCCGTTGGGCCACTTCAGAAGAAATCGCCCGGTTGCGAGAAGAACGGAACCTGAACATCGAGCAACTAATGGAGACTGTCTACCAGGCTTTGGTGATTAGATAATCAATCCTGCCCGAAGACAAGGAGGGATATGACCCATGAGCGAGAACCACAGCCTGCCCAACGTAAACCCTATGAGGTGTTTGGCCTGACCGAAAACGAAGTGCTGCGCTGGCGCGTGAACCAGGAACGCTTTCTGGAGATCCTCGAGGATGAACAAACGAAGATCCATACCGTTACCCCGTCTTCGAACGAGTATGGTGACTTCCTGTTCGTCACCGTCAGCCGGACGGGGAAGCAGGGGCGGATGTTTGAGATCCTTGCCGATCTGACCGATGATGATAGTGCCATCGCCGAGATAGAAGATCTGGAAGACCTGCACGACTGGCTGATGGATCTAGACAACCAGGCCGCTCCACAGGAACCGCCACCCACGGGAGAGAATCTGCTAGACGAAGCGTCGCGCGAGAAGCTGCCGCCGCTCTACAGTGGCGAAGAGAAAGGGCTGGAAGCGCTGGCTCAGGTGAAGTTCTTCACTCCAGACAGCAACTGGACCTGGTATGCCAGCGAGTTCGATGGGGAAGATATGTTCTTCGGGCTGGTGTCGGGGATGGAGGTTGAGCTGGGGTATTTCTCGCTGAAGGAGCTGCAGGAGGTCCGTGGGCCGTTGGGTTTGCAGATCGAACGAGATTTGCATTTCGAGCCGAAGATGCTGAAAGAACTGATTGAGTATCATAAGAAACAATTGGGAGAATGAGTTTTTATGGTAACCTTTATGAATTCCTTCAAAGTATCATTTTCAAACATCAAGCCAAGGCGTTGGAATAATTAAAGCTTATGGTAAACTCATTCTTATCAGATATACACTAAGGTCTATAAAAGAGCCTTAATTTCAGGAGATAACGATTGTTTTTACCTAAAGAAGAGACGCGTCCAACTTTTGGCGGACATGAGAAATTTGTTCTCCGACAAGGATGGCTAAGGAAAGGTTTTGAGGCAGTTTCTTCAGATCCACTGGTGTTCACTCGTGAAGAGGCGTTGGTCATTCTTGGTGTGGGCAAAAATATGGTCCGCTCAATCCGCCATTGGTGCTTGGCAACAGGATTAGTCGAGGAAGTACACGGCACTAGAATAGCGCACCCCTTGCGTGTATCACCATTAGGGCGTAATTTATTATCGGATAATGGCTGGGATCCCTATTTAGAAAATTCCGGAACTCTCTGGTTGTTGCATTGGCAGCTTGCGTCCAACTATACAAGAAGTATGGTCTGGGCTCTAACTTTTTCCTCCTATCTTGCCGAAGAATTCACCAAACGAGATTTAATAAAATATATAAGTGGACAATTCGAACGAAGTGGTATCCGTACTACTGAAGGGACTATAGAACGGGAGGTGGATTGCTGCCTGAGGACTTATGTCCCTGCTCAAACAAGGCAGACAGGTAATCTTGAAGAGACATTGGACTGTCCTTTAAATGAGTTGAGCTTGATCCGTTTTACCCCAGAAGAGAGCATCTACCGTTTCAATACTGGTCCTAAGCCCACCCTCTCTTCTTACATATTTGGGTATACTCTACTGAGTTTTCTAAGCATGCACCTTCATAGCCGACGCACTATTGCGATTGATGAATGCCTTTACCCCATAGGAAGTCCTGGGCAAGTGTTTAAATTAGACGAATATAGTGTGATGGAGTATCTTGAAGCCTTAGAAAGCCAAATGGGTGGTTGGATGAGCATTCAGGAAACCGCAGGACTACGACAGATTTATCTACAAGATGGATCTAGAAATTGGCTGTCAACAGAGGCAATGGAATTATTAAGAGCACACTATGAGTGAGCTTAACCCATTGTTGTCATCTATTATTCGTATACGCTCGAATGTAGTGCGTTCAGTCAATATTGAGAACGATCTACGCAGCACCTCGGTTGCCCAAGGATATGTACTTACTGCCCAGGCATTAACCTACCTATCTCGTATCCTGAATGGTTTGGGAACTACAACCACTTCACGTGCTTGGACTTTGACTGGGCCATATGGTTCTGGAAAATCATATTTCAGTCTCTTCTTAATGAACCTGGTTTGTGCGAAACAACCGGGGAATCACCTTGTGGAGCAGCAACTTCGCATAGTAGACCCTCTCTTGGCTGAACAGGCATCTCAAGTTGCGAGACTGGTTGACTCACAGGGATTATTGCCCGTACCTGTTACTGGATATCGGACATCATTACATGAATGTCTCCGACAAGGCTTCATTCACTCGCTTCAATTTTTAGAAGCAAACGAAGATCTGAAATCCATCATCAATACCCTTAAAGCTCAATCAGGAAATGAAAACAGTCGGTCATTTATCTACTCTCTTGAACATATACTGGATGTCATTACTCAGCCTTCACTTGGGTATCATGGCATCTTGCTTACTTTCGATGAACTCGGGAAACCATTAGAGCATGCTGTAACTCACCCAGAAGTTTCGGATATTTACTTGTTACAAGAGATTGCCGAATTTGCTAACCGGAGCAATGAAAAGCCTGTCGTCTTCGTGGGGATATTACATCAAGCGTTTGAACGTTATGCGGCTTATCTGGATAGCACTACTCAACGCGAATGGGCTAAAGTGCAAGGACGATTTGAAGATATTGCCTTCCAAGAACCACCTAACCAACAAATGCGCTTAATAGCTAACGCGCTTGAATCTCTTTCCTTAGACCTTACTCGGAAAATTGGACCATTGCTCAAACAAACAGCTCATGAAGCCATGGAAAGTGGTTGGTGTCCGCCAATGATGGGGACAGATGAATTTGAAGAACTGTGCCAAAACACCTATCCACTTCATCCTTCTGTACTGGTAGCCTTGCCGTATGTGTTCAGGCGTCTGGCGCAGAATGAGCGTTCTATCTTTGCCTTCTTAGCTTCTCATGAACCGCTGGGCTATCAGGTCTTCCTGGAGAATCATCATCTGCCAGAATTTCTGCGATTATCGGATGTATTTGACTACCTGGCAGCCAATTTCCAGGCACGTCTGTATGCTTCAGGTAGGGCGCACATTTTAGCTGAAGCTCTAGATCGTTTGAATAGCACTCCTAACATTGAACCGTTAGAAGCTGATGTAATTAAGACGATAGGCTTGCTCAATTGGTTAGGAGAAGTAAGTCACTTGCAGGTCACTGAACAAGCCTTACTGGCAGCTTTAAGATCCCCTGAGCACAACGATGCGCAATTGCGCAAGGTTTTACGCTCCTTACAATCTCGTTCACTAGTTGTTTACCGGCGTTTTAGCCAGACCTATACCATCTGGCAAGGAAGCGATGTAGACATCGAAGAACGCCTGGAAGAAGCTAGTCGTAAACTGAGCAGTACTTTTAGCTTGGCAGAGGCAGTGGAGCGTTATCTGCCAACGCGGCCGTTGGTAGCTCGTCGGCATAGTTACCAGACTGGTACACTGCGTTACTTTGAAGTGCGTTATGTGGACGTAAACACTCGCGATCAGGTGCCTTTAGCACTAGCCAATGGAGCGAACGGGTTAATATTGGTCTGCTTGCCAACGAACTTTTCGGATGCTGACATCTTTTGTCAGTGGGCTCAACAAACCCCATTGAGCGAGCGTTCGGACATTGTGATTGGCATTGCAAGCCGTACAGCTCGCCTCGCAGAGTTGCTTCAAGAGTTACGTTATCTGCATTGGGTGGAGGATCATACTCCAGAGCTGGCTGGTGACCAAGTGGCTCGCCGTGAATTGCGAGCGCGGTTAGCAACGATAGAGACACTTATCCAGACTGAATTGGATCAGACAATCAGTCTGCACCGCCTGGCCGACTCAACCGGCGGGCAATGGTTTCACTCAGGCAAGAAGGTCTCTCTTCCAGCTCGCCAGGGTTTGACGCATCTGCTTTCTTACATTTGCGATGAGCTCTATCCGCACGCACCCCGCCTGTGGAATGAGCTGATCAATCGGCGGGTTCTTTCCTCGCAAGGGGCTGCGGCCCGCCGCACGCTCATTGAGGGCATTCTCACTCGCGCCTAAAAGCCTTTGCTGGGCATCTAAAAATTCCCACCAGAACGCCGTATATATGAGACGATTCTGCGCAAAAACGGGATACACTGGCAGGAAGAACGAAATTATTCCCACCCCAACGAAATTTGCTCCCGGCGATGACCTTATTATAATTAATTTATGCCTTCCATTCCAGAATCTCCGTCTCTTCCCATCCCCGCTCTGGCCGCCAGTTTCGAGGAAGTCACCAACTCCTACAAGTTTTACTGGTTTCTGGCAATTTTGGAAAGCGTGCGCGAAAACCGTGGACGAATTTTCACGCTTGATTCGCTTCTAGTGCGCATGACCGCCAATGTCTGGTATCCGGTCAATTACTTTCGGCTTTCGTTTGGTAAACAAGATCAGCTTGGAAAAATCATCATCATGCTGGGAGAGAAATCTGGCTTGGGAGTAGACAGCCCGCGTTCTCGCGTTACCCAAATCGCGCTCAACCATCTACAACAACGGGATGAAGTTGGGCGTGAAATTTTCCCTCTCGGCAATTTTGTCCCGTACCGCTTCTTGCGCCCGTTTTTTGCACAAACTCTGCGCGGAGCGAAGGATTGGGAAGTGAACCGCCGCATTCGCCAGATGGCAGACCAATCATTTAACAGTCCCCAGCCTTGCCTGTACCGTTTTGTGGAGACACCCCAACCGGCTATAGAAATTCACCCCGATTGGCTGGCCTATCTTCAGCAGCATCAGACCATCCTGACTGGTTTTTGCCTGTGGCATCTGACCAATTACCTGCAAAAGAACAACCCCAACGTGCCGAATATCGCTGGTAAACTGTTCGAGCCGCAGGCGCGCGACCTGCGTCTGGCGCGGGAATTCTGGAATTTCGTGCTTGGTCATAGTGGTGGAATGACTTGCATTTACTCTGGTCAGCCGCTTCAACAAGATAATTTATCCATCGATCACTTTTTGCCTTGGCGTTTTGTGGCGCACGACCTGCTCTGGAATCTCGTCCCTGCGCCGAGAATGGTAAATTCCTCAAAAAGTGACAACCTACCTGACCCTGCTTACCTTGAGCCGCTTGCGCAACAACAATACCGAGCGGTGCAAACTGCGCTGAGCGCACCCAAAGCAGCCAGTTGGCTAGAAGATTACGTCCTGCTGTTCAAAGTAAGCGCCTTGAGCGATTTTGCAACCCTACCTTTTGAAACATTCCGAGATAAAATCCACCAGGTGATTGCGCCGCAAATGCAAATTGCCACCAATATGGGCTTTTCCTGCGGCTGGAAATATACGCCATGAATCTTGTTTTCCGCTCACCGCAAAACCCCAACAGCCATCTCACTGTCAAAGAGCGCATGCAGGCTTCTTTTCCTGTGCGCTACCTGTTCCGCGCCGGGCTGATTTGTGGACGCGTGCTGGATTTCGGCTGTGGATTGGGGGCCGATGTGGTTTTTTTGCGCCAAAAAGGGTTTGATATCACCGGCTACGATCCGCACTACGCCCCCGACCCGCCAGAGGGGAAATTCAACACCATCTTGTGCCTATATGTACTGAATGTTCTGCTGCCCGAAGAGCAAGCACATGTGCTGATGGCGGTTTCGGAACTGCTGCAACCGGATGGGCGTGCCTATTTTGCCGTACGGCGCGATATTCAAAAAGACGGTTTTCGCACGCATTTCAAACATGGGGCGCATGTGTATCAATGCAACGTAAAACTACCTTACCAGAGCCTTCTGCGCACTGAAAATGCCGAAATTTACGAATACCGTCCCTTCCATCGGCTGCCCCATTCCGACCTGCACAATTGTCCCTTCTGCGCCCCCGAAGCCGAGCGGGAACTGTTGACCGAATCAGCTACCGTCTACGCCATTCTGGATAAATACCCCGTCTCTCCAGGCCACGCGCTGGTGATCCCCAAAAAACACATTGCCGATTACTTCGAGCTTTCTACCCACACCAAAACTGCCCTTTGGCTGATGAGCGACCGGGTAAAAGACTTGCTCACCGAACGCTTTCACCCCGACGGGTTTAACGTGGGGATCAACGTAGGCGCGGCGGCGGGGCAAACTGTGCCGCATATGCACATTCACATTATCCCACGCTATGCAGGAGATGTAGAAAATCCGCGCGGGGGGGTAAGGGGAGTGATACCAGGCAAGGGAAATTATCCCCAATAGCCGAGTCGGTTTACTCAATAAAGTTGGGAAAAACGCCCTTGGGGGCGTTCTTGTTTTTATGAACAAGTAGGCACACAGTGGCTGATGCATTATCACCTGAGCGCACCACAAGGACCAGGTCCTGCTTATTGGCATGAATTGGTAATTACCCGGTTAAAGCCAGGTGATGAATTTAGTAAGACAGAATTAATTGATCAAGTCAACAATTTCCTCATCAACTCTCATGAGAAACAGCTTAGTATAGAAAAAACAATAAGGCCTACTATTAATGCGTTTTTAGGCACTTACACGAAGAAAGATGGTCTTGAAAGTCTAGGTATTTTAAAGACGACAGATGATGTTGTTTATCGTGTATTAGAACCTGAAGTCCCACCAACATTGGTTGTTGCATATGCATTATGCGATTTCTGGCAAGCTCGTTTTTCCAACCTGACAACCATCAACTTGAATGATTTATATGGCGAACAGGGGTTGACCAGCTTATTTATGATCAGCAAGGGGCGACTGAATGCCATGTTGGAAGAGATGCAACGCGAAGGCATGTTAGAGCTTTTCCGCGTTGCTCCCCCTTATCAGGTCGTTTTGTTGAGTCGAGAGGTAGGGTCAATTCTGGAGAAGTTATATGGGGTTGAAAACTCCGGCTGAAGTCGTAATCCTATTGCGCTCGCCCCTGCTGCGGGTGCGCACCGGATTGTGGTTGATGCCAAATGCATATCTCGGTCATGAAGCCGATGAAGCTGCGCGGCTGCTCCTTGAAGCGGTTGACCTGCGCCTGGTGTGGATGAAAACATTGCCAGGGGGGACGCGTTTTATCGGCCTAACGCCAGAAAGGCTTCTGGAAGTACTGGATGAGATACTTGGGCAACCAGGTGAAAGTGATTGTGTCCTGGTCTATAACTTTGATTTATTCCTGGCATATTTGAAGCAATCAGAGCGTAAAACAGTGTGGGATGGGCTCTTCTCTGCTCTACCCCACCGGACGCGGGGTGTGTTGATAGTCCTTCCGCAGACGGCGCGTGACTTACTTCCAGCCCCAGAACAACTGGACTTGTGGGAGCGAGAACAACGTCTGGCAGGAACTGTTTCTGTAAGTTAGGAGGGAAAAATGTTTATTAAGGACTTGGTAAGTATTGATGAACAAGCCGAATTTCGCAACGATGTTCAAATTAGCGACTACGAAAAACCAGAAACCAACTTAGCATTACTGCGCAGCTATTTATTCACCGAGACGGCTCCCAGGGAGCAAGAGTCATCCTTATCGTTATTACGCCTGATCACCAGTGCTTTTTCAGACACCCGTACTCCAAACCGCTTTGCAGTGATCGCCAACTACGGGCATGGCAAGAGCCACCTGGCTCTGGTGATGGCTAACTACTTTGGAAAGCCTTATGCCTCGCCAGAAATGCGAGTAATTCTTGAAAAGATTTCCAACGCTATTAATAATCCAGCCCGATCCACATATTTTAGGGAGTTTCGCCAAAACCATGCCGAATATTTGGTCATTCGACTGCGCGGAGACGCTCAACGAACTCTACGGGAACAATTCTTATCCAATCTTGAGCAAGCATTTAAAGAGCATCCATCCACCAGCAATGTGCAACTTCCATTTTGGTATCAAACTGCTGAAAGCTGGTTGAGTCAGTTGAGCCAGGAGAACCAAGCCAAAGCTAACCTATTTCTAGAGCAATACAGCATAGATGTTCCCATGCTACTGCAAAATATTCGCCAGCGTCGCGATTCTGCCTATGATCAATGCAGGTTTTTACATAAACATATTCATGGTACTTTGCCTGATTTTGGAGGTGAAGTGAGTCTGCGTGAATTGATCAATTGGGTAGCAGAGAAATACTGTGGTGATGGCAAACCGTTGGGCGGAATCCTGGTCTTATTTGATGAATTTAGCCTGTACATCCAGCGATATGCACAACGAAACGCAGCGGGTGAATTACAAGATTTGCTCAATGGTATCCAGGATCAACAAGGTGTTGCAGTTTTCCTGGCATTTGCTCAACAGGATCCTAAAACGATTGCACAAAATGTCATGAAGGGAACTAAAGGGTTGGAAAGTCTGGAAAAAGAGCTTTCCCGGATTGAAAGAAACCCCAGGCTGTATACCTTGATGGAAAGTGTGATTGACTCATATCTCACCCAGCCAGAAGAAAGATGGCGTGAATTTCGCGCAGACGCACGAGCGCGGGGACCTCTGGCCAGAGCATCGGATTTGACGATGGAGTTGTTCAGTAAACGCTATGAAGAGATTCTCCGTTGGGATACTGAGAAATTCGACGGAACGGTTACCAAAGGCTGTTTTCCGCTTCACCCGTTAACAACAGCTATGCTTTGTGATTTACAACTACAAGCCATTCCGAGAGCCGGAAACCCGCGTACTGTACTGGGTTTCGTCTTCGAACAGATCAAAGCCAAAAAAGACCAGGCAGCAGTTACTGATACTCAGATCAACTGGGTACTACCGGTAAGCCTGGTGGAATACTTTGGTGATTACCTGCCCGAGAATGTCTATCGCCTTTACGCCAATGCAATCCGTATCTTGGGCTCTGATGCTACTCCGTATGACATTGCCTTGCTGCAAGCCATGCTGCTTCAGGAAACCGGCCGGCTGCCTGTACGCAGGGATGATACACAACTCCAGTTCCTGACCGAAGCAGCCGGAATATCTTCACCGGAAAAAGCACGCCACCATCTAAAAATCCTTTCCGATCGAGGGTGCATTCGTTTTGATCCAGGTACCAAAATGAATTCATTTTTGTCAGGTGCGGCTAATCCCCAGCGCCTGGAAGAAATCTTACGCCAGCGATTGGAAGGAAAAAGCCTGACTGATGAATTGTTAAACAGCCTGAACCGTGAATTAACGAAATCCATAGCAGTCGATGTCGGCTGGGGACATCCGGATGATTGGCAAGCAGAAGAGGTGATTCTTCCTAAATCGTTTCTAACGGTTCAACGGCTTCGGGAGATTGCTGCACCTTTTGTGATCACACCGGCCAATGAGCTGCGTGAAGGTGGTAAAGGAGGCGTTGTTTGGCTTCTAGCCCAAGATGAAGATGAGGTGAACTGGTTCCGTCAAAATGCGCCTATTGTTTTAGCTGATGCTTATCCTGGTGAAAATCCTCCGCCGATTGTCTTGATGCTTCCGCAAAGGCCATGCCCCGAGTTAATTGATGATTACATGCGTAAAAAAGAAATCGAAAAATTCACAATTGATGACCGGAAAGAAGTTGGTACTGATGTTTACGAACATGAGCGAAACACTCGTTTGCCTCAAGCAATTGTGATTGACACAGCCGAATTGCGCGGAGATATGTTAAATTACAAATCGCTACCCCGCATCCCTAATAGTTGGATTGTCCCGGCGCGTTACCTTTCTGCATTACAGGCGCTGGGAAGAGTCAGCCTGGAACAGATTCTGAAGGAATGTTACCGAATTGCTTATCGTTTTAGCCCGCCTGAATTCTTTAGTCAATATCGGGTATCAGGCCAGGGTCAAAACAGATTGCGCGATGCTACGCGCATGGTTGCATCGGCTTTGTTGCGTAACAACCTGGGAAGCAATCGCGAGTCGATCTCCATTAACCCCGTGGCGAAAGATTTAAATGATAGATTCTTGTGGCACCGTTGGTTTTTAATCACAGCAGATTACCGCATCCAAGAACCTCGTGACCAGCGTATATTAGAATCCTGGAATGTTCTTGAGCAGTATATTCCCGCCGGTGCCCGAGATGTGCGTGTGCGCGATGCCCTGGTAGCTTTGTTCAATCCACCTTATGGATATGACTATAACACGGCTACTCTATTATTGTGCGCCTGGATTGGTTACCATATGCACGAGGTAGAAATTAGCATCCAAGGCAAGCGGTCGAAGTTGGACGATGTTGCAAATTTGTTGTCTGAGGGTGGAAAAAAGTTTATTCAGCAAATCTGTTGCTACTCCCCCATGAGTGTTTCGCGGCGCGACCAAGGTCAGATCATTCGCGAAGTTAAAAACCTTATTGAGCGTGCTAACCGTGATACTTTTTCTCTAGAAGAAGCGCAAGATGCAATCACCAGATTACATTCTTTTTGCACTGATCAAGGTTTGCAACCAGACTTATGCGAGAGTGCATCCCAGGCAGCAGAGATTTTGAGTACTGCATTGCAATTAGCACAAGACTATGATGAAAAGGCAGGAGCGATTGCCAAAGCAATTCGTGAAGAGCATAACCTTAGCGATTTCGTTATCTTACAAAATCGTATTGGCGACTTGCCGCATATTGGCAACGTGACATGTGAAGCTCCGGCTCCTGCACAATTGAGCAAAGAGTGGCTAAGTCAGCTGGAGAAGCTAGTTGAAAGCGAGTGTCGCAAGTTGGAGAACATCCAACGCATTGCCCAAACTGAGCTGCATGAAAAGCAATTGGAAGAGTTGAAGAAGAACTTGAAGAAAGCCAAACAGGGGGATTTAGTTAAGAGAGTAGATCAAGCATTGGAAAGGATTGCCTCCCGTGCTAAGGAACTTGCTGCTCAGGAGCGGGAAGCACCGATTCAAGTTGAAATTCGCAGCATGGACACCAACGTGCATCTCAAAACATTATATGAGCACCGGCAACGCTTGCAACAGATCAACGACTGTTCACCTGCCACGCTAGAGATGCGAGATCAGCGTTTGAGTTTGATTGAGGGCGAGATTACCCAATTGGAAACTTTTGCCTTGGGCTTACAGTCTGGACTGGAAAACTTGATCGATCCGTCATCAATTAGAGAATGGCAGAATCGATTTTTACGCCAGATTGAGCGCTTCCAAGATACTCCTTTCCAGGAAGATCTTGAGGCCGCCAATAAGAAAGTGCGACACATTCAAGAACTTATGGAAGATCTAGAGACAATCTTAAGAAAACCACCCTCAAATTTCCAGGAAGCTGCAGCGTCCATTAAGAAGTGCGACCAGATATTGAGCCAAACAGACACATGGGTTAGTCCTTTACAAAAACAGCTCATCACTCAGACTCGGCAGGATATTGACAAGCATGTACGTCAAAAAATGGCTGAAGCACGCCAATGGTATCTTGCACTTGAGGCTGATTTTAACAAAGGTGAGATTGCCCAGATTGTTGAAAGGATAAAAACGCAGCCGGCATTTTTCCCTGAGGGTGATAAACCCAAGCTAAACGACTTAGCTAAACGGGTTCAACGGCGGATGGATGAGGATGTTGTTTCGCGGATTGAAGCTCAGTTTCGCCAGATAAAGGATCCCGCCATCCAACAGCAATGCCTTAACCGCTTAAAACAGATCCTAGATGCATAGAGATACAATCAAAGGGGTTGAAATGATCGAAATCTTACTTGATCGAGAAGGAGATGCTGCTCTTCCAGATGGTTATCAGCTTGTGATTAGTGAAGTTGATTTTCTACTTCAGGCTGATCAAAACCTCCCTCTCATGATTCGCGGTGAGAAGTTGTGTACTTGGGCAGAAGCTTTTTATAAGGCGCGGGGAATGATTTATAGAGAAGCAAAGTCGTTCAAAAACGAGATCAGAGTCGTTTGTCCCGATTTAACAGATGAGCACATCCAGTTATTAGCCGAGGAATTGGGCAAAAAGCTGACTGAGTTGAATAAGCCATTGACAACGCAGGCACTTTTACAAGCTCTTTTTCCAACTGCGCTTTGGAAGACTCCCCCATCCCTACGTCATGCAGCCACATGGTTATTGTGGGTGTTCAATGAAAACCCTGCTGAGCATGTGCAGCCACTGCTTCACCAGATTGGCGAACAATGGTGGTTCGAAGCGAATCATGAAGCGCGTGATGCATACCGAGCGAGTGTTCGCCAACAGGCGGAGCAATTCTTAGAGGCCTGGTTGGGAATCGGAGATCAGTTGGTAGCGTCCATTTCGGAAGAATTCCCGCTTGAGATACCGCAAGATCTTCAGGAAAAGGTGCGGCAGAATTGGGCAAAGCAAATCATAGAGAGTCATGGCGCCTTCTTCAGCCAGATCGAAAAATTAAGTATTCCATTCACTCTCAAGCAATCGGCAGCAAAAGAGACTTGGCGATACCTTACCAACAATCCCGATGATCTGAAATTGGTACCCCTGGATCAACTATCAACTTATCTCTCGCAAAGCGAACTGAATCAGCTGCGCCAATATTTTGCTCCGCCAGAACCAGGAGATTTGCCTGACGAACCGGCTAAGGTATTAGCATGGTTTCGCAATCGTTACTTACCTTACCGAGAATGGCAACACTATGCCAACTCACCCCAAGGAAAAGAGAAAATTTTACAATCTGCACACGAATTTGCGACTTGGTATCTTGATCAATACCCTAGGGCATTGGCAGGAGCACCGTTACATAAGTGGCTTAGTTTCCATAAAGTCAATGAAATAGAATACGGCGAAAATTGCTTAGTTTTACTTGTTGTCTTGGATGGATTAAATGTTACTGATGCTAAGTTCTTGCTCCAATCCATCCGCACCCATACTCAACGCTTAAGTGTAATAGCTGACCACCTTGCTTTTACACCTCTGCCAACCATTACCCAGTTTGCGAAAGAGGCTTTATTTCGAGGTGTACCGCCCGTAAAAGTTCCTGACGTTGAACCAATCGGAGAAATTTTACCCGAAGACAAATCACCCGCTTCCAGGTTAGCCAACGTCCATCATAAAGGCATTTACCTTTGGCGGGTACTCGAACCCGACCGTACATATCATCAGAAAAACAAATCTGAAAATCTACACCAGGATATAGAAGGCCGTTTGGAAGCAGAGGCACGGAAAATTAAGGAAATTGTCGAAACGATACCCGATCAAGTCATCCTGCAACTGATTGTCACAACGGATCATGGACGAATGCTGGGTCAAGTTACGCGCTCTATTTCGGTGCCTGAGGGAATGCAGGGTCACGGCCGGGCGGCTTGGGGAAATTCGACGAAGGTTTACCCTGAGACTGGTTATGTTATCGAAGATCCTTTAGTCTATTTATTCGCTGAAAGCTTTGGTTTACCGGAAGATGTAGTGATTCCTCTTGATGAGAGTGCTTTTCGTGGAAATGATAATCGGGTGGGAAGCGAAATTTACCCGCATGGTGGGATGTTCCCTGAAGAAATCATTGTGCCATGGATTGTTCTGGCGCGAGATTATGTCAAACCCGAAGTAGAAGTTGTCATTTCAGGCAAAGGTAGAGCAAGGCACGCCGGCACTCTGCAAATTCACGTACTGAACCAGAGTGATATTGACTTGATCTTAAAAGATGCCATCATTTCATTTCGCCAAGGACCGGAAAGAAAATTAGAATTAGAAGCCACCGTAGACGCGTGTTCTGAGAAAACTTTCTGTAGAGAATTCGAACCTTGGCCTTCTCCTTCTGACTTAAAATATTCTAGTGCGGTTGTTCGAGTAGGACAGCCTAATCAATTAATTTTTGATTACCCAGCGCAAATAGAAATTAAGAGTGAAGATATGTACATTGAATCAGACAATATCCTGGAGGATTTAGCCTAAATGGATATTCCGCCTCTTTCGAATAACGATGGGGTTGAAATGATTGAGCTCAGCCAAAAAGTCAACCGAGTTTTTGGAGGTTTGGCGATTGATAAAAGGCGTTTGCCTGCCAGCCAACTTCAGAAACGTGGAGTTCCTGCATATGTAGGCGAGTGGATCCTCGATACGATTGTTCCTGGTGATGGTGAGCTGACACAAGAAGATGCTGCCAAGGTTCAACTATGGGCTAGCAAGTATATTCCTGCTCCAGGTGACGCGAATCTAATAAAAAATCGGCTACTGGATGGGGAATTAGTAAAGGTACTGACGCCTGTACAAGTGGAAGTGGAATTAACGCGTCGACGACAGGAACGCGTGGCAAAAATGAGTCTACTTGGTATTGGGGATGCCTTTATCCCAGACACAACGGTTCAGCGTTTTCCAGACCTGCTTAACCAGGGAATGTGGGGAGTAGTTCAACTAACGAATACTGAGGAGGGCGTAGCTGTTGATGGCTTCAAACCAATGCAAGCCACGGTTAATTTGCAGCTATATAAAGAGGCCCGCGCTGAATTCAATCTACAAGAATGGCGAGCCCTGATGTTGAATTCAATGGGATACAACCCATCAGCCTTTACTGAGGAAGAACAAACTCTCCTCCTCTGCCGCTTGCTACCCTTGGTGCAGAAAAACATGCATATGATGGAATTAGCACCTAAGGGTACAGGTAAAAGCTATATATACGAAAATGTCAGCCCTCAGGTACGCTTAGTAAGCGGTGGCAATGTCTCACCAGCTGTTTTATTCGTCAATAATGCCTCTGGACAATGGGGACTTTTGGCGCGCTATGCTGTGGTAGTTCTTGATGAAATACAAACCCTCAAGTTCGAGAAACCTGAAGAAATTATTGGTGGACTCAAAGGCTACCTTGCAAATGGGCGCTTAACCCGCGGCGGGATGCATGAAACCGCCAGCGATTGTAGTCTCGTGATGCTTGCTAACATCATGCTGGATAGCCAACAGCAACCCCTGATCGAGCCTTTAGTGAAGGAGCTCCCTGAATTCATGCAGGAGACGGCGTTCCTGGATCGTATCAAAGCGTTGATCCCAGGCTGGAAAGTCCGCAAATTGAGTAGTGAGTGTTTTGCACATAGAGTCGGGTTGAAATCGGACTTCTTTGGCGATGCTTTAATCGCCTTACGGGATGATTTGGAACATGATCAACGTTGCGCTCGACGAATCCAATTGAAAGGTGAAAAAGTATACAAACGGAACGAAGATGCAGTTCGCTCAATTGCCAGCGGGCTCATGAAAATCATGTTTCCACACGGTCAACTTACGGATAGCCAGTTTGAACACTATTGCGTTCGTCCAGCACAGCGCCTGCGCCAGTTGATTTGGGAGCAATTACAGACCCTTGATGCAGAATACCGTCAGTACGAAAGCATTATTCAGTTTGAAATCCGCCCCGAGTAACTTATGACGCTCAATGAGATTTACCTGGATTACAATGCGACAACACCCTGCGACCCACGCGTTGTCGATAAAATGTTACCCTACTTATCAAAGGTATATGGTAATCCATCGAATAGCTTTCATCGCCAGGGACGAATGGCAGCCAAAGCAGTAGATGTAGCCAGACAGCAAGTAGCCAACTTGATTGAAGCCCAACCTGGTGAAATCTATTTTACAAGCGGTGCCACGGAAAGCAACAACCAAGCGATTTTTGGTATAACAAAGTTGGCGACAAATGGTGATCGTAGGCGAATTGTAACTTCCCAGATCGAGCACAAGGCTGTATTGCTACCATGCCAAAAATTGGAACAATCCGGTTTTGATGTTATTTTCTTGCCTGTAGATTCAGGAGGGCGAGTGAGACCGGAAGATGCAGAGGCGGCGATTGATGAAAAGACCCTATTGGTAACGATCCAAGCAGTGAATAATGAAATCGGCACCCTCCAACCTATTGCGGAAATCGCTGCAATTGCCCACCAACATGGCGCATTGGTACATACTGATGCTGCTCAACTCGTAGGCAAGTTGCCAATAAGTGTCTCTGATCTAGGTATCGATTTGCTTTCCATGAGCGCACACAAACTATATGGCCCGAAAGGGGTCGGTGCGCTTTATATTCATGGGGGTACACGCCATATTCCTATCGAACCTTTGATATTAGGCGGTGGCCAGGAAAGCGGTCTACGATCTGGCACCACGAATGTCCCTGGAATTGTTGGATTTGGCGAAGCTTGCCGAATTGCAAAAGAATTAGTAAATGGTGAAGCTGAACGTATCGCAAATCTGCGCGACCTGTTTGAGCAGATACTAGCTAAGGAAATTTCATTTCTAAAAATAAATGGCAAAAATGCTTCCAGGTTGCCCAATACCAGCAGCTTGACTTTCCCTAGGATCGATGCTGATGCTTTATTGCTCAACCTTCCTGAAGTGATGATGGGTACGGGGTCTGCATGCACTTCTGGAGCGATGGAGCCTTCGCATGTTCTGCAGGCAATAGGGTTGAGTCGAGAAGATGCGGCATCGACTGTGAGAGCAAGTCTGGGCCGGTTCACAACGAAAGAAGACATTCAAAAAGCAAGCGAACTTATTATTAAGGCCGCACAAACTTTGCGGGATTGATATGGTTTTTACGCCTGGCGCTACAATCCCACTTTATGAAGAAAGAAGCCAAATATTCGTTTAGGGATTTTTTGACTTTAAAACCCTATTCATCTCCAGGAATAATAAATTACCGATGCTCGTGCAGGAAATCTGGAGAGTGACTTTAGCGTCAACCTGAGCAAAAAAGCAGGGCAGTGAATTTCTTCTCTGCCCTGCTTTATTTCAGCACCCTTACGGGGATTGAGGGCATTTCTACAATGACGGTGAGGAGAGTTAGATGTCACAGAAATTAGTGTTTCAGCACCCTTACGGGGATTGAGGGCATTTCTACCAAGTATGTCTTGAAAGACGTACTAGGCGCGATGAACGAGTTTCAGCACCCTTACGGGGATTGAGGGCATTTCTAC
>Ga0315268_10001727_pt1 | contig 25137 bp, 30 predicted proteins | sample C1_top_MG_FD_204535 | JGI IMG/M metagenome (GOLD analysis project Ga0315268, IMG submission 204535) | Sediment microbial communities from Yellowstone Lake, YNP, Wyoming, USA - C1_top | ecosystem: Environmental > Aquatic > Freshwater > Lake > Sediment | place: USA: Wyoming | collected 2017-08-01
AAAACTCGGAATTAAATGCCATGCCGGAATTTCACACTGCAAGGACGCATTTTATACGGAGGGGAATAAAGACCTTCCGCTTGCAGCTTATAACGAACAGATGTGGCAGGCATGGTACCGCTCCAATGTGCTTGCGACTTCGATGGAGTCGGCAGCGCTTTTTGTTGTATCGTCAATTAAAAGGGTTTATGCCGGCGAGGTGCTTGCCATTATAGGACTTACATACTCTGACGCCCCGATTGTGAAAAAGGTCGGTGTTGAGGAAGCAATAAGAGTGGCAATTGAAGCGGTGAAAATTATGGAAGAAAAAAGGAAGAAATAATAGAAAATTTTGGCAGCAAAAAAGGGGCAGAATCTTATCGGTTTTGTCCCTTTTTTATTCGGCTTGATTTTGCAGTTTTTCTAACTACGCATTTGGCTTTTTTTCTACGGAGGGGTTCCGGCAAATAAGGCAAAGGTTTTTCCTTTTCAATTCTTATTATAAGTTTTCTGTGAAGTTCCTGCGGGATTTCCTCTATTTCAATTTCACGGCACAACTCGACCGTTTTTCTGAAAGTGTTGAAATAACAGCGGCAGAATTCATCGTCGAAACTTTCCTCAAATTCCCTTTCAAGATCAAAATCGAGTTCGTCGTCCAAAAAATCCGATATAAGTTGTAAAAATTTTTCGTAATCCATCATTATCCCCTGAAATACCTCGACAGATTATTCCTTAAATAAAGCCTTGCCCTGTGGAGCCGCGATTTTACGGAAGCGAGGGATATATTCAGAATCTTTTTGACTTCCTCGTTACGCATACCCTCAATATCGCGCAGAATCAGAACCTTTTTGTACTTTTCCGGAAGCGACTTTATTGCTTTGCTTATCCGGTTTTTCAGCTCTTCATTCTCTGATGTAGCAACAGGACTTTTTGACCAGTCGTCGGCGAAATCCCTGTTTGTTTCCTTGTCGTAAATTACGACCGGTGCGTCTATTGAAATGGTGTGTATCTTTTTTTTATTCCGCCTCTTCATCAGAACATTATTGAAAGCTATCCTGTAAAGCCATGTGGAAAAGTCGGAATTACCCTTAAATGTCTTTATTTTCCGCCATGCTCTCAAAAATGTCTCCTGAAATAAATCCTCGGCGGATGCCTTATTGCCGGACATCCCGAGTAGCAGGTTGTAGATTTTGCTTTCGTGCTTTTTAATTAATTGCTCGAATGCGCGGGTATTACCCTGCTTTGATTTTTCAATGAGTTGCTTTTCTAATTCTTTCATTATATTTAGATGTAAAAATTTTGCGAAAGGTTCAAAAATTTAAAAAAGCCGTAAGCCAGAAATAAGTTTAATCATTCGGGACTTACGGCTTTTTCAATTATTTTTATTCTTCCTCTAATTTGTCAGGAACTATCATTTTTTCATTTTTCTTTAAAAGTTCCTTTGAGACAGGCCTTTGGAGTTTGGTCTGGATCATATCCTGTAATTATTTTTTTATACTCGTGTCCCAGTACTTTTTTGTGACATAAAATACCTTTGCTCCGCCTAATTCGTGCTGTACATCCGGCCAAGGATATGACGGTTGTGCCATCCCGATACCCCATCTTTTGAGGCCGTTATAACTCTCGTAAGTCGCCCAGAATTCCTTCTGATTGAGCGTTTCAAAGCAGTATTCACATTTTGCATAATAAAGTATGGCTCCAGCCCGTAGCCCTCTCCTGTATGCCATTGTGTGAAGAGAAATATTGATGTCCTCATTCATAAGGCGGCCGTTGCAGAAACCTACGAGATGTCCGTCTATAAGCCCCACCATCTGATACGGGTCTTTCAGCCGGTTCCTGATCCAGCCTAAAATTTCTGCATAAACCCTTACGCCGACTATGTCGTAGAAATCATGGTCAACCTTCATAACCTTTTCAAGATAAGCAAGAAGTGCCGGCGCCTCTTCCTTTGTCATCGGTCTGATAAGCATTGTTTCGCCGGTCTTTACCTTTACTGCTGCCGGCTCGAACGGCGGGATGTCCATTGGATCCGGCGACAAAAGCGGTTCCAGTTCATTGACATTAAAGATAACCTGCTGCTGCGATACTTTTTCCGGTGGTTCTTTCTTCATAGAGTTCCTCCTTAAAGGATAAATTTAGAATTATTATAAATTTTTTTCTTGATTTGTCAAGTTATTTTTGTATAATTTCCTAAATTTCGCGTATATTCTACTTAACAAACCGGAGGACAAATGAGTGTGCTGACCAGAAGTGAAATTTTTGAAGAAATGAAAGCGGGCAACATAGAAATTGAGCCATTTTCCGCAGACCAGGTGGGTCCTGCTTCAATTGACCTTTATCTCGGCAACGAAATTCGGGTTTTCAAAAAATTTGACGGAATTTATAAAGTGACCGAAGACAGCAATTACGAGGAAATTACCCGTCTTGTCAAAATAACAAAATCATTCATAATACGCTCCGGCGATGTTATACACGGTATAACCCGGGAAAGAATACGGCTCAGCGAAAATCTATGCGCATGGCTTGAAGGTCGTTCGCGGTTCGCGCGTCTCGGTTTGATGGTGCATGTTACAGCAGGTCTTATCCAGCCCGGCGTCAACAACAGGCAGGTGCTTGAAATAACTAATATGGGACCAATACCGCTTGAACTTACCCCGGGCATTAGAATCTGCCAGCTGGTTATTCAGCGCACTTCCGGAAGGGCAAAATACGAGGGAAGGTTCAAAGACCAGGTCCATCCCTAAGGTCGCTCGCAAGTAAATTTGCCGGAAACGCAGAAATGACCGCACCGTCATTTCTGCTCTGTCGTCACTCCTGGAAAGAAAAGTCGCTCCTCAAGGTTCCTTGCAAATTTCTTGCTTCGCTCCCACATTTAAAGGCGTTGTCATTCCTGCCCCGTGTCTGAACACAGGATAAACTCCAGCAGGAATCTATCATTGTAGCACTGTTGAAAAAAATCTTGGATTAAAAAAGATTTTTCGCTTGACAAAGTTTATAAATTGAATTACAGTAATAATAAATTGCTGACGCTGAAATATACAAAACAAAGACCGCAGATATAGATAAAAAGTTCTGTTAATAATAGAAAAAAGAGCAGGGGGGATTTATGGTTGAAAGATTTTTTAATAAAACGGTAATTATTCTAATATGTCTTTCTTTAGCAAGTTGTGGTAAAGGCGACAAGAAAGTTAATAGAGATGAAGCCATCTTACAACAAACTGGACGATATCAAATAGTTACAGAGCAAGAAGGTGCGTTAATTTGGATTTTAGATACATCCACGGGAAAAATTTGGCATAAAGCTTATGGTCAAGAATGGCATTACTGTGATTTACCAAAGGTCCAAAAATTCAGTGAAAGTGTTATTAGAAAAGCAATTCAAAGCGAAGGTGTTGATGTTTTGGGTGAATCACTAAAAGGAACGCAAACAGAATTAAGTGAAACTATAAGCATAATGCCAGAAGAGGAACTAATGAAACTGATGGTTGAAAGGATGTTGAAATTACAAAAAGAAAAATCAAAAACGGAAAAACCAGCAACTAAAAAATCCGCCAAATAACACACTGATCAGTCCTTATTTATTAAAGCCGATTTTCCGTCAATAACGCAAAACGAAGACCAATAGGAAAAAGACGATATGTCAGAGATTATAACTGAAGCTCTTCTTGAGATGCACTTCCATCGGGCAATAGTTGAGCACTTTCGTAAACACTACGGCGCAAACTTTCTGAAGATCCTCAAACCATCACCCCAAAAAGAGGCATGGGTTGGTTTTGATCAGGGTTGGGTGCGAACATCTGTTACAACTAGCCAGTTGTTTACCGAGTTGCAGTCTGCCATTCAGAATCAGGCAACCATCGTAAAAAACTTCTACTTAGGGTTCTTTCTCCAATTTAAGGTTGTTGAACGGATGGTGCGTAGCAGCAAGCTCAAGCCCACTCATTATACCACTCCATACTTTCGATCAGAGTTGTCCTTATATCCAAATTCAACCACTGGAATATCGCAGCACGAAACACTCCTTCGCCTTAATGCCGTGGCAGGAGCCAGCGTATCATACGCATGCGGCATGCTCTTTGATATTGCAGACATTTGGGAAGAGCCGAGTGTCGATAAGTTGCGATGTGTAGACATTTCGACATCGCCTGCAGGATGGGCAACCAATCAACGACATTTTCTCTCATTTCAGGACGAGACAGATCCTGCACCGTTCTGGTGTAGCGAACCAGTCAAAGGCAGTAGCATCTCATTTAATGAGTGGGCGTTCGAGCAAGACGACATGTCCCCCAAAAAAATGACAGGGGAAGAGGTTCGCAATCTGATTACTGTTACACTTGACACGATGCGCCAGATAAACAAGAAGCGCATTCAGGCAATTGAGTTCGACTACCAAAAAAGAGAGAAAGACTCGATCACAATGCTCTTGCCGTCATCCTTCACCATAATCAAATTCATACAAGGTGTATAAAAGTTATAGTGGGTTAAAATTGCCCGATAATTTACAATCTTATAACGGAGATAGTTCGGAATTGTCTTCTTGGGTTAAAGAGCATATTTTTGGCATTTTAATATCTGAACCGTGAAAATTGAGTCATTTCATATTAATAAAAATTAGAATAGAAAAGAGGTGCCGAATAATGAAAAGAAGTAAAGGGACGGGGTTGAAATGCCTGCCGGTAGGCAGGGTTGACTTAAGAGAAATGGAATCGTTTTCAGTTATCTTAACTTTAGCCCGTTCAACTTTCTTACCACGCCCACAATTTCGTACATATCTTTCAAGTCGAATTCGGCTCCTGTAGGCGGGGCGTCAGGATGTTCGCCCCATCTGGCAAATACGGTGTGAATCCCGAGCGATTTTGCTCCGGGTATATCCCTTTCGGGCCAGTCGCCGCAGTAAATCACCTCTTCCGGTTTTAAATTAAGTTTTTTCAGCGCGAATTGAAACGGCGCCGGCGATGGTTTTGTTTTTCCGGTATCGTCAAATGTGACTACAATATCAAACCACGGCAATAGTCCGAGCCGCGCCAGCCGGTTATATGCCTGCTCGGTCGGAGCGTCGGAAATCACTCCCAGTGTCAGCCCCAGCCGCAATAGTTCTTTCAGCGTGATTTCGACATGAGGGTAGGTGTAGGTTGCCATATCCCGTCCGCGCTGGTAACCGATGATTGCCGCAGCAAGCAGTTTTCTGTCAACATTTCCAGTTTTGTTTAAAAGCGCTTTTTCAATTGCGGACTGGCTTTCAATGTTCGTTGCCCAGTAAATTTTAAAAATTTCATCGTACATCTCCTGCCGCGGAACATTCAAGCCGACGTTTACCATATAATCAATTGCCATTTCTACTGCCGCTCGTTTCATCCTCATAAAATCGGTCAAAGTGTTATCCAAATCCGTCAAAAATGCTTTTATCATAGTTCTTTCCTCTTTGTTCCAGAGCCCACCACACAGCATCCGCCACAAAACATGGCGGACAAGTGGCGTGCAGGCGACTCTCAGCTTAAAACTTCAACTTACTTGATGCAGGAGCGAGGAGTTCGTCGAAGAAGCCATAATCCTTCATGGAATTTACACTGAGCGAAGCGAATGTGTTCAGGATAAATCCTTCGACCCTGAGGGTCTCATGACCGAATGGGCTCCAGGAGGCTTATTACATTCAGCCGACTGAGTTTGGAGCGGGTCTTCTAAGACCACGCGTGCTGATGAAACGAATTCCGAGCGACTTATTATAGGATATTTCTTTTGACAATTCAAGATTTATTTAGTAACATATTAAAAATAAGCAGAAACACATTTGCCCAAGTCTCACACGCACAAAAAGCGAAGGGGCTTTTATGAATATAATTTTAACCGGTTTTATGGCAACAGGAAAAACTGATGTGGGACGCAATTTAGCCCGTTCGTTGAAGATGAGATTTGTTGATATCGATGATTTGATTGAAAGACGGGAAGACATAAGTATTGTCGAAATATTTGAAAAAAAGGGTGAAAAATATTTCAGGGATATGGAATCAGCCATCGCAGAAGATCTTGGCGGGTCAGATAACTGCGTTATATCAACTGGCGGCGGTTTTGTTTTACGGCCGGAAAATATTAAAAAAATAAGAAAACACGGCTGGGTGATAAATCTGTATGCCTCGGTTGAAAAAATCCTTGAGCGGGTAGAAGGAAAGACGGACAGGCCTCTACTAAATAACGGGGATAAAAAGAAAAAAATTGAATCTCTTCTTGCGATTAGAAAGCCGTTTTACGATATTTGCGATTTTGCCATTGATACAACTTATACAACCCCGGAACAAGTGTCGGATGATATTATTGAAAGACTGGGCTTATGGAAAAAATCAAGGTAAATCTTTCTGAAAATTCATATACCGTGTACACAGGTGCTTCTCTTAACGATGTCGGCATTTATCTGAAAAAGCGCAATTTCCCCAAAAATGTGCTCGTGATTACAAACACCACAGTCGGCAAAATCTACGGCGAACAAGTAATGGAAAAACTTGCCGGATGCGGTTTTATGCCGGCAATTGTCCGTATCCCTGACGGTGAAAAATACAAAACACTCAATACTGTCAGGGAACTTTACCAGGCATGCCTTGACGTGAACCTTGACAGGCATTCGCTGATTATTGCTCTGGGCGGCGGAGTGGTAGGGGATATAGCCGGGTTTGTGGCTGCGACTTTCAAAAGAGGCGTTCCTTTTGTCCAGGTGCCCACTACACTTCTTGCAATGGTTGATTCGTCAGTCGGAGGCAAGACCGGCGTCAATCTGAAAGAATCGAAAAACCTCATAGGGTCTTTTTATCAGCCGAAGATGGTCTTTACCGATATATCAACTTTGAAGACCCTGAAAAGAAGGGAGTTTACGGGCGGGCTTGCCGAGGTCATAAAATACGGCATCATTAAAGACAAAAACTTTTTTAAATATATCGAAAAGAACATAAATAAGATAAAATCGCTTGACCCGAAGATGCTTGAATATGTGATTAATAAAAGTTGCGTTATTAAAAAAAGGATTGTCGAGGTCGACGAAAAAGAAAGCGGCATACGGGCAATCTTGAATTTCGGTCATACGATAGGGCATGCCATTGAAGCGGCGACAAAATATAATAAGTATCTGCACGGCGAGGCTATTGCCGTCGGTATGGTGTGCGCCTCACAAATTTCGGTGCGGCTGGGAATATTAGGGAAAAGAGATGCCCAGCGGATTAAATATCTTATAAAAAAAGCGGGTCTGCCCGTAAATCATCAGTTGAATGTTAATAGAATTTTAACAAAACTTATTTATGATAAAAAGACGAAGAATGGGAAAATAAACTTTGTTTTGCCGTATAAAAAAATAGGTCAAGTGGTAATTAAAGATGATATCCCTGAAAAAATCATAAACGATGCTTTGTGCGAGGTAAAAAAATGAAGAAAATACTTGTTATACACGGCCCTAACCTTAATCTGCTCGGTAAAAGGGAACCGGAAATATACGGGAAATTTTGTCTTGAAGAAATAAATAAAAAGCTAAAAAAACTTGCCAAAGAAAAAAAGGTCGGTGTCGAAATATTACAGTCAAATCACGAAGGCGAAATAGTTGACGCTATCGGTTCCGCCCCGAAAAAATATGACGCTATTGTAATAAACCCAGCCGCATACACACATACTTCAGTCGCTATAAGGGACGCCGTTGCCTCGATAAACATACCTGTTGTCGAGGTCCATATTTCAAATATTTACAAACGGGAAGAATTCCGCCACAAATCGCTCGTTGCCGGCGCTGCGACCGGTCAAATATCCGGGTTCGGTGTCAATTCCTATTTGCTCGGCATTGAAGCGGCGATAGAACTTGTAAAATAACCGCTCCCAGTAGTAACTATTTCACCCTGATATGAATCCAAAATTAAAAAAAATCCAAGAAGGATTGGCTTTGAAAAAACTGGACGGGCTCATTTTGTTTAATCCGTCGAATATCTTTTATCTGACCGGCTTCCGTGCGGACAACGGCATTCTTTTTGTAACCCGCAAAAGTATGACTCTCGCAATCCGGGAACTGGATTATCCAGCCGCCTGCCTCAACGCATGCTGTAAATTAAAAAAAATGGATCCTTTTAATGATGAGAAATTTCTGAAAAAATACAGGCACATTAAAAAAATAGGCGTTGAAAGGGACATATTATATGAAAAATATAAAAAAATAAGTTCGGTATTCGGAGGCAGTATTTCTTTCTGCGATGAAATATTGAGCAATCAACGGGCGGTAAAAAGTGCGGATGAAATAAAAAAAATAAGAGCCGCCTGCTCGCTTGCAAAAAGAACTATGGATTTTGGCATGTCCATTGCCCGTCCGGGCATCACCGAAAAGGAACTTGCCGCGGAAATCGTCTGTTTTATGAGAAAAAACGGCGCAGACAGAGAGGCATTCGACACAATTGCCGCCTTCGGAAGTCATACTGCATGCCCGCATCATACCCCCACGGACAGGAAACTGAAACAGGACGACATCGTATATATTGACCTCGGTTGCGCGTATGAAGGTTATAGTTCTGACTTGACAAGAACTTTTTTTTTAGATAGAATAAAAAAATATGGTATAAAAGTTCATAATATCGTAAAAGATGCGTACCAGCGGGCGATTAATGCGATTAAACCCGGTGTTGTATGTAAAGATGTTGATTCCGCTGCCAGGGATTTTATAGCAAAAAAAGGTTTCAGCAAGAACTTTATACACTCTACAGGCCACGGTGTCGGCATTGATATACATGAAGGACCTAATGTTTCCCCAAAATCCGTGACGGTCCTGAAAGAAAATATGGTCCTGACAGTAGAGCCTGGCATATATATCCCCGGTAGGTTCGGAGTACGCATAGAAGATACTGTCTTGGTAACAAAAAAAGGATGTGAGGTATTAACAAAATGATTGCAACTTCTGATTTTAGGAACGGGCTTAATTTAAAAGTGGACGGAGCACCGTGCCAGGTAATCTGGTTTCAGCATCATAAACCGGGTAAGGGCGGTGCGGTGATGCGCGTTAAACTGAAAAATCTCGAAACAGGTTCTATAACTGAAATGACTTTCAAATCCGGCGCCAAGTTTGAAGAAGTTTCGGTAACCAGGGAGAAGAAGCAGTTTTTATATGCTGCGGGCAACGATTATTTTTTTATGGATATGTCGAGTTACGAACAGATAACGGTGCAGAAAGAAAAACTCGGCGAAGCAGTGAAGTTTTTGAAACAGGATCTGGCCGTGGAGGCGCTTTATATAGACAGCAAATTTCTGACAATTGACCTTCCTTCCAATGTCGAATTAAAGGTTATGTCTACGGTGCCCGGTATCCGCGGCGATTCGGTTTCCAATATGGTGAAACCGGCCACGCTTGAGACAGGCGTAGAAATCAATGTGCCGCTTTTCATAAAAGAGGGTGATGTAGTAAAAGTTGCCACTTCCACAGGCGAATATGTAGAAAGGGTTTCAAAGTGACCTGAAAGGTCATTCCGAGTCCATTCGCTACGCTCAGGATAAATCCTTCGACCCTGAGGGTCTCAGGACCGAATGGGCTCCGCGAGGAACCTCAATAGGTAAGGAATAGAGATGGAAATTGAAAAAATAAAAGAGATACTGGAAGCGATAAAAGAAACCGACATCGAAGAAATAACGATAGAAAAAGCCGGCGAAAAAACCAGTTTCAGAAAAAAAGGGACTGTAGTAAGTTCCATAAAAAATACAGGGCATGTCTCCGAAGAGAATATCGTACAAAAGGTCTCAGTGGTCAATCCGCTGCCGTCTAAATTCCAGCATATACATTCGCCTATGGTCGGGACTTTTTTCTGCCGCTTGCCTTCATCTACGACCCCGCTTGTCAACGAAGGCGATTTTGTAACTGAGGGGCAGAAAGTCGGAATTATTGAAGCGATGCGCATTATTAAAGAGATTACCTCGCCGATGTCCGGTAGAATCGCAAAAGTTCTAGTTGAGGACAATAGTCCGGTTGAATACGGCCAGCCGCTTTTTGAGGTAGAACCGCAGGTTCAACAGGAAACACGGGAAGAAAAAAAGGACCAATAACAGCATATGTTTAAAAAAATATTAATAGCAAATCGTGGAGAAATTGCGGTAAGAATCATCAGGGCGTGCCGCGAGATGGGTGTAAGAACGGTTGCAGTTCACTCCGAAATAGACAGGAGCTGCCTTCATGTAAAGCTTGCCGATGAATCCGTCTGCATAGGTCCCGCAGCCCCGCAGGACAGTTATCTCAATATAGCAAATATAATTTCCGCTGCAGAAATTACCGGCGCCGATGCCATTCATCCGGGCTACGGTTTCCTTGCCGAAAACACATATTTTGCGGATGTGTGCGAATCGTGCAATATAAAATTTATCGGTCCTTCCAAGACGGTGATAGAACTGATGGGAGACAAATCCGAGGCGAAAAAAACAATGAAGAAAGCGGGGGTACCGATACTGCCGGGCACTGTCGAATGTATAACCGCGGACAACCCGCAAATTTCCAAAATTGCAAAAGGCATCGGTTACCCTGTTATTGTCAAAGCATCGGCCGGCGGCGGCGGCAAAGGGATGAGAATTGTTACATCGGAAGATACTCTTAAAAATGCCATACTCACTGCGCAGACGGAAGCAAAAGCAGCGTTCGGTAACAGCGATGTTTATCTTGAAAAATATATTGAGGAGCCGAAACACATAGAGTTCCAGGTACTCGGCGATATGAAAGGCGATGTTGTATCGTTCCCTGAAAGGGACTGTTCAATTCAGCGCCGGCACCAGAAACTTGTAGAGGAATCACCTTCGATAATCTCCGATAAATTAAGAAAAAAAATGGGACATTGTGCGCGTCTCGCCGCCAAAGCGGTAAAATATGTAACTGCCGGCACCATCGAGTTTCTTGTCGACAAAAAAGGCAATTTCTATTTTATGGAGATGAATACGAGAATCCAGGTTGAGCATCCGGTAACTGAACTTGTTTCAGGAATCGACCTCGTCAAAGAGCAGATTCGCCTCGCTTTCGGAGAGCGGCTGGGTTATAAATCGGATGATATTCCCATAAAAGGCAATGTCATTGAATGCCGTATCAACGCGGAAGATCCTGAAAAGGACTTCATACCGAGCCCGGGAAAAATAGAGTCACTGGTGATGCCGGGGGGACCCGGCGTACGTGTTGATACCCATATATACAGCGGCTACACAATACCGCCTTCATACGACAGTTTGATTGCGAAACTTCTGGTAATTGATTCCACAAGGGAAAAAGCGGTGCTGAGAATGCAAAGAGCACTTGCCGAATTTGAAATAACAGGCATAAAGACCACAATCCCGTTCCATAAACTTGTGATGGCAAACGAGCATTTTAAGAAGGGCGAGATTTACACGACTTTCATAAACAAACGGATTTATGTTGAAAAATAGCCGCTCGGGTAAAAAGCAGGAAGTAGGAAGTGGGAAGTGGAACTACTCACTACTTACCACTTACTGTCGTCAAACTCCTCTCTTCTTGATTGGAACTTTAAGCTCTGACGGCAGGTCAGGTGGAGAATTCTGAAAATGAAAAATAAAATTCTGAATATTATAGACGAAAGCATTTCTGTAAAGGAAAAAACGAAAAAACTTTCCGGTGTTATCGAAGAAATAACTAGAGCAATAGTGAAGTGTTACCGCTCCGGCAAAAAAGTCGTACTTTTCGGCAACGGCGGGTCTGCGGCCGACTGCCAGCATATCGCTACCGAACTTGTGTGCCGCTTTGAAAAAGAAAGAAAATCGTTTTCTGCCGTTGCCCTGACCACTGACACTTCGCTATTGACTGCAGTTTCAAATGATTACGGTTTTGAAAAAGTGTTTTCAAGGCAGGTTGAAGGAATTGTTCAAAAAGGCGATGTGGTTATAGCAATTTCAACCAGCGGCAATTCAAAAAATGTGATTTCAGCAGCAAAACAGGCAAAAAAACAGGGAGCTTGCGTCGTCGGATTTACAGGCATAGGCGGCGGGGAACTTAAAAACATATGTAACATGACGCTTGAAGTCCCTTCGAAAGTGACGGCGAGGATACAGGAAGTCCACATAACTGTCGGACATATCATATGCGAACTTATTGAAAATGAACTCTCCTAAAATAAAATCTTTTAAACAAATTAAAACAGCAGTTGAAAAGTTGAAAAGAGCCGGCAAAAAGGTCGTTTTTACAAACGGCTGTTTTGACATTTTGCATATCGGTCATATCAAACTTTTGAAACAGGCAAAATCGTTCGGCGACATACTGGTCGTCGGCATAAACTCCGATTCCTCCGTAAAAAAAATAAAAGGCCCGAAAAGGCCCATAAACTGTGAAAATGACCGGACGGAATTACTGGCGTCGCTTTCGATGGTTGACTTTGTTGTAAAATTTTTCAAGCCGACCCCGTACGAACTCATTAAAATTATAAAACCCCATATCCTCGTGAAGGGCTCCGACTGGAAAAGTGACGAAATAATCGGCAGAGAATTCTCCGGAAAAGTGAGGCGGGTTCATCTGAAAAGCGGATATTCAACCACCGCAATAATCAGAAAAATAAAGGGTATTTGACCTTTTATTATGATACCGTTGTCCCTCACTTTAAGCTTGGGATCCCATTAGGGAAAAAAGTTATTTCACCACAGAGGCACAGAGAAAAACAAAAAGTTCAAAGAGAAAAGCCCGACGAGAAAAAATTCTCTCCGTGTCTCTGTGGTAAGGTTTTTCAACAATCACATTATGGAAAACAAAAATAAGATTTACAGGGTTATAGACGCAAATTTAAACAGGGCACGGGAAGGAATGAGAGTGGTGGAGGATTTTTCGAGATTTGTTCTGGATGATGCGTCCCTTTCCTCCGGCGTTAAAAAATTAAGGCACAATCTTGATAAAATTTCAAGGAATATTTACCCTGAACTGGTTGCCTGCCGGAACAGCAGGAAAGATGTTTTTAGAAAGACAAAGGAACCGGCAAAAAAAGACATAAGATCTGTTATAATATCTAATATAAAAAGGGTTGAAGAATCGCTGAGGACGCTTGAGGAATTCTCTAAAATATTTTCTTCGTCGGCCGGCGCTGGTTTTAAAAAGATAAGATTTGAAATTTACGATGCCGAAAAAAAGATTGCCCGGCGACTTGCTGCGTACATCGTAGAAAAATAAGATTAAAGTTCCTGCGAAAGGTTGACAAAAAATAATGACGAATACCCAGATAGAAAATGCCGCAAAAAAAGCAACTACACAGGAGATGAAGAAAGTCGCGAAATCCGAGAATGTCAAGACGGAATTCATCCGCCGCGGAGTTGAAGCAGGCACGATCGTAATTTTAAAAAATAATTCCCGTCCAAAAATAAAAAATTTTCATACCGTCGGCGTCGGCCGCGGACTTAAAATAAAGGTCAACGCAAACATCGGTACATCACCGATGAACTGCAATATTTCCACCGAACGGAAAAAGGTCTTTACCGCCATAAAATACGGAGCCGATGCTGTTATGGATTTATCTACCGGCGGAGATGTTTCAAAGATAAGAAAAATCGTGGTTAATGAGTCAACGGTTCCAGTAGGCACCGTGCCTGTTTACGGACTTATTTGCGAGATGAGCCGCCGCAAAAAAAAGTTTCTTGACGCAAATATAGCGCTGATGCTTGAAGAAATAGAAAAACATCTTGAAACGGGCGTTGATTTCATTACCGTTCATTGCGGTCTGACTATGAAAGCGCTTGAAATATTGAAAAAGAAGAAACGGCTGGTCGGGATTGTGTCCCGCGGCGGATCGTTTCTGGCAGAATGGATGTCGCACCACAAGAAAGAAAATCCTCTTTACGAAAATTACGGCGACCTTGTGAAACTTGTTAAAAAATATGACGCCGTTATTTCGCTCGGCGACGGTCTGCGGCCAGGCTGCACTGCCGATGCCACGGATGATGCCCAGATTGAAGAACTGAAAACGCTAGGCAAACTTCACAAATATGCCTTAAAACAGGGTGTTCAGACTATGATTGAAGGACCCGGTCATGTCCCCTTAAATCAGATAGAAAAAAATATGAAACTTGAAAAAAAATACTGCGGTGATGCCCCTTTTTATGTGCTCGGTCCGCTTACAACTGATATCGCGCCGGGTTACGACCACATAACGGGCGCCATCGGCGGCGCACTTGCCGGGTATTACGGTGCGGACTTTTTGTGTTATGTGACACCCGCGGAACATCTTGCTCTCCCCACGATTGACGATGTGAAGAACGGCGTTATTGCCTCGAAAATTGCGGCACATTCGGCTGATATAGCGAAGGGCAAAAAAGATGCGATGCGGGTCGATTATGAACTTTCAAAAGCGCGTAAAAATTTTGACTGGAAAAGACAGAAGGATCTTTCAATAAATCCAGATGAATTTGAATACCGCCGCTCGGCAAAAGCGGACGATGTATGCTCGATGTGCGGAGAGTTCTGCGCAATGAAGAGGAAGATATAAAGGATCGCCCCTACGGGACTTCCTTCGGTCGTTCGGGAATTGCCGCCGAGAACCGACTCGGCTCAGAATAATCGCTCGGGGTTTGTCTCATCAGCACAGCGTCGGCGGATACGATTACAAAAGGAAGAAGGAATAAGGAAAATTAAAAGAAATCCTTAGAATCTTCCATTTTCTATCCCTGCCTGCCGGCAGGCAGGTGTAATTTGCAATTTTGTTTCAAACCCCTCGCTCCGACATTGCCGTAGGTATTAAAAATTTGTCAACCCAAATTTAAGATATAGTGGCCTCTTTATTTTAATTATATAGAAGGAAAATAATCAGTAGTGAAATTTGTAAAAAAAGGGGGTGAAAAATAAATGAAAAAAATATTAGCAGTATTATTGGCAGTGGCTTTTGTAGGTTCGCTAGCAATTGCAGCTGAGAAAGCGGCAAAGGCGCCTGTGAAGAAGATGACCGGTATCATTATAGACAATATGTGCGCCGGTGCGCATCAGGCGGACATTGCGGAGTTTATTAAAGGTCACACAAAGGAATGTGCTTTAATGCCGGATTGCGTAAAAAGCGGTTATTCTCTTTATACCGACGACAAATTGTTGGCTTTTGACGATGCCAGCACCGCAAAAATAGAGAAATTCCTGCAGAAAAAGAAAAGCACTGTTCAGGTGAAAGTCAAAGTCAAAGTAGGGGATAAGTTAACTTTGCTTTCGATAGATAATAAAAAAGTAGAGAAGAAAAAAGAGAAAAAGTAATAATTAACTTTTCCACAGAAAAGGCGGTTGCTTAATAGCACCGCCTTTTTTTTATTTCAAAAAGATGAAGATTTCAGGAAATCAGCCTTTTCCCAAGACGTTTGATGCCGAAATATCCTACTATTGCCGTAAATACGATAATAAAGCCGAGATCCAGAAAAAGATGCCACTGAAATCTTGCGCTGCATAAGGCACGGACCAATCTTATGGAATGTGTAAGCGGAAAAATCTCGGCGAACGGCCTGATAGCCGATGGAAGTTTTTCAAGCGGGAAAACCACCCCTGAGAAGAAAAACATCGGCGAAAGAAAACCGGTGAAATAAAAATTGAACTGATTTATGTCGCTCACAAATGACGTTATTAAAAGCGACAGAGCGGCGAACATAACGCCTGTAATAAATCCCACAAATGGCGCAAGCAGAATCAAATTCAACGGGACAATCCCGAAAGTAGAAATAACGAAAAGCACAGCCAGAGAGAAGAAAAATCCTTTTGTCCCGGCCCACAGGATTTCGCCTACAAGAAGGTCTTTCAATGTTATGGGTGCGGCGAGCATGGCGTCGTAAACCTTGTCGAACTCCATTCTGATAAAAGTTCCGTAAGAACATTCGAAAGCGGCGGTAAACATTGCCGATGTTAACAGAAGCCCCGCGGCAAGAAATTCAAGATAAGGGACACCGTCCATATTTGTTATATAGGTGTTCAGCCCCAATCCCATCCCTGCCAGAAAAATAAGCGGCTCGAGGAACGGCGGCAGCCCGTTGCTTATGATGTTTTTTGTATACACCTTGTAATGCCTGTACCAGACACTGTAGATGCGGTTTAAGAACGGCGGATACAAATTTATTTTATTGTTTTTCATTTAAATGCCTTCCGGTAATTTTCAAAAACAAGTCTTCCAGATTTGTCTGCCTGATATAAAAACAGCCGGGTTTTAAATTCTCCGATATTTTTTTGAGGTTTTCGAAACTATCGGAATAAAGGAACATAATCCCGCCCGCCTCGTCTTTCCTGATATTTTTTCCGTCGATCAGATTAGAAATACTATCCGTCCCCTGCAAGCAGTTCTTATCAGTCATCTCAAGCAAATAACTTTCAATCTGGGTGTCAAGCAGTTGCTTCGGCTCGCCCTCTAAAATTTTTTTCCCTTTGTCCATAATCAGTATTTTATCGCAGATATGGAACGCTTCTTCCATATAATGGGTCGTCAGAAGAATAGTAGTGCCTTCATTTTTCAACTGCCTCAGTTTTTCCCAGATGGTGTGCCTTACTTGCGGGTCAAGCCCTGTGGTGGGCTCGTCTAATATCAGAAGCCGGGGTTTGTGAATCAGCGCCCTCGTTATGATAAGCCGCCTTTTCATACCGCCCGACAGTTCCCTGATACGGACATTTTTCTTGTCACCCAGTTCCATAAAATCAAGCAGCGGTTCAAGAATTTTTGCGGTTTCGCCTGCAGGAATGTCGTAGAACTTCGAATAAATTTTAAGATTTTCAATGACATTCAATTCCTCGTCAAGGTTGTTTTCCTGAGGAACAACTCCGGCGAGATATTTTATTTCAAGTTCATTGTATGCGGGGTCATATCCGAAAATATCAACTGAGCTTTCCTTGCCCGGTGCCCTTCGCGCTCTCCCGTATATCATATTCATCAATGTTGTCTTACCGGCGCCATTGGGCCCGAGAAATCCGTAACAGGACGACTCTTCAACATTGAAACTTATATCGTTGATAGCGGTAAAATCACCGTAGTTCTTGAAAACATTTTTTATCTGAATTACATTTTTTTCCATAGCATCTTCCGTTTTGAAATCAGGTATTTAGCACAAATTCGAGAATTTCCACAATATTATATCTATGTGAGACAATTTAATCAAGCATTTTTCTATAATAAACGAAATAAACCACAACTATAATGCCGGAGCGAGGGGGTTTGACGGCAGTAAGTGGTAAGTAGTGAGTAGTAACAACTTCCTACTTCCCACTTACTACTTCCAGCTTTTTTCCCGAGCGACCACTTGATATTTTCAGATAATTTAATATAATAATCCGAATTATGAAAGCGCTTGTTACGGGTGGGACCGGTTTTTTGGGGAGTCATCTTGTCGAGTCATTGATTGAAAAAAAAATTCAGGTGAGATGCCTCGTCAGAAACCCGAAAAAAATAAAATGGCTTGAAGGGATTGATGCCGAAATAATTTCGGGTGACTGCTCCGACAGGAATTCGCTGACTGAAGCGGTAAAAGGTGTTGATTATGTTTTTCATATAGCAGGTCTTGTCCGCGGGCTGACATCGGATGAAGTTTATAAAGTAAATGTGAAAGGCACCGGAAATATTGTCGAGGCGGTCGCGGAACAGAATCCCGGCATAAAAAAGTTCGTTTATGTGTCTTCGCAGGCGGCCACGGGTCCTTCGAAAGACAATAAACCGCTGGATGAAAGCGCAGCCCCGAATCCGGTTTCACATTACGGGTTTTCAAAACTGCTCGGGGAGCTTGAAGTTCAAAAGTATGCAAAAACAATTCCGATTACCATACTCAGGCCGCCGTCTATTTACGGGCCCCGTGATAAGGATATTTTTGTTTTTTTTGAGTATGTAAAAAAGGGCTATTTCCCTATGCCGGAAGACAAAAGGTTTATAAACATAACTTATGTCACTGATATTGCCGAGGGAGTTGTTTCTGCAGGTTTATCGGATAACACTGCAGGCAAAACATATTTTTTGGGCGACGATACAATTTATTCGTGGGAAGATCTCGCAAAAATTTTAATAAATACGGTAAATCCGAAAGCGAAGGTAAAGAAGCTTCCAAAAGCCGCTTTTTTTCTTTCGGCAATTATTGAAGAATTGAAAGCTAAGACGAGTAAAAATCCGGCTGTGGTTTCATTCGACAAACTTAAAGAGCTCGGTCAAAAATACTGGCTTTTTTCAACGGTCAGCGCTAAAAACGATTTTGGCTATAGTCCGAAAATTCCGCTTGAAAAGGGTATAGGAATCACATATCAATGGTATCTAAAAAAAGGATGGCTGAAGAAATGAAAAAATACAATGTTGCTGTTGTGGGCGCGACAGGCGCCGTCGGTATAGAGATGGTAAAAATGCTTGAATTGCGGGATTTCCCGGTCAATAATCTGTATCTTTTTGCCTCATCCCGCACTGCCGGCAGGAAGATGAAATTCAGGGGAAAAGAGATAACTGTTGAGGATATTACCGCTATAAAGGACTTTTCGGTTTTGAAATCAAAATATGCTCTTGATGTCGCACTTTTTTCTGCGGGCGGTTCAGTTTCGCTTGAACTTTCTCCTAAATTCGCCGAGCAGGGTGTTTATGTGATTGACAATTCGTCCGCTTTCAGGATGGATAAGAAATCTCCGCTTGTTGTGCCGGAGGTAAATCCTAATACGCTCTCGAAGGAAACAAAAATAATCGCCAATCCGAACTGCTCTACGATACAGATGGTGGTCGCGCTGAAGCCGCTTTACGATGCCGCTAAAATAAAGAGGGTGATTGTCTCGACTTATCAGGCGGTATCCGGCGCAGGCGGCAGGGCGATGACAGAGTTTACAAACCAGGTGATGGCATGGTCAAAGGGCGAAAAAATTCCGCCTGCTGAAAAACTGCCTCATCAGATAGCATTCAATGTTATTCCCCAGATAGATGTTTTTATTGAAAACGGCTACACGAAAGAAGAAATGAAGATGGTCAACGAAACAAAAAAAATTCTCGGAGACGACAACATCGCAGTCTCTGCAACATGCGTGCGCGTGCCGGTTTTCAGGGGGCATTCGGAATCTGTATGGATTGAGACGGAAGAGAAACTTACCGCCAGGGACGCAAAGGACATTCTGAAAAATGCTGAGGGCGTAATACTGGTTGACGAGCCGGCTTCGAAAAAATATCCCATGCCGGTGGACGCTGCAGAAAAACAGGTTACTTATGTCGGTAGAATCCGCGAGGATATTTCTGTAAAAAACGGACTTGTTATGTGGATTGTGTCGGACAACCTCTTGAAGGGAGCAGCCCTTAACGCCGTCCAGATAGCGGAACTGCTTATCTCAAAAAAAATTTTATAATTGACAAAAAGTATTGATTTGATATAATAACAAAATATAGTATTTTTCAGAAAGTTGAGGGAGATTTTTATGATCACAAGAAACTGGTATTTAATTGATGCAACAGATGCCGTCTTAGGAAGGATGTCTACGGTCGTGGCAAATTTGCTGCGCGGCAAAGGCAAAGTTGAGTTCGAACCTCACAAGGATATAGGGGATTTTGTGGTAATAACAAATGCCGGCAAAGTGAAACTCACTGGCAATAAATTGGACCAAAAAATCGATTACAGGCATTCGGGTTATCCGCGCGGCGATAAATACACATTGTACAAGGATTTGATAATTCAGAATCCCGAAAAAATGGTCCGTCTTTCAATAAGCGGTATGTTGCCGAAAAACCGCCTGAGAGCAAAAGTGCTTAAACGGCTTAGAATTTTCAGAAACGAAGCAGCACAGCTGGAGGCAAAATGTCAGAAGATAAAATTAAAATAGTTTCGTCGGTAGGCAGAAGGAAAACCGCAAGTGCCAGGGTTTCGGTATCGGCGGGCACAGGTAATATTGTCATTAACGGAAAAACATTGGAAAATTATTTTGCCGGGTTGCCGAGGTTCCATGCGAGTGTGCTGGCGCCGCTCATTACCCTTAATTGCGCCAAGCAGTATGATATGAAAGTGACGGTCTGCGGCGGCGGAGTCATGGCACAGTCAGAGGCGATTCGCCACGGTTTGTCCAGAGTGCTTGCGGGCATGGATGCCGGATTCAAGACGGCACTGAAAAAGAAAGGGTTTCTTACAAGAGACAGCAGAGCAGTCGAGCGCAAAAAGCCCGGTAAAGCAAAAGCAAGAAAAAGTTTCCAGTGGACGAAAAGATAATTATACGTTATCTGTCTTCAAAATACTTGAATTGATTAGTTGAATTTTTCGTTTGATCTATAATATGAACAAAAAAAAAGTCAGCTACATTTTGGGGATATCCTGCATTCTTCTTATATATGCTCTCCATTTTTTCATTCAAATATTTGACCCGCTCGAAAATAAGTTTTACGACTATCGTTTAAAACTCAAGAGCGGTAAACAACCTTCCGGAGAAATAATAATTGCGGCAATAGACGAGGAAAGTTTAAGCCATCTCGGCAGATGGCCGTGGGACAGGTCCGTTCACGCTAAATTCATAAATGTTTTGAGAAAATCCGGCGTCAAAGTGATACTTTTTGATGTGCTTTTTGTTGAGAAAAGTAATGCTGAAAGCGACCGCAGTTTAGTCGAAGCCACGAAAAAATCTGGCAATGTCATCCATGAGGTTTTATTCGATTTTGTTGCTTTCAACGTTGCCCGAAAGTACCCGTTGGTTAAAGGTCTTGAAGAAAGTTCATTGAAAATAGGCTCCCCGAATGTATTCCCGGAGACCGACGGCGTCCTTAGAAGAATGAAACCGGTTTTTGAATATGATAACCGGTTTTACGACCACGTATCTGTGGCAGTAGCTTCGGCATATTTAAACAAACCCTGGCAGGATTTACTCCGCAATGTGCCTTTGGATAATGACGGAGAAATGCTTATAAACTACTACGGACAGTATCAGACATTTAAATATGTTTCATACTATGACATTTTGTCCGGAAAAATCGCCAAAAGCGAACTGGAAGGAAAAATTGTGCTGGTAGGATATGCTGCCGCCGGACTTGGAGACAGGCATGTTAGTCCGTTCGGGATAATGCCGGGCATAGAGAGTATTGCCAATAATATAAATGCTTTTCTGAATTCCGATTTTATTAGTTCTTCCAGCAAAGGTTTTAATTTATTTGTATTCATTCTTGTTGGCTGCCTGCTGACATTTTTACTTCCGAAACTCTCTGCCTGGAAGTCGACATTGCTGACATTATTGATTTTTGTGGTCTGGACGGGAGTAGTTATTTATTACTTTATCGGCAGGAATGTGTGGGTTGAATATATGCCGACTGCATCACTGATTTTTGTGTTGTACCTCTCGATTACTTCATGGCGGTTCGTGACCGAGGAAAAGGAAAAAAGATGGCTTAAAAAAACATTCGGGCAATACCTCTCTCCTGCGGTAATAAACGAGATTATGAAAAATCCAGACGCACTCTCCCTCGGCGGAAAAAGGCTGGAAATGACCGTTCTTTTTTCCGATATACGCGGTTTTACAACTATATCCGAGGCATCTACACCCGAAGAGATAGTCGCCTTACTTAATGAATACCTGACAAAAATGACCGAGATAGTATTTAAATATGAAGGCACTCTGGACAAATTTATAGGCGATGCTGTTATGGCATTCTGGAATGCCCCGATTCCCCAGAAAGACCATCCCATCCGCGCTGTAATGTGCGCCGTGGAGATGATAGAGGAATTGAGAAAACTTCAGGAAAAATGGCGTGCAGAAAAAAAACCGGTAATTGACATAGGAATAGGTGTAAATACAGGCGATATGGTTGTGGGCAATATGGGTTCTATCGAAAGGATGGATTATACTATAATAGGCGACAATGTCAACCTCGGCGCCCGCCTGGAAAGTTTAAATAAGGAATATAAGACGCATATAATCATATCCGAATCCACATACGGTTATGTAAAGGACATTGTAGACGCAAAATCACTCGGCGCGGCCAAGGTAAAAGGTAAAGAAAAAGCGGTTCAGATTTACAAGGTCGAGGGAAGGTTATAGTGTATTTTTTTTGGCAGTTGCTTCTGGCGCATTTACTTGCCGATTTCACTTTTCAAACGGACAAAATTGCTAAATGGAAAAGGGAAAGTATCTACGGTGTATATTTCCATGTACTGATATTTTTATTTTTTGCCGTTGCGCTAAACTATAAGTATATTCCGATGAAGGAGTTTGCACTTGCTCTTTTGGTTCTCGGAATAACGCATGTGCTTGAAGACCAGTGGCGGATTATAAGCATTAAAAAATATCATTCACACGACAATCTCTTCCTTTTTTTATATGATCAGTTCATTCATATTCTGTTGATTTTCGTTATTTTCCCTGCTCAGCCGCCGTACGCAGAGACGGAAAAATGGGTTTTGCTGCTTATCGTGCTTATTTTCGCTTCACATTTTACCACTATTTTTATATATTTTTTGAAAAAATTACTACAGAAGAAAGCGGAAATCGTTACCCGTGAAAAATACCACGGTATTGTCGAGCGGCTCGTAATAGTAGGATGTTTTTTAATCCCGGGTAATTTATATTATGGTGTTCTGATTTTTGTGGTATCACTTGTCATTTTTGAGCGGTTTTCCATAAAAGACGCAAAAGACCTTGATTCTTCGGTATTGAATATATTGAGTTCAAATGTCATAGCTGTATTTTTCAGTATTATTGCAAGGAATATATGGTATTGATTTTTAGTGCCGGTCCCGCATAAGCCGCTGCTGTATACAGGCAGCAGTTTTTTATTGAAAAAATATTTTAAGTATAGTAAAATAAATAAATAAAAAGCAAGATGCGCTATTGGCTCAATTGTACCCAGATAAATATCAGTGCGGGTGTGCCCGCGTTCTGCGGAGTGCTTCGCATCCCGTAAAATGCGCCGTTAGCTCAATTGGATAGAGCGTTCGGCTACGAACCGGCAGGTTTAAGGCTCTATTCCCGACGACACTTCAAAATCATTTCCACTAATTTGCCACTACAAACCATAGTTTAGGGGTAAAAAGCCATGTCATTCCTCATTAAACGAAATAAAGTGTATCATTTATGCTGGTACCATGGGAAAAAGGTATGCCCCTCTTGTCACGGCAAAAAAGTTATTGAAGAACAATCATGTAAGCAATGCCGGGGAAGCGGAGAGGTTTATCAAAGACATGAAAAATCTATTTCACCGGATAGGCAAACCGCATTGGAATATAAAGCGGAATTTGACGGAAAGTATTTCAGAAAAGAACTCGGGCTTCAGGATACTAAAAAAACATGGTCGTCTTTTGTTGAGGAATATTTGGTTTACAGCAAAGCAAACAAGCGTCCAAGAACCTATTATCTTGATCAAGAGGCACTAAGGACTTTTTCAGATATAATTAAGCCCAATTTTTTGAGAAATGTAACCCCTTTTCAGATAGAACAGTGGAAACAAGAACGATTGAAAACTATAAATCCTACAACCTTAAAATTTGATTTGTGTCAGTTAAAAGCATCTTTTACAAAAGCGGTTGAATGGGGTTATCTTACAAAAAATCCTGCTAAAAATGTTAAGTCAATCAAAATACCTCAAAAAGCGCCAAGATTTTTAAGCAAAGAAGAAATAAAAGAATTGCTGTCTGTTGCGGAGGGACAAATAAAAGTAATTATTCAAACATTTTTACACACGGGGCTCCGGCTTGGCGAGTTAGTAAATCTGCGATGGCAGGATATTGATTCCAAAAGGCAAGAACTTATCGTCCAGGCACATGATGATTTCCAGCCGAAAGATTATGAATCGCGAGTTATCCCGTTACATAACAACTTATTGAAAGAATTTTACACCCTTAAAAAAACTGACGGTTACGCTTTTGCGAATTCTTCCGGCGGGAAGTTGGACACTTCGAAATTAAGAAAAACATTCATTAAAACACTCAGAAAGGCAGGTGTCAAGCACTGCACAATTCACGGTTTGAGGCACACATTTGCCAGCCATCTTGTAATGTCAGGGGTTGATTTACGAACCATCAAAGAGTTGCTTGGGCATTCCAGTATCACTACCACAATGATTTATGCCCATCTTTCCAAGCCGCACATTAAAAAAGCCATAAATAAACTTGCCTACTGATGCCGGATATTGAAACCCGGCATTAGTAAGGGAGTATGCCGTTGCCAGCCTCAGATGCGTATCAAACCCATGTCTATCCATCATTCACATCAGGTTAACCGCTCTGTTATTTATATCAATTTTGTGCCTTTTTTTTCGATATGTTTTTTATTATGTATTTTTACATTCTGTTCCTGCTTTCCTTCATTATATTTTTTTCTTTGTTTCTTTATTTCCTTTGTTTCTGGCTTTGCCTTTGTCTTGTCTTTTTCCCTATCTTTTTCTATAGGTATTTTTTTTATTTTTACTACTGTCCGCCCCATTAGTCAATCAACCGGTCACCTCGTATCTCAAGGTGAATTAGACCATCTTAATGGTCTATGTTGAGGGGGTGGGGTCAGGGAAAACTACAGGTTTAGCGAAGCGTTCCCTGACCCCACTCACTCTACCCGGTTTATTGACGATAAACAGCGGACGGAATAGGTGGAACTGTTTTTGGAACTAATTTTGGTACTAATTTGTCCACTTTTTGTTCCATTTTTAGTTCCACACTGTTTTTCTATAATATTTTTTAAATTTTATTCCTCGGTCCCCGGTTCACTTTTCTCCGGTGCTGCCAGCACCGGCTTCGGGTTGCCCTCGACTTTTTGCTTCAAACGCACAGCAATTTCGATTGATTTTCTGTACCACTTCAGCACCTTGATTCCTTCAAACTTAGCCGCTATCTGCTTTTCAATGATCGCCAATTCCTTATTAAAATCTCCATCATTTTCACTGCCTTTTTCATCTGTTCTTTTGTGTTCTTTTTTGCTTTTTTTTTCTATTGCTTGTTCCCTATTTTGTTTCTTTGTCTCTGTCTCTATTTTTGTTTTGTCTCTGTCTTTGCCTTGTCTTTGTCTTGTCTTTTTTTCTTATTATTTCTATTACTTTTCTATCACTTATTTCTTCTTTTCCAACTGCCCGCCTTCTTAGTCATTCAACTGGATACCTCGTCTCCCAAGGTATATTTAATCATCTTTATGATTTAATGTTGAGCGGGTGGGGTCAGGAAAAACCGAAGGTTTAGCGAAGCGTTCCCTGACCCCACTCGGTCAACCCTGTTGATTGACGGCACCAGGCGGGCAAAACAAGTGAAATTGTTTTGAAATAGCGTTGAAACAGCAGATTT
>Ga0315268_10001728_pt1 | contig 25134 bp, 20 predicted proteins | sample C1_top_MG_FD_204535 | JGI IMG/M metagenome (GOLD analysis project Ga0315268, IMG submission 204535) | Sediment microbial communities from Yellowstone Lake, YNP, Wyoming, USA - C1_top | ecosystem: Environmental > Aquatic > Freshwater > Lake > Sediment | place: USA: Wyoming | collected 2017-08-01
CGCGGCGCGGCCCTCCTGCGCGCGCAGCACCCGCCCCTCGAACTCCTTGAGCTCCGGGGTGATGAACCGCTCCGCGTTGGCCAGCGTCTGTTTGCGGATGTAGTCGGCGGGGACCTTGTCGAGGTGGGTCCGGGTCACTTCGATGTAGTAGCCGAAGACGCGGTTGTAGCCGACCTTGAGGCCGCTGATCCCCGTGCGCTGCCGCTCCCGCGCCTCCATCTCCGCCAGCATCCCCCTGCCGTGGGTCAGGAGATGGGTCAGTTCGTCTACCTGGGCGTCGTACCCCGGACGGAAGACGCCCCCCTCCTTGTACCCCACGGGCGACGGATCGGCCAGCGCCGAGGAGATCCGGTCGACCACCGCGGCGTGGTCCCCGAGAAGTCCCTTCACCGACCGGAGGCGCTTCGCGTACGGCTCCCCGAGGGCGGCCCTGATCGCGGGAATCGCCGCCAGGTGGTCGCGCAGCGCCGCCACGTCCCGGGGGCCGGAACGGTCCTGCGCCAGGCGGGAGGCGAGCCGGGAGAGGTCCCCCATCGCGTCGAACGGCGGAGAGAGGGACTTGCGGATCGCGTGCGCCTCGAGGAGTTCCCCCACCGCGTCGTGCCGCTCCCCGATCCGTTCGACGTCGAGCAGCGGCGCGGCGAGCCAGGCGCGCAGCATGCGGGCCCCCATCGGGGTCCGCGTGCGGTCCACCGCCCAGAGAAGGCTCCCCTTCCGCTCCCCCGACATGGTGGAGAAGATCTCCAGCGTCCGCACGGCGGTCTCGTCCATCGCCAGGTAGCGCCGCCCTTCGCGCTCCGTCACCCGTCCGATCTCGGAGAGGGCGGCCGGCTGGTGCAGGAACAGGTAGTAGAGGGCCGCCCGGACGACGCCCCCCGACGGGTGGCCCGCGGGGGGGATCCCCCCGATCCCGGGCGGAGCCGGAAACGCCGCGACGGCCGACGGGGAGAGCAGCGTGAGCAGCTTCCCCTCGAGGAGCCTCCTCCCGCGGGAGGTGGTCGGGTTTCCCTCCCCCTCGAGCGCGATGAACTCCGCGGGCGCGATCCGGAACAGGGCGTCCGCCAGCGCCTCCTCGGTGTCGCACGCCTCGTGGAAAAACTCGCCGGTGGTGGCGTCGAGCGCGGCGCAGGCGAACGGGGCGACGAACCGGACGGCGGCAAGGAAGTTGTTCCCCTGGGCGTCGAGGCACTCCTCGCTGAAGACCAGCCCCGGGGTGACCACCTCGGTCACCTCCCGGCGAAAGATCCCCTTCTGGCCGGGCTCCTCGATCTGCTCGCAGATGGCCACCTTGCACCCTTGCCGGATCAGCTTCGACAGGTACGCGTTCCGCGCGTGGTGCGGCACCCCGCACATCGGGATGTTCGACTCCTTGTCACGCGAGGTCAGGGCGATGTCGAGGAGGCGGGAGGCGCGCAGGGCGTCCTCGAAGAACATCTCGTAGAAATCCCCCATGCGGAAGAAGAGGATGCAGTCCCGGTAGCGGGACTTGATCTCCACGTACTGCCGCATCGCGGGGGTCAGCGGAAGGCTCATCGGGGATCCGGAACGGGGCCGGTTACGGGGTCAACGGTCCGAAGACCGCCGATACGCGGCGGCGGGATTCGAGGAGCGACTCGGGCAGGACGCGGGTTTCCTGGACCGGGGTCATGAAATTGGTGTCGCCCGCCCAGCGGGGAACGATGTGGATGTGCAGGTGGTCGACGATCCCGGCGCCGGCGGCCTTGCCCAGGTTTACCCCAATGTTCATCCCTTCGGTTCGATATTCCTTCGCAAGTGCCCGTGTACCAAGAGAAACAAGGGAGAAGAGCTCGCGCAGTTCCTCGCTCGACAGATCCCACAGGTTCGCCACGTGTCGACGGGGCGCGACCAGCACATGCCCATTGGTGTAAGGGTAGCGGTTCAGGATCGCCACGGTGTTCGGGTACAGTCCGACAAAGAGCCGCTCGGGGTCTTCGAGGTCGCCGTCCCGGACACAGAAAACGCACGGCGCCGTCCCCCCGCCCGCGCCCACCTGGAGGATATATTCCATCCGCCACGGGGAGAAGATCCGGTCCACCGGGAATTCAGCCGTTGACCATTTCCCGCAGTTCCTTGCCGACCTTGAAGAAGGGGATCCGCTTCTCGGGGATGGCGACCTTCTCTCCCGTCTTCGGGTTGCGGCCCTCCTTCGCCCGCCGGGTCCGCACGGTGAAGCTCCCGAACCCGCGGATCTCGATCTTTTCACCGCGGTGGAGGGCGTCCTTCATGTTGAGGAACACGGTGTCGACGATGACCTCGCACTCTTTCTTGGTCAGGTTCGTCAGGGACTCGGACAGCTTCTCCACCAGGTCGCTTTTCGTCATTCCAGCGGTTCCTCCGATAGATTTATTGGGCAAGAAAATCCAGCCGCAGATGATTTCCCGAAAGCTTCTCGTCGATCAGGGTGCGCATCTCCTCCCGGAGCAGTTCGAGGAGGGAGATCTTCTTCTTCGGGGAGGTCACGACCTTCGGCTCACCGGAGATCTTCCCGAGCTTTCCCGCGTCGGAGATCGCGTCCTCGAGGTTCCCGAGGACGTCGACCAGCCCCAGATCCTTGGCCTGCTCCCCGGTGAAGATCCGCCCGTCGGCGATCCGAAGGACATCTTCCCGGTTGAGCTTCCGGCCGGCCGCCACGGCGTTGACGAACTGAAGGTGGACGTTGTCGACCACCCCCTGGAGAAGTTCGCGCTCCCGGGGCGTCATGTCGCGCATGGGGGAACCCATGTCCTTGAAGACACCGCTTTTCACCGTCATCCCCTTCACGCCGATCTTCTCCACGAGGTCCTTCACGTTCATGAACGGCATGATGACGCCGATGGAGCCGGTGATCGTCCCGGGGTTCGCGTACACCCGCTGGGCCCCGCAGGCGATGTAGTAGCCGCCGGAGGCCGCCAGCGCCCCCATGCTGGCGAGGACCGGCTTCTTCACCCGCGCCTTCTTCACTTCCTCGTAGATCTCCTGGGACGGGCCCACCCCGCCTCCGGGGGAGTCGATCCGAAGGACGATCGCCTTGACCGAGTCGTCCTTGCCGAACTTCTTCAACTGCTCGATGGTCGGCTCGGAGTCGGAGATGAGGCCCGAGACCGAAATGACCGCCACCCTTTCCCCCCGGGTCAGGGGGAGGTCGTCCATGCGCGAGATGATCACCAGGAGGGCGAAGAACGCCCCGAGGACCAGCAGCACGGTGAGACACCCGCGCAGGAACGGTTTCCGGCGCGAAGGCGCGGAGAGGTAGGGGTCAGCCATCGGGGATCAGTGGTTGTGCTCTCCGTTGGCCTTGAACTTGGCCAGGAGCGCTTCGCCCAGGGCCCCGATGTTCTCGGTCGAGGCCTCGGCCTGTTTCCCGAGGTACGATTCCATGTTCTTCCGATCGAGCTCGTCGGCGTGTCCCCGGATGCTGAGGGAGACTTTCTTGTTCGACCGGTCCACACCGAGGACCACCGCGCCCACCTCGGCGCCGACCCTGAGGGCCGCCGCCGGGCTTTCGATCTTCTCCCGGGAGATCTCGGAGACGTGGACGAGCCCCTCGACCCCGTCGGCGATCTCGACGAACGCCCCGAAGTCGGCCACGCGGGTCACCTTCCCCGTGACGAGGTCGCCCTTCCTGAACCGCTTCTCGACCCCCGCCCACGGGTCCTCGGTGAGCTGCTTGATGCCGAGGGAGAATTTCTGGGCCTCGGGGTCGATCTTGAGGACCTTGGTCCGGACGCGGTCCCCCTTCTTGAACAGCTCGGAAGGGTTCTTCACCCGCGTGTTCCAGGAAAGATCGGAGACGTGGACCAGGCCGTCGATGTCTTCCCCGACGTCGACGAAGACGCCGAAGTCGGCCACGTTTTTCACCACGCCTTCGACGATCGAACCTTCGGGGTGCAATACGCGGAGCTCGTCCCACGGGTTCGAGAGGAGCTGCTTGTACCCGAGGGAGATCTTCTTGTTCGCCTTGTCGACCTTGAGGACCACCACCTCGACCGCGTCGCCCGCCTTCATCACCTCGGACGGGTCCTTCAGCCGCTTGCTCCACGACATCTCGGAGATGTGGAGCAGCCCTTCCACCCCCTCCTCGATCTCGATGAACGCACCGTATTTCGTGGTGTTGGTGACCTTTCCGTGGACGCGCATCCCCGGCTGGTACTTCGCGTCGAGATCGAGCCACGGATCCGATTTCGTCTGCTTGAGACCCAGGGAGATGCGGCCGCGCTCGCGGTCGAAGCGGATGACCCTCACCCGGTAGAGTTCGCCCACCTTGCACAGGTCGGAGGGGTGCCCCACTTTCCCGTAGCTCATGTCGGTCACGTGCATCAGGCCGTCGAGCCCCCCGAGATCCATGAAGACGCCGTAGTCGGTGATGTTTTTCACCCGTGCCTCGACGACGTCCCCCTCCTTGATGTGATCGAGGAGTCCGGAACGCTGGACCTCGCGCTCTTCCTCCATGAACGCGCGGCGGGAGACGACCACGTTCGCCTTCTTGCGGGAGAACTTGAGGATCTTGAACTTCCCGGAGATGCCGATCACCGGGTCGGTGTCCCGCACCGGCCGGAGGTCCACCTGGCTGCCCGGGAGGAACGCCTTCACCCCGATGTCCACGGTGTAGCCGCCCTTGACCTTGGCGACGATCGCCCCCTGGACCGGCGTGCCGTCGTCGAACGCCTTCTGCAGGTCGTCCCACACCCGGATCTTCATCACCTTCGAACGGGAGAGGCGGATGGCCCCGAGGGACGCGTCGTACCCCTCGGTCATCACTTCGATCGGGTCGCCCGGATTCAACGCGCCGCGCTCCTCCTCCGGAAGGTCCTCGAGCGGCAGCATCCCCTCGGATTTCTTGTTGATGTCGACGGCGACAAATTCCTTTAGGACCTTGATGACCTTGCCGCGGATGACCTGCCCTTCCCCGGTGGACTGGAGGCTGGCCGCGAACATCCGTGCGAAATCCTCCTCCCCGGCCGGCGCACCGGCGGCGGGGAATTCCGGGTCCATTTCCCCGGGAAGGTCGGTTGGGTCGGGTTTGTTGTCCATGCCGCGCTCCTGTTGTTGGATTCCGAATTATCTACTATACACCGTAACCCGTTACCGGTAAAAGGATACCTCAATCGTATCGCACTGCCATAGCTCCTTCAGGCGCTCGAGGAACCCGTCGATGATCCACTGGGGGGTCGACGCCCCGGCGGTCACGCCGGCCACCGACGCCCCCTCGACCATCGAAGGCGTCAGCTCTCCTTCCGTCTCGACGTGGTGGGTCCGGGGGTTGATCGCCTTGCAGATCTCCGCCAGGCGGCGCGTGTTCGCGCTGTTGTACCCGCCGAGGACGAACATCACGTCGGCCATTCCCGCGAGACCGGTCGACTCCTGCTGCCGCAGGGCGGTGGCGTTGCAGATCGTGTTGAACACCCGGACTTCGGGAAATCGCTTCATCGCCGCGGCGACGAACGCCATGAGGTTATCGAACGACTGCGTCGTCTGGGCCACGATCCCCGCCTTGCGCACCCCTTTCGCGGCCGCGACTTCCGCGATCGAGGTGAAGACGGGGACCCCCTTCTCGATGTAGCTGATGATGCTTTTCACTTCCGGGTGGTTCGGGTCCCCCACGACGACGACGGCGTACCTGTCCCGGCTCAAGGTCCTGGCGTGCTCCTGGGCCTTCGTCACGAAGGGGCAGGTGGCGTCGACGATCGTGACCCCTTTCCCCTCCAGCGCCGCCCGGTCGGAGCGGGTCACCCCGTGGGAGCGGATGATCACCTTCCCGCACGAGATCTCGTCGACCGTCTCGACGACGCGCACGCCCTTCTCCTGAAGCCGCTCCACCGCCTGCGGGTTGTGGATGATCGGGCCGAGCGACTGGATCGGGCCTTCCTTCCCGTCTCCCGCCTCCTGCTTCCCGGCCGTCTCGTCGGCGATCGCGATGGCGCGCTTCACGCCGAAGCAGAAGCCCGCGCTCCTGGCGATCAGGACGTTCTTCGTCACCGCGGGACTCCGGGCAGGCGTCGGATCATCTCCCCCACCACCTCATCGACGGTCATCGTCGTCGTATCGATGTACACCGCGCCGTCGGCCACCCGCAGGGGGGAGTGCTCCCGCGTGCTGTCCCGCACGTCGCGCCGGAGGACGTCCCGCAGGACCTCCTCGAACGGTTGTGCACCCGGGGGGGAAATCTCGCGGTAGCGACGCAGGGCGCGCACGGCGGCCGCGGCGTCGAGGAAGAACTTCGCCTCCGCGTCGGGGAAGACGATCGTGCCGGTGTCCCGCCCTTCGAGGACGACGCCCCCCTCCCGCGCCATCTCCCGCTGCTTCGCCACCAGCGCCTCGCGGACCGGGCCGTGGACCGAGACCGCGGACGCCCCCATGCTGATCTCCGGCGTACGGATCGCCTCGCTCACGTCCTCTCCCGACAGGAAGACGCGCGGCACCCCCGCGACGGTCCGGATCGAAAGGTCCAGCTCCCGGGCCACCCTTCCGAGACGAACCGGGTCGTCCCAGGGGACTCCTGCGCGGCGGGCCGCCAGTGCGACCGCCCGGTACATCGCGCCCGTGTCGACGCGGACCATCCCGGCGGCTTCCGCAAGCCGTTTCGACACCGTGGTCTTCCCCGCCCCCGAGGGCCCGTCGATGGTGACCACCGGACGGCTCCTCATCGCGTCAATCCTTCAAGCAACGGTTGAAATCCCGGGAAGGACGTGTCGATGCAATCGACGTCCGTCACCTCGACCCGGACCCTCGCCGCCGCGCCGAGAATCCGCAGCGACATCGCGATCCGGTGGTCCCCCCGGCTGTCGCACGGACCGGCGGGGCGGACCGAGGCCGGCCCCTCCACCCACAGGCCGTCCGGGTATTCCCCGCAGGAGATCCCGAGGGAAGAGAGGCAGGCGACCATCGACGCGATCCTGTCCGACTCCTTGACGCGCAGCTCTCCCGCGCCGCGGATCTCCGTCCGTCCGGCGGCGAAAGCGGCCGCCACGCAAAGGATCGGGACTTCGTCGATCAGGCCGGGAACCAGTTCCGGGGCCACGCGTGCGGCCACGAGCTCCGCGCCCCGAACGACCAGGTCCGCCACCGGCTCCCCCCCCTCGACCCGCTCTCCGACGGGACGGATGTCGGCCCCCATCCGGCGGAGCACGTCCAGGACTCCCGTGCGGAACGGGTTCACCCCCACGCCGCGGACGGTGAGCGACGAGCCCGGGGTCACGGCGGCAAGGACGAGGAAGAAGGCGGCCGAGGAGAGGTCGCCCGGAACCGTCATCTCAAGCGGATCGAGCCGCCCGCAAGGGGCCACGGTGACCGCGTTTCCGTCCCGGGTGACCCTGGCCCCCATCGTGGTCAGCATCCGCTCGGTGTGGTCGCGCGACCGCATCGGTTCCACGACGGTCACCGGTGTGTCGGCGTACAGCCCGGCGAGCAGCAAGGACGACTTCACCTGCGCGGAAGCCACCGGCATGTCGTACCGGATCCCCCGGAGCGCACCGCCGCGGATGCACAGGGGCGGGAGACGGTTCCCGTCCCGCCCCAGGATCGACGCCCCCATCCGCGTCAGCGGGTCGATCACGCGACCCATCGGGCGGCGGCGAAGGTACCGATCGCCCGTAACCACCGAGAGGAACGGCTGGGCGGCGAGGATCCCCGACCCGATCCGGATCGTGGTGCCCGAGTTCCCGGCGTCGATCACGTCGGCGGGCTCGGCAAGGGCGCGCAGCCCCCTTCCCTCGATCCGCAGCTCGGTGGGCGAAACCTCCTCGATCCGCGCGCCGAGCGCGCGCATCATTCCCGCCGTGGACAACGTATCCGCGGCGTGGAGGAACCCGCGAACGCGGCTCACCCCCGTCGCGAGCGCGGCGAACATGACGGCGCGGTGGCTGATCGACTTGTCGCCGGGGACGGAAAGCTCTCCGCGGACGACCGTTTTCCCGCTCATGACGACAGCAGCCCGTCCCGCGTCTTCTTCGCGCGCCCGAAATATTCCAGGAGCCCGTCCGCGTCGCCCGCGGCGATCCGGCGCTCGAGGAGGGCAAGATTCCGGCGATAGTGCGAGAGCGCCCGAAGGACCTCGGTCCGGTTCTCGAGCACGATATCCTTCCACATTTCCGGGTTGCTCGACGCGATCCGGGTAAAGTCCCGGAACCCCCCCGCGGAGTAGCCGAGCGGCACCCTGGAGGGCAAGGTCGCCACGGAGTGGACGAGAGCGTACGCCACCGCGTGGGGAAGATGGGAGACGTAGGCGAAGACGTGGTCGTGGATCTTCGGATCCATCCGGAGCAGAACCGCGGAACCGGCGCGTTTCCAGATCCGCTCCACGCGGAGGATGGCGCCCGCGTCGGTCCGGGGGGTGGGAGTCACGATGAACGAGCGCCCGTGGAAAAGGGCCGGGTCGGCGGCGGAAAATCCCGACGCTTCCGTCCCCGCGATCGGGTGGCCGCCGACGAAGAAGGCGCCCTTCGCCGCGGCGCGCTCCCCTTCCCGGACGATCCCGGACTTCACGCTCCCCGCGTCGGTGAGGACCGTCCCCGGCCGCATCCGCGGACCGAGACGACGGATCGCCTCCATGGCGCGAAGGACCGGGACGCATACGATCACCATGTCGCACGCGGAAAGCTGCTCCTCGGTGCAGCCGCGCGAGATGGCGCCGGCGGAAAGCGCCCGGCGGACGGTCTCCTTCCTGCGGTCGCACCCCCACACCTCGGGGGCGCCGCGCTTTCCCTTGAGGGCCAGCGCCAGGGAACCGCCGATCAGCCCGAGGCCGAGGATGCCCACCCGTTCCCGCTCCACGACGCTACAACGTCCTCCCCACCGCCTCGGCCACCTTCCGCAGCCGCCCGACCATCTGCGTGAACGCGTCCGGACGGAGCGACTGGGGACCGTCGGAGAGCGCCTTCTCGGGCTGGTGGTGGACCTCGATCATCAGGCCGTCCGCCCCCGCGGCGATCGCGGCCGCGGCGAGCGGCTCCACCAGCGCCATCTTCCCGGCGGCGTGGCTGGGATCGGCGATCACGGGAAGGTGGGAGAGGGACTTGACCACCGGAATGGAGGAGACGTCGAAGGTGTTCCGGGTGGCCGTCTCGTACGTGCGGATCCCGCGCTCGCACAGGATGATCTTCTGGTTCCCCTCCGAGGCGATGTACTCCGCCGACATGAGCCACTCCTGGATCGTCGCGCTCATCCCGCGCTTGAGGATCACCGGCTTGTCGAGCTTCCCGACCTCGGTGAGGAGGCGGAAGTTCTGCATGTTCCGCGCCCCGATCTGGATGACGTCGGCGTACCGCACCACAAGGTCGATGTCCCGCGGGTCCATGAGCTCGGTGGCCACGGGCAGTCCGGTCCGGTCGCGGGCCTCCGAGAGGTATTTCAACCCCTCTTCCCCCAATCCCTGGAAGGCGTACGGGGAGGTGCGCGGCTTGAACGCCCCGCCGCGCAGGAACGTGGCCCCCGCGGAGGCGACGCGCTCCCCGAGCCCCACCATCATGTCGCGCCCTTCCACGGAGCAGGGGCCGGCGAACAGGGCGAGGGCCTTTCCCCCCACCGTCTTCCCGTTCACCGTGATGACCGTGTCCTCTTTTTGGAATTCCCGGCTGACGAGCTTGAACGGGGCGAGGATCCGCAGCACCTTCTCGACGATCGGCAGCCCCTCGAACGCGTCCGTGTCCAGGTTCCGCTCGTCGCCGATCGCCCCGATGATCGTGCGCTCCACCCCGCGGGAGATGTGCGCGGTCAGCCCCTTCGCCTTGATCGTCTCCTCGATCTGCCGGACGTCCTCTTCGGTGGCGCCGGCGCGCAACACGATGATCATGCGTATACTCCTTTTCCTAAATCGCCCGGGGGTAGGAGCCGAGGACCTTGATGAACTGGGCGCGCTCCTTCAGATCCTCGAGCGCCTTCGAGACCGGCGGGTCGGTGAGGTGGCCCGACATGTCGAGGAAGAAGAGGTACTCCCACGCCTTCGTCTTGACGGGGCGCGACTCGATCTTGGTCAGGTTCACGTTGTGCTTCGCGAACGGCTGCAGCATCAGGTAGAGCGCCCCGACCTCGTCCCGGCCGGAGAAGAGGATCGAGGTCTTGTCGTCCCCCGTGGGGACGGACGCCTGCTTCCCGAGGATGATGAACCGGGTGAAGTTGTTGGTGTTGTCCTGGATCCGCTTCCGGATCGCCGAAAGGCCGTAGATCTTGGCCGCCGCCTCCCCGGCGATCGCCGCCGCCGCCGGGTCGTCCGCCGCGAGCTCCGCCGCGCGCGCCGTGCTCTCGACGTCGAAGACGGGGACCTCGCGAAGGTTCCGCTCGAGCCAGCCGCGGCACTGGGCGATGGCGTGCGGATGGGAGTAGACCTTCCTCACGTGGTCGATGTCGCCCGTGACGTTCAGGAGGTCGTGCGCCACCTCGACGAGGATCTCCCCGCAGATCAGCAGGTTGTAATCGATGAACATGTCGAGGGTGTTGCTGACGACCCCCTCGCTGCTGTTCTCGATCGGCACCACCCCGAAGTCGGCCGCGCCCCGGTCGACCGCGTCGAACACCCCGGAGAGGTTGATCTGGGGAACGTACTCGGCGCTCTCGCCGAAATGCTTCAGGCACGCGAGGTGGGTGAAGGTGGCCTTGGGGCCCAGGAACGCCACGGAGAGCGGCTTTTCGAGGGAGAGGGACGCGGAGATGATCTCCCGGTAGATCGCCTTCAACCCGTCGTTGGGGAACGGCCCTTCGTTCACGGTGGTCAGGCGCCGGAGGATCTCCACCTCCCGCTCGGGGACGTAGAAGTTGAGGTTGCGCTCCTTCTTGATCGACCCGACCTCGATGGCCGCCTTCGCCCGACGGTTCAGCAGCTCGAGGATCCGGTCGTCGACGGCGTCGATTTCGACGCGGAGCTCCTTCAGGCGGTCCTGCGTCACGCCGCTCCCCCGGCCTTCCGCTTGACCGCCCCCATCTCCCGGAACTTCCGGTAGCGCCGCTCGAGGAGCTGGGGGATCGGCATGGACAGGAGCGGAGCGAGCGCCTCCAGCAGCGCCGCCTTCAACGCGTCGCCCGCCGCCTTGTGGTCGCGGTGCGCGCCGCCCAACGGCTCCGGGATGATCCTGTCGATGACCCCGAACTTCTTCAGGTCCGGGGCCGTGATCTTCATCATCTCCGCCGCCACCTCGGCCTTGGCCGTGTCGCGCCAGAGGATCGAGGCGCACCCCTCGGGGGAGATGACGGAGTAGATGGAATATTCCATCATCAGGATCTCGTCCCCCACGCCGATGGCCAGCGCCCCGCCGCTCCCCCCCTCGCCGATGACGGCCACGACGATCGGGGTTTTGAGGTGGGACATCTCCAGGAGGTTGCGTGCGATCGCCTCGGACTGGCCGCGCTCCTCGGCGCCGATCCCGGGGAACGCCCCCGGGGTATCGATGAAGGTGATGACGGGCAGGCGGAACTTCTCCGCCATCTTCATGACGCGGAGGGCCTTGCGGTACCCCTCCGGATTCGCCATGCCGAAGTTCCGCTGGATTTTCTCGTTGGTGTTGCGCCCCTTCTGCTGTCCGATGAGGACGACCCGCTGCCCCTCGAGCTCGGCGAAACCGCACACCAGGGGCGGATCGTCGCGGAACGCGCGGTCCCCGTGCAGTTCGACGAAATTCCTGAAGCAGAGGTTGACGTAGTCGAGCAGGTACGGGCGGTTCGGGTGGCGCGCGAGTTGGGTGATCTGCCAGCGCGTGAGGTTGGAGAAGACCTCCTTGCGGATCTTCCCGATCTTCCGTTCCAGCTTCCCGATCTCTTCCTTGACGCCCTTGTCCGTCCCGTCGTCGATGCGTTTCAGCTGTTCGAGGCGGTTTTCGAGGTCGACGATCGGCCGCTCGAAATCGAGGTATTGGAGGATCATCCGCGCTCCTTCATGGAATTTCGTAAACCTATATTTTATGCGGAATTACGGTCAGGACAAGTACATTCTGACAACTTCCGAGGGGGGACGGAACACCTCGCCCGGGGCGATACGAACGAGATCCGGTTCCGAGGAGAGCCAGGTCACCTGCCGTTTGGCGTACCGCCGGGTGTCCCGTTTCACCGCCTCGATCGTTTCGGGAAGCGGGACGCCGTCCAGGAGATGTGCCGCCGCGTGGCGATACCCGAGGGCCATCATCGGCTTGATGGAGCGGTCGAACCCGCTGGCGAGCAGTCCACGGACCTCCTCCTCCAATCCTCGCCGGAACATCTCTTCCGTCCGGGCATCGATCCTGCCGTACAGCGTCTCCCGGTCCGGCCAAAGGGCAAGGAACAGGCACCCGTGCCTCGCCCCCGCGGAGCTCCAGGCCGCACGCGCCCGGCTGGGGGGGATCCCGGCGACCGCGGCGATCTCGAGCGCGCGCAGGACCCGGAGCCGGTCGGATGGATGGACTTTCGCGGACGTTTCGGGGTCGATGCGCGCAAGCTCCGCGTGGAGCGTCGCTCCCCCTTCGGTTTCCCAACGCCTCGAGAGCTCCTCCCGGACGCGCGGGTCCGAGGGGAGGGGGTCCAGTCCCCGCAGCAGCGCGCGGATGTACATCCCCGTCCCGCCGACCAGCATCGGGACCTTTCCCCGGGTCCGGATCTCCCCGATCGCCCGCTCCGCCTCCCGGACGTACCTCCCGGCGTCGTACGGCTCGTCGGGATCCGCCACGTCGATCAGGTGATGGGGGACCTCACCCCGCTCCGCCACGGTGGGCTTCGCGGTGCCGATGTCGAAGTGCCGGTACACCTGGAGGGAATCGGCGTTGACGATCTCCACGGGGAATTCGCGCGCCAGGGCGAGGGCGAGGGCCGATTTCCCCGAGGCCGTCGGGCCGGAGAGGACGACGATCCGTTCGGCGGTCATCCCGTGCGGTGGAAGAGGGCCTCGAGGCGGGCCCGGGAGATGCGGATCCACACCGGGCGGCCGTGGGGGCAGCTGTGGGCGGCCATCGCCGCGTCGAGTTCCGCGAGCAGGAGGCGGGCGCGCTCCGTCGTCACCCGTTCGCCGCCGCGCACGGCCGTGTGGCAGGCCATCCGCCAAAGCTCGCGATCCGCGTCGATCAGGTCCTTGGGAAGGGTCTCCTGGGCGCGCAGCGATTCGCACAGGTCCTCCCACCACCGCCGCGCGTCGAACCCCGGCAGGGCCGCCGGGCCGCCGGTCAGGCGAATCCGCTCCCCCCCCGCCGGCTCGAAGGAAAATCCGGTCCGGGCGAGAAACGTCTCCACGGCCGGGCGCTCGTCCGTCTCCGACAGGATTCCCGGGAGCGCGACCTCCACCGGGTCGAGCCATCGCTGCGTCGGGGCCCTCTTCCCGAGGTACCGATCCTTCAGGCGCGAGAAGACGATCCGTTCGTCCGCGGCGTGCTGGTCGACGAGGACGATCCCGCCAGCCTCCTCGCAGACCAGATACGTCGCCAGCGCCTGCCCGATCGGGACAAGGGACGAAAAGAACCGCTCCCCGGTCGGATCACCGCCCCGTTCGGCGAACGGCAGCTCCCCCGCCACTTCCGCGCCGGCCGCCGGAAGGGGATGGGGAGAGCCAGTGACGCCCTCGAGCGACATGTCCGGCGGCGATCCCGCCGGCCTGATCCCTCCCGGCGTAGTCCGTTCCTCCCAAACGTGGAAAGGGGATGCCGCGCGCGACGGCGCCTCCCCGAGCGCCCCGCCGATGGCGTAACGCGCCAGCTCGTTCAGGTCGCGGGGATAACGGAAGCGGACCTCCGTCTTCGCCGGGTGGACGTTGACGTCGACCTCCCGCGGGCTGCAGGTGACGAACAGGTAGAGGACGGGGAGGCGGTCGCCCGGCAGGATCCCCCGGTACGCCTCCCGAACCGCCGCGTAGAGGCCGCGGTCGCGGAAGCGCCGGCCGTTGACGAAGAACCAGAGACCGCCCGCCCCCGCGCGGGAAACCTGGGGCAGCCCCGCCCATCCGAAGATCCGGAAGAAGGCGGAGGAGACGTCGACGGGGACAAGGTATTGCCCGTCGTCGCCCGCGTGGCGCTTCGCGCGGTCCAGGGCGGACTCCCGGCTCTCGTACGCGAACGCCCCGCGGGGATCGACGAACCGGAAGGAGATTCCCTCGCCGGGAATCGCGACGCCGTGGAACACCTCCCACAGGTGCGACATCTCGGTGCGCTCGCTTTTCAGGAACTTCCGGCGGGCGGGAACGTTCTCGAAGAGCCCCGAGACGGTGACGGTCGTCCCCCGGGGTGCGCCCGCGTCGCGGACGGAGAGGACCGTTCCCCCCTCCACGACCAGCTCGGTCCCGCTTCGCTCTTCCCCGGGCCTCGTGACGACGGAGACCCGCGCCACCGAGGCGATCGACGGGAGCGCCTCGCCGCGGAACCCGAAGGAACCGATCCGCTCGAGGTCGTCCGCCGAGGCGATCTTGCTCGTCGTGTGCCGGCGCACCGCGAGCTCCGCCTCCTCGCGGGACATGCCGCACCCGTCGTCGGTGACGCGGAGGGAGAACGGGAAGGGACCCGAGACGTGCGCCTCCACGCTCTCCGCACCCGAGTCGACGGCGTTTTCGAGCAACTCCTTGAGGACCGACGCGGGGCGTTCGACCACCTCCCCCGCGGCGATCCGGTTGACGACGTCGTCCGGCAGCGGCCGGATGCGGGAGGTCAACTACTTCCGACCCTTGCGGCGGGGGGGAACGCCGGGAAGATCCTCCCCGATGCGGATCTCGGCGCGGCGGATCCCCGAGACCTTCTCCGCGAAGTCCGCGCGGAGCGCCTCCGTGCCTTTCTCCCCCATCAGCGCGCGGGCGATCCGCTTCCCCTCCTCCACGCCGGGCTGGTCGAACGGGTCGACCCCGGCGCACGTGCCCGCGATCGCCGTCACCCATTGCCAGAAGTGGAGGAACGCGCCGACGTGCTCCTCGTCGCGCTTTCCGATCTCCATCCGCACGATGGGGCGTCCCGCGTTCCACAGCGCGCCGATCGTCCCCTCGAACTCCGCGTCGAAGAGATCCCGCAGCGGTCGGCCCCCGAGCATCGCCATGTCCGGGGCGAACCCCGCCTTCGGCACGTTCCCCTTCTCCCTTCCCGTCATCCACCGGACGAAGGTGAACACCTTGTCCGCCGGGCCGTCCTGGTAGAGCTGGAGCTGGGAGTGCTGGTCGGTGACGCCCACAGCGCGCGCGGGGGTCTGTCCGACGGGGGAGCGGCCCTCGCGCTCCTTCCCCAAGCTCTCTCCCCAGAGCTGCTGCCACCATTCCGCGATCCGATCCAGCCCCGCCCCGTAGGTGAACCAGACCTGCACCGCCTTCGGCTTCACCAGGAGGTAGTACGCGTAGACGGCCGCGGCGAACCGGACCGGGTTGTCGGTCCCTCTCGTGTGCCGGAAGATCGCCTCCATCTGCGCGGCCCCGGCGAGAAGCCGCTCCACGCGGACCCCCGCCGCGGCGAGCGGGAACAGCCCCACGGGGGAGAGGACGGAGAAGCGGCCGCCGACGTTCAGCGGCACGGCGTAACTTTTCAACCCCTCCGCGTCCGCCATCCGGCGGAAGACCCCCTTCGAAGGATCGGTGACGAGGATCAGCCGCTCCCTCCAACGGATCCCGACGGCTTTCTTCAACGCGGCGATCGCGAGCGCGAGCTGGGCGTTCGTCTCCGCCGTCCCGCCCGATTTGCTGATGGCCACAACGGCGGTCTTTTTCATCGGGAGCTTCGCCAGGAGAGGGAAGAAAGCGTCGGGATCGACGTTGTCCCCCACGGAGAGCGCCATCCCGGGGCGTCCCGCCGCGCCGGAGGCCGCCTCGTGCACCGCCTTCGTCCCCAGCGCCGAGCCGCCGATGCCGAGGACGAGGAGGTGGGTGCATTTCGCGCGAAGGGCCGCCGCGTCCCGGGAGATCGCCCGGGCCTCCTTCCCGAGGAACGGCAGGTCGGGGAAGCCGATCTCCCCGCGCCGATGCTTCCCCGCGAGCGTCTCCACGGCGTCGTCGACCCGCGCCATCATCTTCCGGAAGTCGGGCGCGGCGATCCCGTCCCCTCCCCGGAGGTTGCTCTCTTCCACGAGGGAGAAATCGAAGCGGAACCGGATCCCGTCGCCCATGGTGCCCCCCTAAGTACTCCAATTCATAAATACGATAGCATTCGACCGCCGCTGCATCCGCTCCAGCAGCGTTGTGCCCCTCATACTGAACCCGGGGTACCCCAGGGAGCGCAATTCGTACGGGAGTGGGGTGCCCCCCGTTTGTCCTACAGCGGGGGTACCCCAGGGAGCGCATTTCGTACGGGAGTGGGGCGCCCCCCCCCTTACCGGCCCGCTTTCGCGGCCGCCTGTCTGCGGTACCAGTCGACGAAAAGCGTGACTCCCCGCTCGATGGAAATGCGCGGGCCGTAGCCGATCTCTTCCCTCGCGCGGGAGATGTCCGCGTACGTCACGGGGACGTCCCCGGGTTGCGTCGGCTTGAAGCGCCGCACGGCGGTCTTCCCGCACGCCTTCTCGATCAGCGCGACCAGGTCCGAAAGGGAGATCGTGTGCGACTCCCCGAGGTTGTAGACCCGGTACCCCGGGGGCGCGGTCAGCGCTCCGAGGACCCCGGAGACGATGTCATCGATATAGGTGTAATCCCTCCGGGAGGAGCCGTCGCCGTACAGGTCGATCCCCTTCCCGTCCAGGATCCGGCGGGTGAACTTGTGGATCGCCATCTCGGGGCGCTGGCTCGGGCCGTAGACGGTGAAGAAGCGCAGGGCCGCGACGTTCATCCCGTACAGGTGGCAGTACGTGTGGCAGAGAAGCTCCCCCGCCTTCTTCGTCGCCGCGTAGGGGCTCACCGGGCGATCGACGAAGTCGTCCTCGGAGAAGGGAACCTTCGTGTTGCCGCCGTAGACGGACGAGGAGGAGGCGAAGAGGACCATCGGAACCTTCCGCTCCCGCGCCCATTCGAGCATCCGGATCGTGCCGTGGATGTTCACGTCCGCGTAGCCGACCGGATCGGCGACCGACGGGCGCACCCCGGCCTTCGCGGCAAGGTGGATCACCGCGTCGGGAGGGATCCCCTCCCCCCATCGGGCGAGGGCGGAGGCGTCGCGGATGTCCCCCTCGAGGAAGGAGAACGACGGATGCGCCGAAAGCGGCGCGAGGTTGCGTTCCTTGATCCGCCGGTCGTAGAACGGATCGAAGTTATCGAATCCGAAGACACGGTCCCCCCGGGCCAGGAGGACTTCCGAAACGTGCGAGCCGATGAAACCGGCGGCACCGGTGACGAAGACGGCGCGGGGCAACGGGCACCTCCGGTGGTATCTTTCCCCTGCTCCCATCAATAGTACCTCAGAACCGGAATACCTTGACAGGGAGTGGGGTGCCGGAAAAGAATATCTGTTGCGGCGGCATAGCCAAGCGGTAAGGCAGAGGACTGCAAATCCTTTATCCCCCGGTTCGAATCCGGGTGCCGCCTCCATCCTCCTTCGTACCGAACTCTCCCGTTTTCTGGTATGTTTCCTGAAAGTGCCCGGGTGGCGGAACTGGCAGACGCACGGGACTTAAAATCCCGAGGCCGCGAGGCCATGGGGGTTCGATTCCCCCCCCGGGCACCAATAAATTTCAAGAAGTTACGGGAACGTCGGCAAGGCGGCGGCGTCCCGGCTGTGCCGTTTAGTGCGCTGTTGGATCGGCAAGTCGCCAGCCCTCCCCAAGGCGATCAGGCGTGCCGACCCCGTCACCTCGGGATCTTTACCGGCCGGGCGATGAAATAGGCGTTGAGAATGGTCGTCTTCTGGACCGCCGGGTGGTAGACGATCCCCTTCTCGAAATCGACAAGGTTGAAAACGCCGAACTCCCCGTGTTCCGGCGTGAGCGGCGTGTGGCTCATCCGGCCGGTGGGAAGGTGGATCACCGAGATGCCTACGGTATCGGACTCCTTCGTCGGACGGTAGACGTAGTCCCCCTGCTGGGTCACGACGTACGCCGCGTAAAGAAGTTTACGGATGCGCAGGAGATCCTTCAGCCTCTCGCGGTCCTTCGCCGTCACTTGTGCCATTCCCCGCTGGATGTTCTCCACCGTCATGAACGCCATTCCCATCGAGTGCTGGGCCCTCGCGGACGATGCGGCGATCATCGCATTCCCGCGGTGGATGTCCGACCGAAGCCTGGCCGACCTGTAGTCGACCCCGCTCCAGGTAGTATTGGCTTCCCGCGCGTACTTCGACGCTATCTGCGCCTCGGCGTTTGACTGATTCTGGTAATAGACGGCCTGCTGGAAAAAGAATGTGGAAAACCCGAGACTCTTGAAGTCCACGTCCGACCAGGGGCCGGTGAACCACGAGAGCCATTTCGACGTGCTCTCGATGGCTTCGTTCAGGGCGTCCATGTGCGTCGTCTGGTTCACCGGGTTGAACCCGTGACGGTAGACCTTCGCACCGGTCTTCCCGTCGAAGGCGGCGACGACCAGTTCGCCGATGTAGACGATCCGGTCTCCGTACTTCGCGATTCTGACCGGGAAGCTCTTCCCGACGTCCGACGCACGGACGGCGAAACGGCGCTTCCCCGTCTCCCGGTCCAGCGCGACCACTGTGAACGGCGTGGAAAAGTAGAGGCGCCCGTCCTCGTCGATCAGGTTGCTCACGCTGGGGTCCTTGTCGTAGTCGACCCAGAGTTCCTTCCCGTCCCCGCCCCGGACGGAGGCGACGAAAAAGTGCGCTTCTCCGGATTTCCCCTTCTCCACACCGAGCAGGTAGACCCGGTCTCCGGCAGGAACGATGGTCGTATACGCGACCGTGTCCCGTTGTCTGGCGCTCGCCAAGGTCTTGCCCGAACCGGCGTCGAGGATGTGGAGGGTGTTCTTCCCATCGATGAGGTAGAGGCGGCCATCCTCAAGTTGCATGGGGGGAGCCTGCCGTCCCGCGAGGATCCCCGGCCGGCGCCACTGCGAAGTCCCGGTCGCCGCGGAGAGCCTTTCCACGCCGTCGTGGAAGGTGAAGACCGCGTCGTCGTCGACGGTCGGGGCCGGCGGCTCGGAAGTGCCGCCGCCGTATCCGGTCTCCTTCTCCCAAACAAGGGCGCCCGTGGAAAAGTTGTATGCGGTCAGCACGGCTTTACGCTTCTCCTGCCGGACCGCGAGGAGAATTTCGGACGCCGGGAGGGGAATGACGTTAAGCTCCCCGGATTTCTTCAGTTCGACCGCCCAGCGCTTGTCCCCCGTTACGGTTTCCACCGCGAGGAGTTTCGACCCGCCGTCACCGTCCGCGCGCAAGAGGATCATGCCCCGGTGGAGGGCCACGTACGAAGAGGAGGGGTATTTCGGGGCGGCGGCCTTTCCTTTCGCGCCGGGTTCACGTTTGTCATACCGCAGGGTCCTCTGCTCCCACACGGTGGAGCCGTTGTCCGCGTTGATCAGGCGCGGATTCCGATCCTCTGTGGTGAGGAGAAGCCGGTCCGGCGACACGAGCCTCAGGCCGGTGATGTCGTCGGACATCAGGGCCGTCGCGGTGATCTGCCATAGCACCGCGTCGTCGTGCGGCGTCGGGCGGAAGTCCCCGGTGACCTTGGCGACCGCGTCCCGCGCGATCTTGTCGGTGTCGATGCCGGCCAGGATCTTTTTGACCATTTCGTCTTGCGAGGAGGGCTGGGGGCTGGTGGACGCGCACCCCCCGACGGAAAGGACGGCAAGAAGCCCGAGCCCGGCGATTCCGGTCCGGCAGCGCATCTACTCCCCCGAGTTGCGCAGCGTCGCGGCGATCGCCGTGATGTCCGCCTTGATCTCCTCCGAGTACTCCTCGGAGGTGCTCCGGCCGATGAGGATGTATTCGCACTCCTGGTGCATCTTGACGACGGGAGGAGTCTTGACGGCCGTGACGATCAGGAACTCCTTCTTCTCCCCCTTCTCGACGTGCGTGGCCCGGATGCCGCGGACCGTCGGACGGGAGAGGTATCCCGCGCCGGCCGATTCGACCTCGAACGAGATCTCCGTCGGCTTGTGGATGGGGGCGTACGCGTCGACGACGTCGTACATGTGGAGAACCGCGGACCTGTTCGGGTCGTACCTGTCGCACCACACCGCCAGCGTCCCTTTGTCTCCCTTGCGGAACCCCGCCGGGGCCGCCCCCCGGATGAACTTCGTGCTCTTTTCGATCACGGGTTCGACCGGCGTCGGCTCCCACCCTGGAGGGAGCTTGAACTCCATTTTTCTGGCGGCGTCCTTGAAGGGAACCATGTTCTCGGGAAGACGGACCTGGACGGCGGACGAGCAGCCCGCAAGCAGAAGCAGTGCGGGCAGCAGGCCGATCGGGAGGATTTTTCGGGCGGGTGCGGGACGGGGCACAGGGGGCCTCCTTTCGCCGGGGAATGGAAGTCTACGAGGGAATCTCGGGGAATTATATGTATCAATAACAAAGACCACAAGCGGGCCGATTGTTTCGGGGCAGGAGACGCCCTGGACCGGATCGACCGTAGCCCCCTGAAAGCGGCGCTGTGCCGTGAATTGTGCTCCAGACACCGTATACCAGGTACAAACAGGAACAAAAACCACGACGTACAACTCCGTACAAAGAAATGGAACTCCGTTCCGACCGCCTTAAAATCCCGAGGCCGCGAGGCCGTGGGGGTTCAATTCCCCCCCCCGGGCACCAGCTCCTTCAGGCGAACAATTCATGCCGATCCTTTATTAGTCCGTCGCGAAACAGTAGAGCAGCCCCACCCCCCCGGTGGTTTTCAGGTCGTCCTGGCCGCAGCCGCCGCCGGGACCTCTCGAGAGGTGCGACGAATTCCACGACTTCATCGGCGCGCTCTCGTCGAGCCCGGTCCGGTCGGAATGGCCGACCATCGCCGCCCCCGCGCCGCTGCTGGTCCAGTTGGCGCAGGTCCTGTCGGCGTCAACGCCGAATGCCGTGCCGTCGGGTTTCGATCCGGTGAGGATGTCGTGCATATTCGGCTTGTCGCCGCGACCGTTGACGACCTCGCCCTTCTCGTTGAGCGCCGTCTGCTTGGTGAGGTTGTTCGCCCCGTGCAGCTCGGCCGGATCCTTCGCGATGACGACCCCCTTGGCGTTGACCCAGGGGCCAGACCCGATCCGGTCGCGGGCGTTCACGGCGGCGGGGCCTTGCGTGCTCAGGTAGGCCCGCCACGTCCTCCCCCCTGCCCCCGCGGCCTCCGCCAGCGTCCGGCAAATCCGGTCCGCCCCTTCGAGGCCCCCGAGGTCTCCCCCTTTGCCGGAACCGGCGCTGCCGACGAAGAAACTCATGTTTCCGGCGAACGACTGCGCGCCCCCGAACGTACCGAGACCGGCGACAACGACCGATACGACGATCCAATACGCGACGTTCTTTCTCATGACAGTGCCCCCGGTGATTGGATATTCCCATCCGTTAGACGTGTCGGTCCACCCCGAGTTTCCTGCTCTTCATCGAAATGGCTAGCCTGAATCCCCCACTCACGGAACCGCTGACACTCTCGCGCCCGCCCCTTCGTTGACGTATCTCCAGCCGGCGAATAGAATCACACATTAACCTTATTTAAATGGGGGTGGATCCATGAAGAGAAACGTGCGTCTGTTTGCCGTTGTTGCATGCGCTCTCTTCGCCTTCGTGTTCATGGGGGCGGAGAATGCGAAAGGCGAGGCGATCAAGGCGAAGATCGGCGTCATCTCCTACATTACCGGCCAGGGTGCGGCGTACGGCGAGGCGATCACGAACAGCATCAAGCTGGCCCGGGACGAGGTCAACGCGAAGGGGGAGGTCCTGATCGACCTGAAGATCGAGGACTCTTCCGGGAAGCAGGAGCAGGCGCTGGCGGCGGCGCAGAAGCTCATCAACTCGGAGAAGGTCGTAGCGATCATCGGCCCCACGCTTTCCAACGAGATGTTTGCCGCGGGCCCCGAGGCCAACGCAAGCGGCGTGCCGATCATGGGGACGTCCACCACGGCGAAGGGGATCCCCCAGATCGGGAAGTTCGTCTTCCGGAACGCGCTGCCCGAGTCCCAGGCGATCCCGGCAGCCGCCGGCCAGGCGGTGAAGAAGTACAACATCAAGAAGGTCGCCCTCCTCTACGGGAACGACGACGCCTTCACCAAGTCCGGCTTCGACACGATGAAAGAGGTCGCCGAAAAGCTCAAGCTGAACATCGTGACGATCCAGGAGTTTCAGAAGGGGCAGGCGGACTACAAGGCACAGCTGACCAAGATCGCATCGCTGAAGCCCGACGCGGTCTTCTGCTCCGCGCTGTACAACGAAGGGGGGGTCATTCTTGCCCAGGCGCGGAAGATGGGATTGAAGGTCCCGTTCGTCGGCGGGAACGGCTTCAACTCTCCGAAGGTCATCGAGATCGCCAAGGACGCGGCCGAGGGGCTGATCGTGGCCACCCCCTGGTTCGGCGAGAAGAAGGACCCGAAGGTACAGTCGTTCGTGGCGAAGTACGAGAAGGCGTACGGGAAGAAGCCGGACCAGTTCGCGGCCCAGGCGTACGACGCCTTCCACATCATGACGAACGCTCTGAAAGCGGCGGGAACGGCGGACCGGGCGAAACTGCGCGACGCGCTGGCGGCGACGAAGAATTTCCAGGGGGTCCTCGGACAGTTCTCCTTCGACGCGGAGCGCGACGTGGTCATGGCGCCCAACGTCCTGATCGTCAAGGGAGGAAAGTTCACGATCTTCAACTGATCCAGGGAAAGCGGCGGAGGCGGGCGTGTTCCTCGAGCAACTGATCAACGGCATCACCCTCGGCAGCATCTACGCCATCGTGGCGCTGGGATATACGCTCGTCTTCGGCGTGCTCGACATCATCAACATGGCCCACGGGGAGATCTTCATGTTCGGGGCGTTCGTCGGCCTGCTCATCGTGAGCAAGGCGGGCGCCCCGCTTCCCGTGGCGTTTCTCGGGGCCATCGTCGTCACCGCGGCGATGGGGCTGCTGCTGGAGCGGTTCGCCCTGCGGCCGCTGCGAACCCGTCCCGGGGCCTCGCATCTGGCCTCCCTCATCAGCACGATCGGCGTCTCCATTTTGCTGGAGAACGTCGCGCACAAGATCTTCGGGTCCGGGAATCACCTGTTCGAGACACCCTTCGCGGAGATCAGCTTCACGATCGGCCCGGTGACGGTCTACCTCGTCCAGGTGGTGATCCTGCTCATCTCCCTGTTCCTCATGGTGGGGCTCTCTCTCTGGCTGTCGCGGACGCGCGCGGGGAAGGCGCTTCGCGCCGCCGCGGAGAATCTGGAGACGGCGGGGCTGCTCGGGGTGGACACGAACCGGATGATCACCGCCACGGTCGTCATCGCCTCGGCGATGGGCGGGATCGCCGGGGTGCTGGTCGGAATGGCGTTCAACTACATCAACAACCAGATCGGGCTCTCCATGGGGCTCAAGGGGCTGGCGATCATCATCTTCGGAGGCATGGGGAGCGTCTACGGCGCCATGGCCGGGGGCCTGATCCTCGGGCTCTCCGAAACGTTCGTGGTCGCCTACGGCTCCTCCGGGTACCGGGACGCGATCGCCTTCGTCGCGATCATCGTCATCCTCCTCATCAAGCCGCAGGGGCTGTTCGGGCAGGCGCCCGCCGAAGCAAGGCGCTAGCCGATGGAGTGGCTGAACCCGTACCACCTGCAGGTGGCGTCGTTCGTGCTGATCAACGCCATCCTCGGCGTGAGCATCTACGTCACCCTTTCCACCGGGCAGCTCTCGCTGGGCAACGCCGGGTTCATGAGCGTCGGGGCGTACACCGCCGCCCTTCTCTCCACGCAGCACCAGGTCCCGATTCCCGTGGGGATCCTTGCCGGGAGCCTCCTCGCGGGGGCGGCGGGGATCCTGGTCGGCATTCCGTCCCTGCGGCTTTCCGGCGTCTATCTCGCCATCGCCACGCTCGGATTCGGCGAGGTTATCCGGGCCGTCCTCATCAACTGGGAGTCGCTGACCGGCGGTGCGGTGGGAGTTCCGGCGATCCCGCAAATGGGGCGCGTGACCCTCGTCTGGGCGAGGGACAGGGGATTCTCCCCCGAATCGCTCGGACTGCAAAGCAACCAGTTCATCAGCCTGACGGTGTTCCTGATCCTTCTACTCGGGACGATCCTGACGGTCGCCTTCTTCCTGCGCCTCTCCCGCTCCCGGGTCGGCCGCGCATACGCCGCCATCCGGCTGGACGAAAGCGCGGCGTCGGCGGCGGGGATCCCCATCACGTATTACAAGGTGCTGGCCTTCTCCCAGGGAGCGCTGCTCTCCGGGTTCGCCGGGGCGCTGTTCGCCCACTCGACGTCGTTCGTGAGCCCGGGGGACTTCACCTACCACCGTGCGGTGGAAATCCTCGTTTTCGCCGTCTTCGGCGGGAGCCTGCACATTTACGGTCCCGTCTTCGGCGCAGCCTTTCTCACCGTCGTCCCCGAAGCGCTTCGCGCGGTCAGCGACTACCGGTACATCCTCTACGGTATCCTTCTCGTGCTGATGATGGTCTTCCGGCCGCAGGGGGTGATCGACCCCGCGCTGCTGCGACGGTTCCGTCGATCCGGGAAGGGGACACCCGCGTGAGCAGCCTCCTGTCCCTCCGGAAGATCGGAAAATCGTTCGGGGGGCTTTCGGCCCTCTCCGACATCTCCTTCGACGTCCAACCGGGGGAGATCGTCGGGGTCATCGGTCCGAACGGCGCCGGAAAGACGACGCTCTTCAACGTGGTCACCGCTATCTACCCGTCGTCCGCGGGGGAGGTCGTGTTCGACGGGGAGCGGATCAGCGGGCTCCCTCCGCACTCGATCACGAAGCGGGGGATCGCCCGGACGTTCCAGAACATCCGCCTTTTCTCCACCATGACCGTCGAGGAAAACGTCATGGTGGGGAGACATTGCCGCACCGGAGCCGGCGTTTGGCGAGGAGTGCTGCGCACCCGGGGGCAGCGGCGGGAGGAACAGGGGATCCGCGGGAAAACGCGGGAGCTGCTGGACCTGGTGGGGCTGTCCGGGACCGACCGGGAGATGGCAGCGGGGAGCCTCCCCTACGGCCACCAGCGGCGACTCGAGATCGGCCGGGCGCTGGCGGCGGAGCCGCGCCTGCTCCTGCTCGACGAGCCGGTGGCGGGGATGAACGACGCGGAGACGCAGGAGGTGTTCCGGCTCATCAAGCGGGTGCAGTCGCTGGGGGTGACGATCCTGCTGATCGAGCACGACATGTCGCTGGTGATGAAGGCGTGCGACCGGCTGGTGGTGTTCAACTTCGGCCGGAAGATCGCGGAAGGGACGCCGGCGGAGATCCGGGACGACC
>Ga0315268_10001730_pt1 | contig 25109 bp, 22 predicted proteins | sample C1_top_MG_FD_204535 | JGI IMG/M metagenome (GOLD analysis project Ga0315268, IMG submission 204535) | Sediment microbial communities from Yellowstone Lake, YNP, Wyoming, USA - C1_top | ecosystem: Environmental > Aquatic > Freshwater > Lake > Sediment | place: USA: Wyoming | collected 2017-08-01
TCCATGTCTTACAAGCACGGCGGGTTCCACGACACCTGTTTGGAGTATGAAGTCATAACAGCAAAGGGCAAGTTACTGCTCTGCACTCCAGATAACGAGAACAGCCTCGTCTTCCAGATGGTGCATGGCACATTCGGCACATTAGGCATTATCACCAAACTCAAATTCAAACTCATACCAGCAAAGAAATTCGTAAAAGTCACATACAAAAAGTTCATCAATCTGGAGGACTACAAGAAAGCGATATGGTCTCATTACCAGAAGAAGGATGTTGATTTCATGGACGGCATCATCCACTCAGACAAAGAATATGTCCTGAGCACAGCAGACTTCATAGACAATGCGCCTTACACCCACAGCTATGACTGGATGCGTGTTTATTATATCAGCACAAAGAAGCGTAAACTAGACTATCTAAAGACGCAGGATTATTTCTTCAGGTATGATAAAGGAGTGACCAATGTTACGCCGAAGTCTTTCCTGGGGCGCCTCTTATTCGGAAAATTCATAAGTTCGTCAGAGATATTAGGTCTAGTCCAGAAATTCCACTCAATCATCCCAGCGAAAGTCATTCCTATAACATTGGATATCTTCATCCCTTTCTCGAAGATGACTCAGTTCATGAAGTGGTATAAGAAAGAGATAGATTTCTTCCCGCTTTGGTGCGTCCCTTACAGGAAGTCCCATCAATACGAGTGGCTTTCAGACAACCTCTGGAAAAAGACTCGTGACGATCTTTTCCTTGACATCGCTATTTACGGTATGAAGCGTAAGGACAAGGATTATTATAAGATGATTGAGGACGAGCTTATGGAAGTGGGCGGCATCAAGACGCTGATCTCGACAAATAAATACTCAAATGAAGATTTCTGGAAGGTCTGGAACAAGGAGAATTACCAAAAAGTAAAGAGTATAACAGACCCAGATAACATTTTCCGTGATCTCTACACCAAGATGTGCAAGGCCGCGCAGGGCAAGTGATTAAGTACAAACAGACCTGAGTTCTCGCAGGCCTAATTTCTTCTTTGCATTGAGAAGTTCTATTCCGATAATCTTTTTGTCTTTATCAAGATCGACAAGGAAATCAGAAGAGAGTTCGATAGTCTTGTCGACCTTTGCAGATTCATCTATGTATATGTATGCGGCATCAGCTTTTTCATCATATGTGGTCTTTAGTTTCATTTCCATTCACCCAATACAAGGTTATTACAATTATAAAGCTTTCTTTTTCTGTATATACAACTTTAAGCAGCTTATCCTGGACTTTCTTGAACGCTTCGCGCTCTTCCCCTCTTTGAACGACAAAGTCAGGAGATGCTATTGTCCCAACAACTGTGTCAGTGAAGATCTTCCGTTGCTGTGCTCTTTCGCTCGCGTGATCTGTGAAAATTACATTTTTCATTATACAAAATAAGTTTTTGTTATTAATAAATTCTTTGTAGAAAAAACCGGAAGTTTTCCGACGACAAAAGCGTAAAAATTCCAATAGAAATAAGCTATTCTTTCCTTCCAATCGTCCCAGGGCTCTTCCTTCCCACACAAGGCCCGTCCGAAACAGTGAATCCGACAGATTTCATATTCCGTCTAACAACTCCTGCACAGCTGTACGTCGCTAACACGCCGCCTTTCTTCATGACTCTAAACACATCAGAAAAAAACTCCTTAGTCCAAAGCTCCGGGCATTTCTTCGGCGAGAACGGATCAAAGAACACGACGTCAAAAGTCTCAGATGAAAGCTTTTTAACACTCTCCCTGGCATCTCCTACAATAAGCTGCGCCCTGACCTTTTCTGACGTATATTTCTTTTCTTTAGTAATTTTAAAGATGATTTCCTTGGAAGAAAACGGATAATCAATATTACTTACAGCATTAATTATCTCCTCATCATTCTCCAGTCCAACAATTTCAATTCGTTTCCCCTTGAACATTTCTAGCGCTGCAGCAGTATTATATCCGAGCCCGAAGCACACATCAAGTATCTTCACTTCTTCTCTTTCACCAATGCCGCATGGCCGTGCATATTTCTCCACAGCCTCTTCTCTAGCTCCAGTTGTGGAATGGTATGTCTCATCGATAAGTGTGTTGCGGAATGTCGTAGAATTATCTTTTGTCCTTACCAGTTCAAGTTTCATTTTTTCTTTATTTTAAGGCGTAGTAAATCTTTCTTGTCTTTTCTTTCCTTTCTCTTGTCCCGCACATGTCTATAAATAAAGTAAGCTCCGCCAAGCACAATCAGTATTGCGGCAGGTATCGATATGTATTCAGAATAATGCTTTACCTCATTCCAGTTCTGTCCCAGCACAAAGCCAAGGTACGCGAGGAATGTGTTCCATATTGTGGCTCCTATCAATGTATACACGACAAATTTCTTGATATTCATCTTCCCGATGCCAGCAGGGATAGATATCAGATGTCGCACAACAGGTATGAACCTGCTTATCAGGACAGTTTTATCTCCTTTCTTGGCAAACCATTTCTCTGTCTTCTCTAAGTCCTCGAGATCAAGCAACAGGTATTTGCCGAAATGCACAACAACTTTATTCCCACCGTATTTGCCGATGTAATATGAAAGTAATGAGCCGACAATGCTTCCTAGCGAACTAAACAGCACAACAAGAACAAAACTGAATCGTCCAGTCGCAGCAAGAAAACCAGCGAATGGCATCACTAATTCAGAAGGCACTGGCGCTACCATGCTCTCCAGCATCATCAAAACAAACACTCCGAAGTATCCTAAGTAACTTATCACACTTACGGCAAGTCCTCCGATGTAGTTCAGTATCTCTGATAGCATAACATAAGAATATATAGAAACTATTTATAAGTATTTCCTATTCAGATAGAATATATCTTAGAATATTTCTCATTCAGATACTTGACAAATACTTCAGGGTCCAGACCTTTACCGCAAGCCTTCTTTATTATTTCGTCAGCTAACATAGTACGACCTTTAGAATGCACTTTTTCCTTTAGCCATTTTGATATCGGCGCAAAGTCCTGATGAGCTACAAGCTTATCCATAGGCAATTCTTTTCTCATCTGCATATACAGCTGGCTTGCGTATATCGAGCCGATCGCATAGCATGGGAAATATCCATAAGCTCCTATTGCCCAATGCGTGTCCTGCAGTATTCCGTCGTTGTCAGATTTAGGCATGATGCCAAACATTGTAAAAAACTTCTTGTTCCATTCTGCTTTAGCATCATCCACTGATAATGTCCCGTTTATCAGGTCCCTTTCTATCTCATACCGAAGGATGATGTGCAGGCAATATGTGACCTCATCTGATTCTGTCCTGATGAATGATGGATGAACCATATTTGCGCTTCGAAACAAGTTAGTAGGGAATCCTTTCTGTCCTTTCCAGAACGCAAAACTCCGTGCTATATTATTCTCCCATATTCGTGACTGTGATTCGTGTATTCCAGTAGATGGTACAGAATGGATCACTGTATTAGTATACTGCGTAGGCAAGTTCAGTTCATAAAGTGCATGCCCTCCTTCGTGCACAGAAGACAAGAATGCGTCAAGTGGTTTTTTGTATCGTGTTGTCATGCGTACGTCATGTTCGCTTATGCGTGTCATGAATGGGTGTGTGCTCTTGTCAAGCTGAGCAACGTCTGAAGTGACGCCCATCTTGCTTTGCATCGCAAGTATAAGCTCTTTTTGCTCGTCAATAGGCATCTTAACAGTGATCTCTTTTTGTTTCTTATACTCAGGTGATGCTTTTATCTTGTTTAGCAGCAGTATCAATTCGGATTTTAGCGGTTCAAACAATTTAGTCAGTCTTTCAGATGTCATCCCTTCTTCATTTTCATCCAGGAGTCCATCATATGGCTTGAGATTAGGATGCAGATACTTCGCTTCCTTTCTCATTAGCGCAACCATCTTTGCAAGCTGCGGCTTGAACAGAGAAAAATCGTTTTTCTTTTTCGCCTTCTCCCACACTTGTGACGCAAGCACTGTCTCTTTGGTCAATAATTGCACGAATTCACGAGGTAACCTGCGAATCTTTGTGACATCCTTGTATAATTCTCGTACAACTATAGAATCTTTCAAGGATAATTTTTCTTTCCTGAGTGTTTTCAGCGAAGAATAAAGCTCATCAGAAACCATCTTCTGGTGCATAAGATCAGAAATCATCTTCATCTGTTCGCTTCTAGCTTCTATCCCTCGTGCAGGCATGTGTGTCTTTTCGTCCCAATCCAGTAACGCCATGACTCCGCCTAGTAAAGTGACTTCTTTTTGCACAGAATAGATGAGTATCAGGTCTTTTTTCATAGCCATAGCCTTGCTTGTGTCATTTATATACTTATTGCTGGTTTTACAAATCCTTGTTTTTTTGCTGTTAAGAGCATGGTCAAACAAAAAAGCCTTTCAAAATCTTTATATAACTGATTAGCCTTATTTTTTAACATAAAAATCCAGTAAAAGGGGTTTTACTAGGTTTTGTTCTAGTAATCGGGCTATACGAAGGGTGTTTGATGGTTAAGGCGAAACATAAAACTAGGAAAACTCTTGTTAAGGAGGAAGTGATTTCTAAATATATTGATATTTTCATGGATAAATGGAATTCTGTCAATAAAGCAGATATCCATCCGGATATTGATTCTATTGAGGTGACTCAGTTTGAGATGATGAGGGCGCTTAAGATAGAGCCATCTGATATTGAGACAAGTTTCGGCTCATGGACCAATTGCATGGCTTATTGTGAAGGTGCGCGCAGGAGATTTTTCGAAAGCAATGTTACATACACGATTGGTGGAGGTATCCAGAAGATTGAGGTGTCTGATGAGCCAGTAAAGCAATATGACCATGTTGATAGGCATGTTGTTGCGGAAATGAAATTGACGCCTCAGGTGATTAAGCAGGTAGCTCGTGTTGGTGCTCCTGTTCCTGATCTTGTTACTCCTGTTGTTGAGCCTTTGAGTTCTGCTCGTGGTTATGTTCCTCATATCAGTTATAGTCCTAGTGGTGCCGCTATTGTTCCTCCGCTTTCGATGCTGGATAGGGTTGAGAATCCTGCTCGTACTCGTAGGCAGACACCTCCTGCTAGTCCTCAAGTTGGTGGTGAGTATGAGAGGTTGCTTGGTGGTCCTAAACCCCGGCCTGTTCATCATGAGCGTCCTTATGTTCCTGAAGGTTCGCATGTTATTCCTCCTCCTGCTCCCACAGTGGATGTTGATTATGATCATGCATGGGAAAAGCGTTTTGGTAAGAATGCTCCTAGGTCAGTGAAGTTGGATGAGTCTGGTTTGGCGCCGGGTAGGGATACAACTACTGAAGCGTTCAGGCAGAGGATGAACCGGATTGCTGAGCAGAAGCGTTTGGCTAATGGCGGTGTTGCTCGTCATTTGGATATTGTTGCGGGTGAAGGTGATGTACCTGCGATGCCTGAGGAGCCTAAGCGTTATGAGCTTCCTGTGAGGAGAGTAGAGTCAGTGAGGGCTTCTCCAATTGTTGCGAATAATCGTCCTGTGAGGATGGTCCGTCCTTCTGTAGATTTAGATGATATTCCTGATATGCCTCCTGAAATAAAAGTTCAGAGAGTCGAACCTGTTGCACCTCCAGTTTTTGCTCCTGTTCCTCCTCCGATTCCGCCTGTTCAGAGAGTTGAACCTGTCGTTCCTCCAGTTGTTGCTGCACCGGTTATGCCTGCGTCTATCGACGCTGTTGTTGCATCTCCGGCATTGCAGGTTGCGCCTGTCTTTCCTTATCAGCAGATTTCAGCACCGACGATGGAAAGGGCTTATCAGAATAAGGAGCCAGGCAAGGTTAGGAGGATGTTGAGGAATGTCTGGTCTGCTATCAAGGGCTTGAAGTATGCAATGCCTGATTACACTTCTGAATTAGTCGAAGAGTCGATTGTTGATGGGGTGGTTCCTGTCAGCATGCAGCACGAGGAATCTGTTGAAATCACTATTGACGATGAAGCCTGGTTTGCGACTGCTGAGGAAGTGAAGAATGATTTTCCTGAGATTATCATAGATGAGGGTATTATTATAGAGGCCGCAGATAATCTCCAAGAGCCCGCCGTGCCTGAAAAGATGGAAGTTCCTCCTCGTCGTACTAGTGTTAGTGGTTCTTTTGTTCTTGCTGAAGTTGATGGTTCTCGAAAAAGGACAATTACGCCTCCAGCATTACCAGCAGCAGCTCTCGTTGAGAGGAATATAACTCCACCGAGAGGAGTACCAATACAAGCATCAAAGCCAGCCACTCCTGCACAAGGCGTACCAGTATTTGTTCCTCAACCAGTTCCTGTTTATGTTGCTCCTGCACCTGTTGCTGCCAAACCAGTGACTCCTCCAAGTGTGCCTGTTGCACAACCAGTTCAGAGGGAGGATGCAGATTATCTGGCATTGATGATGCAGTCCTCTGCTCGTCGTGAACCTTCACCGCCCCAACATGATACTAGTCTGCTTGAGCAGATGGTCAAAGCAGGTCAAGAGCCTGCAGCTGTCAGGCAAGTCATTTCTTTGGCTGATTTGAAGAGATCATATGTTTCAGGACAAGTGCCAGCAGCAAAGCCAATTGTGAAAACAGGTAATGCTGTTCCTCCTCCGCCTCCGGCAGATGCATTGAGGCCCAGGACAATAACTCCTCCTCGAGGTGTCAGAGTACCTACTCCTGCGCAGGGTGTTCCTGCTTATGTTGCTCCTGCTGCTCGAACTGATGATGCTGTTCCAGTCGCTGTTGATGTTGTTGATACAGCTAAGACTCCAGTACCTGTTTATGCTGGTCCAAGATTAGTGACTCCGCTTCCAGCAGTTGTTGCGCATACAGAAGATTATGCTAAGCCAAAAGATGATTCAAATTATATTGCGCCTCAAAAAGCAGAGGAAAAAACTGTCGAGAGCAAGCTTGAAGAGATAGCTGCGAAGCCTGATGTTGTTGAGAAGCGTACTGGTAGGCGTAATGCAGCGGCTGCAAGAAGTGAAGCAGCTTCTACTAGACGCAGGCGTAAGGCAGTTGTCCAGCCTGCGCAGCAGGCTTATGTTGCTCAGTCTGGAACAAAACAAGCAGTTGCTTCAGGAACAACTTATGCAGTCGATGAACCCGCAGCTCCTGTAGTTTCTGAATCTTATGCTGCTTCCTCTTCAGCTCCTGTTGATTCTGGTATACCTTATGTTGTTCCTGAGGGAGAATTCCCTGCAGAGACTACAAAGAGGATTGAGCCTTCTGTTCTTGAGAGCATGCTTGAAGCTCAGCGTCGTCTTAATGGCACGGATCCTAAGGAGGATTATGTTGCTCCGCAAGGGAATTCGATACTTGACTCTATGATTGAGCCTGCTCCAGTAAGTAATCCTGTCCTTGATGCTATTGCCAGTGCAGCGCCGGTTGTTGAACCCGTGTATGTTGAATCTGTGGCTCCTGTTGAGGCAGCTACTGAAGTGCCTGTAGCACAAGTGGCTGCTCCTGTGTATGTTGAACCTGCCGCACCCGTCGAGGCTGTTGCTGGCGTTGTTCCTGAGCCTATTGAGCAGGAGATTGAACTAGTGATTGATGAAACAGATATTGTTCCATATCATTCTCCTCCACCAATCCCAGAGACTAAGCCAGCTCTTGATGCTGTTGTTGAAGCTGCAGAAGTCCAGCTTTCTGATTCAGATATGGAAGAGGTGAAAGAGCCTGATTATGGTACTGTGATTGTAAAACCTCTGGAAGCTCCAAAGAAAGGAATTTTGTATTCCTTGGGTGAAAAGTTGAGGAAGGTGAAAGAGGAGAGGAAGCAGAAGAAGGCAGTCGCTGCAAGTGTTCCAGCGCCTAAGTCTTCAAGAGTAAGCAGCAGGGCAGCAGGTATTGCGGCAGCAGTGCTTATCAGTGCTGTCACTGCAGGGACCATTGGTGCATTATATTCAACAGATTCAGGCAAGACAAACTATAGGCGGCCTGCAGCTGTGATGGTGGCTCAGAATGTTCAAGCTTCGGCTCCAGCCGCTGCACCAACAGAAGCTCCTGCAAGTTCAGTTCAGGTCGAGTATGCAGCTAAGCCATGCAATGACTTGGAATTGCGCTTGAATGCCCGTCGTGATTCTGTAAGGTTCAATGTCAATGATGCAAAATCAAGGCTTGAGAAGTATGTGCAAGAGGCAGCTAAAGCAGGCCATAAGAAAGTCCACGTGTATGGTTTCGCGAGCATCGAAGGTCCGTCTGACAAGAAAAATCCGATACTCAACGATGATCCTTACAACGTAAAACTTGCTGAAAGGAGACAATCAAAGGCAAAGTCTCTGTTGCAGCAGTATGTGCAAGCGCACAAGCTGGATATTGAGATAGTCACTTCGGATAATTTCGCTGAGACAGAAGCGTGGGGAACTGGCAAGCAGAATTATGCAGCTAACAGGACTGTTCTCATGACGACAAGGCCTATTGAGAATCCTAACAAGGATAAGGAGACTGCAAAAGAGATTGCGAAGAATACTGCCGGCACTATCTATAAGGGTGTGTGTGCTGTTGCGTCTCCAAAAGTCGATAAAGGACCTGAGAAGCAGGGTGCTATCCAGCAGAGTTCGAATCCATCATCACTTTATGCTCTGTTCCAGTCTATTGTTCCGGACATGGCTCCTGATATAGACGAGCCATATGCAAGCTATGAACTCTCAGGTTATGTTGATTCCACAGTGCGTGGTATTGAAGTGAAGAAGAAAGAGACTTCTTTGCCTAAGGTGATGGTTGATAGCAGCTATGCAAGAAGTCTGAAAGCAAGGCATCTGGGTGTTGAGAAGTTTGATGTGCCTGTGTTGTCTACAGGTCAGCACATTATTGATGATGCATATGCATCTTACGAGCTTGTGCAGGAGAGGCGGAGCATGTCCGCGTCAGGCATCATGGAAACGGAGAATACACCTTATGTCGCTGTTAAGAAGCAGTCTTCACTCGTTGCCACTCAAAAACCTGAGGAGAAGCAAGTTGTTGACGCCTACGGCAGGAAGTATGCTGGACCTGAAGGTTTGGCAAGGCTCAAGCAGCGTCTGAATGGTTCTTCTGGAGGAAAGTACAGTAGGCCTGAAGGTTTGGAAATGCTCAGGCAGCGTCTATTGTATAACCAGGTTAAGGCAGTCTGATTATATTTCTCAGAAAATTATATAAATAGGCATAGCATCGGCTGACTCATCAATCTAAAAGAGGTAACAGCAATGTTTGAAGAACATAATGACAAAAAAGCTGCAGCAGATGAAATGTTGGAGGTCTTGATTTCTTGGGATGTTCCTATTGATGAAAATGATAGGAAGAAGTTCAAGACAAATTTTGTTAAGGGTTTCTTGGTCATGTATAAGAAATACAGGAAATTTTTTGCGTCAAAAGCAGCTAAGAGGTCTAGGTCTTGGTCTTTTGAGGATTATAAGAACCAGATCCGGCGTGGTGTTTTGCAGTCATTTGATGAATCTGCAGATTATGCGCAGAAGGCAAAGGCTCACTTAGATAAGTCTTATGTGGCTGACGGTGTTGTATTGTTAGGAAATGCATACGGATCTCTTTTCAGCGCGATTGAATATGGATTGACACAGAGCCTTTTTGAGGTGCAGAAAGGAGATGAAGAGCACATATTGAAGTGCGTGGCCATTTTTGTTAATGCTCTTCAGGGGAAGCATAAGCTTAAGCACAGTTTCATTGCTCACAGAGTTAAGAAAATAGCTGCAAAGACAGAAGGTTCGTTATCAAAAGAGAAGTTCGCTTTGATTACTAATATTATGAAAGAGCTGATAGGGCTTACTTAACTCATATAAATTTTTTTATTTCTTCTGTTTGTCTGTTCTGTCGACGCGTTGCTGCAGACTTCATTTCTGCTTTACATACCATTCTGCGAACTGCCTTGATGGGCTTGTCTCTGCCCTTGATATCTCACGCCATGCATTATATTCTTCTTGTGTCATCTCTGCGAGTGTCTTGTCGGTTCCGTCGGGTATGAATACCATCCAGAGCTTTGACCATTGTTCCTTCTTTACGATACCTCTCTCTTCTGTCGCAAGCATCCCTCTCACGTGTCCTGTGAAGTATTTTGGTGTCATGTTGTTGTCTAGGTATGCCAGGCATTCCCGAAATTCGCATCTCCTGTCTTTGCCTTCGGTTAGTTTTAGTATACCTTCAAGGCCGATTGTGTCCAGTGCGAAATTGACGAATGCGCGTGGGAATCCGTTGAGTGAATCGATGTAGAATCCTGCGTCAAGCGCGACTACGGGGCATCTTATCTTTGAGTATGCGTATATCACTTTCTTGTCTGCTATCTCTTGCACGTCGTCGCTTCGTGGTTCTGGTATGTCCAGGCCTATTTGTATTACATTGATGTTGTATCTCTCCATTTCCCTGGCGAGGGATTTTACCTTGCCTGGGTTGCCTGTTGCGTAGTATATTGAGTTTTTCATTTGTTTTACCTCTTGTAGTATTGTGGTGGTATTGTTATGTTCACGATATCCAGGCAAAGTTCTACGTGGTATGTTGCTTGAACATCATTTATGTGGTTTGTGCTTCTGAATTCTGCTTCTGCTGCCTTTATTGCTGCATCGATTGTCCCTCTGTGTTCAACAGTTACCGATTGTTCACCTTCGTCTTTCCAGAGGCTTTCCAGACTGACTATGTAGTTTGCATCGCGGGTGTTTATCCCTTCGATTATCCTTTGTGCTATCTCTGCATCTGTCTTTGCTTCTTTGTGGTATTGGATCTTTTTTTCTATGTATTGCCTTAGGTAATCCTTGAGTCTCATGTTGTTCAGAATTGGTGTTTGTTTTATATATTTTATTTCGTCGTCTTTGCGTGACAATATCTTATTTCTTATTAAGCCATTTGCGGAATCTCTTCAGTGAATCAAGTATAGAAAGCCTGAACTCTTCGCCCACTTCTCCCCACTTTGTGCATTTCTTTGTCTTTTCCTTGCGTGGTGATGGCAGCAAGACTTTCATGACGAGCGTAACATAGCCGAATATCAGGACTACGAAGAATAGTATTGGTGCGATGAGAGTGAAAAGCATCGGTGGCATGAAATCGAATGTATGCATCTGCACCACTTCGATTATTCCTAGGATGAAATATAGCAGGAATATGCTGTTTATCGCAGATAGCACTGGTGCGAGGATATTGAATGGGAACATGACTGCCCAGCTGATATCTGTAAGTATCCCTACTACCATTATTATGAGTAGAAGTAGGATGCTTGAGTTCAGGAATCGTACGACATCAGAGAATATTATGTTGTCTATGAACAGTTGCGCTATATTCGCCAGTCCAAGCAGCACTGCAAAACCTAAAAAGCCGCATATCCTGGAAAATACGATGCTGGCAATTGATTTTTCTTTCATAATCTGTGATGCTCTTTTACTCTTTATAGATTTTTTGATTAAGAATGAGGTTATCAATATTTTATTTATCACCTAACAATATCTTTATTGCGTCATACTTTGGCTTGATTATATTTTTTGCTTCTGGCATGAGCTTCTTCCAGGATTTCCCGTATTTCTCTATAAGCCATTTCCTTCCTTCTTCCCTGTTCAGTCTCTTCATGTTGAATCCTACATATGCTAGCCCTGCGAGATTGTCGAAATGGGACATTGCATCGGCGCTTGCGACTATCTTGGATTCAAGCGTTAAGGGAGGATATCTTTCATCAGAAGAGTGTGTCAGTATGCATTCTTTCACCTTTGCGATTTTGTCAGTAGGGTATCCTAGTTTTTGCAGTATCTCACCTGCTTCTTCGCTTCCCCTTATGTGGTGCTCTTCCTTCTCTCCCTTGAGTTTCTTTATGTCATGTAGCCAAGCAGCTATTTCGCAGATCTCTTCATCAGCGCCAAGCTGTTTGGCGAGTGACTTGGAATATTTTACTACTAGGAGTATATGTTCCTGCCATACATCTTCCTGTCCTTTGCACAAGGATGATATCAGTGATTTTATCTCTTCAATCATTTCTTTGCTGAATGTGGTTGGTTATTTATAATTATCGAAGCCAGTCGTTTGCGCAAACTTTTTAAATGAAACCTTCCTATGCAGGATCATGAAAAAGACATGGTTTCTTTTGGTGTTCCTTCTGCTGGTTCCCTGTGTATTGGCCAAATCCTATTCCCTAGACAAGGCAGTGGTTGACATAGCAGTCAATCCTGATGCGAGCCTTTCAGTAAATGAGTCGATTGATTTCAGTTTCTATGGTCCTTTCACTTTTGCATACAGGGATTTTGAGTATGATGATGAGATTATCGATAATTTCCAGGTCTATGATGTGACAGACAGCATGGCACCTCTGAAATTCACAATTGAAGGCAAGAAACTGACTTGGTATTATTCAGCCCGGGACACAAAGAAGACATTCATGATATCTTACACCTTGAAGAATGCGTTGAAGGTCTATGATGATGTCGCTGAGTTCAACTGGAAGATATGGGGTGCTGGCTGGGACCACAGCTTGCATGAGATAACTGGTAATTTTGTCCTGCCAAAAAAAGCAGGTTCGAATCTCGATGTCTATACTTGGGGCCATCCTAAGCTGGACGGAAAAGTTGCTATCCTGAAGAATCAGACAGTCATCTACCAGGCGTTTGATATCCCGCAGAGCCAGTGGGTTGAACTCAGGGTTGTTTTCCCTAGTAATCTGCTTGAGGACACGTCTTCTGCAAAAGTCATCCATAAGGAAGGATTGTCATCTATCATTTATGAAGAAGAGAATTATATGAAGTATTCTGGTCTTTACACAGTGCTTGGTTTTGTCATTCCTATTGTGCTGGTCATTATTCTTTTCTTGGTTTTATATCTTATCTTCGGCAGGGAGCCTAAGGTTGATTATCATCAGATATATGAGAGGGAAGTCCCGTATGATTATTCGCCCGCAGTCGTGAGCGCGCTTATCAGGCAATATGACAGGCAGCCTACTGCGAATGATTTTGTGGCCTGCATCCTGAATCTTTGCCTTAAGGGTGCGCTCAAGCTGAATGTGGTGACAAAGAAGAAATTGTTAGGTGTGTTCGGTTCTGGCATTGATTATGAGATTGTTTTCCAGAATAAGAAAGTGAAGTTGGCGAAGCACGAGCAGATGGTGCTTGATATCTTGAAGGAGTATGCTCCTGATGGAGTTCTTACTTTTGAGAGCCTGCAGAAGGAGATTAAGTCGAGTCCGATAGCTTTCAGGACGACATTCCTCACCTGGCAGAAGCAAGTCAAGAAGGAGGCTGAAGCTCTTGGTTTCTTTGCCAAGCCTAATTTGTGGGTTGGTTTCTTTTTGATATGTTTTGGGATTTCTATGATAGGCATTTTCAGCGTCGCAAAGACTGAATTTGTGGGATTGGGGATTATGTTTGCTGGTTTCATCGGCATGATCTTGAATGGTGTCTTCAACCAGGCTTTGCCGAGGAGAAGTCCGAAAGGTGCGTTGCATTACAAGAGATGGATGAACCTCAAGCATTTCTTGAAGGACTTCTCTGCGATGAAAGAGCATCCTCCTGAGTCGATGGTTATCTGGGAGAGGTATCTTGTATACGCAGTCACTCTTGGTATGGCTGATAAAGTGAAGAAGAGCATGGAGATTTTGATGCCGAATAAGCCAGGCAACTCAGCGATTTTTGTTGGTGCTGTTAATTATCATTCCTTCAACACGGCGAACTTCATATCTAGCGTCAATACTTTCAGCACTTCATTTGCAGCCTCGAGCGGTACTGGTGGCAGTGGCGGTTTCGGCGGTGGTGGCGGAGGAGGTGGCGGTGGCGGAGGAGGCGGAGCAGGATAAAGCCGAAACTCTTATATACCCTCTTTCTTTATGCATTCCCGAGGTGATTTTATATGTGTATGTGTGAAAAATGCGGTAAGATTATGGGAGCGATTCTCCTTGTTCTTGGTGTCTTGTTCCTATTGCAGAACCTTAATGTCTGGAATTTCTGGAACATCCAGTGGTACACTGCATTGTTTTTGTTGGCAGGTGTATGCGCCATGGCGTGCGGTAGCTGCAAAGAATGCAAATCAGAGAAGCCTCCAAAGAAAAAGTAAATTTTTTCAATAATTTTTTTTATTTGTGTTCAACAACAAGTTCTGGCTGGTACTTTCTGCACTCTTCTGCCAATAGTCTCCTATGGCAGTAATCAGCTGTAGGTTCTACGCATAGGAATGTTATGTCTCTTGTCATGGCTCTTCTTGCTATCTTCTGTACTACGTCGCTTATCTCAGGCCTCTGCAGGTGTTCTTTGTATTGTGTTTCAAATTCAGGCCACCGTATCTCTCCTCTGTAGTATGCACCGACTACTCTGGGTGGAGGGGCAAGTTCCTTTCGCCACATGTGATAGCTCGAATCAGTTATGCGCTCGTCAGGTGTTATGCCATCATTGAGGGTGTGCCTGCTCATGACAGATATCCGTATACCGTCCGCAGGTGTTGCAGGCGCGAATATGCATTTTGTGTATAATGACATAAGTAAAGATAACGAGGTTTTATTTTTATTATTTGTTGTGTCCCTTTTCGGTAACATTTAATAACCTCCTCATGATTTTTTCTAATCATGAACATACTCTTAGTCTATCCGCCGTTCTGCACTCCGGCCAGCCCACCGTATTCCATCACAAGGATCTATGCGTTCCTGAAGAACAATCTGGACAAAGCTCACAAGTTGGATGTCCTGGACCTGAATATTGCATTCCACAAGCAAAAATTTTCTGAGTTTCAAAAATACTACAAGACTCTGCCTCACGATGACTATGATGAAGTCACAGACAGGTACAGGAAAGAGACAAGCAAGGTCTATTCAGACAGCAACAAGCTTGTTGTCGATGGAAAACATCCAGAATTATTCGAAGAACAGCTCAACATAATCAGGAATAAGAAGCCAGATATCGTCGCGTTCAGCGTAGTCTATTCAAGCCAGTCATTCTACACTTTTGCACTATGCAAAGAACTCGAGCATCTAGGTATCAAGACGGTTGTTGGAGGCCCTGCAGTAAATGAGAAGCTGAAAAGCGTTGCAAAGCATCTGGCAAACGAGCTTGAACTGCTGGAATTTATCAATGGAAAAAAAGCAGACCACGATAAGCTGGACTGCAGCATGGTCTTGGACTTCAATATCTACAGTCTGGGTGATTACTTCACACCAAAACCTGTGATTCCGATTAAGACAGTCAGCAGCTGCTATTACAGGCGGTGCGCTTTCTGCACGCATCATCATAATGAGATGTACCATGAATTCTCGCTTGATGATGTGAAAAAATCCTTGAAGAAAGGACAGCATATTTTCATCATCGACGACATGCTTCATAAGAAGCGCCTATTGGAGCTTGCTGCTATAACAAAACCTTTGAATGTGGATTGGATGTGCCAGCTAAAGCCCACAATAGATCTAGACAGTGCCACTTTAAAAATCCTGCATGAATCCGGACTGAATGTTGTGATGTGGGGTGTAGAATCTGGCTGCGACAGGATTCTTGATTTGATGGACAAGGGAACGAACAAGAATGATATTTCAAAAGTCCTGAAATGCGCCCATGACGCAGGGATAAAGAATGGTATTTTCATAATCTTCGGCTTTCCCACGGAAGAAAAGGAAGAGTTCGTGGAAACGATTGATTTCCTGAAAACAAATTCAGATAATATAGATATTGTCTCAACAAGCATTTTCGGCCTTCAGAAAGGAACGCCTATTTTTGCTGACCCGAAAAAGTTTGGCATAACAAAGATAAATTATACTGAGCGTACCATCCTTGAGCCGACTATCCAGTATGATGTGAGTATAGGTCTTACCCAGCAGGAAGCGAAAGTTCTTAGATATCGTTACAGGAGAACATTGGAGAAGCTTGACAAGTATCCTAGGATGATGAATTTCTTCAGGGAGCATATGCTCCTGGCATCAGATAGATGATTCAGCAGCAGTGTCACGTTCGAGCTGTGCTCGAACACCAGCAAACTTACAGGTTTGCGCTGCCGCTTCCGCGTACATCTGATTATTTCTACGGATGCAGGCCAAAGATAAGCTAGTTTAATATTTAATATGTGTCTGCTGCCTGCCAGCGCTGTAGCAGCGTGGCACTGCTGCACATTGCCTCAATTCTCCACGTAACATTTAAAAACCCCGTCCCCCTAATCCGAGCTGAAAAAGAGGTAGTGGTTTTGAAGTCTATACACGAAGTATTCCATAAGTTCAGCACTTCTGATAAAGGTATTTCTCAGGCAGAGGCAGATTCTAGGCTTAAGCATTATGGTCAGAACTTTATCCATGAGAAGAAGAAGACGCATATTATCTGGAAGTTCTTTGGCCAGGTCAAGAACCTCTTTGCATTGCTCTTGCTTATAGCGACCATACTAGCGTACTTGATTGGTGCGTACCCTTTGGCTGTTGCAATTTTCTGGATTATAATAATAAATGCTACGGTCGGTTTCATACAGGAGTATCGCGCAGAGAAGGCTGTTGATGCATTGAGGCGCATCCTTCCATCTTACTCGAAAGTCCTTAGGGCTGGGAAGGAGGCAAGGATTCTTTCAAAAGAGGTTGTGCCAGGTGATGTGCTTATCCTTGAGGAAGGGGATAACATACCTGCGGATGCTTATCTTTTTGAGGCATTTGAGATGTCTGTCAATAACGCGACATTGACCGGCGAGTCTCACCCGAAGAAGAAGAGTCTTGAGTTCTCAGAGGAGATTCCTAAGACAGAGAGGCATAACATGGTCCTTGCAGGCACCAGTGTTATGACTGGTTATGGCAAGGCTGTTGTTGTCGCGACAGGAATGAACACCGAGTTTGGTAAAGTGGCTCACATGACATTGGAGATAGAGGATGAGCCTAGCCCTATGCAGATTGAGGTAGCGAAGGCAGCGAAAGTGGATGCCATAGTATCATTAGGAGTTGCATTTGTTTTTTTTCTCATAGGTTTATACATGCATCTTGGTATTTTTGAGACATTCCTGTTCGGTCTGGGTGTTTTTGTAGCATTGATCCCTGAAGGCCTTCAGGCGACAATCTCTGTTGCGCTGGCCATGGGTGTCCAGAGGATGGCGAAGAAGAAGGCGATAATAAAGAGGTTGTCAGCAGTCGAGACCTTGGGCTCTACGACAGTGATTTGCACTGATAAGACAGGCACTATCACAAAGGCTGAGATGACTGTGAAGGAGGTCTTTATCGGCAACAAGGATATCCATGTCGGCGGTGTGGGATATAAGCCAGAGGGGGATTTCAGCATTGATGGCAAGAAGTTGCATAATGATGTGTTCAGGAAACATTATGGGCTGTTCCTTGAGGCGATTTCGTTCTGTAACAATTCTAAGGTGCTTCATCCGTCAGAGCCTAAGCATGAGTGGGGCATTGTAGGAAGTCCCACAGAGGGTGCGTTACTGGTCATGGCGCATAAGGCAGGCTTTGATTACAGGAGAGAGTTGGAGCTTAACAAGCGAGTCTACGAGATTGCGTTCAGTCATGAGCGCAAGCGCATGACCTCTGTCCATAAGATGAAGGATGGCGAGAGGATTGCTTTTGTCAAGGGCTCTCCCAAAGAGATAATTAATTTGTGTAAAAAGTTTTGGAAGGATGGTCGTGAGGTTGAGCTGAATCATGCGCAAAGGGAGGCTCTTATCAGGAAGAATGATGAGTACGCCGACGAGGGATTAAGGGTGATTGGCATTGCCTATCGCAGGATGCATGATGGCTCGAAGAGGGCAGAGGATGTCGAGAGCAATCTCACTTTCATGGGCCTTGTAGGCATAATAGATCCGCCTAGGGAGGATGTCGCTGGAGCGATAAAGAAGGCGAAAGAGGCAGGCATCAGGATAATAATGATTACAGGCGACTATGAGCGCACTGCGAAGTCTATCGCGAAGAAGGTAGGTCTTGTGACGACTGACAGGCCGACCGTGCTTACAGGCAAGGACCTTCATGAGATGAATGACCATGATCTTTCTAATGTGTTGAAGAATGATGAGCTGGTGTTCGCCAGGGTGAGCCCTGAGCACAAGCTGCGTATTGTCACGTTGTTGAAGAAGCAGGGGGAGATTGTCGCTGTGACCGGCGATGGTGTGAATGACGCTCCTGCTTTGAGGAAGGCAAATATTGGTGTTGCGATGGGCATTTCAGGAACTGATGTTGCAAAGGAAGCAGCAGACATGGTGCTTATGGATGATAACCTCGCGACTATAATAAATGCAATAGAGGAGGGTAGGGCAGTATATGATAATATCAAGAAGTTCACCACATACATATTTACGAGCAATTGGCCTGAGCTGTTCCCGTTCATAGCGTTCTTCATCTGGAAGATACCTCTTGCATTGCTTGTCATCCAGATATTATGTATAGACCTTGCGACAGATGTTTTACCGTCGCTGGCATTGGGTGTCGAGCGTCCTGAGCCTGACATCATGAAGCGCAAGCCGCGTGACAGGAGAGACCACATTATAGGTTTGAAAGTGCTTACCAGGTCATTCTTTCTGGGTATTTTTGAGACTGTGGGGTCCCTTGGCGGATGTCTTCTGGTGTGGGTTATGGGTGGCTGGGTATATGGTGATGTTATGCTGGAATCGAATCCGGTTTATCGAGCTGGAATCACAGTTACGTTGGCTGCAGTCATCTGCAACCAGATAGCAAATGTATTCGCATGCAAGTCAGAGCGCAATTCAATATTCAAGATAGGTTTCTTCAGGAATAAGTGGATACTCTGGGCTATATTAGGACAGCTGACCATCATATGTGCATTGATTTATATCCCTTGGATAAGGGATGTATTCAACATGTATCCCATTGGCCCGATACACTGGCTCATCGCGTTCTCATTCGCCCCTGTGCTTTTCTTTGCAGAGGAAGGAAGGAAGCTTGTAGTCAGGCATCTTGAAAGAAAACATGTTGTGGTCAAGGTGTGAATATGAAGAAGATTTTTGGTGTGGACTTGAATGTAATCCTCCTAGGTATTGTCAGCTTTCTTACAGATGTGAGTTCAGAGATGATTTTCTCTGTGTTCTCTGTTTTCTTCACAGTCATCCTGGGTGCATCGACTGCGTTGCTAGGGATTGTCGAGGGCATGGCTGACTTCGCAGCTTCAAGTCTCGACTATATTGCAGGTTATCTTTCGGACAAGTCAGGCAAGCGTAAGCCTTTCACGACATTAGGTTATGGCTTTTCTACAATTGCAAAAGTCCTTCTTTTATTCAAAAGTTCTGTCATCCTGGCAGCGGTCTTCAGGTGCACAGAGCGTTTCGGTAAATCCTTCCGCGGCCCGCCACGTGATGCCTGGCTGGCTTCATTGTCGACAGACAAGAATCGCGGCCTCTCCTTCGGTATCCATAAGGCCCTTGACAAGTCAGGAGCGATCCTTGGCCCTCTAATAGCTTATCTTATTCTGGATAAGATGGGATCGACCCAATTTTCATTCATGTTCCTGTTCAATATCGCGATCATTCCAGCAGTATTGGCAGTCATCATGCTGACCATCATAAAGGACAAGCCGAGTCCTCCTGTCAAGAAGGAGAATATTTTCTCGTCGTACAAGCATCTTGGCAAGGGTTTCAAGCATTATCTTTATTCAGCGGGCATCTTTTCGCTTGCGTACTTCAGCTTTGGTTTCCTCCTCCTTAAAGCATACGATGTAGGCTTCGCTATAAAGGAAGTGGTGCTTCTTTATGCATTGTTCAATATCGCGTTTGTCATTGTTGCAGTGCCCATCGGCAGGCTTGGCGACTGGATAGGAAGAAGACGCATCATACTCTCAGGTTATTTCATCTATGCGTTGATGTGCATCGGTTTTGTCCTTGCGACAAGCAAGCTTCAGGTCGCTCTTCTTTTTGTCCTCTTCGGAATATTCTATGCCATCGACGAGGCTCAGGGCAAGGCATATATTTCAGACCTGGAAGCCAAGAAGCGTGGGACTGCTATTGGTGTGTACAACTTTGCAACAGGAATAATCTACTTGCCAGCTTCGATAATAGCAGGATTGTTGTGGAAAGTTCATCCCAACTACGCATTTATTTTCGCAGCGGCATTATCGCTTGCAGCGCTGGTATTTTTTGCTTCAAGAAGACAGCAAGATTAAAATGAAAAAATCCAAGTTTTCACTTACCTACAACGTCGGGCCGCTTCTGGAACTCGTCAAGAAAACAGACAAGAAGATATTAGCGTTCTGGGCTATTGACTGCGTCGGGCGTGTCATGCCATTCTTTGAGAAAAAATATCCAAGAGACCATCGCCCTAGGATAGCAATAAAGACATTAATGGCGTGGCTAGATACGGGTGTATTCCATATGGCAGTCATTCGCAAGGCTTCGCTTGATTCCCATGCTGCTGCGCGCGAGGTGGATGAAGACAATGCCTCCCGTTCTGCTGCCCGTGCCGCAGGCCAGGCAGTAGCAGTAGCTCACGTCAAGACTCATTCTGTCGGTGCAGCAGGCTATTGCTTGCAGGCAATCCACAGAGCCTCAGACCCCAAGAAAGCTGATGCAGCAATAGCAAAAGAAAGGGAATGGCAGATCAGGCATTTGCTCATGTTAAGAAAGCTAGGTAAGATGGATTGATTGTTTAGTTTGGGTTCATACCCTGCAGCTTGCTGTGGGGTTATTGATTCCAGAACCTCATTTCTTTATTTATAAATAGGATTCAAAGGTGCTGATATTGCCATTTATAGACCATTTAAAAGCTTAATATCTTTGTCACTCTTAAGTGACAAAAAAGCGAAAGATTTATATATTGGCTGCCGAAATATAACCTAATCACATCCTATTAGCATGCATAATATCAATTAACAGCGGTGAAGGAAAATCAAAGGAAAGCCAAAAGAAAAACTGAAGAAAAGGTCTGTTCCCGAAGTTGCTCATAATAGCGAACAGAATGTTGGTCTTATGGATTCAATCAGGGAATCACAGCCAACCCATGAGCAAATCATGGATTATTACACTGAGACTAGACGTACAAAAAGGAAATCTAAACCTCAATATCAAGAATGGGATGTGGAATGGGATATGGAAGGTCTATCCACAAAGGAAATTTCAGATTATGTGAAACGCGGGCTTGTTCAAGATCCTTCAGGCATATATAATCCAAGTGGATTTCATCCATCATCTGAAGGATACAACATATCAACTAAGCTCAGGAGCATAATTTCTTTTAAGAATGATATCGCTTTGAACGAGCAATATTTCAGCTCAGGGACAATACTATATTTTGACATAGATGATATGAGCAAAATCAACAACGACTTAGGTCATGAACACGGGAGAAATATTTTTGATGGAGTAGGAATGCTAACAAGAGAAACATTGAAATATGGTGGAGTTGCATACACTGATGGTATGTGCTTTCTAGCTTTCTTATCAGGTAATTCGTTATCGGAAGGGTCCAAACTTGCCGAAACCTTGCGTGATGGGGTAGAGAAGAAATGTGTCACCGTAAGTATGGGCATTTCAAGACGCAAGAGCAAAGAAAGTCTTGAAAGCGCAATTAGCAGGGCAGAAGAAGCATTATGCACTGCTAAAACACAAGGGAAAGGTCAGGTAGTCATCCATCCTCACGATACGCCTAAATCTTATGATTCTCTTACTGAGCGTCTTCTTGCGGCGGGTGTTCCTGAGGAGTATGTAGATTCTATTTCAGAGGATTTTGAGTGTTTGCAGAGGATGGAGCCGGTCGCTGTTATGAGTAAGAATGTTGTTTATTCAATATCCATGCCAAACAATAGAAAGAAGATTGTGAAGTTTGTCACAAGTAAGAGGGAAGCGGATATTGAGTGTCTTGCGAATTATTATTTTTCTAGGAATCCTGTGCTGGGGAAGTACGTTGCGAAGTCTGACAAGTTTGTTCCGAAGAAGGTTGATCAGGGTGAATCTGTTAAGTATCTTGTTGTCCAGGATGAGCTTGCTCCTGCGCCGGATGTTCCTGGCGTGTGGAAGGACAAAGGGGTTGTATATGCTTATTTGGAATACTGGATGAATGCTTTGGCAGAGCTCCATCATTATGGGACTGAGATTATGGATGAGTTGAAATGTTATAAGCAGGCGCAGAGTCTCAACAGGGATAAGGATGTGCAGAGAAGGTCTGATGCAGAGTATGATGAGTCGAAACTTATCGACCTTGTTTCTTCTGGGATAGAATTTGGAAATACATTTATACATAGCGACTGCAGGTATGAGAACAGGATAGGAGGGACTTTCATCGACTGGGGCAACTCAGGAAGGGGAAATCCTATGTTAGACATCGCAAGGATATTTGAAGATGGTCACTACCATCTTAGCAAAGAAGAGAAGAGACACTTCATAGAATCATACTTGAATCATGGGAGAATATTATCCCAAGATGAAATGCCGATATCAAGGCAGACCTTAGACGATAAATTTAAAGAATACGAAGCGATAGAATACCTTATGTGTTCTTCTATAGGTGCTTACCTGAGCGGTAATGCTGATAGCAATTCTCCGAATGAGAATAATTCCAGGATTATCATGAGGGAGATTGCCCCTAGGCAGAAGAAAACCATATTTGCGCCGTATACAAAGCAGTATGGTGGTCCTGTAGAACTGGCAGAATCATCTGATAGGCTTGCTGCGTGATTATTCTTTTAGTCCTAGTATCAGCATTGATGATTCTGTCGATTGTATCGCCATGAGTATGTTGATGCAGAATGATACGATTACGCTTGCTTCATTCTTGTCTTTCATGAGTTCAAGTCCGATCCTTCTCAGGCGTTCGTATTCCTTGTAGTATCGCTCACAATTCAGTTCTTGGCCTAGTTGCTTGTATGTCTCCCTGAAGAATTTTCCAGTCTGTTCCAAGAACTGGAGGTTCTTAGTCGTGTATTTTTTGCTGCTCTCGAGATTCTCGTACATTATGTAGTATTTCCTTGCAACATTCCAGATTCCCACGGATATGGTGTTGTAAGGCTGGTGCTTGTTGTCAAGCAGCTTCTGCTCGATTATCGTTCTCATTATAAGGTCTCGCTGCTTGAGAACATTGTTCCTGAACTGGAAAAGCTCGTCTTTTGACTTGTATTCCCTTTTCTTGATGTCTTCGGATATTATGCCCTGCATTGTTACGACATTATGGATCATCCTGTTGGTGTATGCGTGCAGGTCTACTTCCTCTGTAAGATATATGCTTCTTATGGTGCAGGATTTGTGGTCGATATCGAACAGCTCGAAGCCGTAGAGTGAGTCTACAGTCTTCTGCAGGAACGGTATGACTTTCTTGTTGTCGAACTCTATCTTTATCTCGTTGTATCCTGCCCTGTATAGGCCTCCTATTATGCTCCTGTAGGCGTTGAACATCTCAAGGTCCAGCTTGAGCGATATTGTCTTGGCTGCTTTCTTGTGTTCTGTGCTGTATAGGCTGAGCTTGTTGTCCTCTTCTTCTATCTCTACCTCATCCCCTGCTCCCAGGCTTTTCTCCTTCAGCCACTTGGAAGGCAATGTGACTGTCAGCGCCTCCACGCCCTGCTTGATCAGTTTCCTTCTCATACCCGTCGGTAAGATTGCCTCATATTTAAATATATCGATTTATATATTATAAATATATAAAATATAAGTTAAATATATATATCTGTTATTATCACCACTAGAAAGTGGCGTAAAGTCACGATAGTAAAAACGGACAACCGTAGTTTGCTTTTGACAAAAAAGAGGTGTGTCCCCCATTATTAGATTATGTAGGTGAAGAAAAATGAAAACAAATTATCAAGCAGCAATCATGGGCTTAACAGCAGTTCTGGAGATTTCTTCTCCATGCTATGCAGAAGAAAGAATAGAAGTTCAAAATGGAGGGACACTCTCCATGCCTGAAGAGTATGTTGATCTCACAACTATAAGTCAAAAGGAACCGAGCAATTGGATTTACTTGCGTATGCCCTCTTACAAGCAGAAAGTGAAAGTAAGAATGACACTTGAAGATATGATTAGCCATTACGGCACTTCTGCCGGGCAAAAGCTTGCACTTCAGGAACCGCTGGAAACGCGTAGGATGATCAGGATGTTGAATGGTTCAGATGAGCAATATGATCTTGATGAAACAGACGAGAGTCCGCAGACATATTTCAGAAGCATTGGATGCTGCCTTCCTTGAAAAGGGCAGTATATGATACAGTGGATGGAGGAGAATAAAATGGATTTGACAAAGAAAATAGAATTGTACTTCGGGAAATCGCCGGTTAGCGGTGATACTGATGAAATGCAGATAGCCCTTAGTAATATTGAAAACGAATTTTGTGCAGTTTATGCAAAAACAGACCTGCCTTGGCACGTCCATAATGTTACAAATGATATTATGCTTGCAAAGTTCGGATCCCACAGCAAGTTTGCAGAAGAGAATCATGATTATATCAAGCCTTATCAGGTCGATGAACAGACAGGATTGGCTAGTATCGGAGTCATTGACGCAAACGCACAAAAATTTAGAGGTAGCGGCTATAGGGCTGGAGGGACTTTCTTCAGTTTAGGTATAGCAGATGTTGTGCTTCAGGAATTCCAGAAGCTCGGATACACCGTAGACAAGAAGTACAAATGATTTTTTGACGCATGGAGGAAATCAAAATGACAAAAACAAAAACAAAAACATTGAGTGATATAGTATATGAAATAAGATTGGCAGAAGTGGAGGCTGAATTACAGTCTGTTACCGGTTTTATAGGAGAAGGATATGATGATCTTGTTGAGAAAGCATATAGTGCCTTGAAAAAATGTATTGCGGATAATATAAGGCCTGGATCAGCAGAATTATTCTTGGGAAAATTGGCATGGACTGGAAAATATGAGCAGGCACTTGCGCTTATGGAGCCAGAGCATGCTAAGCACGTATTTGGGCAGATGATAGCTGACTATAGTACTGCAAAATCCTATGATCAAGTGCGTACCGTCGTAGAAGTGCTTAAGAAAGCAGGCATTCAGGAAGTTTATGAGTATACAAAAGATGATCAGTGATTTTGATAAAGCAACGAACAGAGGCAAGAAAAATGAGTATCGACGATAAATTAAGGAAAATTGAAGATGTGCCAGGAACAATTGCTGGCAAGATTGCAAGAAAGATTCCAACCATTCTCAAACACGGAGGAGCAGGGATATTGGCTGCTATTGATGTGCGGTATGGTACTGGAGGCATTACTCCTATTGCGCCGCTAGATGTCCTGCTTGGAACAACAGTCATAGCATCAGGAGCAAGGGCATACAAAGAGGGAAATGATCCTGATGGAAAACCTGTTAGCGGA
>Ga0315268_10001731_pt1 | contig 25094 bp, 15 predicted proteins | sample C1_top_MG_FD_204535 | JGI IMG/M metagenome (GOLD analysis project Ga0315268, IMG submission 204535) | Sediment microbial communities from Yellowstone Lake, YNP, Wyoming, USA - C1_top | ecosystem: Environmental > Aquatic > Freshwater > Lake > Sediment | place: USA: Wyoming | collected 2017-08-01
GGCGGTGCCGTTCTTCGCCGCGTTCGGCCCGAGCCTCGCCGTCTTGAAATGGGTGGTGCTTCTGTGGAGTGCCGCAGGACTCGCCGCGTGGTTCGTGCTGGTCGACCGCTACGTCGGCAGGACGGCTGCGCACGTCTTCGCGCTAGGCTTCGTTTTCGCGCCTCCGCTCTTCGTGATCTACAACCTGATCGCGATGGGGTCCCACGCGGAGGTGGTGACGCTCAGCGGCGTCCAGTTTCTCCTCGCCTTTCGCTTCATCTATGCGGCGAGGCGATCGAATCTCTCGCTCGCTACCTGGGGCGCGTTTGCCGGCTTCAGCGTCTGGTTCACCTACGTGTCCGTCCTGCCCTTCGCGGTGGCACTCGCGGTTGCGCTCGCTGCGCGCGCCCTGCCGCCGCGCAGATGGATTCTTCTAGGCGTCGCCTTCTTGTGCGGCTTCGCGCCCTGGATCGTCTGCAACTTCGAGACGGGATGGAAGGGCCTGCGGGTGATCGCCAATACCTTTTTCACGGCCCCGAGCCCCGGCGGCCGCGGTGGGCCCGGTGCGTACCTCGCGACGCTCTTCGATCTCGTCAAGGCCGGCATGCCGGTCGCGCTCCGCTACCACGATCTCGAATGGTCGGCGGGGCCGCTCGCGCTCCGTGTGCCGCGCGCCGTGCCCTCGTACGCGTATTTCGCCATGTTCGCCGCCGCGTGGGCGCACGGTATGTGGCGCCTCGCCGCTGACGGCACCGCGAGGCCGGCGGGTCGAGCCTGGCTCGCGCAGGTGGCCGCGTCGCGGCCGGAGCTGGCCTTGCTCCTCTTGTATCCGCTCTTCACGCTTGTAATTGCTGCAAGCAACCAGGGCTTCAACGAGTTCGGGCTCGTTCCTTTCTTGGCCTTTCGCATTCTCGTCCCCGCGCTCCCCGCGGTCTTCTTCACGCTGGCGCTGACCGCGGCGCGCCTTTCGCGCCGCGGGTGCGCGGGTGCCGCCGCCGTCCTCGCGGTGCTCGGCGTGATCGCCACCACGCAGCTCGTCACGGCGGGCGCCAGCGAGCGGCCGCGCCTCGAGCGCGAGGCACGCGCGCTCGGCGCCGAGGCGATGGGGCACCTGCTGGTGTACAAGCACGGCCCGGATCTGCCGCTGATCGCGGAGCGGATCGCGGCGATGAGCGAGAATCTGCGGTCCCCGGCGTACCGCGGGATCGGGTTCAGCCTCGCCTATCACTATCCGCAGGATGCTCCAGTCGGCGGGCTGGTCGACGAGGTCCTGGCGGTGGACCGACGGTACCGCCGCGACGTCATCGAGGGCATTCACCTCGCGCTCGGCCCCGGAATGGAGCAGGTGCGCCCCGTGCCGGCCTCGGAACGCACGCGGGCGATCTTGGCCGCCGTCGACACCCTTGACGCTGGGAATCGAAGTCAATAGCTTCAGTGCCCATGCGGCGCCGGGTTGGAGGGTGGGTGGCGGCAGTGACCTGTGCAGGCATGCTCACTCCCGCGGCCGCCATCGCTCAGAGACCGGTGTGCCCTCAGCCATCGCCGGCCGACGTGTACTACACTGTGTGTCTCGAGGGCGGGCAACTGATGACGGCCAAGATGCTGGCCGATTTCTCCATCGACCATCTGTTCAAAGCACCATCGTCTCCGTTCACTCGCTATCCGCTGCAAGTGCTGCGGATGTTCGATGTCGCGAAAGTCATCAGGGACGACGATGCGATCGTGAAATACCTCGAGCACCTCGAGCCCGTGACGTTCACCCGTCTGGATACGGCGACCGGGGTCCTGCAGGCCACCGTGCCGAGTGAGGCTCGGGTGCTCGCGTCAGCGATCGAGGTATCCGGTGATCGCTATCGCCTGCGCTGGCGTTTGCCGCCGCGCCTCGCCGGCGGTTACTGGCGGACCCCCGCGGTGCTCCAGATGGTGTTCTGGGAGGGAAGCCGGGTGGCGCTGCGGGTCAGATCGACGCGGGGGCTCTCGTTCGATGCGGAGATCGCCTGTGTGGTGGTGAGCACCGACGGGATCCGGGCGGTCACTGCCGACCCGCGGGTGCCCAACCTGCTCGTCGTCTTCGATCAATGCGGATGACCACGCGACTCGCGCTCGGCAGGCTGGTGATCGCGGCGGCCCTCGTGATCGGTGCGTGCGAACCGACCGCGGCGCCACAGAGGTGTCGGCGCCACGACGGGGTCGCGCTCGTGCCCGAGAACGGTTTCGCGGCCTCGGTGGAGTCGGACGAACTCACGCTGATCGACCTGCCCGAGGAGCGCATCGATCTGGCGATGTCCGTGGTGCGACCCGTGCGTGGCACGATCGACCTCGTGCACGTGGTGGGCGACCGGGAGATGGGGCGCTGGGAGCTGACCGTTCCAGACTCCAACCTGAGCACCGCACGCTGCCTCATCAGCCCCGCCAGCGGCTGGTTTGCGTGCGGGGCGATGATCCGGGAGGTTCCCTACCCTACGGGCGGGTACTACTATCTGCGGCCCAACGGCAACACGGTGCTGGAAGCCGGCCTATCATTCTACCTCTGCGACTGACCGGCCTACCGCAAGTAGCCGAGACTCCGGAGCTTCGCCTCCTCGTCGGTGAGCCCGAGCTCCTTCGTTTCGTGCGCTCTATTCCCGGCGTCTTCCGATAACAAGGAACAACCCGCCCGCCGGGAGTGGGCCAGATGTAGTGCCAACTCGGGGGAACAAGTGCCAAGAAAACCTCGATTCTGCGTGCTGAACTGACGAAGTTCGGGCTAGGGTGTCTCGGATAGCCACGACAACCTCAGGTGTTTTTCTGTTGACTGTTGACGATCCAATCGGATAGCGTCGCTGGATCGTAGCGTGAGGTGCTTGCCAGGCTCTGAGGTGCCGTCGGGGTCCGTGGCAAGTGTCGGTCCAGATGCCAAGATGAACGATGAACGCGCGCCCAACACCCGAGCAGCGACGCCGTTGACTCGCCGCCGTACGGCCCGGGTTAGTCCGACACGAAGCGCGGCTAACCCGCGGTCCGGAGGGTACCCACGATGAGTGCTGCAAATACGAGGCCAGCTGCGGAGGGCGCACCCACCCGAACCGACCCCGCGTCCAAGCTGAAGATCCTGTGCTACATCCCCGCCTATAACGCCGCGGCGACGATCCCGAGCGTCATCGATCGCATACCCGCGAACATGATGGAGCGAATCGACGAGATCCTCGTGGTCGACAACGCCAGCGAGGACAACACGCACCTCGTCAGCATCGGCTACGCGCAGCAGAAGGGCCTGAAGAAGCTCAAGGTGCACCGCAGCGAGAAGAACGGCGGCTACGGCGGCAGTCAGAAGGTCGGCTATCGCTACGCCATCGACAACAGCTTCGATGCGGTCGTCATGCTGCACGGCGACGGGCAGTACGCTCCGGAGAAGATGGAGTACCTGCTCGAGCCGGTCTACCAGGGCAAGGCCGATCACGTCTTCGGCTCGCGCATCACCGGGAACCCGCGCGCCGGAGGCATGCCAGTGCACCGCTACCTGGGAAACCTTTTCCTCACCACGATCGAGAATTGGATCCTCGGGTGGAACCTCTCCGAGTACCATTCGGGCTACCGCATCTACACGACCGAGGCGCTGAAGAAGATCCCCTTCGAGAGGTGCAGCAACGAGTACCACTTCGACTCGCAGATCCTGGTGCAGGTCCGGATGGCAGGCTTACGGGTCGTAGAGCGCACGATTCCAACCTACTACGGCAGCGAGAAGTGCTACGTGCCCCTCATGAAGTACGGCATCGACGTGCTGAAGACGATGACGGAGTACATTCTCCACCGGTTCGGGATCAAGAAGTACCCGTACCTCGAGATCGAAGGCCCGATCGCGAAGCAGGCGGTCCCCGCAGTCAGGATGTAGCCCGCCGAAGCCCGATTGCTTTCTTGCATCCTTCCGTGACGCCGGATACGACACGATTCCCCGGCGCCTGGATTCACGCATGACCAAGGACACCGACATTCCCGTCATTATTCTCTGCGGTGGGCGCGGCACGCGACTCCGCGAGGAAACCGAGTACCGTCCGAAGCCAATGGTCGAGATCGGCAACCGCCCGGTGCTGTGGCACATCATGCGCATCTATGCGCACCACGGCTTCAAGCATTTCCTGCTCTGCCTTGGCTACAAGGGCTTCATGATCAAGGAGTACTTCCTCAACTACCGCGCGATCGCCAACGACTTCACGGTCACCCTCGGCCAACGCGCCAGCATCACGTACGCCGACCATAACGACGAGGTGGACTGGACGATCACGATGGCCGAAACCGGCCTGGACACGATGACCGGAGCGCGCGTCAAGCGGGCCGCAGCCAAGCACCTCGACAGCGACACGTTCATGCTGACGTACGGCGACGGGCTCGCCAACATCGACATCGCCGCCCTCGTCCGCTTCCACCGTGAGGCGGGACGGCTCGTCACGGTGACCGGCATCCGCCCACCCTCGCGCTTCGGCGAGATGCAGACCTCGGGCCATCTGGTCACGAGCTTCACGGAGAAGCCGCAGGTCTCCGAGGGCCTGGTGAACGGCGGGTTCTTCGTCTGCCAGCGCGCGTTCCTCGATTACCTCTCGGAGGACGAATCGTGCGTCCTCGAGCAGGAGCCGCTCAAGCACGTGGCCACGGATGGGCAGCTCGCCGTCTACGCGCACGAGGGCTTCTGGCAGTGCATGGACACGTTCCGCGAGTACGAGGTCCTCAGCAAGCTGTGGGAGGAGAACGCCGCGCCCTGGAGGATCTGGCCGTGAAGGTGCTCGTCACCGGGCACGAGGGGTACATCGGCTCGGTGCTCTGTCCCCTGCTCGTCGCGCGCGGGCATAGGGTGGTCGGCCTCGACATCGGGTACTTCAGCGACTATGCATTCCTGCCGCCGGAGGGCGACGTACCACGGCGGCGACGCGACGTCCGCGACCTCACCGCGGAGGACCTCGCCGGCATCGACGCCGTCATCCACCTCGCCGCGCTGTCGAACGACCCCATGGGGCAGCTCCACCCGCAGTTGACCGCCGAGATCAACCATCGCGGCTCCGTGCGCATCGCCGAGCTTGCCCGGTGCGCCGGCGCCACCCGTTTCGTCTTCTCGTCGTCCTGCAGCATGTACGGGGCTGGCGGAGACCGCCCGCTCGCCGAGACCGCGCCCTTCAATCCAGTCTCCGCGTACGCGATCTCCAAGGTCGAGTCCGAGCGCGACATCGCCGCGCTCGCGTGCGACGACTTCTCCCCGACCTTCATGCGCAACGCGACCGCGTACGGCGTCTCGCCCCGCATGCGGACCGATCTGGTGGTCAACAACTTCGTCGGCTGGGCCGTCACTACTGGACAGATCCGCATCCTCTCCGACGGCACGCCCTGGCGCCCGGTGGTCCACATCCGTGACATCGCCGCCGCCATGGCGGCGGTGCTCGAGGTGCCGCGCAAGCGGGTCCACAACGTCGCCTTCAACGTCGGCCGCGACGAGGACAACTACCAGGTGCGAGAGATCGCCGACGTCGTGGCCAGCACCGTCCCCGGCTCGACGGTCGTATATGCCGGCACCGGCGAGCCGGACAAGCGCAGCTACCGCGTCGATTTCGGGAAGATCAAGCGCGAGCTGCCCGAGTTCCGGCCTGCTTGGGACGTACGCAAGGGCGCGGCCGAGATCTATGAGGCCTTCCGGCTCTGCAAACTCGATCGGGCGCTTTTCGAGGGCCGGCACCTCGTGCGCCTGGCACAGCTCCGCTATCTGCTCGAGACCGCGAAGGTGACACCCGATCTGCGGTGGGCAGACGCCGCTGAGATGCCTGCATGAGCGTGCTGATAGTCGGCGGGTCCGGGTTCGTGGGCGGTGAGCTGATGAAGGTGTTCGGCAGCAACGCCGTCGGCACATTCTGCCACACGCCGACCGAGGGCCTCATCCCGCTCGACATCACCGACGAGCAGCAGGTCGGTGACGTGCTCGAGCGCCTGCGACCACGTCTCATCATCCATCCCGCCGCGCAGCCGAACGTCGACCGCTGCGAGTCCGAGATCGACGAGTCGTACCAGGTGAACGTGGTCGGCACCCGAAATGTCGCAGGCGCGGCCCGCCGGGTCGGCGCCCGCCTCGTGTACTTCTCGACCGACTATCTCTTCGACGGCACCGCCGGGCCCTACCCACCCGACGCCAAGCCCGCACCCCTCAACGTCTACGGACGCCACAAGCTCGAGGCCGAGGAGGCCGTGCGCGAGCTGGTCGCCGATCATCTGATCGCGCGCCTGTGCGGCGTGTACGGCTATCATCCCGACGGCAAGAACTTCGTCATGGGTCTGATCGCCAAGGGACGGCGCGGCGAGCGCATGCTCGTACCCGCCGATCAGTGGGGCACGCCGACCTTGGTCGAGAACCTGGCCGAGGCAATGAAGGAGCTGGCGCTCTCGCATCACGTCGGCATCGTGCATCCGGTCGGTCCCGATTACCTCTCCCGCATCGAGTTTGCGCGGCTCGCCGCCGAGATCCTGGAGTTAGCACCGGACTTCCTGCAACCGGTCTCGACCGAGGAGCTAGGCCAGGCCGCGCGCCGGCCGCTGCGCGGGGGAGTCGACAACCGATCCACCCAGGCGCTCTTGAGGACGCGCCTCGCGGGCGCGCGAGAGGGGCTGCGTGCGGTGCGACGGAGAATGGAGGAGCACCCATCGTCGTCAAGGACCTGTAGCTCATAATGGAAGCTGAGGAACCTCGGCTATCTGCAATGAGACGGATGAGACGCTTCCCCCATGCTGCGCGGCGACGTCACTGACCGACAGGACCGCGCGGCCCGCATCGTGACGAGCTGTCCGGCGTGCGGCTCCTCGCGCCAAGCGCCGGAGTTGCGCGCCGAGGACACCTACTCCCGCGAAGTCTTCGAGGTGGTGCGCTGCCAAGCGTGTCGACTCGCCTACGTGAACCCCCGTCCGGCGCCCGAGCACCTGGAGCGCTACTACCCGCACGATTACTATGGCGCGCGGCATCCGATCTTCAAGGATTATCTGGCCGATCTTCGCGTCCGCGCCCTCGGCCCGGGCCCTCCGGGCGCCCGACTCCTCGACATCGGGTGTGGGCGCGGCGACTTCATCCTCGCGTGCCGGCGCAAAGGTTGGCGAGTGAACGGCGTCGAGCAGGCCAACTCGCTAGTCATGCGGCTGCGTGAGACGCTCGGGATCGAGGTGGTGACGCCGGAGGCGATCCCCACGCTCCCGAACGGCGCGTTCGACTTCGTGACGCTCTGGCACGTGCTCGAGCACCTGCCAGAGCCGCGCGAGAGCTTGCGCGAGGTAGCGCGGCTCTTGAAGCCAGGTGGCCGCCTGCTTGTCGAGGTGCCGAACTTCGGAAGCTGGCAAGCCCATCTCGGTCGCGCCCACTGGCACCACATGGACGTGCCGCGCCACCTCCTCCACTTCGATCGCGCGGCGCTCGCGGCCTTGCTCGCGCGCGCCGGCTTCACGCCCGAGCGCTGGCACACCTTTTCTCTGGAGTACGACACCTTCGGTCTCGCCCAGACCGTGCTGAATCGGCTCTGCACCAACCCCAATCATCTTTTTCGGCTCCTGATCGGTAGGCCGACCGGCCGTAGCCGGCGCGACACCCTGGTGAGCTTCGCGCTCCTCGCGCCCGTCGGGCTGGTCGCCGCCGCCATCTCGCTCGTCGCCCCGCTCGCCGGCCGGGGTGGCGTACTGCGTGTCATCGCACGCAAGGAGGCGCGGGCGTGAGCCGGCGCATGTTCCTCGTAGTGGCGAGCGTCATGGTGGCCGTCGCCGCAGCGGTCCGGATACAAAACGCCTTCACGTTCCCCTCGATACGCGGCTACGACGGCTTCGGGCACTTCACCTACGTCTGGTATATGAGTGAGACCTGGAGCGTGCCGCGCTCGACCTCCGGATGGTCGTTCTTCCACCCGCCGCTCTACTATGTGCTCATGGCTGCGCTGTGGACGGCGCTGCGAGGCGTCGATCCGTTCCTGCGCCTGAGCCTCGGCTCGCTTCTGATGGGCTTCCTCAGCCTGACCCACGCGGCCGTGAGCTACGCGATTGTGCGGCGCTACTTCCCGGGCGAGCGCCTGATCCACCTGCTCGCCCCGGGCCTCATGCTGTTTCTCCCGGTGCATCTCTACAGCGCGCCGTTCCTTAGCAACGAGGGTCTGGGGGCGGTGCTGTGCAGTGTCGCACTCGTGGTGCTGCTCCAGGTGCTGGCGCGACCGTCACTGACACGCAGCGTCGCGCTCGGGCTCTGCCTCGGCCTCGCGATGCTCACCAAGTTCTCGGGTGTGGCGGTGGTGATGGGGGCGTTCGGCGCGCTCGCACTGCAGGCGCTGGTGCGGCACCGGCTCGCGGCTGGGCTGCGCACTCTGGCGGTGGTCGCTACCGTCATGCTCGCGGTGTGCGGCTGGTACTACGCGCGCAACGTGAGCCTCTACGGCACGCCCTTCAAGCTCAGCCGTGACGAGTTCATGGTCCGCCACGTCGAAAACTACCAAACGAAGGGCACCCGGGGGCTCCTCGAGTACGTCCTCTTCGACCCAGTCATCTTCCGTCGGCCGCAGTGGCCGCGCGGGCTTCCGCTCGCGGGCGAGGTGCCCCCGACGGTGGTGCGGAGCGCGATCCGCGAGTCGGTCTGGACCGGGATCTACGCCAACGCATGGTTCGACGGCCAGGGCGGATGGATCCTGCCACCGGTCATCGAGAGCGAGCTGTCGCGGCGGGCGGGCCAGGTCCTTCTCTGTCTGGGCGTAGTCCCGACGCTGGTGGTCATCCTGGGGATCGCGACCGCGGTAACGACCCTGCGCCGTCGCGGCTGGGACGACACGCTCGCCGCGATGCTTCTGACCTTCGCGGTAATGGTCGCGATCTTCGTCCACGGCACGCGCGTAATCACCATGCACGCGGCGATCAAGGCGACCTATTTCATGCCGGTCACCGTCGTGTTCAGCTTCTGGTTCGCGCTCGGCCTGCGACGGCTCGCCGACACGAATCGCCGCTGGCTCTGCTACGTGGCCGCCGAGTCGGCCGTGCTGGCGGTGGTGAGCTGTGCAGTCTTCACGCAGGGGCTTCTGTTCAAGCCGCTCCTTCCCGATGAAAAGTCCGTCATGCGCTCGGAGTGGGACAACCTGCAGGGGATCGTGTACTACGCCGGCGGCGAGCGCGAGCGAGCCAGGGCCACCTTCGCGCTCGCGGCCTCCGGGGACTGGCACCTCGGGTACGAAAACCTCGCCTCGCTCGTCTTCGAAGACGGCCGGCCGCTCGAGGCGCTGTATCTCGTGAGGAATGCCGCCCGCATCGAACCCTCGCAGTCCTTCGGCATGCCGGCCGATCGCAAGTACTTCGACATGACCACGCAGGCGGAGTACTCGAACTCGATGGCGGTCATCTATCACGATCTCGAATGGCGAGACGAGGCTCTGCGTGCGGCGGCTGAGGCCGTCGCGCAGGACGCGACCTTTCCCGAGGCGCAGTACAACCTCGGGGTGTTGAAGTTACTGCGCGCGACTAGCGCCGGGAGCGCGGGAAATGGACCGACGCCGCGCCCGGACGTAGTAGGCGTCCGCCAGGCCCTTACGCATTTCTTCCGCGCCATCGTGCTCGATCCCGGCTTCCTGCCGGCCGCAGCCATGCTCGGCGTCACGCAGGCCCTCGTCGGCGACTGCCCGGCGGCGGAGCAGACGATCAGCGCCGCGCTCGCCCCTCCGCCCGGGCTGCGGCGGGAGTTCCCGGCCGAGACCGGGAGGGGCAACTGGCACGAGGCATCGATCGGCAGGCGGAAGTACATCGACCGACTGCCCGACGATCTCGCGCCCCGCCGCTGGCTCGCTGTGTGCCGCGACCCCGAGCAGTCGGCGCGGCGATGAGCGCGTGACCAGGCGAAGGTTCACCGCGCTCGCGGGCGTGATGGTCGCCGTGGCGGCGGCGGTGCGCGTCCATAACGCGCTCACGTTTCCCTCGCTGCGCGGCTACGACGGCTTCGGACACTTCACCTACATCTGGTACATGAGCGAGACCTGGCGGGTTCCGCTCGCCACCTCGGGGTGGTCGTTCTTCCACCCCCCACTCTACTACGCGCTCATGGCGGCGCTCTGGAAGGCGCTCGCCGGCATCGATCCGCTGGTGCGCCTGCGCGTGGGCGCGGTCCTAATGGGGCTGCTCAGCCTCGCTCACGCAGCCGTGAGCTACCTGATCGTGCGGCGCTACTTCCCGGGCGATCGCCTGATCCACCTGCTCGCCCCGGGGCTCATGCTCTTCATCCCGGTGCATCTCTACAGCGCACCGTTCCTCGGTAACGAGGGCCTGGGCGCGGTGCTGTGCAGCGTGTCTTTGCTGGCGCTGCTCGCGGTGCTGGCACGGCCCTCGCTCGCGCGCAGCCTCGGGCTCGGCCTCGCGCTCGGGCTCTCGATGCTGGCCAAGTTCTCGGGCTTTGCGCTGGTGCTCGGCGCCCTGGGTGCGATCGGGCTGCAGGCACTCGTGCGCGGCTCGCTGCGGACGGGCGCCCGCACGCTCGCCGTCACGATGGCGGTCATGCTGGCGGTGTGCGGCTGGTATTACGCACGCAACGTAAGCCTCTACGGCACGCCCTTCAAGCTCAGCCGCGACGAGTTCATGGTCCGCCACGTCGAGAGCGAGCAGCCGCAGGCCGCGCGCACGCTCCTCGAGTACGTGACCTTCGATCCGCTGATCTTCCGCCGCCCCACCTGGCCGCGCGGCTTCTCGCCGAGCGGTGATCTGTACCCCGGCGGCGCGTATCGCTGGCTCCGCGAGTCGGTGTGGACGGGCGTCTACGCCAACGCCTGGTTCGACGGCTTCGGGGGATGGGTGGTGCCGCCCGTCACCGAGAGCGAGGTGGCGCGCCGTGCCGGCCAGGTTTTGCTCTGCCTCGGCATCGTCCCGACCGCGCTCACGCTGCTCGGTCTCTGCGCAGCCGTGGGCCAGCTCTGGCGCCGCGGCTGGGACGATACGATCGGGGCGTTGCTGCTCGTATTCGCGGCCATGACGGCGAGCTTCGTCGCCACGACGCGCGCCATTCCCGTACCCGCCATCGTGAAGGCTACCTACTTCATGCCCGTGAGCGTCGCGTTCAGCTTCTGGTTCGCGCTCGGTCTCAGCCGCCTGCGCGCGCGCCGGCCGTCGTGGGTCCGCCACGTGGCGGCCGCATGCGGCGTTCTCGCGCTCGTGGCAACCGTGGTCTTCACCCACGGCCTCCTATTCGATCCCGCGGCGATCCGACGCTCGCGCCCTCTCGACGCGCCGTCGCTCGAGAACCTCTATGGGGTGGTGTACTTCGCGGCCGGCAACCGCGAGCGCGCGGCGGAGTTCTTCCGCTCGTCCGCAGTCGCCGGTTGGCACCTCGGCTACGAGAACCTGGCCGCCCTCGCCTTCGACGCCGGGCGGCCGCTCGAGGCCGTCCATCTACTAAAGCGCGCCGCCCGCCTCCAGCCCGAGCAGGCGATCGGACGGCTCGAGGAGCGCCGCCGCTTCACCGCGTCCACGCAGGCCGAGTACTTGAGCACGCTCGCCGTCTTCTACCATCGACTCGCCTGGAAGGATGAGGCGCTGGCAGCGGCCGAGGAAGCCACCCGCCTTGACGCTTCCATTCCAGAAGCTCACTATAACCTCGGCATTTTGAAAATGATTGCGGCGGTCACCGACGGTCACGGTTCGCCCGCTCGCAGTGCGGTGCTGCTTCGGCACGCCATGAGCGAACTCTCCCGCGCCGTCGAGCTGGATCCCGCCTTTCTGCGCGCCGCCGCCATGCTTGGCGTCGCGGAGGCTTTGACAGGGGACTGCGCGACCGCCGAACGCACGATCGCCGACGCGCTCGCCCCGCACCCCGAACGGCAGCGGGCATACCCGGTCGAGACGGGACCCGGCGTCGAGCATGCCGCCGGGATCGAGCGCCGCCGGTCAATCGCGGACGTTCCCTCGGACCTCGAACCCACGCGTCGTCTGGACGAGTGCCGCACCCGGACGCTGAACATTCAAGGGACGGCTGTCCTAGTTGGAGCTGGAGGCTTCGCGGGCTCGGATGCCATTGCTCCAGGCGCTGCCGTGCACTCGCATCCATGCTCCTGGCTGTAACGCACCATCGTGTTGGGTCGGCAAGATTCCCGACATGCCATCTGGGCAGCTGCTTGCCCTTGTCGAGGAAGCCGATAGAAACGGGGTCGACCCCACGGGTTGAGGGAAGGCAGCGGGCTCGCGTCAATCGTTCTCATCGGAGCGTTGACGCGCGCCACGTCCTTCGGCGCGACGAACATCGACGCCACCTCTGGACGGCTCTGCGCGCGGATGGTTTCGAGCAGCTGCGCGTTCTCCTCGACAAAACGGATAGTGCGGCCGTCTACGGGATCGACTCCATGGGCGATGATCCAATAGGCGCCTATGCCAGGAAAATCCGCCTGCGGAGCACCCAATGCATAGACGAGTGAAGCTGCCGCGAACGGGTCATTGCGGAGGTAGAGGACGCCTCCTTTCGGAATGTGGGCGGCCAGCTCTCGGATGGCTCCGTCGGTGCGATCCATGACGTCACGCGCCCACCGCTGGCGTACCCATTGGCCCCCCACGTAGGTCGTTCTCGCAACCAAACAGCTCGCTGCCACGTATGCACCCGCGAGCGCGACAAGGAGGATCGCGACGGGCCGTTTCGGAGACCACGCGAGCGGAGGGCGAAGCCTCGCGACCGCGACCGCGATGGCGATGATCAAGCCGGGGTTCGCGTCGTAGTGATATCGGTCACGCGTCGCTATCCACGTCAGAGAATTCCCGAACGCAAGCCAAGAGCGACCCACTGCGATGCTGGCGTACAGCGTTCCTGCAAGGACCAGGACCGCGAGCAAAACGCGCCTCTCGGTCCACTCGCCCCGAACGAGCCGCCAGGCAACGACTCCGAAAAGCGCCAGGAAGAAGACCGCACTCACCGCGACGGCCGCGTCGCACGACCCCCACGGGAAGAGGCCAATGCCCTTTCCGTCGGCGTGAATCGTCACCAGCGGTCCCGCGATCACCATCCCTACGGCGTACGCGATGAGCGCTAAGAAGACGAAAATCGTCGGGGCCGGAGAGAGCAACCCGCGCATCGTCACATTGCCCCCCGCGAACCATGCAACTGTGAGCGTTGACGCCAAAGCCGATGGCAGGAGCCACAGCGCCGTGCGCAATGGGGCCGACTCGCGGGGCAAGAGGATGAGCGCCACGGCCGGGAAGATCGCTGCGGTGACGGAGCCGGTAAGCATCGTCGCGGAGCCGGCGAAGAGCGCGAGGCTCGTGCGGATCAGCGCCCACGCCGTTGGAGGGCGGCGTGCTTCTGCCGCGCGCGCCATTTCCCAGAGCGGCCACAGCACCGCCGTCGTGCTCAGCATGTGCGAGTACGCCGAGAACCACTGCAAGGTCCCCTGGAACGCCGGAGCGGACCCCCATAGCGCCGCAGCGAGACCTGCGACCGATTCTGACCGGCTGAGTGCCCGCACGATGCTGTAGAGAAGCGCCACGTTCGCGAGATGGGTCAAAAGAACGATCGCGAAGTACCATCCGGCGTGCAAACCGAAGAGCGCGTGCAACAGAGCGACCACGAACTTGAAGAACGCCATGAAGTGGTTCCCGAACGGACGGGTCACGACTGCGAGAAATCCGCGCTTCTGGCTTTCGTAAAAGTACAGGAAATCGTCGTCCAGGAAGCCGCTGCCCAGCACCATCCCTTGAACAACCAGCGACGCGGCGATCGCAGCCGCCGGGGCGAGGACGTCTTTGCGGCGTAAGTCGCGGAACTTCATGGCAGGGCGTCGATCGGTGCGAGAGCGGGATCTCAACCCGGGTCGAGTGTACCCCACTCGTGAGCGGCGATCGGTGTCCGAAGGGCGTGGTGCGGTTCGCTGCGTGCCGACCGAGGGGGCTCTCCCGAGCTTGCACGATTCTCTTGGTCGCTGCGCCCGTTTCCACCCAGCGAATTGGGAAGCATTACTGAGCTCTTCTGGTTGACGTAGTCGGATATCCCCCAATGGACGGGGTTCGGCCCATCTCGGCTCCCGTATATTGCCCCCGAGCAGGAGTCAATGTCATTCGTAGTTGAAATTCGGTGACGCTCTGATCGGCCAAGTGCACCGAGCCGGCTTGCCGCCCATGGCGCACCAGCCCCGGCTGGCCGCCGTGCCGCGCATAGCGCGGGCCGGTCAAGATCTCGAGCTCTTGGTGCAGGCTCTCCGCCACGTGCACCAACCCCACGGGGATCAGCGCCTGGATCAGCGCGACCTTCGCGTCGATCGTTGCGGCGTCGACTGGCGGCGCGTCCATCTCTGCCGCGATCAGCTCCGTGGTTTGCCCCTCTCGTCGAATCCGTCGTACCTTCCGCATGGGTGGTGCCTCCCTTTCGTGATGCGATGTCGCTCGCCCAGAGCGCCGCATCCGTATGGGGAGTCGCCACCCGAATTTCAACTGACTCTAGCACTCACTCGTCCCGGCTAGACAGATGCGCAATCGCTTGATCCCGCTCTTGCTCACCCGGGTGGGCTGGCGCCGCAAGTCCGATCGTTACGGTCCTATCGGGTGTTCGGCCGCAGCCGCGTCGCCAGCGTCATTGACGCAAGAGCCAGCGCATAGGCTGCGACCCCCGTCAGGAAAGCGGCAGAGAAACCGATGCGGCTCCCGATGAAGATCGCCAGCACGGATGCCACCACCGACATCGCGCCGTTCAGACCCCACGCCCATGGCACCAACTCCTCGCCGTAGCCGCGCAGGACGGTGATTCCCAGTGGGTAGGCCATCCCGAGCAGAATCCCTATCGGACCGAGCAGCGCCACCGTCGTCCCGATTCGGACTACGATCGGTGAACCGAGGAGTTGGTCGATCACCCACGGAACCATGACGACGTAGGCGCAAGCGACTACGACGATGGCCGTCAACACTACGGTGAGCGTTCTGCGCGGCGCCGCTACGAAGCGCTCGGAAAGCAGGCTCCCGTTGCCGGAGAAGAACAGTAGTGCGAACAGGACCACTGCGAGGGCGTAAATCGGCGACCCCAGCAACAACATGAAGCGTTGCAACAAAGGGATCTCGATCATCAAGAAACCGTAGCCGAGACACGCAAAGTACAGCAAGAGCGGTGCTGCCATCGTGCTGTCGACCTTGTGCATCTGCCCGCGTCCGAAAGTCATCAGCGGCACTACGAAAAAGAGAACCGCCATCAAAGTCACGACCCCAATCAGCATGTACATCAGGACGAGAGCGTCGTTCCACATCCGCAAGAAATGAAACGGGTCGTCGATTCCCTTAGGAACCAAACCGCGAAGGAAATTGAAGAAGAAAGGCCGGTCGTCGGTCGGCGGGTCGATGAAAAACGGGTAACTGGCGGTAAAGTCGCGCCAGTTGGGTGCCATGATCAGCGAGGTCACTTCCGGGTGCCCGACCTTCGCGTGCGGTGCGTACAACACCTCGGCGTTGAGATGCACCGCTAGACCCGCCAGCGCGGTGAGTTCCGACTCACTGAACGCCGCCTTCTTCACCAACACGGTGGCGTTCAGTCCTTGCCGCAGCACGACGATGTGATCCTTGAAATCGCCGATGCCCTCCGCTTCCCACGCGGCGCGCGCCATTGCCGCGATACGGAGGATCTCCACCGGATACACCGGGACGAAATATCGCGTCAGGCTGAGGATCCCGTCATCGGTCAGGTGGTGAAAGTACTCCTGAAAGCCCTCCGTGGTGTAGAGATAATTCTCGCTGAAGACGAAGCCGCCGGCGGCGTTCAGCGAGAAGGTGTCGATGAGGCTCAGTTGAATGACGTCAAACTTGCGGTCGAGGCCCGTAAGTCGGCTACGGGCCTCGTCGATGATGACGTTGACGCCGGGCAGGGTGTAGGGGTGACCGGCGTAGTCGGCGTATCGCTCTTCGACGACGTGACGCATCAGCGGGTTGATCTCAATCCCGAGAATCGACGGCTGCCCGAAGGCGACTGCCGCCAGCAGGTCACGGCCCCCGCCGGTGCCGATCACCAGAATGCTCGCGTTCGGCCGAATGTTGTGGGCGAGGTACAGCACGGTGTCGCGGAGGAACTGGATCGAAGACGGGTCGCCGTTGTAACCCATCATCGGTGTCCAGGCGGCGCCGTCGATGTCGAGCATCTTGCTGGTCGGATAGGTGCTGCCGGCGTACGCCTCGGGCTCATTCTTCATCGGCAGGATTTGCGCGGCGTTGCGATTGAGGTTGAAGGCCGACACCCGCGAAAAGGAGTTCCACGTTTCCACTTCACTGTAGGTGTCGGTGTACCGCTTCACGTAGCGCATCGTGTACAGGTTAGTGGTGAACGCGAGCACGAGCAAAACTCCCACGATCACACTCGAAATGATCGCCAAGCCGGTCTTGCGCGCTGCGCTCAGTGCCACGACCAGTGCGGTGCCCGTGGCCAGCGCGGCGATGACCACCGCGACCTGCGGTGCCGGCGCAAGGCCCAGCGCCGCGACGACCGCGAGACACCCGACACTCGCACCGACCAGATCGGCATAGTAGATGCTCGTGATCCGCGCGGAGAAGTGTGTCATCAGCATCGAAATGCAAATGCCTCCGAGAAAAAACGGTATCATGAGTACCAAGTAGGCCATGCCGAGCGTGACGAAGCCGGCGGCCGACAGTTCCTGTAGGACGCGCATGTGAAGGAACGCCAGCACGCTCAACGCTGCCGTGAGACCGAAGAGCGAGAGGTACGTCGTGAGCTGCTCGTCGACGCGCTCGGCGGGGAACCGGGAGGGAAGGAGGTAGATCACCAACCCACTGAGACCGAGGCCGAACATCGCAAGCGAGATCGCAACAAAGGCGTAGTGGCTGACCAGCGCGACCGTGAGCACGCGCGCGACGGTGATCTCGAGCATCAGCAGCGACAGGCTCACGAAGAACACGGCCAGGTAGTGCCGGCGTTGGGGTATATGGATCATGATGGCTCCTGTGCGTGTCGGGCTATTGCCGTGCTCGGCGAGGGGGCTCTCGACACAAGCGCGCTAACAGATCATGCCGGCGAGCACCTTGACAAGCTTCCGTTGTCTCGGCTGGCTCACGGGTGCAGGGGGACGGCCCTTGGCGCCGCGGCGTCGGCGTTTGTCCCCCGCACGTAATTGCGGAACGCCGGCAGGTCCTCGAGTTTGTCTGCGATCAGTTGGGCGATCAGCTGATGTCCGTCGCGGTTGGGGTGGGCACGCTCGACCATGAACAGGGACTGCCCGAATAGATCCACCGGGCCGACCCGACTTGCCGGGGTTCGCAATACCCGATCGCCGAGAGTCGAAGCAAGTGGAGGAAGTGAGGTGAATTCCGCTATGTCACCCTGATGGAACTGATACTCGATCGCTTGGATCTCCGCCGGTACTTCGAGCGTGGCCGAGAAGACTCCGTCGCCTGCCCGTTCGTCCCCGTGGGTTGCGTCATCATACGCGGGCTCGGCAAAGGCGTACCCGGGCTGGAAATACGCGAGGCCCACGACCCGGTAGGTCCGGGTCGCGTCCGGCGCGAGAACGCGCAGCACCACGCGCTTGGGGCCGGTCGCAGCCTGGTCTGTCTCCGCCGCGGGCTCGGGCGCCTTGGCGAGGCCGAGACGCTCCGAACGCAGATCCTCGTCGGCCCGGCTGCGCCTGTCCAGCTCCTCGACGAGGTCCAGGAACGAGACTTGATCGCGCTCGGCGCCGCGGCGTGTTCCCTGAACGGCCGCAGTTTGGACGAAGTCGGTGTTCACCACCAGGAGGTCCATCCCGGCGCCGGCGGCGAGTCGAGCGACCTCGTGGACCGTCGCGGCGATCTGGTCGACCGACACCCGATGGCATCCTCCGAACAGGCGGATCTGCTCCCGACACCCGGGGCTGGTGTCATCGAGAGGTCGCGGAGGAAGGAGGCGTGCGATTGCGCGGTAGGTGTTCGTCTCGGCGGCGTACAGCGCCAGCGCCTCAAAGCTCCTTCGGACCGGACCCGCCAGCTTGCGGAAGCGTTCCTCGTCGGTGACTTTCGCGGGGAACAGCTGGTCGTTGGTACCGTGGCCGATGACGATCAGGTCGGGCTGCATCGCAAGGCCCCGCGACTCGAGGAACTCGAGCCCCTGTAGCCAGGACCAACCGGGGACGCCCGTGTTGACGACCTCAAAGTGACCTGTCGGATAGCGTCTTTCGAGCAGTTCGAGAAGCCGCTGCGGGTAGGTGTCGGGTTGATCGACGCTGAAGCCGAAGGTCACCGAGTCGCCGACGCACAGAATGCGGAACACCTTCCGGCCGGAACCGGTAGCAACGCGCTCGGGTCCGCGGAATCCCTCCGAGTTGTTCTCGATCGTCCAGGTGTCTTCCCGCCCGAAAGGCCGCGGGTTGACGGGTTGCGTCTTGCGGGCGCCGGGTTGGTTACGCCACAGCAGGTCGACGTCTCGTACCAACGGAGCGGGGTTCAGCTCGAGCCACGTCACGGTGCGCGAGACCGTGTCGCCGAGGATCTCCTGCGGGTGCGGAGCCTCGACGAAGAAGCCCGCTCCGAACTCCAGCATGGCAAGGAGCAGAGCCGTAACGGCCAGACCCGCTCCGACCTGTAGCAGAGCGCCGAGTCCCGAGCCGATGCGCACGGGCTGTTGCGCAGACGCTCTCACTTCACGTACCCGAGGCTTCGGAGCTTCTCGTACTGGTCAGGCGAAAGATCGAATCGCGAGGCGCGGTCGGACTTCTGCTCAGCGTGCTGTTGCAACACCTCTTCCAACGCAGTGACGACATCCGGGTATTGCTTGGAAACGTCCGGCTCACGGTCTCCCAGCACCGACACGGCGTAGAGTGACGTCGACCGGATCTTCTCGCACTCGCTCGCTTCGAGAGGCTTGGCGTCCGGCAGAACCCAGGTGCCGAACGGGTCCCGTGTCGGCGTACCGCCGTAGCTGCACGCTCCGACGACCCGGTCGCTGACGAATCTCCACGCGGACGTGCGCAGGCCTGAACGTTGCACGGGCCCGAGCACCGTCCAGTATTGCGGGACCAGCAGGGGAACGTAGATGAGGGTGGGAAGCAGGGTCTCGAAGTAGGCAATCTGTAGCTCTGCGGGTACCTGCGAGCCTCGGGGATCGTCGCGTGAAGGCAGCAGCGAACGACCGGCCAAACCGATCGCCTTCGCTCCCACGGCCGCGAGCACGGTCGGCAGGATGTCGATGTTGTGTGCGGTGTCGATACGCCTCAGGCTCGGCGGGATCCGCGCAGGATAGCGCAAGATGAGAGGGATTCGGACGGTTGCTTCGTCGATCCTTAGTCCATGACCGACGAAACCCTGCTCACCGAGATTCTGGCCGTGATCCGCGTGCACGATGACCAGCGTCTTGTCGAGGAGGCCGAGCGACTCCAGCCGGTCGATGAAGCGACCGACAGCTCGGTCGGCCGTCTCCACGTCCGGATCGTACGCCGCGACGATATCGGGCTCCTGCGAGACGAAGCTGACGTCGCCTTTGAGCTTCTCGTGCGGGCCGAAGTAATGCACCCACAGAAAGAACGGCCGGTCGCCGCGAACGGTTTCCAGCCAGCGGATTGCGGCATCGGTTACGTCCTCGTCGGATCGATAGGCATCGTTCTTGAACTTTCGCAGCGTGAAGTCGACGCCTCCTTCGGGTTTGTCCGGTGGTTGGCTCTCGACATGCTCCGTGGCAACACCCGCCACCGCGATCATGGGCAGTCGAAACTCGTCATCGTAAGTCTCGAAGCCTTGGTCGAGTCCGTACACCGAATCGAGCGGGAACGAGGCGACGATGGCACCGGTCTGGTACCCCTCGGCGTGCAGGATTTCCGCCATCGTGACGGCTTCCGACTTCAGCCGCGTGGTAGGTAACTGGACGCCGTGGCTGCTGCTGTACTGTCCCGTCATGACCGAGGACATCGACCCAGTGGTCCAGGGCATGTCGCAGTAGGCTGTCTCGAACAGCATTCCCTCGCGGGCTAACTGATCGATCGCCGGCGTGCGGTTCCGTGGATACCCGTAAACGCTGAGACGGTCGGCGCGCAACGCGTCGATCGTGATCAACACTATGGAAGGCCGACCAGGTAGCAACCAGAACGCGACCGCGCCGACGGCAACTACCGGCGGCAACAGCAGCAGCCAGAGCCAGCGGTTTCGACGACGACGACTTGATACCGCGGCCATGACCGTAGAGCGCCTGTAGTCCGTAGAAATGCTTGCAACGTTGATCTGATAGTTACGGGACGATACATTCACGTATATAGGAACCCGCCGTGCAGTGAAATCCCAGCGCAGGCTGGATCCGCGTAGGCCGGCACTGACGCTCGCCGCTGGACGCCTACCTATGGGGGGCGCGGCACCTGGCTCGGTTCGCGATCTAACGCTGGTGTGGCGGAGTGATTCGTGGGCGAGATGACGCACCGGACCTTCACGATAGCGGCCATCGCGATGGTCTCGATCGGCGCCGCTGCCTTGCGACGGGGCAGTGCCGGCCCGCACCTTGTGCGATGATGCAAAACCGTCTTATGTGAGCCTGCCTATGGGTGTCTCCGCCGTCCTCGTGCCGATCATCTTCCTCGTGTCGGGCGGTGTCGGGCTCGTGTACGAGGTCCTGTGGACGCGTCAGCTCGAGCTTGTCTTCGGCGTCACGACGTATGCGGTGGCGACCGTGCTGGCGACCTTCATGGGTGGGCTCGCCCTCGGCAGCTACCTCGGCGGGCGGGTGGTCGACCGGGTCGCGCGCCCGCTGGCGTTCTACGCGGCGCTGGAAGCAGGCATCGGGGCGTATGCGCTTGGCATCGGGGCGCTCCTCGCGGGGCTGCGTCCCGCGTACCTGCTCCTGCGCGATCTGGGGCTCGGCTACACGACCTTCGCGTTCGGCCGCGCGCTCCTCGCCGGGCTCGTCCTCCTGCTTCCGACCACGCTGATGGGGGCCACGTACCCGGCCCTCGTGCGCTACTGGGTGCGGACGCGAGACGATATCGCGCGCGGCGCGGGGTGGCTCTACTTCCTGAACACCGCCGGCGCGATCGCCGGGTGCCTGCTGGCGGGCTTCTTCCTGATCGAGCGCCTTGGGCTGCGCGGGACGACCGAGGCCGCCGCTGCGACGAACCTCGTGCTCGGGTTGCTCGCCTGGTTGCTCTCGCGATCGTCCGCCCGCGACGTTGCGGCATCCCCTACGGCCGCCGTTACCGCCCCGAGTGACACGAACACTCCAGCGACGCTCATCCTCTGGGCGACGGGGGTATCCGGGTTCGTGTCGCTTGCTGCCGAGGTGCTCTGGACGCGAGGGCTCCTCCGCTACATCTACAACTCGACTTACGCCTTCACGACCATGCTTGCGGTGTTCCTCTTCGGCATCGCCGCCGGCAGCGCGGCGTTCACGGCACTCCTCACCCGACGCCCACGACCGCTCCTCACGTTCGCTCTCCTGCAGGCGGGAGGTGGTCTCGGGCTTGCGCTCGCCTGCTTCCTCTTTCCCTTGCTGCCCCAGGTGTCGACGGCCTTTCTCGGAACGGCGACGGTGCACTCGTTTCAGCGAGCGGTCGTTACTATGGTCCTGCGCGGCGGGTTGATTCTCTTCCTGCCCGCGGCCTTTCTCGGTGCGTCCTTCCCGCTCGCGACGGCCATCTTCACCAGGGCTACCGCCGGCCTCGCGCGGGGCGTGGGACGCGCGTACGCCACGAACACCGTCGGCGCCATTCTCGGGTCGCTAGCGACCACGTTCCTCCTCATTCCGGCGATCGGCATGCACGGAACGGCGCTGCTTCTGGTCAGTCTCAGCCTCGTCACCGGGGCGATCGTCGCGGCTGCCGAAGGAGGTCCGCGTGGCCGACGGACCGCCCTCGCGATCGTCGCCGTTGGTGTCGGCACGGTGGCGCTCTTGGCGCGCGATGACGTCTTTCGGCGGACGTTTCTCACCAACCCCGGTCAGGAGCTCGTCTACTATGCTGAAGGCTCGACCGACACGGTGGGGGTCGCGCAGTTCTTCGGGCAGCGCGTGATCATCTACGAAGACCAGCGCGGCACCGCCGCCACCACGACGTACGGCATCAACTTCTTCCTCGGTCACCTCCCGATGCTCCTCCACCCGGGGACGCCGCGGCGCGTGCTCCACATCTGCTTTGGCGTCGGCAACAGCCTCGCCGCAGTTGCGGCCCACGACGAACTCGAGCGCGTGGACAACGTTGAGCTGAGCCCGCATGTCGTGGGCGCGGCCGGATACTTCTTCACGAACGACGGCGTGATCGGGCGTCCGAAGGTGCGCACCATCATCGACGACGGCCGGAACCATCTGTTGACGACGCCGGAGGCCTACGACGTCATCCTACTCGAGCCACCGGAAACCTTCACCGCCGGTGTGGTGAACCTCTATACGGTCGAGTTCTATCGCGACGCGCTCGCCCACCTCGCTCCCGACGGTGTCATGATGCAGTGGATTCCCACCGGACAGGCCCCGATGGACGAGGAGCGGCATCTGTTCGGTGCGTTCGCGGCGGTCTTCCCGCACCGCACGATGTGGTGGCAACTCAGCGGGGGCACCGTACTGCTCGTCGGCTCCCGGGAGCCGCTGCGCATCGACTACCAGCGGCTGCGTGCGCACTTCGCCGAGCCGGCGGTGGCCCGTGACATGGCGCTCAGCCAGGTTCGGGACGTCGACCACCTGCTGTCGTTCTTCATGTTCGACGACGCGGCGTTTGCGGAGTTCGTGCGCGGTGTGACGCCGACGACCGACGACCGGACCGTGGTCGACTTCACCATGCCTCGCTACGTCGGGTCCGGATTCGGCCTCGGGCAGTTCAACCCGAACATCCAGAACGCCGGTGGCCAGAACCCGTTCTCGATCGTGCGCGAGCGCAAGCTGGCATACGAGGCGCTCCGTCGGCCGGTGACGCCGTTGCTGACGAACCTCGGCGACGAGCGGCCGGAGACAGTCGCAGCCCGGATCGAGGAGCGCCGGTCGCTGCCGTTCACCGCGAAGTGGTATAGTGAAGCCGACTGGCCGAAGCGGCCCGACAGCCGCGCTGCCGCCTCCGCGTCCGCGTCGGGCAGCCCGTAACCGGCCCGGTCGGATGCGCCTCGTCTGCCCGTCGCCGCGTCGACCGGCAGCGCGTCCAAGTCTGCGGCGATCAGCGCAATGCGCGGCTCCTAGCCCCAATGCGATTTAGTGCCCACGGAAAAGCCGCCGTGGTCACTAAACGGCAGTGGGGCTAGCGTTGATCATGCGGCCGTTCTGTGCCAGGAGGCCAGCGTGCACCGCCGCAGCGTAGCCGCAATCTCTCCGACGACTCTCTTGATGTTCGTGATTCTGGCGCTCGGCGTGCTGATGCGGCTCAACAACGCGCTCCGCTATCCCTCCCTGCACGGGTACGACAGCTACGCGCACGTCAGCTACGTCTGGCACCTCCTGAGGGCCGGCGATCTGCCGCTGCCGAGCGACGGCTGGGGCCGGTTCCACCCCCCCCTCTACTACGCGGCGTGCGCGGGAATCTGGCGGATCCTCGGCCACATGGAGCCTAGCCAAGTGCTCAAGGTGATTGCGCTCGTCTTCGCCATTGCGTCGCTCGCTCCTGCCCTGGTGAGCTACGTCATCGCCCGTCGTTACTTCTCCGGACAGCTCGTGCCGTTGCTGGCGCCTGCCTTCGTCCTCCTCCTGCCGGTGAATATCTACACGGCGCCGATGTTCGGCAACGAGACGCTCACCGTACTGCTGTGCTCCTTGGCACTGTACCTACTCCTGCGCGCGGTCCAGAAAGAAAGTCTCACGTCCGTGGCCGGCCTAGGCATCACGGTCGGGCTGGCCTTGCTGACGAAGTTCACGGCGATCGCCTATGTTGTCATCGCCGTTGCGGTTCTGGCGCTCTTCGGCCTGCGCGCCAGGCAATGGCGGCTGGTCCTCAGGCAAGTGACGCTGCTCAGCGTGTTGGTTCTTCTGATCGCCGGCTGGTTCTACGGGCGCAACCTGTATCTATACGGAACGCCGTTTCAGATGAGCCGGGAGTACTTCGTGACCAGGCGCATCGAGGCAAACCAAGCCGCTGGCCGGCGAGACCTTACCGCGTATCTCACCTTCGACCGTCGGATCTTCAAAGATCCCCTGTATGTCTCGAAGCCGGTAGTCGACTCGGTCTGGACCGGCGCATTTGCGAGCACGTGGTTCGACGCGTTCGCGAACTGGTTTCTGCCCTACAACTCGACCACCGGGACTGTGGGGCGAATCCTGCTCGTCCTGGGCGTCGTACCGACGGTCCTCGTGATAGTGGGCCTGTGCGCGGGGGTCTGGAGACTCTCGACGCGAGGCTGGGACGACGTCCTGGTGGTCATGTGCGTCGCGACGGGTGTCGTGCTCGCGATGTTCGTGGCTTATACGTTCGAAAATCGAGTTTTCGCGGCCGTGAAGGCATCGTACATGCTTCCGGCCATCGTGCCGTTCAGCTTTTGGTTCGCGCTTGGCGTCGCCACGATCGCGGTATGGCCGGGTCCGTGGCTGAGGATGGCGTCGGTCGCGCTCTCGGCTTTGGCCGCGGTCATCATTCCGGTCTACACGTACCAGCTCCTGTTTGAGCTCGGCCTCGGCGGACACTACTGGAACGTCGTTGGAGTTGTCGATTATTTCGCGGGTTTTCGCGCTCAGGCGCGCGAGAAGTTCTCCGGCGTAGTCAGGTCCGAAAATCTGTACCTGGCGCATGAGAACCTAGGCAGCCTGGCCCTCGAGGAGGAACACGTCGAGGGGGCGCTGCGCGAGTTCCGCGAGGCGATGCGTCTGCTCCCGACACAAGCCCTCGGGGGTGGTGCAGAGGATACCGCGATGCTCGTACAGCTCACCCGCGCGGACTATCTGAACTCCCTGGCCGTGATCTACGATCGTCTCGGGCGAGACAGGCGGGCACTCGAGTCTGCTCGTGCGGCCGTGCGGCTCGACCCGACGTTGCCCGAAGCATACTACGATCTGGCCGTGCTCCTGCTGAAGCGTGGCTCCGTCGAGGCAGCGCTGCCTGCAGGTCAGCGGGCGATTGAGCTCGATCCTGGGTTCTCCGCTGCCCACTTTTTGCTCGGCGTTGCGCAGCAGCAAGCCGGGGACTGTGCCCGTGCCGTCACGACCCTGAGCGAGGCGTCCGCGGTGACCCGCTGGCCCCGGCGCACGTATCCGCACGCCGTGGGGACCGGAGACATCCACGATGCTGCGATCGTCC
>Ga0315268_10001732_pt1 | contig 25093 bp, 21 predicted proteins | sample C1_top_MG_FD_204535 | JGI IMG/M metagenome (GOLD analysis project Ga0315268, IMG submission 204535) | Sediment microbial communities from Yellowstone Lake, YNP, Wyoming, USA - C1_top | ecosystem: Environmental > Aquatic > Freshwater > Lake > Sediment | place: USA: Wyoming | collected 2017-08-01
GCCGGTCCAAAGCTTCTCGGATCGCACGGTATCGGCGTGCATTGTCGCTCATGGTCTCTCCTCGAGTTGGGATTCGCTACGGAGTATACCATGAGTCAACTCCTAGGAAAAGTGTACGGTAGTGAATGCAGGATAAGGACTGGGTCGTGCGGAAGGCGGCGGCCAAGGCTCTGGCTCGTGTGGCGGGGCGAGAGGACATCCCCGACCTGCGGCAGATGCTGAAAGATGGGGACAGGGCCGTGCGGAGGGTGGCGGCCGAGGCCCTGGCTCGTGTGGCGGGGCAGGAGGCCATCCCCGACCTGCGGCAGATGCTGAAGGACAAGCACGAGTATGTGCGGAGGGCGGCGGCCGAGGCTCTGGCTCGTGTGGCGGGGCGGGAGGCCATCTCCGACCTGCGGCAGATGCTGCAGGATAAGCACGAGTGTGTGCGGAGGGCGGCGGCCGAGGCCCTGGCTCGTGTAGCAGGGCGGGAGGACATCCCCGACCTGCGGCAGATGCTGCAGGATAAGCACGAGGCCGTGCGGTGGGCGGCAGCCGAGGCTCTGGCTCGTGTATTGCAGGAGATGGGGCGGGAGGACATCCTCGACCTGCGGCAAATGCTGCAGGATGAGGACCGGGATGTGCGGAAGGTGGTGACCGAGGCTCTAGTTACACTTGGTTCGGCCGAAGATCTATCCTCACTGGCAGAGATGGTCGTGGCTTACCCGGTAGGAGATGTGGGTGAGAACGCTAGCGAACTTCTCGTTACTCTTGATCGCAAGCTGTACTACCCGTTTGGGCGGCAGAAGGGAGAGGAGTGAAGACTCAGATGCTTGTTGACCTGCTCATCCACAGCGCGGCTCAGCTTCTCACCGTCGCCTCGGAGGGTCCCAAGCGCGGCGCCGCACAGGGCGAACTGGGGATCATCGAGGACGGGGCGGTGGCAGTGAAGGATGGGCGCATCGCTCTGGTGGGGAGAACGGCAAAAGTGCGGGCGCAGGTGGCCGCCGCGCAGGAGATAAACGCCACCGGCAAGGTGGTGCTGCCCGGCTTCGTGGATGCGCACACCCACGCCGTCTTCGCTGGCGAGCGCGCCGGCGAGTTCGAGCAGCGCCTGGCTGGGGCGACCTACCTGCAAATCATGGCTGCGGGCGGCGGCATCATGTCTACCGTGCGGGCCACCCGCGCCGCCAGTCTGGAACAGCTCATCGCCGACAGCCGCCCGCGCCTGGACGCCATGCTCGCCCACGGCACCACCACGACGGAGGTCAAGACCGGTTACGGCCTCAACACCGAGGACGAGCTGAAGATGCTGGCCGCCATTCGCCGCCTGGACGAGGAACACCCCCTGGGCCTGGTGCCCACCTTTCTGGGGGCCCACGCCGTGCCGGAGGAGTACAAAGGGCGAGCGGATGAGTACGTGGACTTGATCATCCGGGAAATGCTGCCTGCAATCTGCAATCTGCAATCTGCAATCTTCTGCGATGTCTTCTGCGAAGCAGGCGCCTTCACCCTGGCCCAATCGCGCCGCATCCTGGAGGCAGCCAGGCGCCTGGGGCTGGGGCTGAAAATCCACGCCGATGAGTTCACTGCCCTGGGCGGAGCAGCACTGGCCGCCGAGCTGGGGGCAACCTCGGCGGATCACCTGGCCATGACACCGGAGGAGGATTTGCGCAAACTGGCCACGGCCGGTGTAGTAGCTGTGCTCCTCCCCGGCACCACCTTCGGCCTGGGCCAGACGCACTATGCCGACGCCCAGCGCATGATCGAGCTGGGCGTGCCCGTGGCCCTGGGCAGCGACCTCAACCCCGGCACCTGCTGGTGCGAGTCAATGCCTTTCATCATCGCCCTGGCCTGTCGCTACCTGCGCCTCACCCCGGCCGAGGCCATCGTCGCCGCCACGCGCAACGCCGCCTACGCCAGCGGTGTCGGCGAGCGCGTGGGCAGCCTGGAGGTCGGCAAGCAGGCGGACATCATCGTCCTGGCCCTGCCCGACTATCGCCACCTGGCCTACCGCTTCGGCAGCAACCCGGTGCAGACGGTGGTCAAGGCGGGCCGTGTAGTGGTCCGGCACTGACGGAGGACGAAAGACGGAGGACGAAATAAGTCCTCAGTCCTCAGTCCTCGGTCGTTCGTCCTTCGTCGTTCGTCCTTCGTCCGTCGTCCTTCGTCATCATCAATTTAACACCAAAGAGGTTCTACCGTGAGTTCACTCGCTACAGAGTCGGCTATCGCCGCTCGCTATGAAAACCTGTCCCAGCACTTCGCCCACTGGGAGAAGATCAAGGACCTGATTGACCAGTTCATTGACCTGATGCTCAACCTGCGCCAGAGCGGGCATCCCGGTGGCTCGCGGGCCAAGGTGCACGCCCTGGTCGTCACGCTCCTGAGCGGCGTCATGCGCTGGGACATCCGCCACCCGGAGAAGCGCTTCGGCGATCGCTTCATCCTGGTTGCCGGCCACACCATCCCGCTGGTCTACGCCACCCTGGCCGTGTTCAGCGAGGCCCTGCGGATCAAGCACCAGCAGACCGGCGACCCGCGCTACCTCATCCCTGGGGAAGGGCGATTCGCCGTCTACCCGGAAGACCTGCTGCGCCTGCGCCGTAATCGCGGCCTGCCCGGCCACGCCGAGATGGAGGGCAAATCGCTGTTCATCAAGTTCAACACCGGCCCTTCCGGCCACGGCAGTCCGGCCGCCGCGGGCGAGGCCCTGGCCCTCAAGCGTGCCGGGGCGGCCGGGGTCAAGGTCTTCGCCTTCGAGGGCGAGGGTGGCTTTACCGCCGGCGCCAGCCACGAGGTGCGCAACTCCGCCTGGGGCCTGGGCCTGGACAACCTGTTCTACGTCCTGGACTGGAACGACTTTGGCATTGACGATTATCGCATCAGCTCAGTCGTTTATGGCACACCTAGCGATTGGTTCGCCTCCTACGGCTGGCGCGTGCTGGGCACTGAGCAGGGAAACGAGTGGGGCCCGGTGACGCGCCTGCTGCTGGAGCTGGTAGAAGGCCCCAACCCCGACCACGTCCCCAGCGCGGGCTGGATCAAGACGCGCAAGGGTCGCGGCTATGGCGTCCTGGACAACAAATCGCACGGCGTACCTTTGCCCATGAACAGCCCGGCCTTTTGGGAGACCAAGCGCCCCTTCGCCGAGAAATACGGCGTGCAATTTGACGGCTTCGGCCAGGCGGCGCCGGCCACCGCCGACGAGCAGCGCGCCCAGACCTGGGCCAACATCCAGCAGGTGGTACAGGTGCTGCGGGACGATCAGGCCCTGGTGGACTACCTGGCCGATACCCTGGTGGCCCTGGGCGAGGCCGTGCCCGTGGACATCCCGACGTTCAATTTGCGCACCAACCCCCTGCACGACGAGCGCCTGTACGATTTTGAGCACTACCCGGCGGAGATGTACGTGGCCCCTGGCACCAAGATCGCCAATCGCGCCGCCCTGGCCAAGTGGGGCGCCTGGGTCAACGCCTTCTGCGCCAAAGAGTACGGCCGGCCGCTGTTCCTCGCCGCCTCCGCCGATCTGGCCGAGTCCACGAACATCGCCGGCTTCGCCAAAGCCTGGGGCGATTTCCCCGGCTACGGCTGGTACAATCGGACGAGCAACCCCAACGGCGTGCTCCTCCCCCAGGAGATCACCGAGTTCACCAACGCCGGCATCATGGCCGGCCTGGTCACCGTCAACTTCGCCGACGATCCCTGGCACGACTTCAACGGCTTCTACGGCGCCTGCTCCACCTACGGCTCCTTCGTCTACCTGAAGTACGGGCCGATGCGCCTCCTCAGCCAGCTCGCCCAGGACTGCCAGCTTAAAGTGGGCAAAGTCCTGTGGGTGGCCGGGCACTCCGGCCCGGAGACCGCCGACGACTCGCGCACGCACTTTGGCATCTTCTCCCCCGGCGTGACGCAGCTCTTCCCCGATGGCCAGATCATCAACGTGCACCCCTGGGAGCACAACGAGGTGCCGGTGGTCATCGCCGCCGCCCTGCGCCAGAAGGCGCCCATCGTGGCCTTGCACCTGACGCGGCCGCCCATCACCGTGCCCGATCGCGCCGCCCTGGGCCTGCCCTCGCACTTTGCCGCCGCGCGCGGCGCCTACGTCCTGCGCGATTATCGCCCCGGCAAACGCCAGGGCACGGTCATCGTCCAGGGCACCAGCGCCGTGAACAACGTGCTCCAGATTCTGCCGGAGCTGGAGCGGCGGGGGCTGAACGTCAAGATCGTGGTGGCCATCAGCCCGGAGCTCTTTGCTTTGCAACCGGCGGAATACCGCCACGCCGTCCTCTCGCCCGCCGACCGGCTGGACTCCATGGGCATCACCACCCAGGCTCGCCGCCTGCTGGGCGATTGGCTGTTCACCAAAACCGCCGCCGAATACACCCTCTCCGCCGACTGGGACAACCGCTGGCGCACCGGCGGCACCGTAGACGAGGTGCTGGAAGAGGCGCACCTCTCGCCGCCGTGGCTGCTGGCGGGCATCGAGCGCTTTGTGCGTGACCGGGAGCAGCGGCTGGGCAACTTACGGGCTGCTGTAGACGAGGCCCTGGGGTAGAGCCGAAGGAGAGGTGAACTTACACCAGGAATCTTTAAGCATGAAGGAGGTTAAAGACCATGGCGGAGAACCTGTCAACACTGCGGGAGTTAGAAGACTCTCTATCCGCTGAGGAGAAGGAACTGCTGAAGGTCCTGGGACAGGTGGGAGCAGCCACGCCAGTCGAGCTGGCTGTGAAGACCTTTTCCCTGCCCGAGGAGATCAACACCCCGCTGTTGTCCTTGAAGGAGAAAAAGCTGATTGACGTCAAGCCGGTGCCAGGCCGCTTGGGTAGCGAACTGCTCGTGCTGAGCAAGCAAGGGCTGCACCTGGCTAAGGGGGAATAACGATGGGCACACTCAACGCTGTGACGACCTGGCTGGCCAGCCTCCCCTGGGGGCTGTACCTGCTGGCTGCCGGGGCCACCCTGGCTCTGGCCGTGGCTGAGGTAGTCAGCGTTTTCGAGCGGGATCCGACACGGGCGCTCTTCACCTGGGGCTCGGTTCTCCTGCTTCTCCTGAACGTGGCCCTGGCCGTGCTGATCCTGACGCTGGTGCGCAGCCTCTGGGCAGGGGGCAATTCCCCCTGGGTAGCCCTGGCCGTGGGGCTGGGCCTGCCCACCCTGGTACGCACCCGTTTTACGGTGCTGAAGCCGCTACCCGGCATGGCCGATTCCCAGGGGGTGGACATCCGCCTGGATGAACTGTACGAGCGGCTGCAACGCTTCTGCCGCAGTCGCATTGACCTGGCCCTGGCCAGCCAGCGGGTACAGTTGGTGGAGCAGGCGATGGAGCGGCTGGATCTGGCCGATCTGGAGCGGCGGCTGCGGCTGCTACTGGAAGGTGGGCTATTGCTCACCGACGAAAAGGCTCGCCAGTACGCGGACAAGATCATGAACGCCGAAGGGTACACCGAAGAGCGGAAGCGCATGCTCCTGTCCTTCGCTATCCTGGACTACGGCGGCCACCGCATGCTGGGGGAGATGCTCAAAGCAGCGAAGGCTAAGCCCCCGGCTTGAAAGAACGGAGACGACGATGAGCGACGAGTTGGTGCTGCGCTTCGGTTCCCGGGAGCCCGACGGGAGCTATCCTGTGTTCTTGACCTCACCCTCACCTCCCCATCCCCCTCCCCCTCTCCCGATGGGAGAGGGGGGGCGCAGGGGGGAGGGGATGAGGTTCCAACCTCCCTTCAGCGGCGACCTGACGGCGGAGGTGGCTGAAACCGAGGTTAGGGTGCTGGAATACTGGGCAGGGGCCACACCCGGCGAGCGAGCCGATTTGCTGCGCATCTTAGGCAAGCTGGCGAAGCACCTGACGGACATGGGCGTGGCCCTCTCTAAAGCCCTCTTTACCGCCAACCCGCCCCTGGCCCAGGCCCTGGCCAAAGCGCCGGCCGACGCCCCGCTGGTGCTCCAGTTCGAGCCAGACGAACGGGAGTTGCTGCGCCTGCCCTGGGAGTATCTGACCGACACAGCCGGCCGGCGGCTGGCTGCCGTGCGCCCCCTGGCCCGGAGACTGGGGCGGGGAGCAGAGGAGCCGGGGAGCCGGGGAGCAAGGGAGGGGATCACCCCTGCACCCCCGCACCCCTGCACCCCTGCTCAAGTGCGGCTGCTGGCTTGCATCGCCGAACCCCTGGATCAGGGGCCGCTGGACGGGGCGGCGGTGCGGGAGGGCGTCCTGGCCGCCACCCGGCCGCTGCGGGAGGCGGGCTGGCTGGAGCTGCGCTTCCTGCCCTTGCCAGCCACCCCCGACCGACTGGCCAGCGTCCTCAGCGAATGGCAGCCCGACGTGCTGCACCTGACCTGCCACGGCTTGCCCGGCAGCCTGGCCCTGGAAGATGCGCAGGGCGGCACTCAGGAGGTGACTGCCGAGCAGATCCGTAACCGTTTTGCCACCTGCCCTCCACGCCTGGTGCTGCTGAGCGCCTGCCTCTCCGCCGCGGCACTGAGAGGCGACCCCCTGGCAGGAACGGCGGCGGCCTTCCTGACTGCCGGGGTGCCGGCGGTGGTGGCCATGCAGTTCACTGCCCAGGTGGAGGCCGCCAACCGCTTTGTGGGCGACCTGTACGCCGTGCTGACCGGCCAGGAGCGACGCCCGTTGGACGTTGCCGTTCGGGAGGCGCGGGCCAACCGCTTCTTCGCCAGCGAGTTTGTGGACGCCTACCAGTGGGGAGTGCCGGTGCTGTACTTGCAGAGCCGGGCCGCGGCTGATCCTTTCGCTGGCGCCAGCCAGGGCCAGCCCCAGCCGGACGAGGCGGTGCCTGGCCAGCCCCAACGATCCTCCTCCAATGTCCCCGAGCGAGCCAAGCCCTTCCTGGGCCGGGGGCTGGAGTTGGCCCAGGTCAACGCCTGGCTGACCCAAGAGCGGCTGCTGGTGCTGGACGGCGAAGGGGGCATTGGCAAGACAGCGCTGGCCCGGGAGCTGGCCGAATGGCACGCCCGGCGGGGGGCCTACCCTGGCGGTGTAGCCTGGGTAGATTTGCAGACACCCCGTACAATGGAGGCCATTGTTGAGGAGATTGGCGTGGCGGTGGCCGGCGAGGAGTTCCGGCGGCTGAGCGGCGACCGGGCAGGCTGGTTGCGGGAATACCTGAAGCAGCGCCCCACTCTGATTGTGCTGGACAACTTTGAGACCGTGGGGCATGATCCAGCGGTGCTGGGGTTGGTGCAAGGGATACCGGCCCCCAGCGCCGTGCTCCTCACCAGCCGGGAGCGGGTGGGCGGGCTGGCCCGCCGGGGGCTGCGGGAGATGGACGAGCGCACCGGCCACGCCCTGTTTGTGGCCTGGGCAGTGCGTAGCGGCTGGGACGGGGCCGGCGATGGGGCGCAGGTGCGGGAGATCTGCGGCGTGCTGGACTACATGCCCCTGGCCATTGAGCTGGTGGCTCCCCAGGCCGCCGAGCTGCCCCTGGCCGTGCTGCTGCGGCGGGTCAAGGGCAGCCTGGCCGCCGTGGCCGCTGACCGGCCCGACCTGCCGTCCCGCCACCGCAGCGTGGAGGCTACGCTGCGCTTGAGCTACCAGGGGTTGAGCCAGCAGGCGCAGCGCCTCTTCTCCCGGCTGGCCGTCTTTCCCGCTGGGGCGTATCCCTACGAGATGAAAGGTCCCGCTGGCCAGGCCACCGACGCCATCCGGCTGGTCTGCGACCTGGCCGACTGGGAGCCGGCAGCGGTGGAACTGGTGGGGAAAGGGCTGTTGCGGCTGGAAGGGCAACGCTTTGTGATGCACGGCCTGGTGCGCCAGTATGGGCTGGAGCGCCTGGCGGAGGCCGGGGAGCGGGCGGCGGTGGAGCGCCGGGCGGCGGAATTCTTCCTGGCCCTGGCGCAGTTTGCGGGAGGCTTGCTGGGCACCGACCAGGCCCTGGCTGCGCTGGCCATGGTGCAGGCGGAACGCGCCAACCTGCTGTGGGGGCAACAGTGGTACGCCGGACAGCAAGAATGGGACGGCGCCATCGCTTATGGTTATGCTCTTGGCCAACCCTTCAGCACCTGGGGGTACTGGGCGGATAGCCTATTAGTCATACAGCGGGCGGTAGCGGCGGCCGAAAGCAAGGGCGATAAAGGCCACCAGTCTACGTTAGTGCACAATCTGGGGATAGTAGTCCAGGATCAGGGGGACTACGCCGCCGCCCGGCGCTACTACGGGCAGAGCCTGGAGATCAAGCAGGCCCTGGGCGACCGGGCGGGGGTGAGCAGGAGCCTGCACCAGTTGGGGATGCTGGCCCAGGCCCAGGGGGACTACGCCGCCGCCCGGCGCTACTACGAGCAGAGCCTGGAGATAGCCCAGGCCCTGGGCGACCGGGCGGGGGTCTCGAAGAGCCTGCACCAGTTGGGGATGCTGGCCCAGGACCAGGGGGACTACGCCGCCGCCCGGCGCTACTACGAGCAGAGCCTGGAGATAGCCCAGGCCCTGGGCGACCGGGCAGGGGTGAGCAGTAGCCTGCACCAGTTGGGCATGCTGGCCCAGGCCCAGGGGGACTACGCCGCCGCCCGGCGCTACTACGAGCAGAGCCTGGAGATAGCCCAGGCCCTGGGCGACCGGGCGGGAGTGAGCAAGAGCCTGCACCAGTTGGGTATTCTGGCCCAGGACCAGGGGGACTACGCCGCCGCCCGGCGCTACTACGAGCAGAGCCTGGAGATAGCCCAGGCCCTGGGCGACCGGGCGGGGGTGAGCAGTAGCCTGCACAATTTGGGTGCTCTGGCCCAGGACCAGGGGGACTACGCCGCCGCCCGGCGCTACTACGAGCAGAGCCTGGAGATGCTGCAGGTCCTGGGCGACCGGGCGGGGGTGGCTTTGACGCTTTGGGGTCTGGCGATGATTGCCAGCGCCCAGGGCGACATTGCTGAGGCACGTAAGCAGTACGAGAGTGCGTTGGGCACGTTCCAAGAGCTTGGTGACAAGAAAAACATCGCAGGCGTGTTGCACCAGTTGGGGATTCTGGCCCAGGCCCAGGGGGACTACGCCGCCGCCCGGCGCTACTACGAGCAGAGCCTGGAGATGCTGCAAGCCCTGGGCGACCGGGCGGGGGTGAGCATTAGCCTGCACCAGTTGGGGATGCTGGCCCAGGCCCAGGGGGACTACGCCGCCGCCCGGCGCTACTACGAGCAGAGCCTGGAGATCAAGCAGGCCCTGGGCGACCGGGCGGGGGTGGCCAGCAGCATTGGGCAGCTTGGGCAACTGGCCGAACTGGAGGGGGACTACGTGACGGCAGTACGGGCCTGGGCCGCGGCCCTGGCGGTCTTTGAGGAACTGCATTCGCCCAACGCTGACATCGTGCGCGGTTGGTTTGCCCGCTTACTGGAACGGCTGGGGGAAGAAGAGTTCCGGCGGGTGGCGGCGGAGGCTGGGGTGCCTATCAGCGGCTAACGGATACGGGAACTGAAACCAGAAAAGCCGGGTTTTTGGCTGTGAAAAGTAGCTTCCGCTTTTTGAAGGAAATTCCCGCTTAGGTGGTCTCCCTGTAGGGTGTTGCTGAGCATTTTACCGCTGAGAACGCCGAGTTCGCAGAGTTTTTTCTATTTCTCAGCGGTCTCCGCGTGCTCTGCGGTTCAAAAGTGGTCGTTATTCCTTCAACAACACTCAAAAGGGAGACTATACCCGCTTATGCCGCGGAAAAACCCGGCTTTTTGCCCTCGCAAGCGGAAGATACTTTTTGCCCGATTTCTGGTTTCATGGAAATATTACTCGTCCAGCTTGCAGCAACCCGGCTCTGGAGGTTTTTGAAGAAGCAACACATGGTAGAAATTCATCTCTACGGCCAACTGCGCCGCTACGCCGCCGACCCCCGCCCGGACCGGGAAAGCGTGGTGCGGCTGGCCCCCCAGCCGGGGGAGACGGTGGGGACGCTCCTGGCGCGACTGGGCCTGCTCTTGGGTCACTTGCGCCTGACGTTCCTGGCGTATTTGCTGCCAGGCGGCCTCCTGCTGCCGACGGTTCTCCCGCTCTTGGCGGCGAGCGATACGCAGCGCCTCTTCCTTAATGCGCAGACTCTGTCCAGGCTCACGAGGACATATTCAATTCGTGATAAAATCACCCCGCATTCGCCAACGGGTCATGCGAGGAGGAACTAATGCTCAGCCCAGCCATCCTGGACGAACTCGTGGCCATCGTCGGGCGGGAGTACGTGCTCACCGAGCCTGAAGACCTGGCCTGCTACGCCTACGACGCCACCCCCATCGTCCACCTGCCGGATGTGGTGGTCCTGCCCGGCAACACGGGCGAGGTCGCCGCTATCGTCAAGCTGGCTCATCGCCAGCGCCTGCCCATCGTCCCCCGCGGCGGCAGCACCAACCTCAGCGGGGGCACCGTGCCGCTGCAGGGCGGGATCGTCCTGGCCATGTCCCGCTTCAATCGTATCCTGGAGATTGACGCCGAGAACCTCACCGCCACCGTGCAGCCTGGCGTCATCACCGCCGACTTTCACAAGGCGGTGGAGGCGCAGGGGCTCTTCTACCCGCCCGATCCCGCCAGCATGACCGCCTCTACCCTGGGCGGCAACGTGGGCGAGGGCGCCGGCGGGCCGCGCGGCGTCAAGTATGGCACCACCAAGGACTACGTGCTGGGTCTGGAGGTGGTGTTGCCCAGCGGCGAGGTGATCCGTACCGGCAACAAGACGGTGAAAAACGTCTCTGGCTACGACCTCACCCACCTCTTCGTCGGCGCTGAGGGCACGCTGGGCGTGGTCACGGAGATCACGGTACGACTTTTGCCCCTGCCGCAGGCTAAGCAGACCCTGCTGGCGATTTATGACGATCTCAATGCCGCCGCGCAGACCGTATCCTCCATCATCGCCCAGAAGATCGTGCCCACCACCCTCGAGCTGATGGATAAAGTGACGATGGCGCGCATTGAGGCCTACAAGCCCGTGGGCCTGCCCCTGGATGCCGCGGCCACCCTGCTCATTGAGGTGGACGGCGATGCCGCCGCTGTGCCGCGCCAGGCGCAGGTCATCGCCGAGGCCTGCCGGGCCTGCGGGGCGCGGGAGGTCAAGCTGGCTAGTAGCAGCCAGGAGGCCGATCAACTCTGGACGGGCCGCCGCGCCGCCCTGGCCGCCGCCGCCCGCTATCGCCCCACCCTCATCGTGGAGGATGCCACCGTGCCGCGCAGCCAGCTCCCCGCCGCCGTGCGCCTGGTGCAGGACCTGGCCGCCAAGCACCAGATCGAGGTGGCCATCCTGGCCCACGCTGGTGACGGCAATCTCCATCCTCTGATCATGACCGACGCCCGCGACGCGGCCGAGATGGCCCGCGTGGACGCCTTCAGCGACGAGTTCTTCCTGGGCTGCCTGGCCTTGGGCGGCACCCTCACCGGCGAGCACGGCATCGGCTACCTCAAGGCCAAGTACATGCAGGCCCAGTTTGGGGAGGCCGGCCTGGCGGCCATGCGGGCCATCAAACAGGCCCTGGACCCCCACAACATCATGAACCCCGGTAAGATATTCTGATCTGCGATGAACTTACCGCAGAGATCGCCAAGAGCGCAGAGATTTTTTGGCTTTATGCTCTGCGTCCTCTGCGTGCTCGGCGGTGAAAACTTTGTCAAGATGAAGGAGATCGCGATGCCAGAGAAGAAGAAAACCATCTGGGTGATCACCGCCGAGCCGCTGCCGCCAGAAACCGGGCCCACGGTACGCGGCGGCAAGAAGGCCCCGCTGCCAGCGGGAGTCCAGATTGACGTGGGCAAGCTGAAGGCCAGTATGCAGGCCTTCCTGGACAACGTGCGGGAGATCGTGGGGGTGGGCGTAGAAGACGTGGGCCCCTTCCGCCTCACGCAGATCTCGCTCTCGGCCACCATCTCCGCCGACGGCGAACTCAAGCTCCTGGGCGCCGGCGTAGGGATGGGGCTCAGCGGCGGCCTGAACTTCGTCCTGACCCGCAAGGAGAGTTAATTGGAACAACGGCTGGCGGCTTACTACAACGAGGCCGTGCGCTGCATTCGCTGCGGCCTGTGCCAGGGGGTGTGCCCGGTCTTCGCCGTGCTGCGCACTGAGGGCGCCGTGGCGCGGGGCAAGGTGCAACTGGCCAAAGGTCTGGCCGAAGGCACTCTGGCCCCCTCGCCCACCATGCGGGAGCGCCTCTTCCGCTGCCTGGACTGTGATGCCTGCGTGCAGAGCTGCCCCAGCGGGGTGCAGGTCACCGACCTGCTGGCCGCGGCCAAGGGCGAGCTGGCCCGCGCCCACCTGCTGCCGGAGGGCCTGGCGCAGCTCGCGGCGACCATCGCCCGCACCCACAACATTCTCGGCGAGGCCAACGAGGGGCGCTTGATGTGGAGCGAGGATCTGCCGGAGCCGCTGGCCCTCGCCGGCCGCCCGTCGCCCGCCGGGCAATCGCTGACCGGCGAGCAGCCATCCGCCCCCCAGACCCCCGCCGAGGTGGCCTTTTTCGTCGGCTGCCTGGCCTCGTTCTATCCCCTGGCCTACGGCATCCCCCAAGCGTTCTGGCAGCTTCTGCAGGTCGCTGGCATGCAGACGACCATGCTCGGCGGAGAGGAATGGTGCTGCGGCTTCCCGCTGCTCGGCGCCGGGCTGGTAGAGCGGGCGCAGGAACTCGCCGCGCACAACATCGCCCAAGTGCGTGCCCTGGGCGTGCCGGCCCTGGTGACCACCTGTCCCTCATGCTATCACACCTGGCGCGACGTCTACCCGGAGCTGGCCGGCGAGCCTCTGGGCTTTGCGCTGCTGCACAGCACGCAACTCCTGGAGCAGCTCCTGGCCACGGGGCGCTTGCGACCGCGGGGGCTGGAGCCGCTGGTGGTCACCTACCACGACCCTTGCGACCTGGGTCGCAAATCCGCCGTCTACGACGCCCCCCGCCGCCTGCTGGCCAGCATCCCCGGCGTGACGCTGGTGGAGATGGCCCGCAATCGGGAGAACGCCATGTGCTGCGGTGGCGGCGGCAACCTGGAGACCGTAGACGCCGACCTGAGCACCACCATCGCCCGCCAACGCCTGGCCCAGGCGGAGGAGGTAGGCGCACAGGTGCTGGTCTCGGCCTGCCAGCAGTGCAAGCGCACCCTCTTCGGCGCGGCCAAACGCGCCCGCAGCCGCATCAAAGTGCTGGACGTCACGGAGTTGCTATGGCAGGCCATAGGGGGCTGACGTAGAGACTCACCCCTGATGGCCAGCATATAAACATAAATTATATGCATAAGTGGTATGAGGCTGATAAGCAATCGGCCCCCTAAAGGGAGGGTGATAGATGGACAAGAAACCGACCTCTATAAATGTTATCGTCAACATCATCGCTGGCATCGCCACTATCATAGCTACCATCGTAGTGGTCATTGATTACATACAAAGAAACCCTTGGCTGGAGACGTTAGCTGCCAAGGTCGGCATCGCTGTTATCGCTACTATAATCGCTGGCATCATAGTGGTTATCTATATAAAAAGGCAACTCCTGCGGGAGAAGTTGGCCAAGGTCAAGAAGCCACTACAGATCGCCTTTGTTATCATCGGGGCGTTGCTAGTGGTGCTAGTAATCGTGCTAGCGCTGCAGATATTGCGTGGCGGCAAGGCGACCACGCCTGCTCCAACCCCAACGGCCGCCCAGCCGACTGAGACATTGGCGCTAGCCACGGTCAGACCTACCCCGACAGACACTCTGGTGCCACCTACAGTTACACTTATCCCTGCTACGGCTACCAAGGTGTTGCCAACTATTACGCCCGTCCCTCCTACAGCCACCCCAGTGCCACCCACAGCCACGTCTACTTCACCCCCGACGGCCACCCATGTACCACCCACTGCTGCGCCCACCCCATCGCCACGACCTACTTATGGCGTACCGCAACTCATCGCTCCGGTCAATGGGGGTGATTTCAATGAAACGGCCCAGGCTATCGAGTTGTCATGGCAGGTTGTAGGTGTTCTGGTTGCTGACGAGTTCTACGACGTCTATCTGACCTGGCGGGCAGGAGACAAGAGGGTGGAAAAGCACTGGTACACGCAAGAGACGCGCTTTGTTGTTGGCCGGGAGTATTTTGGCCTGTCCGATGATGGGCGTTACGAATGGAACGTGGTCGTGCGTCGTGGCCAAAGCCCTGATGCTGGGCAATTGAGCCCCATCAGCGAACAACGGTTCTTCCTCTGGCGGCCGCGGCCGGTAGCACCACCGACCAGGACACCAATGCCGTAAAAGCCAATTTTTAGGGAATTGACCTTGTACCATAAAGGCCGGCGACACATGTCACCGGCCTTTGTTTTTAGAGCCTCGGGTTGACTTCCTGAAACGGCAATCACTGGAAAGTGGCCTGCAGCGTGTATGGATTCACGTCGTCATAATATACCCATGGATTTTCAGAGTAGAGACGGACGATGTACCGTCCTGTCTGAGGAACAGAGCATGTTGTGGTATACTCAGGCGTATCGACCCATCCACCACATCCAGATATAGGGTTCTCCAAACCACCTGGCGCATACAACCAGATAGAAGTGTTGTGAATCAACGAGCCCGGGAGTTGCAGATGAAGCTGCACCGGGTTGGTCGTAACAACCTCAAAGTAGTAGTTATCCTGTGCGTCTCCGGCGCATAACTTGGCCTGGTAGGATTGACCTGATTGGAGCGGCCCCCACGGGTTGGTGTACCGATCGTTGTTGGGCTCATACGGATCACACCAGGGCGTAGGCGTCGGTGTGAATGTGCTGGTCGGTGTTGGTGTAGGCGTGCGGCTGGGCGTGGCAGTGGGCGTTGGCGTGGGGGTGTCAGGTACCCAGACGAGCCAACGCTTCATGATAATAGGCAGGTAGGCGTGGGCGTCTGCCCGCGGTATGGGCGTGGGAGTTGCAGTAAGACTGGGCGTGACCGTGGGCGTTGACGTGCTGGTAGGCGTGGGCGTTGGTGGGGCAAAGGTGTATTGCCACGCGCTGCTGCCTCCCGTCCCGGCGAATAGAGTGCGCGGGGAGGTGGAGGTGAGGGCCAGAGACAAAATAGAAAGATTGCCTAACCCCTCGTTCATAGCACTCCAGGAGGCCCCACCGTTGGTGGACTGGAAGACCCCACCACTATCAGTCCCAGCGAAGATGGTGTGGTCCGTGGCATAGCCCGGCGAAAGCGCCAGGGCCGAGACGCTCAAGTTGGTGAGGCCCGTGTTCACGGCGCTCCAGGAGGCCCCGCCATCGCTGGACTTGAAGACCCCACCACCGTATGTCCCGGCGAAGAGGGTACGGTCACTGGCATAGCCCGGCGAAAGCGCCAGGGCATGGACATACGTGCTGGTGAGGCCGGTGTTCACGGCGCTCCAGGAGGCCCCACCATTGGTGGACCTGAAGGCTCCGCCGCGCCAAGTTCCGGCGAAGAGGGTACGGTCACTGGCGTAGCCCGGCGAAAGCGCCAGGGTATAGACGTACAGTTCGGTGAGGCCCGTGTTCACGGCGCTCCAGGAGGCCCCGCCATCGCTGGACTTGAAGACCCCACCACCATCAGTCCCGGCGAAGAGGGTACGGTCACTGGCGTAGCCCGGCGAAAGCGCCAAGGCATGGACATACGTGCTGGTGAGGCCGGTGTTCACGGCGCTCCAGGAGGCCCCGCCATTGGTGGACCTGAAGGCTCCGCCGCGCCAAGTTCCGGCGAAGAGGGTACGGTCACTGGCATAGCCTGGCGAAAGCGCCAGGGTCTTGACGTACAGATCAGTTAGACCAACGTAATGCCAGGAGTCCCCACCGTAGGTGGACTTGTAGACCCCGATCTCGCCCCCCGCGAAGATGGTGCGGTCGCTGACATAGTCCGGCGAAAGCGCCAGTACCCGGGGATACAGGTTGGTAAGGCCCGTGTTCACGGCGCTCCAGCCCTCGCCATCGACCGTGGACTTGAAGACTCCGCCATAGTATGTCCCGGCGAAGATGGTGTGGTCAGTAGCATAGCCCGGCGAAAGCGCCAGGGCATAGACGTACAGAGTACATAGACCAACGTAATGCCAGGAGTCCCCACCGTCGGTGGACTTACAGACCCCACAACCAGCCCCGGAGAAGAGGGTACGGTCACTGGCATAGCCCGGCGAAAGCGCCAGGGCCTCTACGTCCAGGTCGGTGAGGCCTGTGTTTACGGCGTTCCAAGAGGCCCCGCCATCAATAGACTTGAAGACCCCGCTGCCCCAAGCGGTCCCGGCGAAGAGAGTGTGGTCGCTGGCATAGCCCGGCGAAAGCGCCAGGGCAAAGACGTGCATGTCAATGAGGCCTGTGTTCACCGCGCTCCAAGAGGCCCCGCCGTCGCTGGACTTGAAGACACCACCACCCCAGGTCCCGCCGAAGATAGTGCGGTCACTAGCATAGCCCGGCGAAAGCGCCAGGGCAGTGACATACAGATAGGTGAGGCCCGTGTTCACGGCGCTCCAGGAGGCCCCACCGTCGGTAGACTTGAAGACCCCGCCATCGTATGTCCCGGCGAAGAGGGTACGGTCACTGGCATAGCCCGGCGAAAGCGCCAGGGCCTGGATGTTCAGGCTGGCGAGGCCCGTGTTTGCGGCGCTCCAGGAGGCCCCACCGTCGGTGGACTTGAAGACCCCGCCATCGTATGTCCCGACGAAGAGGGTGCGGTCACTGGCATAGCCCGGCGAAAGCGCCAAGTCATTGACGTCCAGGTCAGTGAGGCCCGTGTTCACAGCGCTCCAGGAAGCTCCACCGTCCGTAGACTTGAAGATGCCACCGCCATAGGTCCCTGCGAATAGGGTGTCGTCGCTGGCATAGCCAGGCGAAAGCGCCAGAGTCACCACATGCCCCCCCCACATCCCCTGGGAGCACTGCGTCCACACGTTGTCGCCGGCCGTGCGTTCCGCGTTCCAGGTTTCAGGTTCCAGGTTGTTCCTGGCCAGAGTGGGATAGCCCAACACAGCCAGTAGGGCCAGGATGGAGAGAGCGAGCCGCAGATGTTTCATCGTCCTTGCCCTCTTCTCGTAGGGGCGTAGCATGTTGGCCTCTACCACAAAAACCTTCGTGCCTTAGTGTCTTGGTGGTGGGAAAACCCTGTGGACGTCGCAGGTGTGGCGAGGCTCAACCAAGGGCCCATAACTCAGAGGAATTCGTAGGCGGTGACCTCAAAGATGGGGCCGACCATGCAGATGGAAGCAAGGTCGCGTCTGACCTGACCAGAGATACGGATTTTCCGGCCAATGTTTTCTGGACGTTTAATCTGCTCGGCGAGTGGGCCGTACAGTTCGTAGTGCACGCCTTGGTTACTTGTCACCACCCAGCAGCCACCTTCGATGTCCAGAAGCTCCACTACACCCTCGGTCCAGGGGCCAGACATGCGTCCCGGTGCCGAAGATGGGTATTGGTAGTTGCGGAACAACGGCAGCAGGTAGAGCCGGTGGGTTTGCCCCAAAACGGCGAAAGACGTGAAGTGGGTGGTGGTGCTGGTCAGCACGCCGCTGGCCCGCCCTACGGTGGTGATGCCGCCCTGCACCCAGGCCGTGCCATTGTACCAGTAGAGACCTAGCGTGCTCTCTATCACGCCGTTCAGCTCCTGCGGCGTGTAACGCACCGTGATCGTTACCGGCTGGTCGAGGTTGACCACCGGCTGCCCGTTCTCACTGAGCGCCGCCGTCAGATCGAAGAAGTGCCCAATGCCGGCCAGGTCGCCGGTGGGCTGCGGTGGCAGGTGGGTCAGGGTGACCACCAGGGTATTGCTGACCACGTTGGGCGGGAAGTCCAGCGTGGTTTTGCCGTCAATTGTGCTCAGTTGGCCGCCGGTGGCGGCGGGGATGACGGCGCGCACTTTGTGCTCCAGCACGCTGACGCCACCGCCCGGTGGAGAGCCCAGGGTAGAAGGCTGCGTGCCGAACCACTCGGCGTAGGGGCCATCTATGGCAATGGCATTGACGATGCTGCTGGCCAGCCCGCTGGTCGTGGTGTAGTTCAGCCAGGTGCTGCCGTCAAAGACGCTGACGCCGCCGGGGATGGGATTGCTATACTTCCCCGTTTGCGGGTCGTAGATGCGGCAGTCCTGGGTGGCCAGCCATTTGCGATTGGCCGCATCTATGGCTATGGCATTGACGATGTTGCTGGGCAAACCGGCAGTTGGCGGCAGGAACCTGGCGGTGACGCACGGTGAGATGATATCCGAATCAAAACGGGCGACGCCGAAGGCATGAGGAGGAGGGTTGTTCCAGTCCAGCTCCATGGGCCAAACCGCCAGCCACAGAGTGCCGGCTTCCGCCGCCAGGGCGTTCACCCGCGGCCCCCAACTCTCTGGTGGTGTGCCGGGGGGCAGCCAGCCGCAGGTATCGCTGGCGTAGTAGGGAGTCCAACTGCTACCGTCAAAGGTTGTGCTGAATCCCAGGCTCGTGCCGAACCAAAGGTTGCCCGTGGCGTCTACGGTGATAGCGTGAACGCGATTGCCGGGCAGGATGAAATTGCTGGGGGAATTGCTGTAGCACTGCCAGTTAGCGCCATCAAAGCGACTCACGCCGGTGTCGGTGCCCACCCAGACCCAGCCGCGCTGATCCACGGCGATGGCGTGCACGTTGTTGTGACAGAGGCCGGTGGCCGTGGTGTAGGTCGTCCAGGTGATGCCATCAAAGCTGCTCAGCCCGATGGGGGTGCCAAACCAGCCGGTGCCGTTGGGCTGGAAGGCGATGCTCTGGATGGTGTTGGTCACCGGCCCTTGGGCACCAGCCGTGTAGGTGCTCCAGGTGCGATTGTCGGCGGCGAGGCGACCGGCACCGGCAGCCGTGCCGAACCAGCGAGCGCCAGTAGCCGGATCAATGGCCACGGCGTAGACGTAGTTGCTGGCCAGCCCGGAGTTGCTGATGTTTAGTGTCACCCAGACACCGAAGGGTATCTCCGGCGTGATCACCAACTCAGCGGGCGGAGCGGCGCTGGCCTCTGGCCGATGCGCCTGTAGCGCCTGTACGCTGGCGGCCAGGGCGATCAGAGTGATGAGGGCCAGGATCGTCCAGAGCAGGAAGCGATTGGCCTTGGGCATGGGGTCGTTACCTCCTAAAAGTGCTTGATGGGTACTAAGATAACGCTCGACAGCCTGCCAAGGATAGTCGGGCTGGAGTAGATAAGGAAAAAGTAGACAAGTAGACAAGGAGCAAGAAGCAGAAAGCAAGAAGCAAGAAGCAAGTAGCAGGTAGCAGGTAGGCAAGGAGTTAGTTTCCGTGTGCTTCTGTGTGCTTCTGTGGCTGCTTCCCCTGCCTACTTCAGCACTGCCACTACCTCGTCCAGGGGCACGGCCTGCTGCTGGCTGCGGGCCATGTCGCGCACGGTTACCGTGCCGGCGCGTACCTCCTCCTCGCCGATGATCAGGGCGTAGCGCACTCCCAGCGCCCCGGCCTGGCGAAGCTGCGCCTTCAGGCTGCGTTCGCCGTAGGGCGAGACGGCCGGGATGTCCGCCGCCCGCAGCCGGGCAAGGAGGGCCAGGGCCGCCTCTTTGGCCGCCGGCCCATGGTAGGCCACCAGAGCCACTGGCGCAGGCAGAGGAGGCACGGCCACCTGCTGCTGCTTGATGGTGAGGATGATGCGCTCAATGCCCGAGCCGAAGCCTACCCCAGGCGTCGGTGGCCCGCCCAGAAGCTCGGCGAGCACGTCGTAGCGACCACCGCCGCAAACGGCGTTCTGCGCCCCAATGCCCTCCGCCCAAACCTCGAAGACCGTCTTGGTGTAGTAGTCCAGGCCACGCACCAGGCGGTGATTGAGCGTGTAGGGTCGCTGGAGCAGCTTCAGGTAACGCTGCAAGGTCGCAAAGTGCTCCCGGCACTCCGGGCAGAGGTAGTCCGTGCTGTGCGGCGCGCCGGCGATGATCGGCTGGCACTGCTCTTCCTTGCAGTCCAGCAGGCGCATGGGGTTCTTCACCAGGCGTCGCTGGCAGTCCTGGCAGACGACCTCCTGGTAAGGGCGATAGTAGGCCACCAAGCGTTCCAGGTAGGGCGGGCGGCACTTTGGGCAGCCGATGCTGTTGATCTGGAAGGTCAGATTGCGGAAGCCCAGATCGGCGTAGAGGTGCCAGGCCACGGACATCACCTCCACATCCAGGGCCGGGTCCATCTCGCCGAGGCCCTCCACGCTCAGTTGGTTGTGCTGCCGATAGCGACCGGCCTGGGGACGCTCGTAGCGAAAGCAGGGGCCCAGGCCGTACAAGCGCACCGGCTGCGGCCGCTTGGCCAGGCCACGCTCGATGTAGGCCCGCACGATGCTGGCAGTCAGCTCCGGGCGCAGGGTCAGGTTGTCCCCACCGCGATCCAAGAAAGAGTACATCTCCTTGTCCACGATGTCCGTCCCTTCACCCACGCCGCGGGCAAAAATCTCCGTGTTCTCAAACAGGGGCGTGTCTATGGGCTCGTAGCCATAGAGGGCGCAGACCTGGGCGATGCGGCTGCGCACGTGGCGCCAGTAAGGCTGCTCCTCCGGCAAAATGTCCTGCGTGCCGCGGGGGGCCTGGTACATAGAATGCCTCCTTGTCTACTTGCTACCTGCTACCTGCCTGGCCTACAGTTTACCACTTCACCCGACTTTTGGCAAGGGTCTAACCGCCCTTGTCTTTTGCGCACACTTGGTGTATGATAGCGTCTAGGCGGGGGATCAGGGAATCAGTGACCAGGTAATCAGGAAATCAGGAAATCAGGTCTCTCTAGCCTCCTGATTCCCTGATCACCGATTCCCTGATTTCCTGAACCTCTACAAACGAGATTGGAGTCGTACCATGCCACGTTACGCCACCATCATCGGCACGGGCCACTATCTGCCCAACTGGAAAGAGGTCACCAACGACGAGCTGCGGGCGCGCTTCAACGCGCAGGTGCCCGACTTCGTGGATACGATGGAGGCCAGATCGGGCATCAAGACTCGCTGGTACGCCCCGCGCGACTGGTGCACCTCGGACCTGTCCACCCTGGCGGCACAGGAGGCCCTCAAATCGGCGGGCATCAAGCCGGAGGATCTGGACCTCATCATCCTGGGCACGGACACGCCGGACTACATCACCCCGTCCACCAGCGTCGTCGTGCAGTACAAGCTGGGGGCCAGCAACGCCGGCACCTTCGACGTTGGTTGCGCCTGTGCCGGTTTCCCCACCGGCCTGAACATCGCCGCCGGCCTTATCGCCACCAACCCGGCCTACAAGTACATCCTGGTCATCGGCGTGTACATGATGAGCAAGCTGGCCGCCCAGGACGACCCGATGATCTTTTTCTACGGTGATGGCGCCGGGGCGGCGGTGCTCACCGGTGACTCTAAACCCGGCTTCATCTCCTCCGCCTTCCTGGCCGACGGCTCGTTTCACAAGTTCTGGGGCATCTACTCCGGCGCCACCTACGAGCCGGCCACGGTGGAGAGTGTGCAGGCCGGACGCACCAACGTGCGCTTCATCCAGCGCTACCCGCCGGAGGTCAACGTGGTGGGCTGGGAGAAGCTCATGCGCGCCCTGGCCAAGCGGGGCCAGTTCGACCTGCAGGACATCAACCTGGCCATCTACACCCAGGTGCGGCTGCCGACCATTGAAGAGGTGATGGGCCTGCTGGGCCTGCCCATGACCAAGACGCACTGGATCATGGACAAGTGGGGCTACACCGGCTCGGCCTGCGTGCCCATGTGCTTCGACGATGCCGTGCAGAGCGGCAAGGTGCATTCTGGCGATCTGGTGACCTTTATTGGCTCCGGCGTAGGCTACAACCAGGCGGCAGCGGCCTTCAGGATGCCGTGAGGCCAGGAAATCAGGCAATCAGGGAATCAGTGATCAGGGAATCAGGCAATCAGGGAATCAGGGGTTCCCCTGCGCCCTGATTCCCTGGTTACTGATTTCCTGATTCCCTGTTTCACTGATTTCCTGATTCCCTGCTTCACTGATTCCCTGAATGGGAGGTTCCCATGCCTAAAATTCAAGCCAACGGCGTAGAACTGTACTACGAGCTGCACGGGCCGGAGAGCGCCGACGTGCTGGTGCTCTCCAACGGCGTCTTCGCCAACACCCAAAGCTGGGTTTATCAGAAACCCGTGCTGTCCCGCCACTTTCGCCTGCTCCTGTACGATTGCCGTGGCCAGGGGCAGAGCGAGCACCCCGCCGGGCCTTACAGCATGGAGCTGCACGCCGACGATCTGAAGGGCCTGCTGGACGCCCTGGGCATCGCCAGGGCGCACATCGGCGGCATCTCCTACGGCGGCGAGATCAGCCTGATCTTCGGCTACCGGTATCCGGCGGCGACGAAGAGCGTCATCGCCGTCTCGGCGGTGAGCCAGGTGGATCCGCTGCTGCGCGGCATCATCGAGGGCTGGAAGATCACCGTGGCCCTGCGGGACGGCGAGAAGTTCTTCTGGCTCACCCACACGGACAACTTCTCCGAGGGCTGGATCGCCCGTAACTGGGCTTTTCTCCAGGCCTCCATCCCGCGCTACCAGGCGCTGGACTTTGACGCCGCCCTCTGTCTGCTGGACAGCTTCCTGGGGTTAAACATCACCGGCGAGTTGCACCGCATCCAGGCACCCACGCTGATCGTCTGTGGCGAGAAGGATGCCCTGAAGCCCCGCCAGTACGCCGAGAGGATCGTGCGGGAGATCCCGCAGGCGGAGTTTGTGCTCATCCCCGATGCCGGGCACGCCGTCATGTGGGAGAAGCCGGAGGTGCTGAACAGCGTCATCCTGGGATTTTTGCTGAAGCAGCAGCCTGCAGCGGGTAATCAGTGATCAGGGAACCGGGGTCAGGCTTCCTAACGAGTCCTGATTCCCTGATCACCAATTCCCTGATTCCCCCATGCACCTGCTCCCCATCAGAGGAGAATGAACCATGCCCAAAATCGTACCCCGCAATACCTTCACCATCGGCGAGAAGGCCGCCTTCAGCCGCACCATCACCGAGGCGGACATCATCGCCTACGCCGGCTTCTCCGGCGACTTCAACCCCCTGCACGTAGACGAGGAGTACGCCAGGACCACGCGCTTCGGCAGCCGCATCGCCCACGGCCTGCTGACGGCGGGGCTCATCTCCAACGTGCTGGGCATGAAGCTGCCGGGGCCGGGGGCCATCTACCTGAGCCAGGCCCTGAAGTTCACCGCCCCGGTGCGCATTGGCGACACCATCACGGCCACGGCCGAGGTGACGGCCTATCGCCAGGACAAACGCATCGTCACGCTAAAGACGGAGTGCACCAACCAGCGGGGCGAGCTGGTGCTCACCGGCGAGGCGGTGCTGCTGATGGAGAAGGCAGAATGAGCCCAGACCTGACAGGTCTGCGAGACCTGTCAGGTCTTTTTGTGGCTTGACGGGAATCTGCTTTTCTGATATACTGATGATCAGAAAGACAGAACGTCAGGAGGTGTGTAATGTCTGACGCCATGACGGTGCAGATAGGCCAACGGGGGGTAGTAACCCTGCCCAAGGAACTGCGCGAGAGTTATAACCTGCGGCCAGGCGACAGCCTCACCATCCTTGATCTGGGTGGGGTCTTCGCCCTCAGCCCACGCCGTTCCGAGGTTGATGCCCTGGCTGATCGTATCGCCCAGGCTCTCACCGCAAAGGGCGAAACGCTGGAAACGATGTTGCAAACCCTGCGCGAGGAGCGAGAGCGGTATGCCAGCCAGGTTTAGCGTCTTCCTAGACACCAGCGCCTTGTTTGCTGGCATCTGGTCGGCTGAGGGTGGGGCCCGCCTGGTTCTGCGCCTGGCCGAGGTCGGAGCTATCCGCTTGCTGGTCAGTTCGCAGGTGCTCGATGAATGAAATCGAGCGTGCATTGCGCCGTAAAGCCCCAGAAACTTTGGGGCTGCTGGCTTTGCTGCTGGACCGGAGTGGCGTCGAGGTTGTGCCCTCGCCGCCACCAAGGGTCGTGCAGGATAGCCAGGCGCTTATCAGTCACCCGGGCGACGCGCAGATGCTGGCTGCGGCCTGGGCCGCCGGTGCGGACTACTTTGTCACGTTGGACCGTAAGCATTTCCTGGACAACCAGACCTTGAAGGACAATGTGCCTTTCCCCATTGGCACACCAGGCGATTTTCTGGCCTGGTATCGTGGGCAGTTGATTTGAGCATCATATAGCAAAGACCTGACAGGTCTCATAGACCTGTCAGGTCTTCGTTTGTGTGCTACCACGCCGGGTGGTTCTTCATGATGAGTGGGAGGTAGAAAGCGTAGGGAAGCGTGGGCGTCGCTGTGGGCAAAGTGCCCGTTAGCGTGGGGGTCTACCATGACCGCTTCCATGCCTCCTTCAGTTCCTCTGTACTTTCCCAAAGTCCTCCGCTCCCCTGCCAGGTTGCCCACCAAGTGCCGTCGTGGATCGCCCACCCGCAAGTGTAGGTTTGGACTTCAATGTGGAATGTTCCCTCAGCCCTATTGGGGGACACGAACTGGCCATCCCAGGTGAGCTTATCTATCAGCCCGCCTGAGAAGTGGAATGTGCCATCGGCGGCTATGGAGATGGCGGCGGGTACAGTCCATTGGGCGGTCCCATAACAGATCCAAACGCCGCTCTGCGTCTTGTAATAAGTGTCGATCCGTGCTCCAGAGGCGATGCGGTTGCCCCCTGCCTCTACGGTGAAAGTGATCGGTCGGGTCTCTGCCGGGTAGCCGTTGGTGACCGATTGCCCCTTCCAGAGGCCATCCAGTGGAATGCGGGTCGGCGTGGGGGTCGGTGTGATCGTAGGCGTCCTCGTCGCCGTAGGCGTCCTAGTTTCCGTAGGTGTCCTGGTGGCCGTGGGCGTCCTCGTCGCCGTGGATGTTGCCGTTGCTGTGGGCGTTGGTGTTCCCGTGGGTGTTGCCGTTACTGTGGACGTTGGGGTTCCTATGGGCGTCGCCGTTACTGTGGACGTTGGGGTAGGGACCGGAGGCCAGGCCTTCAGGACGATGGGCAGGTAGATTCTGAAGGCTGGCGGTGTTAATGTGCCAGTGGGCGTTAACGTCAGGATGATTTGGGCTCCGGCGGGCGGGCCGATGCTCAGCAACGCAGCGAAGGCCATGACCAACACCACGACCGCGGAGATTAAACACTTTCGTCTGGTACTCATCTGAACCTCCTTGTCCCACCAGACGAGGGTCAAGACCTGACACCCAATTTTTGCGCAAAAATCGGGGGGTATCAAAGCCCCCGGCCATGCACTTTGACAACTGAGCTAGAAAAGCCTGGCTGGCAGCGTCCTTAAGGGTGCCCGAAGTGAGCCAGTAGC
>Ga0315268_10001733_pt1 | contig 25093 bp, 25 predicted proteins | sample C1_top_MG_FD_204535 | JGI IMG/M metagenome (GOLD analysis project Ga0315268, IMG submission 204535) | Sediment microbial communities from Yellowstone Lake, YNP, Wyoming, USA - C1_top | ecosystem: Environmental > Aquatic > Freshwater > Lake > Sediment | place: USA: Wyoming | collected 2017-08-01
GCGTTCTTATCGTTGTAGTATTTGCCGTCAATATAGACCTTCATGCCACTTCCTTCGGCCAGCCTAAGCAACCTCCCGCCAGAAAGCAAGACCTAACCGGCGACCCTGGAACTCGGCGGGCGAAGCGGCCGTTTTTACGTGGCGCGAGCGGGGCGGGCGGCTTAGATTGGCGCCGTGTTTTGGCAACGGCAGAAAGCAGTGTTATACGCCGCCGGCGTGGTGGCGGCGGTGTGGCTGGCGGCCTGCGCGGGCTACTTGGCCGCCAAAAGCCGCAAGGTCACCGCCGAGAAGGTGCGCCACTACTTGCGCGCGGTTGACCTGGCCAAGTTGTCGGGCGACGCCCGCGCCAAGGCGCTGCGCGAGCTGGCCAACAAGCTCAACGCGCTCCCTTACGAGGAACGGCGCGCCGCCCGCCTCGACCGCGAATGGTCGCGCTGGTTCGCGGCCATGACCGAGCCGGAGAAAGGGGAATTCATCGAAGCCACCCTGCCCACGGGGCTGAAGCAGGCCCTTGCGGCCTTTGAAGAACTGCCGGAAGCCAGGCGCAAGCGGGCGATTGACGACGCCTTCAAACGGCTCCGCGAGGCCCGCGAGCAACTTGCCAGCTAGGACGGCCAACTGCCGCCGGAGTGGCAGACCAACCCGCCCCCGGCCATCAGCAACGAACTGCGCCAGAAGCTCACCACGGTGGGCTTGAAAGCGTTCTACAGCGAGAGCTCGGCCCAAACCAAGGCCGAGGTGGCGCCCCTGCTCGAAGAGCTCCAGCGCATCATGGAGAGCGGCGTGATGCTTCACCACAGGTGAGTGGTTCGTTGATGGTTGATGGTTGATGGTTGAATGATGCCTGGTTTCGGATGCTGGATAGTGGATGCTGGATACCGGATGCTGGACACCGGATACCGGATTCACGCACCACGCATCACGTTTCTCCCGTCACCCGTCGCCCACCGCTCGTCACCCATCTCCCCTGCCCCTCGGCCCCTCCGCTCCTCTGCCCCCCGTCACCCGTCGCTCGTCACTCGTCACTCGCCACTCGCCACTCCGCCCGCTTTCACGCTCATTGAGCTGTTGGTCGTGATCGCCATCATCAGCCTCTTGGCCGGTTTGCTGCTCCCAACCCTGAGCCGGGCCAAGGAAGCTGCCCGCTCGACTGCCTGCCTGAGCAACTTGCGCCAGATCGGCGTCGCCCTGCAGCTCTACGTCCAGGATTACCACAACCGGATGCCGATCATGCGCGACCAGTTGTTTGACACCAACAGCGCCCCGGACACCAACTCCCTGCCCGGGCCGGACGTGGTGCTGTCCAACTACCTGGGCGCCGCGCAAGTGCTCAAGTGTCCCTCGGATAAGAAGCAGGTCTTCGAACGCACCCGCTCGAGCTATTCCTGGAACAGCCTCCTGAACGGACAGGATGCCGAGCATCTGCGCGTCAACTTGCTGGACGTGGAACTTCATTTCGAGCCGCACGAGATCCCGGTCATGTTCGACAAAGAAGCCTTTCACAAAGCGCGCGGCCCCAAAAAGGGCGTCAACTACCTCTACGCCGACGGCCACATCAAAAACCTGCTGGTCATTGAAGGCACGGTCGGCCAAGGGGGCCCTTAAGCGGAGGGTGCCCAATGGACGACATGGACGGGGCGAAGCCGGGCCGGCGTCCACTTCGTTCACCCCGTCCACCCCGTCCACCTACCTGGAGATCGCCGCCAACGGGGTGCTGGCGCTCATCGCAGTGGCCTGCAGCCTGCTGGACCGCCAGATCGCCAGCCTCGAAAGGGCCATTGTGGAGGAAGGCGGTTTCACAGAGCGGCTCTACCGGGCGCGCAACGAGCGGAGAAGCCGTGGGTAGGTCAGGGAGCGGGACGCACCGATAGACCAGCCGGCCGTCGTCTTTCGCCCCTGACGGGGCTGGTTAACCGCTACTGGCCGCAACCCACCGTTAGAGCGGTGGGCTATTGTCAAGCGCCCCTCTGGGACTTGCGCTGCGATCGTGCTATCCTATCCCGCGGTCTGATGAGCAAGCGCGCAGTTATGCCGCTTCGCCCGGGGTGAGCACGACTTTGAGCAAGCCGGGTTCGCGGGCGTAGAGGCGCTGGAACCAGGCGGCGCCTTGGGCCAGCGGGGCCACGGCGCTGATTAGCGGCAGGACGTTGATCGCCCCGCGCGCCATCAAGTCCAGGCAGGCTGGATAGTCCCCGCGCGAGGCGCAGGAGCCATACACAGTCAGTTCGCGGCTCACCACCGTTTGCAGGGGCAACTGGACTTGCGGGGTCACGTTGCCGACCAAGGTCACCGCGCCGCCTTTGCGGACGCAGCGCAGGGCGGTGTCCACCGTCGCGCCTAGCCCCACGGCTTCGAGGGCTAGGTCAACCCCGCGCCCATTGGTCAGGCGCATGATTTGGGCGACGGGGTCGCCGGCAGCAGCATTGACCAAGTCGGTGGCGCCCAGTTTCTCGGCCAGGGCCAGTCTGTCGGGCGCGACGTCCACCGCGATGAGCCGTGTGCAACCGGAGAGGCGCAAGGCCTGAAGCGCCAAGAGGCCGATCATCCCCGCCCCCACGACCACCGCCGTGTCGTGCAGACGCACGGGCGTCCGCCGCACGGCGTGAACCGCCACCGTAGTCGGTTCCACCAGGGCCGCCTGCGTGAAGGAAAGTGACGCCGGCAAGCGGTAGAGGATGCGCTGGGGCACGGCCACGTAGTCGGCAAACGCGCCCGCCTGCCGGTAATCCTCGCAGGAGACGCCCAGCACGCGGCGGTGGTCGCAGAGGTGGGTGTCGCCGGCCCGGCAGAACCCGCACTGGCCGCAATAGATGGTGGAATCGAACGTGACCCGCTCGCCCGGCGTCCAGCCGGTGACTTGGGGGCCGGCTTGGGCGATCACGCCGGCGGCCTCGTGCCCCATGATGATGGGCGGCCGGCGGCGGCCGGTGCTGCCGTCCATGCCGTGCACGTCACTGCCGCAGATGCCGCAGGCCTTCACGGCCACGAGCACTTCGTCGGGGCCGATTTGCGGCGGCGGCACGTCCTGCAAAACCAATTGGCCGTAGGCGGTGAGAACGAGGGCTTTCACGAGGTGGTCAGGTCCGCCTTGACAGGCCCCCGGCCGAATGGGAGTCTTTGTGCATGATCGCAGTCGAGGAAGCTGTTGGCAGATTGCAGAGGCTCTCGCCAGAACGGGCCGGCCGGGTGTTGGCACTCATAGAGGACCTGGCGGAATTGCAGGCCCTCGAAGACAGGCAAGATTGCGAGGACGCCCGCGCCGCGCTGGCCGAACCGGGCGAGAGCGTTCCGCTGGAGGTCTTGGCCAAGGAACTTGGGGTATGACGTATCGGGTCCTGCTCCGTCCCGCGGCGGCGAGATTCCTGCGCAAACTCAGGGACAAAGCGCTGGCTGCCCGGTTGGTGGAGGCGATGTGAGGCTTGGCGAACAACCCGCGCCCCTTTGGTTCCGACAAACTGGCCGGCCCCGAAGAACTCTACCGGGTCCGAGTCGGTGACTACCGGATCGTTTACCAGATTCAAGATGAGGCGCTGCTGGTGCTGGTAGTGAAGATTGGCCATCGGCGGGAAGTCTATCGCTGACGGTTTTCACTACCGGATCAATTCGACCCGGAAGAAGCGGACAGGCTCGGCCGGGGCCACCGGATAAGCGAGCACGACCGGCTCGTCGGTCACCGAACCCCAGTCAATGAAGTCCCAGTTAACCAGGTCACGCGAGCCGTACACGTTGTAGGACTGGCCCACCATGCCCATGACGTTGAACTGGAAACTCTGGAAGTGGCGCCGGTCAGGCAGCAGCGTGAGGTCGGTGAGCCGCAACACTTTGACTTGTACGCTGACCGGGTCCGTGAGCGAGCAGGCACCGCTGTCATCCGTCGCTTTGGCCGTGAAACTGTAGATGCCGGGGGGCAAATTTGTGAACGTGACGCTCGCTTGGTTGGTCGCGGCAGTGAGGATATTAGTGTCGCCTGAGAACAATTCCGTCTTGACAACGACGCCGTCAAGGTCGCTGGCCACAGCACTCAAGGTGATGTCCACTGGGGCCGTGAAACTGGCGCCGTTGGTGAGAGTGGTGATCTCGATGGCCGGCGGCATAGCGAAGCCGCCTTGTTCCCCGACGACCGTCAGCCTGGCGAATGAGCCAATCGTGCGGCCTTCGAGGATGGACCCCCAAACGGCGAAGTAACCAAACCGATGCGCCAAAGGCAGCCGCAGGTTGGTCAGCAACTCCACCGTGTTGCCGACCTGCGCTGGGTGGACCACGGGTTGAAAGGCCTTGGCTGTAAGGTGCGCCGTCACGTCACTGAGCGCCGCTTTGTCGGCGTCGGTCGGGGCCGAGAACTCCAAGCTCAGGATGGCATAAAGGGCCGGGTCGTAGGCACCCAGTTCCGACCAAGCCGAGCCGTAATCGGCCGCGGCGGGCGTGCCGTCCAAGTTGAAGAGGTTCGTCACCGACTCGTTATCGGCGGCCTGATCGGCTCTGAAGTTGATCGTGGCGACTTGCAAGCGGCCCCAGATGTCACCGGGCGTGACTTGAAACGCCAGCCCGACGCGGCTCCGCTGGTCGAGCCAGCCCATGATGCCAACCTGCCATTCGGGCGAGGCCTCGGCAGGTTTGACCAGCGCCGAGATCGCATAGACGCCCCCGGCTGGCGACCAGTACTGGGCGTACCAGCAGGCGCGCAGCGGGATATCAGCGTAGCCCGACTGCTCGGCCACCAATATGCCCAGGTCCGGGTCCGCGGTCAGATTGACCACGGCCCCGCCAGTGCCGTTGACGTTGCAGAGCTCGGCCAGGTTAGTGTCAGTCGTGCCATCGTTGACGATATTGGTCACGACTTGGGCAGCGCCACCTAAAGCAACCCCCAGCCATACCCCCCCTGCCATCAAAGCGCGGATCCAGTCGAATACGCCTCGCGTTTTCATCTTCCGGCCAGAAGATAAGCACCCACCCTGCCAGTCACAAACCCTTTTTGCGTAAGGTCAGTCACGGCGCAGAGGGTCGGCCCGTGCTGGGGCGCAGCCGGCCAAGGAAAAATAGGGCGTTGACAACACCAGGCGTTTGGGGCTGTCGAGAGTGCTGCCCCCGGGACGGAGGCACTCCACCGCCGTAGGCGAGACGCGGCCGCCGGCGGCCTTGGCCCCGTGTCCAAAGTCTGGACACGTCCCCCAGAGAAAAGACAAAAAGAGACCAGCTCAAATTTTCCAACTCCCACGCCATCAACAGGTTACGACTTTGGCACGGGCTTAGCTATGGGTGTTGCCGTGGATGAGACAAGTAAGCTTGAGCAATTTGAGTTCGTGGCCCCCGGCGCTCGACGCACCGTGTTCACCAAATTCCCTCCTCCGGGTCCTGTCACGCCGATCCACGAACTCCCCATTTCCTGCCGGGCTACGCTCCGGCGGCGGCGCTTCTGCCAACAACCCTCAACCGCTCCAGGCCTTCCGGACTTGGCGCTGCATCCGGGGCCCGCCTCGAGTTGATTTGGCTTTGGTGGGGTGGTCGAGCGCCGGGCTTGAGAGGTCCGTGGCGGCGGCCTCCCAACGGCGAGTGAACTCCGTGCTGGCAGCAGTCGGCACGGAGTTCATGCTTTTGCCCCGTGCGTGGCCGTGCTTCCATTGGGGCGTCGCGAACAACCGAAGTCAGACATGACACACTCAGACCGCCCGCCTGCAGTGCAGCCTTCAGGCCGCCGATGCGCTGCGGGCCGGCTAAAGCCGGCATTACAGACGCGGGCCCAAAGGCTCGGCGCCGTCCACTGGCTGCCACTGCTTAACGCCCTGGCTTTGCTGCTGCTGGCCGGCCCTGTGGCGGTTGGCCAGCCGGCGCCTGCCGCCAGCCCGCCCGCGAGCCTTGCCGAATTGCGGGAGCGCCTCACCGCGCACTTGTCCCAGCCGCGCTTCGCGGCCGCCCACTGGGGCGTGCAGATCGTGTCCCTGGACACCGGCAAGCTCCTCCTCAGCCACAACGCCGGCAAGTTGTTCCTGCCCGCGTCCAACGCCAAGCTCTACACCGCCGCGCTGGCCTTGGACCGGCTGGGGCCGGAGTTTCGCGTTCGCACTTCTCTCTACGCCAAGCGCCGCCCCAACCGCTTCGGCACCCTGCACGCCGACCTTATCGTGTATGGCCGCGGCGACCCGACCTTTGCCGCCCGCTACAACGACGGAGACTTGGGCAAGGCGCTCGCTCCCTTGGTGGACGCCGCGCTCAAGGCCGGCCTCAAGCGCGTCCAAGGCGATCTGGTGGCCGAGGAGGGCTTCTTCACCGGGCCGCCGCTGGGGGCGGGGTGGGAGTGGGATGATTTGCAGTACTACTACGGCGCCGAGGTGTCGGCACTGACCATCAACGACAACGCAGTGGAAGTGGCCGTCAAGCCCGGTCCGCAAGCGGGCCAGCCGGCCGTCGTAACCGTCCAACCCGCCACGTCCTACTTGGCCTTCAGCAACCTCACCGAGACCATTGCCGCCGGCGGCAAACGCGACCTGCGCTTTGACCGGCCCCTGACTCGCAACGTCCTCTTTATATCCGGCCAGGTCCCCCTCGGCGACGCCGGGCAAACCGAGACCATTTCCGTCCATCGGCCGGCCCAATGGTTCGGGCAGTGTTTGCGCGAGGCGCTCCGGCGGCGCGGGATTACGGTGACGGGGCACGTGCGCGCAGTGGATTGGCTGGAGGGCCAGGCCGCGCCGCTCGATTGGGCCAAGCTGACCGAACTGGGTGCCGTTGAGTCGCCACCGCTCCGCGAAATCGTGGGCCGGATGATGAAACCTTCGCAGAACCTCTACGCCCAACTGTTGCTGCTCCAAGTCGGCGCGGCCGAGGCGGCAGGCCACGCGCCAGGGGCACAGTCCAATCCGCCAACCGCCGCCGGCGTGAGAGGCGAGGCTGGCGCAACGGCGCCCGCGAGTGCGCCGACCGCCGCGCTCCCAGGAGCCAACCGCCGCGCCGTGCAACCGACTCACGAGGAGGCGGGCCTCGAAGCGATGGAAGCCTTCTTGGGCCAAGCGGGGATTGCCAAGGGCGAGGTTCTGCTCCAGGAAGGCAGCGGCCTCGCGCGCCGGGACCTGGTCAGCCCGGCGGCGACTGTCAAGCTGCTCCAGTTCATGGCGCGCCATCGCTGGGCGGACATCTTCCGGGACGCACTGCCCGTCGCCGGCGTGGATGGCACCTTGCGCACCCGGATGAAGGACACCCCCGCCGCCGGCAACGCCCGGGCCAAGACCGGCACCTTGAGCGGTGTCCATGCCCTGTCCGGCTACGTCACCACCGCTGCCAAGGAGCGGCTGGCCTTCGCCATCATGCTCAACAATTACTACGCCCCTGACGCTGAGCACCCGGCCCGCGCCGACCTTGACGCGGTGGTGGTGATGCTGGCCGGCCTGCCCTGGCAAAGCGCCACGCAGGCAGAATAGTGGAGTGGCGGAGGCCTGCGGTTTGAGCGGTCCTGCGCTTGCAGACTCGCGAAGCGTTTCCAGCGCGGGTGCTTGCTCCCCATTTCGGCGGGGACCTGTCGAAAAGCGCCGGCGAGCCGGCGCACCCCAAACGCTCCGCGCAGTTGGCGCTATTTGGCTGACTGGCTGGCCTTCGGCAACAGCCAATAGCCGGTGCGCGCGTTCCGCGTTCCACACTCCAGATTCGGCATTACTGCACCCCCTCACCCTGACTTTCTCCCCCAAGGGGGAGAGGGGATGCTCGGCCCTCAACCCTCAACCAGATTCCGCACTCACTCGGCGGCTGGGCGGACGAACTTAATGCACACCGGCGCGCCGACCTCCACCACTTGGCCGGTCGGGTGCAGCCGGCCCGTCGCTTGGTCTATGCCGAAAACCACGACGGTGTCGGAGCCTTGGTTGGCCGCCAGGAGCCGGGCGCCCGTGGGGTCGAGGCCAAAGTTGCGCGGCGTCTTGCCCCGCGTGGGCTGGTGCTCCGCCAGCGAGAGCGTGCCTTTACCGGGGTCAATCGCGAACACCGCGATGCTGTCGTGGCCGCGATTGGAGCCGTAGAGAAACTTGCCCGAACGGTGGACTTGCACTTCGGCCGTGCTGTTGTTTCCGGCGAAGCCTTCGGGCAGCGTGGAAACGGTTTGCAGTTCGCTCAGCGCGCCGCGCTGGGCGTCGTAGTTGAAGGCGGTCACGGTGGATTGGAGTTCGTTGATCACGTAAGCGAAGCGGCCCGAGGGGTGAAACGCGAAGTGGCGCGGCCCGGCGCCGGGTTTGAGCGCGGCGGCGGGCGGGTCGTTGGGGGTCAGCGTGCCTTGCGCCGCGCCAAAGCGATAGATCAGCACTTTGTCCAGCCCAAGGTCGGCCACAAAAGCGAACCGGTTGGCGGCATCCAAATTGATGGAGTGCGCGTGCGGGCCGGCTTGGCGTTGCGGGTTCACGCTGGCGCCTTGGTGCTGCACGAAGGCGGTGGCTGCGCCCAAGCGGCCATCAGGCTGAATCGGCAGCACCTCGATACTGCCGCCGGCGTAATTTGCGACGAGGACGTTTTTTCCGGTTTTGTCAACCACCAGGTGGCACGGCCCAGGCCCGCCGCTCGACGCCTGGTTCAGCAGCGTGAGTTGGCCGGTCTGTGGGGTGATCGCAAAGGCGCTCACCGCGCCGCTGCTTTTTCCGCCGAAGTCACTGATTTCGTTCGCGGCATAGAGGAAACGGCGGTTGGGGGCAATCGCTAGAAACGTGGGGTGCGACGTTTCGGCGGCCAGCCCCAACGGCGACAGCGCGCCGGTGGCGGAATCGAAGCGATAGGCGTAGATGCCTTTGCTTTTGGCGCCGGTGTAAGTGCCCACATAGACGAGGCATTGACCGCGAGCGGGGGCGGGCGCCGCCGCTCTGCCAGCCGGTGAAGCCAGGCAAGCCAGCATCGCCGTCAGGCCGCCGCAAAGAATCCGGAATCCAGGTCGCGTCTTCATGGCCCCCATGAATACCGATCCAAAGGCCGGCAGGCAAGCCCGGCGATTAACCGGCCGCGTCAATCCAGATTATCGCCGTTCCCAAAGCCGGCCTGTGGTCGCCTGGGGGGCAGGCGGCCCTGCGCCGGCAGCCCTCGAAGCGGCTGATCCGGCGGTTCAACTGGCCGGGCAAAGAGGCAGAAGGAAAACCTTGGCCGCACTCGCCGGAGCGCGGCTGGTTTTCCTTCTGTACTTGACAAACTTAAGTCGGCAGCCGCGCCAGCAGGGTGCGCGGCGGCTGACTCTGGCGCCGGCTTAGTAACGGCGCCCGCCGCGGTGCCCGCCGTAGCCGCCGCGCGCAGGGCGGTCTTCCCGTGGCCGGGCCTCGTTCACGGTCAGATTCCGCCCGAGGAACTCTTTCCCGTTCAATGCCGCCATGGCGGCGTCGGCGCCTTCCTTGGACTCCATGCTCACGAAGGCGAAACCGCGCGGCCTTCCGCTGGCACGGTCCAACATGAGGTTGACCTCGGTCACCGGCCCGTATTGGACGAAGAGGTCCTGCAGGTCGTTCTCCGTGGCGCTGTGCGAGAGGTTGCCAACAAACAACTTTGTGCTCACGATGATTCGCTAAACTAGATGGACTGCAACTTTCAAGACTGTTCCCGACTGCCGGGTTTCAAATCATCACTGAACACACGTTCACCTGAAGATTCACCATGCCTGGAAGTTGACCAGCTATCTACTACGTGCCGCTAGTATGGCCGCGTCCCGCCAAAGCGCAAGCACTTTTTTTGCCAGGAAACGGAGCGGCGGCGTAGGGCCGCCTTTCCAGGCTGCCGGTTCTGGCGGCTTTCCAGCCGCCAATTCCGAAGAAACGGGAGGCTGGAAAGCCTCCCCAACCGGCGGACAAGAGTGTCTGCCAAATGCTCGCCCTACAAGCGGCATGAGCGGCGCGGGCCATTTTCAGGTCAGACGCCATGTCGCAGGTGGCGCCACAAACGATCAAAATATGATGTGCGCCGGCTCGCGCGAAGCGCCTTGGAGTGCGCCAGTCCTCTGGCGCTTTCCCCGCGGCCCGGTTGCAAAAGCGGCAGGGGACCGCCGCAGTCCAAGACGCTTCGCGCACATGCACCCAACCGTCATTCTCTGGTCAGGCGACATGCCGCTGGCCGGGCCGCAAACGATGAAGACTGGACGGGTGGACTGCGCTCCGGCCCGTCCTGTGTCCACAGCGCGGCTCATTTTCAGCTCAGAGCGGATCGAAGTGGAAGAGTTGGGCGCCGTGAGCGGGCACGTCAAGGTAGAGGCCCTGGGTCTGCAAGTCGTCGCCGTAGCGTTCGTAGCGCTCCTCGCCCAGCAAGTCCTGCATGCGCCAGTTGAAGTTGGCCAGGTCGGGCGCTTCCAGCGCTGTGTAGCATTGGCTTGGGTGGGGCGCCAGGTTCACGACCACCAGGTCAAAGGCCGGCGGCTGAGCCTGCCATTGGACGACCACGAAGTTGGCGCAGGAGCGGTTGTCCGGCCAGGCCGAGCGCAACGAGAGGACTCTGGCATCGCCGCGTCCGACGGCGCTTTTGGCCAAGGCGCCAAGCAACTGGTCGTAGAGCGCCTGGATTTCCGCTTGCGGTTCTTCAACGGGCCGGCGGCCCAGTTGAACGGGCGTGCGGACTCGCGCCCCGGTCAGTTGGCCGTCGTGAACGAGGCGCATCCCCGGCAGGCCCAGGATGACCAGGGCCGCCGCGCGATGCTCGGCGGGGTCTAAGATGGAGGCGATGCGGGCCTCATCGTGGTTCTCCAGGAAGTGGGCGCTGGCGCGCACGAACTCCGGGGAGTGGCTCAACAAGTGGCGCTGGACGGCCGGGTGATCGCGGGCGGCCAGGAAGTCATAAAGCCGCTTGTCGTAAACGTAGTCGAATCCCAGCCCCTGCAGGCGCTCCTCCAAGTCCCAGTAAGCTTCCGCCAGAAACATGAACTCCGGCTGGCTGGCTTTGACGCTGGCGATGGCTTTTTCCCAGAATTCAGTCGCCGGGGGCGGCTCACTGGGCGGCTGGCTGGGCGCGAAATCCTGCCAGGTTTTCACGAAGACATCGTTGAGCAGGAGCATCGCCAGGTCGCATCGCACGCCGTCGCAGCGCCGGGCGATGTCTTTGAGCGTCTCGATCATGGCGGCGCGGGTGGCCGGCTGCCGATAATCCAACTGGGCGGTGTCGTTCCAGGGCAGGAAGTTCGGGTCTTTGCCGTGGGCCACCCACAGTTCGCCGACGGGGCTGGTTTCGCGGAAAGTGCCGGGCAGGCGCGTCTCGCAGTGGACAAACCACTCTGGATGCTGCGCCAGCCACGGATGGTCGAGGCCGACGTGGTTGGGGACAAAATCCAAAAGGAGCTTGAGGCCGCGGCCGTTGAGTTGCTGGCGGAAGTTTTTCAGGCCAGTCTCGCCGCCGAGTTCCCGCGGCACCCGGTAAGCGGCCACGGCGTAAGGCGAGCCGGCCAGGTCAGTTGGCTGAAAGTCTGGCAGGGCCTCAGCGCACTCCTGGCGCAGTTGCGGATTCTTCCAGCCAGCCCCCCGGCTGCGGGGGCCGACCGTCCACGCGCCCATGAGCCAGACGTGGGTAAAGCCGCGGTCTCGCCAGCGGTCGAGCTCCGTGGCGGGCACGTTGCCGAGCCGAATTGGCTCGTCGAGCCGCGCCGAGAGGGCCTGCAACCAACTACGGGCATCTACTTCATAAACCATTGGGTAGTTCATACATTGAGCGCCTTGAGGGCCTTCTTGGCGTTGGAAGGCCGGATGATGATGACTCCGCGCTTGGTGTCCGGGCCGGTGGCGCAGTAGCAATACTCGATGTTGACCTTGGCGTCGGCCAGCTTGCGCGCCAGGCGCGCCAATGCGCCGGGGCGGTTGTCCGCCTCGACCATCAGCACTTCGTTCTCCACCACCAGCGCGCCGCGTTCCTCAAACAGGTAAAGAGCCTTGCGCGCATCGCTCACCACCATCCGCACCACCGTGTGGTCCACGGTGTCGCTGGTGGAGACGGCATAGATGTTGATGTCGGCCTCCGCGAGGGCCTCGCAGACGCGCGCGAGTGTGCCAGGGCGGTTTTCCAGGAAGATGGCTAGTTGCGTGGCGATTTGCATGGCGGTTCACCGTTGGGGATTTGTCATCCAAGCCTGGTGGCAGGCTACCAAACGCCGGCCAGAATGCAACTGGATTTTTGCGCGGGAAATGGGCCACTTACCGCGCAGAGGGCTGCGCCCGTCCCCGGGCGCAGTGGGGCGGGGAAGCAGAGGGCGTCGAAAAGACTGGCCTTTGTGCGGCGGGGACATTGCTGCCCCCGCGGACGCGGCACTCCAGCGCGGCGACTAACCACTCGCCCCCGCGTCGTTCACCTGGAGGCCCAGCCGGTAGAAGTCCTGCCTCGCAGGGACGAGGCGAATCTCATGCGGGCCGGTCGGGTCGTGGGCAAGGCCGGCGCCACCGGCGCTTGACGACCAGAAGCGCGGCGGCGGCCAACGGCATCAGCGCCCATGCCCGCGGCTCCGGGACGACCAGCACGCCTTCGCGAAACCAAATATCGAGCCCGCTTGGCCACAGTTGTCCTTGCTGGATGTATGTACCACGGGGGTAGTAGTCCTGGCCCACAAGGTGTGGGCACACGAACGCCAAGCCAATCAGGTCATCCCCGCCCTCGTGGCAGACCTCAAACACGTAGGTTTGCCCGGGTGTCACGGTGACCGGTTGGGGAAAACCGAAGCGCTCGACGAACGCGCTCCACGGCGGGTTGTAATTGATTGTCACGGTGTCACTTTCTCCCAGGATCGTCCCGGAGATAGACCCCTCACGCAGGGCGACGGAAACCCTCTGTGTCTCAACGTGCAGGTCCGGAAACTGGCCCCGCCACGTGCTCAGGTACAATTCAACGAAACCGACCTGAGCGAGGTTTGGCACGAAGGTCTGCCCCAGTGGAGCGTTCGTTTGGATGGGGAAAATGCCTGGGACATCCGCCACCAGACCGCCGGGGTAACTCATCTGGTCATAAACGGTTATGACTTGCCCCAGGGCGCTGGGCAGTGCCGCCATTCCCGCGGCCAGGCATAGCGTTGGACAAAGGGTAAGGCTCGATCTGCTCATAAAGCGTTGAGGTCAGGGTTCGATTTCATGGTTGGGCGGGCAGGGAGATCGGCGCAAACACTGAGCGCCAGAGCCGCCGGTGATGGGATAGTAGTAATCCTCCGGAGGGCCGGCTTGCCAATCGGTCAGGCTCAGGGGCCCCGTGGCGTATGCGCTTGCCGGATCGAATGGCTTGGCTGGCAAGCGCGATGTTCGGCTTCGTCTCAAAGCCGCCGTTCGATGCCTTCTCCAAAAGAAGCACACCTTGTGCCAGCTTCCTGCAAGCATCTACGATGAGGATGGCCGAATCAGGAAGCCCGCGTCAACAAAAAGCTTGTGAAAAAAGGCAAGGAAAATCCCCCTGGCCCGGCGCGGTTCGTGAGAGAACGGGCGCACGAGGTTGCCGGCGCGGTTGAATTTGGAGGCGGCGGGCGGGGGCAGGACCGGCAGGAGGGGAAAGCGGCGCGGGGCCAAAAAAGCTCGCGTTTTGGGCTAATTCCTGCTATCAGCCGGGCAAATGTTTGTCGTTGAACGAGACATTGGCCCTTCCCCCAGTTTCACGCGGGCATGGGCGAGCCGTGTGGCGGGGATTGGGCTGGTGTTTGCCCTTTGCTGGAATGCGGCCAGGCCGACGGCGGCGGATTCATCGCTGACCTGGCTCTGGGGCAGTCCCTGGCCGCACGGCAACGACGTCTATGACATGGCCGCCGCCAACGGGCTGATGGTCCAGGTCGGCGAGCGTGGCCGGCTCTACACCAGCTTGGACTACGAGACTTGGATTCCGCGCGAGACGCACACGACCAAGGCGTTGCGCGGGGTGGCATTCTTGGGCGATCGTATCCTTGTCACTGGTGAAGCGGGCGTGGCCCTTTATGCCGAGGCGGGCGGGCTGACGAATTTCACGCTACTGGACCTGGGCACGACCGATTGGCTCGAAGGGGTGGCGGCTTCGGCGGGCTTGGCGGTGGCGGTGGGCGATGAGGGGGCGATCTATACGACTTCCACCGGCACGAACTGGACACGCCGGCCGCAGGGGTTCACGACGTGGCTCCGCGGGGTGGCCTGCAATTCCTCCGGGGTCTTCGTGGCGGTGGGCGAAGGCGGCTTCATTGCCACCAGTAGCGACGGCGCCAGTTGGCGCCAGCGGACCAGCGGCGTGAGCGAAGACCTCAACCGGGTGGTGTGGCTGACCAACCGCTTTGCCGCCGTGGGCAACTCTGGCCGCGTGTTGGTCAGCGCCAACGGCACCAATTGGTCGGTCATCCAGAAGAACAACGGCCCGACGAACGACCTTTACGCTGTGGCTGGCTACTACGGCTTGTCCGGGACCTTGATGGTTGCCGGCGCCAACGAGGTCCGCCTTTTGCAGAACAACGGCGCCAGTTGGGTCAACCAAATGGACCCCGCCCGCATTCTGCCCGCGCCCAATTGGGCTTACTATTGCGGATTCGCCCAGGAGAGCTTCTTCCTGCTGGCGGGGCAGGCCGGGATGCTCGTCGAGGGCTTTCCAACCAACAGCATTGATTCCTACGTGTGGGGCTCGCGGGTGGATTCGGTCCGCAACTGGGTCTGGGACGTGGCCCGCTTCCCTGGCCTGTATGTGGCGGTCGGCGACTTGGGCACGGTGGAGACCAGCGACGATGGCGCGGACTGGGACTTCGAGCTGGTTCCCGCCTCAGCCGCCCAATCGGTTTTCCTCGGCGTGGGCGGCCGGCCAGACCTGATACTGGCTGTGGGCGCCCAGGGAAGCGTCATTCTGAGCACCAACAGCGTGATCTGGACGGCGGTCGAACCGCGGCCAACGACTAACGACCTCCAGGGTGTGGCCATGCTCGGCGGGATGTTCGTCGTGAGCGGCGGGGCGGGAACGATTCTCACCAGCGCCGACGGATACCAGTGGACCAACCGCGCCAGCCCGGCCACGGGCTTCCTTTCCAGCGTGGCAGCATATCCCGGCGGCTTGGTTGCGGTGGGCGACGGTGGGACGGTGCTGACCAGCCCCGACGGGCAAAGCTGGAGTGCCGGAGCGGCCCTGACGACCAATTGGCTCTACCGGGTGCGCTACCTCAACGGCCAGCTCATCGCCGTGGGGCAGAACGGCGCCTTGTTCACGTCCCCCGACGGCCGCCAATGGACGGCGCGCGCCAGCGGCACCACCTGTTGGCTTACCGATGTAGCCGTCCTTGACGGCGTGTATTATGCGGTGGGCACCCAAGGGACGGTCCTGGCCAGCACCAATGGCATGAGCTGGTCGAGCGTCGGCACGATCACCAAAAAGTCGCTTTTTGCGGCGGCCACTGACGCTTTCAGTCACCAGTTGGTCACGGTCGGCATCGAGGGGGCGATCTTGCGGGCCCAGCCGGCGCCGCTGGCCTTTCTCCAATACTCGCGGGCGCAGGGCACCAACTTCTTTGCGATCTCAGGGACGCCGGGGCGCAAATTCAGTTTGGAGCGCAGCGCCAACCTGACGACTTGGACCAACCTCGCCACGCTCGAGCTGCTTGACAACTCCGGCGAAGTGGTCTTCCAAGAAGAGCGCACCAACGCCCCGCCGGCCGAGTCCTATCGGGCCACGCTGCTGCCTTAGCGGCGCCGAGAGCGCGAAGCGTTTGGAGTGCGGGAGCTTGCTCCCGCTTTCCGTCGCGATGGAACCAAAAGCGCCGGCAAGCGGGCGCACTCCAAACGCTTCGCGCGCAACACGGCCCAAGCCCTACGACGGTCGCGGCTCGCTTGAGCGCCGCCCTCGTCCATCCTGCTCGTGCTCGGTTTTCATCCCCCTTTGGCGCCACGCCGTGGCATGTGGCCTTGTCCGAAATCAGTCGGAAAAACTGCGCTGCCGAGCGCTGGATGCTTGACCCGGAGCCGGTCGGCTGCGAAGTTGGCCGGCGCATGGCAGAGATAGGCTCCGCGACTGCGTGTGCTGGGCGCGCCTGTGTGGGCGTGGCCGGCGGACACCCAAGCGCGAAGCGCTTGGAGTGCGCCCGCTTGCTGGCGCTTTTAGATGGTCGGGAAGCACACAAAAGCGGGAGCAAGCTCCCGCACTCCGAGCGCTTCGCGTCGTCGCAGCCGCTCGGCCTCGGCCGGCGTTTTCGCGGTCTCAAGGGTGCCGTCCTTGCCCTGGCCGCGCTGCTGCTGGCTGGGGCGTTGGCCCAGGTGTCCAGCCCTGGCGGTGTGGTCAAGGGAGCGTTTGTGTTTCCGGAGTATGACCAGGCCAACCCGCAGCGGCTGCGCTCGCTGCTCACCGGCGTGGGGGCCAAACCGCTGGCTAACGGACAGGTGTGGTTCAACCAACTGCGCCTGGAGACCTACGCCGAGGAAGACAAGACGAACTTCGTGGTGCTGGGCACCAATTGCGTGTTCGACGGGACCAACAAACTGGCCTCCTCCCCTGACCGCCTGGAAGTGCACTCTGGGGACGGTCGTTTGTTCATCGAAGGCGTCGGCTTCCTTTGGCGTCAAACCAATTGGCATTTGACGATCTCCAACCGCGTGCACATGCGGTTGCACGGAGTGGAGGCCGCCGCTGCCGAAAAGCAACCATGAGCAAAACAGTCGCCACGCTCCTGGCCGGCCTGGCCCTGGCCTGGCTGCCCCACGGCCGCCCGGCCGCCGCCGCCGAGCCGCGCGCCAAGCCGGAAGTTGACATTCAGTGCGCTGACGGGGCGGATTTCGATTTGCAGAACCGGACGGCTGTCTTTCGCGGCAACGTCCAAGCCAAAGACCCGCAGATGCGGCTCACTTGCCAGGTGCTGACCGCCCAATGGTCCGAAACCAACCGCATCACGAGTATCGTGGCTGAGCAGCAGGTCGAAGTCGAAGTGACCGGTGAGCAGGGCACCACCCGCGCCACCAGCGCCAAGGCGGTCTATACTGCCGAGACGGACTTGGTCGAACTGACCGGCGAACCCAAGTTGTTCAACCGGCTGGGCACGCTGGCGGCGGACCGGGTGGTCCTGGAGCGCACCAAAGGCAAGCTCACCGCCAGGGGCAACGTGCGCATGGTCGTGCCGGCGGAGGCCCTGAAAGAAACCGGCTTGTCCCCGCGCGACCAGCCGGCCCCAGGCCAGAGCGCACCCAAAACCCCGCCGGCTGGCACGCCTGCCCCGCGATGAATTCCACGCCCGCTCAGCCTCCCGCCGCGCCGGCAGCTCCTCCACCGGCTGATGAGCGCTTGCTGACCACCAACAAATTGGTCAAAGAGTACCGTCGCCGGCGGGTGGTCAACGGCCTTTCGATCACTGTCAACGCGGGGGAGATTGTGGGCTTGCTCGGCCCCAACGGCGCCGGCAAGACTACCACCTTCAACCTTGTGGTGGGCCTGGTCAAACCCAACAGCGGCACCGTGCTTTTTGAGGACAAGCCAATTACCCGCCTCCCGATGCACCAGCGGGCTCGCTTGGGCATCGGCTACTTGACACAGGAACCGTCCGTTTTTCGCAAGCTGACCGTGGCGCAGAATCTGCTGGCGATCCTGGAAACCTGCCGCCTGAGCGCCAGCGAGCGGCGCCTGCGCTTGAATTACCTCCTCGACGAATTGGACTTGACGCCGCTGGCCAACAACCGCGCCTATACGCTGAGCGGCGGGGAAAAACGCCGGCTGGAAATCACCCGCGCGTTGGTGACCTCCCCCAAGTTGATGCTCCTGGACGAACCGTTCAGCGGCATTGACCCGATTGCCGTTTATGAAGTCCAGAAGATCATCCGGCGCTTGCGCGAGCGGCGCCTGGGCATTCTGGTGACCGATCACAACGTGCGGGAGACGCTCAAGCTCGTGGACCGCGCCTACTTGATCCATCGCGGTGAAGTGCTCTGTGAGGGCACCGCCGAGTTCCTCGTGAACGACCCGAAGGCGCGGGAGATCTACTTGGGGCCGGAATTCAACCTGTAGTCCGGCGCCGCCCCGGTGTCTGGCCGGCGTTTGGGCGCGGAGTGACTCGACAGCCCCTTCGCGGTTCACCGGCCCTCGAAGAGCCCTTGCGGCAAGCCATGCTCCCAGCTCTTGGGCGCATTCCAGGGGCGCTCGGACAGATTCTCAGTCTCGGTCGTGGCGCAGCCGCACAAAAGGAGCGTGAGGCCAGCCAAGCAAGCCGCCAGCCACCAGCGGCCAACGGCAGCACCCAGAGCTTTCACAGCTAGTTGAGGACCTGATCGCCCTCCGTGACTTCGGCTTGTTTCCACTCAGGAATCACATTGGCCACGCAACGGCCGGCCTCGACTTTGACCACGCGCACCTTGGCCACCAGTTTGCCACCGCGGTTGACCAGCAGCTCGCCCCGCTCCAGCACTCCCTGGTCGGCCCCGATATTGAGCACCACGAAACCCCACTTCTCGTCCACGAAGATCACCTTGCCTATCACGGACGGCATCGGCGGGGGTCCCCCTTCTTTGGGTTGTTCGTAGATGTTGAGTCTGTTCTGGATGAAGACGTTGGTGCGCACCAAACCCACAATTGTCGCGGCGAGAACTTCGTTGGTCTTCTTGGTGTCAGCCAACTCGGCCAGTCTGTTTTGGACTTGTTCAACGGGGATGCCGAGGGCCTTCCACGCCGCCAAGTCGCGCGCCGCCTCCGTGAGATCGCCCCGGGTCTTGTTGAGTTCGGTTTCGGCCCGGTTGGCGCGGTTTTCCTGAGTGTTGGCCCGGCTGGTCTCGGTTTCGAGTTTGGCCTTGGTAGTCTCGAGCAGCTCGTCGGTTTTCTTCTTTTCCTCTTTGGCGGTGTTGGCCTCCGCTTTGGACTTTCGCTCCGCGTCTTCGGACTTGGCCAGCCTGTCCTTGGTGTCCGCCAGATCCTGGCTCTGCGTTTTGATGTCCTCCGCCACCTTGAAATGGGCGATGCCAAAGGTGAGCAGACCGGCAAAAATTGCCACGACCAAAGTTACGCGTCTTAACATGGCTTGAACGGTTAAGCGTTACAAACTGGACCCAGACTAATTCGCCGCGCCGCGCGTGTCAACTGGTTTAACGTTCTAGCTTGCCGGTCGCGGCAAATTGGCTTTTGATGGCGCCCGATGAAGTCGCCTTTTCCATATCCGCCTTCCAAAGCAGCAAAGCCCATGCCTAATCGGCGTGAATTCTTGAGGCGGGCGAGCCTGGGCGCGGGCCTGCTGGGCTTGGCCGGGCCGGCGAAGGCGGCCGAGGGGTCTCCGCCGGTGGCGGCAGCCCCGGCCAACCCGCCGGCCATGCGGTTGGGGCTGGTCACCTACAACCTGGCCAAAGACTGGGACCTGCCCACCATCATCAAAAACTGCGCAGCCGCCCGTTTTGAGGGCGTTGAATTGCGCACTACCCACGCTCACGGCGTCGAAATCACGCTCTCCAAGGCCCAGCGCGCAGAAGTGAAAAAACGCTTCCAGGACTCGCGGGTCCAGTTGATGGGGCTGGGCAGCGCGTTTGACTATCACACTCCGGACCAGGACAAACTCCGCAGAGACATCGAGGCCACCAAGGAGTACATCGTGCTGGCCCACGACGTGGGCGCTACCGGCGTGAAGGTCCGCCCCAACGCCTTGCCCAAGGAAGTTCCCCCCGAAAAGACCCTGGCCCAGATCGGGCGCGCGTTGCGCGAACTGGGCGAATTCGCCCAGAACCTGGGCCAGCAGATTCGCCTCGAAGTCCATGGCAGCGGCACTTCCCTCTTGCCAAACATCAAGGCCATCATGGACGCCGCCAACCACAACAACGTTGGCGTCTGCTGGAACTCCAACCAGAGCGACTTGGAAGGCGCAGGCTTCGCCCACAACTTCGACTTGGTGCGCGACAAGATCTTCGCCGTCCACTTGCGGGACCTTTACCTGGAGGAGTATCCCTTCCGCCGGTTGTTGGCCCGGCTCAATCAGATCGGCTTCCGGGGCTTCTGCCTGGCCGAAATCCCCGAAAGCAAGGACCCCGTGCGCATCATGCACTATTTCCGCGCCCTTTGGCTGGCCTACCTGGCCCCGCTGCCCAAAGAATGAGGACGCCACCGGCAGCCCCTGGCCCGCACGGCGCGCGGATGTCACCGCCCGCAGCGCCTTCGATTCAAGGCAGGGCGCGCACTCCGCTGCGCGCCGTCGGGCATGGATGGGAGACACCGGCGGAGGTGCGCAGAAGAGTGCGCACCCTACCTCACCGTGACGGCCTATGGTGATGACCACCGCCAACGTGCTCACGGTCGGCCGCATCTTGCTGGTGCCGCTGTTTGTGGTCGAGTTGTTGACTTACCTCACTGGCGGCCCGGAGGTGCATCGCTGGCTGGCCATTGGCGCCTTCGGCCTCGCGGCGGTGGGTGACGCCATAGACGGCTACATCGCGCGGCGGTTCAGCCAACGCTCCGAAATGGGCGCTGTCCTTGACCCCTTGGCCGACAAACTTCTCCTGGTGTTGGGTCTGGTATCCTTGAGCCTGGACATTGGCCCCCGGCTGGGGCGCATCCCGCTTTGGCTGACCGGGACGGTTCTGTGCCGCGACGTGATTCTGCTGCTGTTGGTCGTGCTCATCTATTTCTTGGTCGGCAAGGGCAGCGTGCGGCCGCACCTGACGGGCAAAGCGGCCACCGTCCTGCAAATGGTCTGCATTCTCTGGACGCTGCTCAAAGGTGACGAGCACTGGCTGATTGCCTGGGCGGCGGCAGCGACGGCCTGTACTATCATCTCCGGTGGCATCTATATCGGTTACGGCATTCGGGTGTTGCGTGGCAAGGCCCCGGAGCCATGAACGGCAACGACCATATCAAGGTCTTTAGGATATTCTGGCAACCATGGATGCTACTATTGACGTTTCAGTTGTAATGCCATGCCTGAACGAAGAACAGGCAATTGGTGCCTGCATAAAAAAGGTCCAGGAGGTCTTTGCGCAAAAATCCATCAAGGGTGAGATAATCGTGGCCGACAACGGTTCGGTGGATCGCTCACGAGAGATCGCCAAAGCCCTTGGCGCCAGGGTGGTCGTCGAGCCGCAGCGCGGGTACGGGGCAGCGTATTTGGCAGGGATTAGAGCGGCAAAGGGTAAACGCATAGTCATGGCAGATAGCGACAATAGTTATGATTTTTATGAAATGCCGAAGTTTCTTGAGGCGCTCGAGAAGGGCTATGATTTTGTAATTGGCTCACGGTTTAAGGGTGTGATTATGAAAGGGTCAATGCATTGGACGCACCGCTACGTGGGCAATCCGATTCTATCCGGTATGACGCGCCTGTTTTTCCACACGCGCCTTTCGGATATCCATTGCGGGATGCGGGCCTTTACCGCCGAGGCATATCGGAAGATGAATCTGATGACGCTGGGGATGGAGTTTGCCACCGAGATGGTAGTCTCGGCGCTCGTCAACGACCTTACGGTTTGCGAGATACCGATTAGCTACTATCCGCGCGCCGGCACGTCAAAACTGAGTCCTTTTGCCGATGCTTGGCGGCACATTCGGTTCATGCTCATTTTTTGTCCGCAGTGGCTTTATTTTATTCCCGGCGGCGCGGGTTTTCTCGTGGGCATCGCGTCGCTGTTTATCCTGTGCAAAGGCCCGGTGCTGTTTTTAGGGCACTACTGGGACGTGCATTTTATGATATATGCCAGCCTGCTGTGCATCTTGTCGTATCAGGTGCTGCATTTAGGGGTGTACGCTCGTACGTTCGCCTTGCAGCAGGGGTTCTTGAAATACGACAAGCTAACTCTGTTTCTGAAGCGCAGCTTTAATCTGGAGCGGGGGCTTTTAGTGGGTGGGCTTATATCGCTGACGGGGCTGGTGGTACTCCTGGCTATTGTCTTCGAATGGTTTTCCCGGCATTTTGGCCCCCTGGATCGGATTAGGGAATCGGTCCTCGGAGTCACGTTGCTGGTGATAGGCTTGCAGACGGTTTTCTCGTCTTTTCTTATCAGCCTTCTGTTTATCGAGAGGAAATGAAGCTATCAGTGGTAATGGCGCCACTTGGCTGTTTGCGGGCGCAGGTTTGGGTGTAGGCTGCGGGCGGCATCGGTGCGAAACGGCTGGTGATGAGTGAGCCAACGCGGCAAACACAAGCGGCGCCCCAGCGCGAGTTGGTCGGCCTGATCGGCGTGGGCCTGATGGGCAGCGCCCTGGCCGCACGCCTTCGCGCCCGCGGCTTCGGGGTGCTGGGTTTTGACGTGCGGGCCGAGCGGTTGCGCGCGCTACGTGAACTGGAGGGGCAACCTGCCGGTGACGCCCGCGGAGTCGCCAGCCAATGCCGGCGGGTCATCCTCAGTCTTCCCACCAGCGCGGTGGCGCGGGAGGTCATCGGCCAACTGAGCGAACAACTTCGGCCCGGCCAGATCATCCTCGACACAACGACCGGGGAGCCGGGCGCTGCCGCCGAGCTGGGGCGGCAACTGGAAGCGCGCGGCGTGGCGTATTTGGACGCGACCATCTCCGGCAGCAGCACTCAGGCGCGCCGTGGGGAAGTGACCGTCTTGGCGGGTGGCGCGGCCGAGGCTTTCGCGCAGTGCGGGGACCTTTTCGAGTGCTTTGCGCGGCGGGCGTTTCATCTCGGCTCCTGGGGCAGCGGCGCGCGCATGAAGCTGGTGACCAACCTGGTGCTGGGCCTTAACCGCGCCGCGTTGGCCGAGGGGCTGGCGCTGGCCAAGGCGCTGGGCTTCGAGCTCGAACAAACGCTGTCGGTCCTGCGCGAGTGTCCGGCCTACTCCCGCGTCATGGACACCAAAGGCGCCAAGATGGTCAAAGGCGACTTTACCCCGGAGGCCCGCCTGTCGCAGCACCTGAAAGACGTGCGGCTGATTCTGGCAGCGGGGCGCGAAGCGGGCGTGGTGCTGCCGCTGAGCCAAGTCCATCGGGAGCTGCTCGAACGCGCCGAGGCCGCCGGGCTGGGCGAACTGGACAACGCCGCCATCGTGCAGCTCCTCATCGGCGACGCGCCGCCGCAACGGCGGAATGGGCGACAGAAGGGATCATGACCGAGGGCGAAAACGAGAACGACGACGAGAACGACCACGATTCTCAGGTCAGGACGCTGGTAGTCGCGCCCGGCGCACGAGTCGCCGTGCTGGCCACCGCTTTCTTGGGACTGGTGTTCGACGGCGTCGAGCTGGGTCTGATGCCCGTGGCGTCGCTGTCCGTGACCAGAAGCCTACTGGGCGCAAGGTACACCGACACGCTCGGCGGCGATTGGTTTGCGTGGCTGACCGCGAGCCTGATGCTGGGCGCGGCCATCGGCGGAATCGTCTTTGGCAGCCTCGGTGACCGCATCGGCCGGGTGCGGGCGATGGGGGCGAGCATCCTGTTCTACTCCTGCTTTGCCGGGCTGGGCGCGTTGGTTGGCAGCCTGGAGCAGCTCCTGGTATTGCGTTTCCTGGTGGGGCTGGGCGTGGGCGGCATGTGGCCCAACGGGGTCGCGCTGGTGTCCGAGTGCTGGCCCAATGCGTCGCGTCCATTCGTTGCCGGGGTCATGGGCTCGGGCATCAACTTCGGGGTGTTGATGCTTTCGCAGGTGGCGCGGCTTTGGCACGTAACGCCCGACTCCTGGCGGTGGCTCTTTGGCTGGAGCGCTGTGCCGGCGTTGCTGGGCGTAGTGGTGCTGTTCCTGCCAGAGTCGCCCAAGTGGCTCGCTGCCCGTGGCGCCGCCAAAAGGCCGGCCCCGCCGCTGGCGGAGCTGTGGCGAGCGCCGCTGCTGCGCCTGACGCTCATCGGCATCTTGCTCGGCAGCATTCCTTTGGTGGGCGCGTGGGCAGCCAGCAAATGGATGATTCCTTGGGCGGACAGCACTGCCGGCACAGTCCAGCCGGGCTACAAGGCGTCCGCCCAAGGATGGTGGGCGCTCGGCGCGACGCTGGGGAGCTTCTGCGGCGCGCCCATCGCCGGTTTGCTGGGGCGTCGCGTGGCCTACTTTTTCATCAGCCTGGGGGCCAGCGCGCTCACCTGCGGGATGTTCACGCTCACCGCGCCTTTGCGGCCTGAATTCCTGGTAGTGGTCTTTGTCCAGGGCTTTGTGGCGACCCTCTTTTTCGGCTGGCTGCCGCTCTACCTGCCGGAACTTTTTCCCACTCGCATTCGGGCAACCGGCAGCGGCATCGCCTTCAACGCCGGCCGCTTTGCGACGGCCATCGGCGCGTTTGGCGCCGGCTTGTTGGTGGCGGTGTTTCAAGGCAACTACGCGCGCGTGGGGGCGGTGGTAGGGCTGGTTTACGCCCTGGGCATGATCGTCATTTGGTGGGCGCCGGATACTACCGGGAGGACCTTGGATGAGTAAGTGAGACTGGCTGATCTCAGTGGAGCCTACTGGGCTCGTCGGGCGCGTGCCGGTGTTCGCTGGCGGCGAACTCGATGCCGCCACCGCGTGTTCCGACTGCCGCTGTCCTGACCCACTTCCAACTGTCCGCGGGGCTCTGCTTGACAACACTCTCGGCCCGTGCCATTTTGCGGGCAGTTCATCCCGCTGGGCCGGCGGGATGGCGAAAGGCTCTGAGACGACAGGCTGAGGCTAGACATGAAATTCGTTTCTGCGGAAGCAACGGCGCGCAGCCCCGAGGAAATCCTGGCCTGCGTCTATGATTTCAGTGACCGTCCGCCGCGGCTGCCGAAGCAGCCCCCGGAGGTAGTTGAATACGCTGTGGTGCAAGAGGGTGACGTCTTCGTCGCCTCCGGCCTGAACCTTGACATAGCCAGCCAGGGGGACACTCCGCAACACGCGGTGGAGATGCTCAAGGAAGCCATCGCAGCTTACTACGAGCACCAAGCCGAACTCGCCATGGCCCAGCCCTTGCCTGCGCCTCGGCTAATTGCTACCGGCGCGCTTCGGTTGGCGCATGCCTAAGCGCCTCAGTCAAAGGGAGCTGGAGCGCCTCCTTACCGACAACGGCTTCCAGTTGGTGCGCCAGCGCGGGAGTCATCGGATTTTCACGGACGGTTTTCGCACCGTGGCCGTGCCTGCACATGGCAAAGACATCGCGGTGGGCACTCTGGCGAGAATCATCCGGGACTCCGGCTTGCCGAAAGAGATCTTCAGTTGATCCAGCGGGGCACAAGTCGCCCGGAGTGGAGTTAAGTATCAACTCAAGCTCGCTCGTCATCGTTGCAGTCACACCTGAACCTTCGCCGGAGTGTCCTTGAATGCCAGCGCGCCGGTGGGGCAGTGCTCGACACATCGGGCGGGGGCCCTGCT
>Ga0315268_10001734_pt1 | contig 25078 bp, 31 predicted proteins | sample C1_top_MG_FD_204535 | JGI IMG/M metagenome (GOLD analysis project Ga0315268, IMG submission 204535) | Sediment microbial communities from Yellowstone Lake, YNP, Wyoming, USA - C1_top | ecosystem: Environmental > Aquatic > Freshwater > Lake > Sediment | place: USA: Wyoming | collected 2017-08-01
TCATCGGCAAAACCCGAATCTTACCGGAAGGGGCATATCCGGTCTTTTCAGGAAAAATGATTGGCAACGATTCGGGCGGTCGCGAAAAGACAAGCCGGATCATCTCAATTCCACGAGCCTGAATGTTTCCTCCGGCAGAAAAAAACCTGGCATGACTTACCAGATGGCTCCAAAGATTCGAAAGTCTGTAGGCCAGGCGATCGCCAGCAGATCCCAAAGGAAGCGAAGCATCGGTATTACTGCTGGTCCGAGCGTTCACATCTTATCAGAAACTGTTCTGCGATCTAAGAGAGATCGTGCTCCGAATACGAAAATGAATATCAAGGATATCGCGAAATCACGTGCTAAAAGAAAAATACCGGTCCGGAAGCTGGAGATAGATGCGCCGCAAGCTAAACGTCCTAAAAGGGATGCTTCTCATAGGCTTGTCGATCTTTTCGACCGCCCGAGAAGGAGAAGGAAAAAGAGAAGGCTCTCATTCTGATAGTATTCACACCTTGAACAGCCACGGCAGGAAATTCAACGCGAAGAAGAACAGCGTGATGTACATCAGCGCGTTCACGACCGTCTTGTTCTTGACATTGATATCCAGCAGCCTGAAGCCGTCGAATAGGGGCAGCGGGAGCAGGTTCACGGTCCCCACTATGAAATTCAACGCGAATGTTAGGCCCAGGCTCACCATTATGAACTTGAGCGGCTGCGGAACCGGTTCGCTCGAGCCGTTAGTGAGATTCTGATATGCCACAGCGATCGCCAGGAACAGCACGAATGCGAAGATGCTAGTCAGCATGTTGGCTGTAGCCCCCCCGACTAGGACGCGTGTCTGTTTCATCTGCTCTACCCTCATCAACCTCCTCTCATCAGGCTCCACGAATGCGCCGACGGGTATTATTCCGAACAGTACGATTCCCGAAGACAAGAGGGGCACCCTGGCCCTTCGCGTCAGTATCGCATGGGTGCCTTCATGCACTATCAGGACGACCATCAATGCGATGATGCCTTCGAAAAGAGGGAGATTCACCCCCGGGAGGATGAACGTGCCTCCCGGCGCTGTGTGCGATATCGCGTTGGTGCCGAAGAATATCGTGCTTGCCAAGGCCGAGAAGATTATCCCGCCATAGAAGACTATCCCAGCCACAACGAACAGGAACAATCCCCCGATAAGGAGGATCCCGCTGATAATAGCGAATGCCAGCCATGCGTTCCCGCCCAAGGACAGTGCCGTCTTGTCCACGGTCCCCATCTTTATCATCTGGATGAGGAACGAGGACGCGGTGGGCCCGACCACCCAGGCCAAAAACATGACCAGGATAAGGCCTGCGATTATCGAGACCGGGGACGTGTTCTTCTTCATTACGAACAGGCTCAGGAGCCCGTAGGAGATGGTGACCCCGACATCTGCGAGCAGGTCGAAAATCTTGCCGTACTTATCAGCGATATTCTCGATTATCTTGATGCCTTCCTTGCTTTTGATGAGCACCAGGCCCATCTCGCTCGAGAATTTGTACCTGCGGATCATGATCTGGCTGACCGCGAGCATCTCGATGAACACCAGCAGGAATTTCACTATGCCCGGGAGATCCGTCAGGTTGACTATCCCGTAAAACACGGCCAATGCTATAGCTATAATAATTAGAAGTATCAACATGAGTGAATACAACAGCAGATGTTTTTATAGCTATTGAGAAGGTGGGGCATTGACCGAGCTTTTTTGCGATATATGCGGCAGGACACCAGTGCGCGCTCAGATACTCCTTGAAGGGGCCAAACTCATGGCCTGCTCTTCATGCGCAAGGGGCGGCAAGATACTCTACCGGCTCCATGAGGATGAGGAAGGGCCGATTGTGCAGACTCAGTCTGTCTCCACCCCAGGCTTCGATGCAGGGGAGGAGATCATCGAGGATTGCGGCAAGATCATAAGGGCTGCCCGGGACAGGATGGGCCTTCCGCTCTCTGTGATAGCCGAGCGCATCAGCGAGAGGGAGAGCTATCTGGCATCGATCGAGAACGGCCATGTCCATCCTTCGCTGGAAGTCGCCAAGAAGCTTGAGAAAGAGCTCAAGGTGAAGCTGATAGAGAAGATCGCTCCATCGATCGCGGCATCGCCGGCAGCCAGCTCGAGGTTCTCTGCGCCTTTGCTGGGGGACACGATAACAAAAGAGAAAAAGAAGAAATCGAAATGATTGGAACCGGAGGGCGTTCTGCATGGGTGTCGATCTTGGCGAACTGGCGCTCAAACATACGATACCGCTCGATTCCCTTTCCGGAAAGACCATCGCAATCGATTCCTACAACATCCTGTACCAGTTCCTGGCTTCCATCCGGCAGGAGGACGGGACGCCTTTGGCCGATTTCAAGGGCAACATCACAGCGCACCTATCCGGCCTTTTCTACCGCTCTGTGAAGCTTCTCGAGAACGGCATGCGCCCGGTCTATGTTTTCGACGGTCCCCCGCACAGGCTGAAATACAAGACGCAGCATGAACGGTCCGAGATCAAGAAGAAGGCAGAGGAGCTCTGGAAAGAAGCATTAGCCCAGGAGCGTTATACTGATGCCAAGAAATACGCCCAGGCGACATCGCGCCTGACCCCTGAGATGGTGGCAGAGAGCAAGAAGCTGCTGGCTGCCATGGGCCTTCCGTGCGTGCAGGCGAAAAGCGATGCCGAAGCCCAGGCCGCGATGATGGTGCAGAAAGGTCTTGCCTATGCGACAGCGTCCCAGGATTTCGATTCAATGCTATTCGGCTCGCCGATCCTGGTCAGGAACCTATCAGTAACCGGCAGAAGGAAGGTTCCTAGGCAGGACAGGTACATCATGGTAGAACCAGAGGAGATAAACCTCCAGGAGACGTTGAACAGCCTCGGGATAAACCGCGAGAAGCTGATCTTCATCGGCTTGCTGATCGGGACTGATTTCAACGATGGCGTGAAACGCGTGGGCCCCAAGACCGCACTGAAGATAGTGAAAGAGAAGGATGTGCGCTCGCTCGATGATATCATAAATTACGTAAAAACAAAATACGACTACCAGTTCGAAGTGGATGCCCAAGAGGTCGTGGACATCTTCCTCGATCCGCCATATATCGAACCGCAGAAACTGGTCTGGAAGGATGCCGACCATGACGCGATAACGAAAATCCTTGTTGATGAGCACGATTTCTCAGCCGAGCGGGTGAATACCACTCTGGAGAACCTGAAGAAGATAACAAAAGAGAAAAGCGCGCAGAGCCATCTTGACAAATGGTTCTGAGGAAGCGGATGCTCGACAGGATATTCATAATAGAGAACAAGATTTTCATCCTGACCCTTGGCCATAGAAAAAGCATTTATAAGAAAAAAACCCGAGCAGAACAGGAACGTGCATCCTCGCCGTTTGATTTCATTCTTCGAGCAGTTTCACGACTTGTCCGTTCGCCCTTATCATCGTCTTATCGACAAGGTCTATTATCGCCGACGGCCCACCCTGCTTGGTGCGCCCGCTGTCCAATGCTAAAACCACCTTGTCAAGGAGCTTTGGATCGATCTCGCTGAACCGATCCGGCGGGTGCGAGCCATGGAGGTTCGCGCTCGTGCTGATGATCGGCTTCTCAAACAATCTGCACAGGTCCCTGCAGAAGCGGTGATTCGGGATCCGGACGCCGAGCCGCCCCGTGTTCGACACAGGGAGCTGGTTCCGCTCCTTGACAATGAATGTGTACGGTCCTGGAAGGTACTTCTCGAGCACCATATCCTCCCAGAGCCCGGTATCGCAGTATTGGTCGAGCATATCGAAATCAGAGACCATCACGGATAACGGCTTATCCGCTGAAGAGCCCTTGATCCTGTGGATCTTTGCGACGACTTCCTTGGATGTCGCATCCCCGCCAATGCCATAGACTGTGTCTGTGGGGTAGATGAACACGCCCTTGCTCCTGATCACGTCAAGGGCGACGCTGAGGGCATCGTCGAAATCGTCCTCGCTCATCTTCATGATGCTTGCCATTCATTTCCCCTAATTTCGCATCCATCCTAAAACCATGAAAGGATAAAAACTTTCTGTAAGCGTCGTTTTATTCGGCAATTCAAAGCCCGAGATCCTTCTTCACCCGCTCGACTCCGAGCGCGAAAATCATCTTGCCCAATCTCGGGCCCCGTTCTTTCCCGATAAGCGACTTATAAAGCTCGGCGAAGAACGCTTTCGGCTCGATATTGTTCGTTTTCGCGAACTCGAACACGCAATTGTGTATAGCGAGCGCATCCATATCAGTTTTCAGCGAAACAAAAAACGCTTTCGCCCGCTCGCTTAATTTCGCCGGATCTGGTTGGTACTTGAACTTGTAATCCTCTGGGATGAAATCCTTGGCTATCCACTGCTCGATATACGGGCGCAGATACGAAACGCCCTGCGGATCGTTGCTCCTCTTCCCGGCTTCATCCCAACTTCCATACAGCTGGTAGAGGAGAAGCGCATCGAGGAAGGGAACGCTCCACATCATCTTATCCGTGGAGAGCGAGTACGCGATCGCCTTTTTCCTGTCCGAGCGGCTCAGCTCATCCAACCTCCCCAGATCAAACTTCGCCGAATTCTCGAACTCTTCTATGGTTTTCAGCATCTTCTCGCTTGTCGGATCGATATCCACGTTCTCCTCCAGGTCAGGCCGCAGCAGCATGTACTTGATGATCTCGGGTGGCAGGAGCTTGATTATCTCGCTGATGCCCATCCCGGTGCCTTTTGATTTCGAGTATTTCTTCCCCTGATAGAGGATGAAGCCATAGCGGTAAGGGATGTGATATTCCTTCTTCAGCAGGTCGAGCGTGATCGCTCTGCAAGTGTCTTCGCTCCCGCCTTTCGTGTGGTGGTCAATGCCAGCGCCCTCGATGGATGAGTGGAAGATCTGCTTCCAGCTCGGCCAGTGCAGCCGCCAGACGATTTTGTAACGGTGGTCGGCGATTTTGTTATTACCGTGGTGGCCGCATCCTTTCTCGTATTTGACATCCTTGTCGCATACGTATTCGTAGGTCTCGCCATTTTCGTCATGCTTCACCACCCGCGTGGTGGCGATCCTTCCGCATTTTTCGCATATCGGCATGATGGGCGACCAGTCCTTCTTCTCTGTCTTGCCGCTCGTGTCCTCGATAATCCTCTTGGCTTCGGCCTCATGCCTGAGGAAAAAACGGGCGTACTCATCGAATTTCCCGGAAGCGTAATATTCGTTGATCCGCACGATCTCGCAATCTATCCCGAACGTCTTCATCAGCTCGCGCGCTTCGTCCAGGAAATGGTCCCCGAAGCTCCTGCTTTTTCCGGTCGGGTCCGGCACATCGCAAAGCGGCTTGCCAAGGTGCCCCTCGAGCTGGGCCCGGTATTGTTCCATGGCAACAGGGACAGAATCGAAAGCGTCCAGGATATCCGCCACGAAAAAATACTTGACAGATTTGCCTTTTTTCTCAAGCTGCTTCTTGATCGCCATAGGGAAGAGGAATTCGCACAAAGTCCCGAAGTGCACCGGCCCGGATGTCGTCATACCCCCGGTTATCACATACGGCTCCTTCTTTTCCGCTATCACCTTATCCGCCAGCTGCTCGCTCCAGTGCTTATGGACGGGTTTCTCGACCGCTTCCTCATCGATGAATGTTTTATCGTCGTTAGCCATTTTCATCAGTCTCGGTGCATGCATCCGTTCAGTTGGAATTAACGCCTGTCTACTAACCTTTAAAAACAGATGACCGCATAGTTATCCTCTGTCAGCGGTCATAGGAAGGAGGCAACACCTGATCCCATACCGAACTCAGAAGTTAAGCTCCTTCACGGCGCTATGTGTACTGCCCTCTGGGCGGGAAAGTACGCTGCTGCTGACACCTATCTTCACTTATTCTCCAATCCGCCTATTTTCCTATTTCCTTTATCCTTCGACTCACTTGTTCTCCAAGAAAGAATCAGATTCAGCATTCTTCTCTTCAGCATCTTTCTCTTTCCCTATCTTCTTGAACGCCAAAACCCCGCGCTCGGTCCTGTAGAATTCGTAGCCTTCCGAAAGATAGAGCTTCTCCAGCTGGCTGCCTCCTTCGCGGATATAATCTGCTATATCCCCCTTGGGGACATCCTCGTACAAATAGCTTATCGCGAACCTGTAGTTGTTGCGGGCGGCCTCGCGCTCCCTCTCGCCCAGCAGGATCCTGCGCACGCCTCTTCCTTCATAGGCAAGTAGCACGGCCGGATCCTCCATATACAGGGCATTCGGCTCCCCGCTCATGATGCGCTTGCTCTCCTGGTCCAATTTTGCCGGCCAGGCAAGGCCCACGCCGACAAGCATCCGATTCACTGTCGCACCGAAGCTCCTGTTATACGCAATGATATTACCTACTTCTGTCGCCGTGACATCGAAGGCGCATTTGCGCATGACCTTGACGCAGTCCTCGATATCCTCAGTATCCAGTTTCTTGACCTCTACCTCGTCCTCATCCAGGAGGTGGATGAATTTCGGCTTGGCGGATTCTATCTCCACCTTCGTCTCGCCTTGCTTGAATGTCTCGGTCATGGAATTCCACTAGATGAATCTGGTTTGGCAGGCAGGGCACTGCGTCAGAAGCGCTTCCATTTTATACCCGCAAATAGGACATACGTAGAACGTCTTTTTAGCCCTTTCCAATTCGGCCTCGAAGTCGTAGAAGCATTTCGAGCATTTCTTGGCATCCAGCTCGACCAATGTGCTGCAGCGCGGGCAACGTCTCCTGAACATGCTCTTGATGCGGACGCCGCACTTGGGGCAGCGCTCCATATTGAGGTTTATCTTCTCCCCGCAGTTCGGACAGGCCTGGCCCTGGCCTTTGTTCGAACTCTTGTTGCCTGAGAACAGGCCTTTCAATCCTGAGAATAATCCCATCGAGGGAGGCTATCGAAGCGAAGGATAATAAAAGATGTCATGAGGGTGCGATGATTCATTTCCTTGGGCTGAAAAAGACCCTTCGGGCCTCGGGCAGGACCCTCTCAGACGGCCTCACTGATATAGGATCGTCGCGTTTCGCGCGCTTATTGAGGATGCTCACGCACTCGGCGTATCTCTGCGGGTCATGTATGGTCTCGAAGGCAGCGACCGCTCCTTTGATATCGAGCCCCGCCTCGTTGATTGTCCGTAAAATATGGCTGGTGGATGATGCGGAGAACCATGCCGGGGCATGAGAGACGAGCCAGGCGCAACGGAGGATCCGTTTCTGGTGGATCAGCGCCCTTGTGGCTGCCAAAGCGGCCGATTCGCGGACATCATCCATCAGCGGGACTAGCCCTTCGACAAATGAACGCTCATCACGCCCTCCTGGGACGCTCATGCGGTTATACAAAAATGGGTCTGCCATGCAAAGAAGCATATCTGCCGCGTCAGCCGCTGCAAGGGCGACAGACCCAGGCGCATCTTTATCGCATTCCCTCGCGCATCTCTCGTAAAGAGCTACCGCGCGCGTCCCAGCCAGCCTCCTGACCTCATCCGGGAAATTGATATCTGTCGCGATGCAAAACAGCATGAACGAGAAACCGAGCTTCCGGTATTCTTCGATCGCAAGCTCACCTGCGAGTAAGCGTGTCCTCATCGGGAACAATCCCGAAGCGCTTATCGAGAGCAGCTTATCGAGGTTATACGGCCTGCCTTCTTCTGCGAGCGACCTTAGCTCATCCTCGTCTATCATTTTCCATATGATCGGCCTGTTGCTGATGCGGGCAGATTTTTTCACGGTTCCATCCGCCTCATCAGAAAGAGGCGCATCGCTCCCCTTGCCTTTCGATCGCTCCGCATCTCGGGCTTTCTTCGTTTCCCTCTCGAAGAAAGTGAGCTCCGAATCGTAGTACATCCTGCTTTGCGGCGTGCGAAGCTTCAGATACGCCTCATTGATCCTCAGCTGGTTCGAGGTGTAATCCTTCTGGCCTTTCGCTTCTTCTGCAAATATAGCGCTCAGCCGTTCGTACGCCTCGCTTATATGGCTGAAGCTGGCATTCCTGGGAACGCCGAGAACAAGGTAATAATCAATGACTGGCTTGACCTCCATCCGATATCCATCCTCGCGAAGCCATCTGCTAATGTGTGGTAATGTTTAAAAAGTTGGAGAGGGCGCCGATAAACCCTGCCCCGGTTTGCATTTTAAAATCCGTTCCGAACAATCCTTCATCATGGCAAGATACTTCGGCACAAACGGCGTCAGGGGCAAGCTCGATACGCTCGGCCCGACTCTTGCGCTATCACTATCCAGGGCCATCGGCACATACTTCAAGGGAGGGAAGATGCTGATAGGGCGCGATTTCCGCATCAGCGGTCCGGTCCTCCGCGACAGCGTTGAAGCAGGGCTTGCCAGCGCCGGTTGCGAAATCATCGACCTCGGAGTCGTGAGCTCTCCAACAGCGGAATTCATGGTGAAGAAGCTCGGCGCGGACGGCCTGATAATAATCACAGCATCGCACAACCCGCCTGAATGGAACGCGCTGAAAGTTGTTGACGGAAAAGGTACCGCGGTTTCAAAGGAGCGGGGCGAGGATATCGAGAAATTAATGGAAAAGCCAAAATCCGCGCTTGTTTCATGGGAAAGAATAGGAAAAACAAAAAAATACGAGCGTGCGAGCGAGGACCATATCGAGGCGATAATGGGTTTTGTAGACGTCGCTAAAATAAGAGCGCGAAACCAAAACCAAAAACAGAAACTCAAATTCATCCTGGATTGCGGGAACGGGACAGCATGCATCATCGCCCCTCAGCTTTTCGAGCGCCTTGGATGCGATGTCATGACTCTGAACGGCCATCCTGATGGCAGGTTCCCGGGCCGGCCCTCCGAACCATCAGAAGCGAATGTGAAAGACCTCATCGCCGCAGTGAAGACCGGCAAAGCGGATGCCGGAATAGCCTGGGACGGCGACGGCGACCGCGTGATATTCGTGGATGAGAAAGGGAATTATGTCATCGGGGACAAGGTATTCGCGCTCTGCATACTTTGGGAGATGGAGAAAGCAACCAAACAAAAAAAGCCGAGGCCCGAATCCGATATCGTGACCACTGTCGCCACAAGCAAGGTCGTCGAAGATATCGCATCGAGATTCGGCTCGAAAACTCGCTACACAGCAATCGGCGCTCCGGCCCTTTGCGAAGAGATGGCGAAGAAGCCCGCATTGATGGGGGGCGAAGAGGTCGGAGGAGTCATCTTCCCGGAGCTGAGCATGGCAAAGGACGGGTTCATGGTCGCTGCAAAGCTCGCGGAAGGGCTCTGCGAGAAACCGCTATCAGCATGGCTAAAGGAATTACCCATCTACTATAATGTCAAGCGAAAAATCGAGGCTGACACGAGCAAGAAAAAAGAAATGGTCTCTCGAGTCCTTGCTCACGCGAAAAAAAACAAGCTCCAATTCGTGGATGTCGATGGCGTGAGGGTCAATCTCAAGGATTCCTGGGTTATAGTCCGCGCGTCCGGAACAGAGGATTACGTCCGGATTTTCGCCGAAGCCAAATCAAAAGACGAAGCTGAAAAACTAGCGAACGAATACGAACGAATCGCGAACGGATAATGAAAAAATAGCGAACGGAAAGAAAAAAATCGAAAAAGAATCGCGAAAATATTGTTTTATTTTTTTATTGGACTGGCGCAGCCGGTTTCACTTCAACAGCCCCTTTGAGCAGAGGCAGTATATCCACTTCAGCTACCGGATTCGGTATCGAGTTCGTGGTGAAGACGGCATCAGAGATTTTCTTGAGCTTCCCCAATGAATCGTTCAGGAAAAACCCGTGCGTCGCTGCGCAGAAGACCTTCTTCGCCCCGCCTTTCTTCACGTTCTCCACTGCCTTTATCATGGTCCCGCCTGTGGAAATCATGTCATCCATGATGAGAATGTTCTTCCCGTCGACATCGAATTCGCGCTCCACTTTCTGGACAGAACGATACGCTTCCGCTCCATTGCCCTTGTCGTAATCGCCCCTGACCTTGCTCATGGATTTCCCTCCGAACTCGGAGACGAGGTAGTTCGCGCCCTGATCCGGTGAGATGACCTCAAGGTGCTCCAAGCCTATTTTCTTCCTGGCGTGTTCCACGAGGAGCTTGTTCGCGCTGATGTTGTGGATTTTCAGGTTCGCGTATTCTGATTCCCCCTCTTTCTTCAGGAAGTGGCAGTCCACTGTGACCAGTTTGACTGTCCCGAAATCGTTCAGCAGTTTGCAGAGCACCTGCGCTGATAGCGCCTCGCCCATCAGGAATGTCTTATCTTGTCTGGAGTACGGCAGGTAAGGCGAAACGAGTGTTGTCCTAGCCCCAACCCTCTTGAGGGTGTGCAATATCTGGCATGCGTTGAATATCGCCGTGTTCTGCTTCGGGTAGAGCCTGTGGAAAAGCGCGACATCCTCGCCCTGGCATTTCGATATGTCGTTTATCCTCGCGTAGCTGTCGCCGTCAGGGAATGTCTTGAATTCGACGTTCGGCTCCATCAGGTCTGAAAAATTAGGGGCGATGAGGTACATGGATAGTATATGTTACGGAGGTTTAAAAACTTGGCGCTATGGAACACATTTTTACCCAATAATAAACATTTTTATTATGTTCGCAATAACGGAAAATCATGCCAACTGACAAACCGAGAATTATTAGCCTCAGGCCAATAGACATACGTTCATATGCAGCTCTCGCCAATCAGCTTGATCCGCGTGCTCTTGCGCGTTTCAAAGCGCTCATTGAAAACGCCTGCGTCCCGGTCCATCTCGCTTCTGCCCAAGCCCACACGGTTGGCATAATGGCTGCGACTGGTCTTTCTGGTATGGACCGTGTGCATCTCCCTGAAACGGTTGTTTTGACAGCGAACGAAATCGTTGCCAAGGAAAATCAAAAGCTCCGCGAACAGGGGGTGCAAGGCAAATGGGTTGATGGCAAGAAGCTGGCGGTCCAAGCCGCAATGACCAAAGACCCGGATGTCTTAATCAAGGTCGTATCCATCCAGTGGAGCGAGATCCTTGCGATGAAGGGTTTCTCCTTTGACCTGATCGCGGATTTCAGGGCATTCAAGCTGGACACGAACACCCATGTCCTTGCCATGGATAATGGCCATCAGGTGCTGCTGGTAGGCCACCGGGGCAGGAAACCAGGGGAGCCGAGGATGGGAAGCGAGGCGCTGCTGGCGCCGGCGAAGATGGGCACGCAGTGGACCCTTGCCACGAATGGCACAGTGGATGCCGATGTGCTCAGCTCGGCCAAAGATGCCAGCAAGGTCTGGGTCAAGAACAGCCTGAAGGAATTCTCCGAGGAGCTCGGGGTGGAAGGTGAAAACAACCTCAGGTATCTCGGCCTGATAGTCGATACCAAGATGTTCATCGGCGCAATAGGGATCGTGGGAGTCATCGATACCCATCTCACCCCATACGAAATCGATGAGAAGAGGAAAAAGGCCCGGGACGCAGTCGAGGTCCCGATGCTCGATGTCATCCCCCTAGAACAAGAATCCCTTGCGGCATACCTGCGCATCAACCGCTCCAATATGGTCCCGCAGCTTGTGACATCCATCGCGATGCTCGGCTACGGACAATTTGGCGACGCATTCCTTAAGCTTGCCGATAAGTGATCTTGCCGAAAATTCGTGCCTGCCGATAGGTAAAAAAATCCCGGATGCGTATGCTATTGCATGTCCAAGATACTCATGATAGTTTCGCAGAGGGATTTTCGGGATGAGGAATACCTGGTGCCGAAAGAGATGCTGCTTCACGCTGGTCACACCATCAAGGTAGCGAGCGTCAACCGCATGAGCGCAAAAGGCGTCAAAGGCACAATCATCACACCGGATATGGCCATCCACGAGGCGAGCGCTGATTTCTTCGACTGCTTCGTGGTAGTAGGGGGCCCGGGCTCATACGGCCTTGCAGAGAACAAGGATCTCCAGAAACTTCTTGCCAAGGCGAACGAAATGGGAAAGACTGTCTGCGGGATATGCGTTGGGCCTCTTTCGCTTGTGAAAGCCGGAGTCCTGAAGAACAAGGAAGCGACTATCTTCCCTGACATGGCGATAATCCGCGAGCTCCGCGAGAGCGGCGCGCAGTATTCGCTCAAGCACGTAGTCACCTATGGGAATACGATAACAGCCGACGGGCCCGCGGCAGCGGAGGCATTCGCGAAAGCGATAATAACAGCGCTCGCGTGAATCGGTAACGAAAAGAAGCGTAAACGAAAAAAATAAAAAAACAAGCGTGCGCCCGCAATACTCAGACCGGCTTGGCGCCTGCTCTCAGAAGCAGGAAAACTTTCTGATCGTTATGAGAATCCACAGCCCCGGCCATCTCCATATCCATCCTCGCTTCGAGGATGCCCGCTGTTTCTGCATGGCCCTGTCCCTTTGCGATCTGGTATGCGCTCCTCTTGAAAAGCTCCTGGTCTTCAACGACCCCGTATATGAATGCGACATCGCCGCCGGCCTTGAGCGCATCCTTGATTCCGGCCGAATCGCCCTGGGATGCGATCTTGCACATCCTGCGGTTGAGCTCCTGATAAAGAAAGCTGGCCAACTGCGAATCCGGGTCTGCGGCATTAGCTTTCATCCAGGCGCTCATCCCCTCTTCATCCAGCGCGAAAATATCAGCGCCGGCATCGACCGCCTCGATCGCCCGGCCGATGTCCCTTTTCGGGATGGTATCGAATAAGATCCCATTAAGCCTTTTTTGGATCAGCCTGATGCAGTTCGTGTCGCTGGAATCTCTAGCATGATCGAGCGGATATTTTTCATTATCATCCTTCAGCGTCGGATCTGCTCCGGCGCCAAGGAAAACTTCCACGCTTGTTGAAAAGCCGAGGCTGGCAGCCATCATCAGGCCGGTCATTCCCTCCTTCCCCCGCCCATCGATATGTTCAGGCCCGTTCTTACTGTCCTGAGTCGGGCTGCTGGCTTGCTCCCTTCCTTCGCTGGCTTCGGATGCCTTGGCCAGCCCTTCTTCCTTGGGCGGCTTAATGGCCTTGAAAAACTTCTCAATGACATGCGCGGGGATCGCAGGCCTCATCGCGCCCACAACTGCGGATGCGCGCTCGCATGAGCCGTTGCTTCTTTTTGCATCCTTATCCGGCTGGGCCATGCCGGGCCTTAATGTGTCCATAAAGATATGATTACGAAGACGGATATTTAATTGTTGCTCTTTGGGTTATTTTGAGGGATTCGTTTGCTTCATCCCTGCCGGCTTCGGCCCAACGGCCGCACGCTATATGTTTTTATTGTTTCAGTGACAACATCAGTCCGGTTTTGCAATGATCACGATAAGGCATGACGGATGTATCCTATGCGTGGGCTGCTCTTCGGTTTGCCCGGTGAATGCCATCGAGCTTGTCGGCACCAGGATGGAGCATTTCCCGGCTAAATGCATAGACTGCGGGCTGTGCGTCAAAGGATGCCCGGCAAATGTGATAACGCTCTTCAAAGGAGTGAAGAACTCCAAGGACCTGCCTCCGAGCGCGAAATACGGCTGAATCGCGGAAAGATAAGAAAGACAACCCGGAACGGTGAAAAACATGTCTGAGAAATTCGATCATGATGTCATAATAATCGGGGGCGGACCTGCCGGCTCCACATTCGCGAGGCTCTGCGCAAACGCAGGCATGGACGCTCTGATAGTGGACAAGCGCAGGGAGATCGGCAACCCTGTCCGTTGCGGCGAAGGCCTTGGCGAGCGCGAAGTCATCAAGGAAGGCCTTGAGATCCCGAAGCAATGCTATTCGACAGAGATCAAAGGATCGAAAGTCGTCGCACCGAATGGGAAAACCATAATCTGGGCTACAAAAGAGACGCACGGCTGGGTGCTCGAGCGCAAGATTTTCGACAAGTGGCTGGCTGAACTAGCTATCGATAAAGGCGCGAAAGTGAAATCATACACGCGGGCTATCGGCGTTCTTAAGGACGAGAAAGGCAACCCCTGCGGGCTTAAGCTCTCTCACGGCGGCCGCGAGCCGTACGAATTGCGTGCGCCTTTGATAGTCTCGGCCGAAGGCATGGAATCCATGATGGCTAGGGAGATGGGATTCAAGACAGTGCACTCGCTCTATGATGTGGACACCTGCTACCAGTACGAGATGAAGCCCTATGACCATGAGAACCTGATAGAGCTCTATTTCGGCAACAAGATCGCGCCCCGCGGCTATGTCTGGATTTTCCCAAAAAGGGACCGGAAGGCGAACGTCGGCATCGGGATCGGCGGTAACCTAACGATCTCGAAAAAGAATGGCGATATGCCTGGCGCAGACCCAAAGATCCTGCTCGACTCGTTCATAAAAGACAACGAGCAGCTGAAAGATGCGAGCACGTTATATGATTTCGGCGGAGTGATCTCAGTCGGCGCTCCGATCAATGAATTCGTTAAGGACAATTGCATTGTGATCGGGACAGCCGCGAAACAGGTCGATCCGATACACGGCGGCGGGATAGCCATCGCGATGGAGACCGGAGTCCTTGCCGCATCCATCGCGGTCGATGCGCACAAGAAAAAGGATTATTCCAGGGCTTCGCTCCTCCCATACGAGACGAAATGGAAGGACACCCTAGGCAAGAAGATGAACAAGAGATTGATGCTCAGGAAGGTCATGGAGAAGCTTTCCGATGATGATTTCAACCATATCTTCAATTCGATAAACGACCAGGACCTGTCGCAGATAATGGGCGGGAACTTCGCTCCATCTATTGCTAAGGTGATAGGGACCCGTCCCCAGCTCCTTGGGGTATTAAGCGCTCTTGCCCCAGGAAGCAAGAGATGAACAGACTGAATCTTCGCCGTGCCTTTTCATAAGCTTTTTAAACCTGGGAGCTGTTGCTTTCTTCAGGTGATCCAGGATGAACAAGAACCTCATAATATTAGGAATCATGCTCATGGTCGGCTTCTCATTCGCGGTTCCGATAATACCCGCGAATCCGTATTTCGATAACAAGGTATCGATCGTATGGTGCGCGGGCGTGACGATGGGACTGCCGATGAATGCCAGCGCGTACGGCTACAACAAATCATACAACAGCCAGATAGGGGCCCTGATTTCCAGCTCTAGGGCTGCCTACAACGTATGGATAGGCAAGGGCGGTCCATGCAGGAATAGGGATTTAATCGCCTTCAACAGCGTCTATAACACGGTGCTGATGCCCGACTTTTTCCAGGAAACGAGGCTTTACTTCCGCGCAGCCAATGACGCCGTCAGGAGCGGGTCGACGAATTGGAGAGCGGTTTTTGCGGAATATTCAGGATTCCAGAGCGATTTCCGGGATTGCGTCGCGAGCCGGCCGGCCAGGAACTGCGGAATCGCATAAAGGTAATAAATCAGGTTATCATCGATTTTTTCTCTTTTCTTCCTTATTTTTCCCTAGTCCCCTCAGTCCCAACCATTTTAAACCTTGGATTCCTAGCTCACGGCAGGTGATATCGAATGAACAAGGGTATCTTGGTATTGGGGATCTTCGTGCTGGCTGCGACGTCATTCGCTTTTGTGTTTCCAGTACTCAACCCCTATATGAACAGCAAAATAGAGAATGCGTGGTGCCAATACACTGTGTTGTTTTCTGGAATGAACTCCAGTATCCATAGTTTCAACCACTCGTACGATGGGCGGATGGCGCAAATCCGTGCGAATATGTCGGCTTCCATCAATAATATGGGAATTATCTATTGCACCCCGCCGTACAACAACATCGCGGCTTTCAACAGCGAATATAATAAGTTCAGCCCGTTGACCGCGCAAACTACCGCGTTATTCTTCAAATCGGCTTTCGAAGAAATGATGATTCCTGACGGCATATCCTGGGCCAGCGTATTTAGCACCTATCAGGGCTACCAGAGCGATTATCAATCGTGCTTAGCGGCTGGCTATCATTGGGGATGCATTTAGGGTAATCATCCAATCTTTCCCCCTTTTCTTCCTTATTTTTCCCTAGTCCCCCCAGTCCCAACCATTTTAAACCTTGGATTCCTAGCTCACGGCAGGTGATATCGAATGAACAAAAATTTCCTGATATTGAGCGTTTTGCTCCTCCTAAGCATAAGCTTTGCTGTGAGTGGTACCAAAATGCAGAACCCATACCTTGGAATAAAATACCAGCGTGTTTTTTGTTCCGTTGTCAATCTGGTTATTCCCATGAATGCGAGCGCATTCGGATACAATTCCTCGTATAACGGACAGATGAATTCCCTCATTTCAGCGATGCCAGCCTCCATTGGCCGACTAAACGATTATGGCTGTATAGGACCGGGCAATGTGGCTGCGTTCAATACCGAATACAGCGGCACTTTCTCACCGCTTATGTCTCAGGTCACGGCTATCTATTTCAGGGCTGCTTTTGACGCTATCAGGGATGGCTATCCTCCTTCCTGGGCGGAAGTCTGGAGCCAATACCAAGGCTTCCAGAATAATATGCAGGCCTGCATGAATATACCCATGCCCCCGCCCTGCCACCCTGTCTGATTACCCACCATCTTTCTTTTTCCCCTTTTCTTCCTTATTTTTCCCTAGTCCCCCCAGTCCCAACCATTTTAAACCTTGGATTCCTTTCCTTGAGCAGGTGATATCGAATGAACAAGGGTATCATAGTATTAGGGATTTTCGTGCTGGCTGCGATGGCATTCGCCGCTACCCCGATATACAACCAATATATGTACAACAAAATGATCAATGCAGGATGCCAATACAACCTATTTGTGAGTATGAACACAAGCACATATGGTTACAACCACTCATACAATGGGCAGATGGCGACAATCAAAGCGAACATGATAACAGCTGGTCTAAATATGATAGCCATTTATTGCGCCCCGCCCCACAACGACATCTCGTCTTTCAATAGCCAATACAACCAATTCGGCCAATATACCTCGCAGGCGTCTGCGATATTCTTCAGGGCCGCTACCGATGCGACCTCGGGCGACGGCATAACCTGGCTGAATGTTTTCAGCACCTACCACGGCTATCAGGATACGTACCAGGCTTGCCTGCTGATCCATGTCCCGGTCTCATGCCCGCCACCGGGATGATTATCCAATCTTTTTCCCCTTTTCTTCCTTATTTTTCCCTAGCCCCCCCAGTCCCAACCATTTTAAACCTTGGATTCCTTTCCTTGAGCAGGTGATAATAAATGAACAAGAGCATCCTAGTATTAGGTATATTGATTCTCTCGGTAATGGCATTTGCCAAACCCCTTCCGAGCCCGTATCTGGAGAGCAGCTTCAACCGTGCGTACTGCTTGTATTACATATCATGGGAGGAAATGAACACCAGCGTCCACACCTTCAACGCCAGCAAATCGTCGCAAATGAACTCGATCGGTTCCAGCCTCCGCACCTCCCTCTGGACCCCCCTCGATAACGCCTGTCTTGATAACCAGATCTCGGAATTCAATTCCGAATTCAAGAGCAACTTCAATCCTCTCATGGCGCAGGCCACGGCCCTCTATTTCAGGGCAGGGTTCGATTACGTCATGATTGGGCATAGTTGGGCGAATGTCTGGAACGACTACACGGCAATCCAGACGGATTACCAGCTTTGCATAGCAAAATCGCATGTATGCGGAAAATAACACCGATGATAGAAGCGTGCATACTTTTTCCCTTTTTTCCTCCTTATTTTTACTTAGTTTCAATTTTCTCTTCCGATAATCCCATCCCCGCCTGAGCGAGCATTTATTAAGCTTGTTTTCGTTCGTTTGACAGGTGAACCTATGAATAACAGATATCTATTAGCAGTGGGCCTGATGCTCCTGATTGGGATGGCGAGCGCCGCCCCGACCCCGAGCAACCCATACCTGGATTCGAGATTATCCCGCGTATACTGCAGCGTGGTTGGCTCAAGTTCGTTTTTACGAGAGATGAGTTTCGCGATACACGCCTATAACGCATCTTATGACTCTCAGAGGGCGACTATCATTAACAATGCCGCCGCATCCAAGACCGCATTGATAGGTGATTGCCACAACAACCTTGTAGCTACGTTCAACACCGAGTACCTGACGCACTTCGATTCATCTGCCCAGGCGCTTACGGCGCTGTACTTCAAATCCGCTTTCGATTATGTAAGGGGCGGCGGGAGCTGGGCGGCTGCCATGGCGCAATACAATGGCTTCCTGGCAGATTACCAGGACTGCGTCAGCACTCTGCATCTCCACAATTGCCAGCCCCCAGAGTAATACGACGATCCCACCCTCTTTTTTCCTTTCCTTATTCCCCTATTTCTCTTCTATTTTTCCCTTGTCTCCAGCTTCCCAACCATTTTAAACCTTGGATTCCTAGCTCATGGTAGGTGATATTGAATGAACAAGAGCATCCTGATATTAGGGATTTTCGTGCTGGCGGCAACGACGTTCGCTTATACGATATACAACCCCTACCTGAATGTAAAGCTCTGGAGCGCGGATTGCCAATATAACGCGATGTGGAGCGATATGAATTACAGCGTCGCCCATTTCAACGCATCAAAAGGCCCGGCTATGGTCGCTATCGGCTCGGCTATGGCCGATATGCTGTATTATCACCAGAATCTGAGCAGCCAATACTGCGTATATAACAATACACAAGCCTTCAACAGCCAATACAACTCCGTGTTCAACCCGCTGATGGCGCAAGCGACAGCCCTTTATTTCCGCGCCGCTTTCGACGACATCTCGAACGGAGGGACATCGTGGTCGTTTTTCTGGGGCGATTACCAGAAAATCCAGGGTGATTATAGGGATTGCCTTGCCTATTGGCTCATCCCGCATCCGGTTAACTGGTGCGCCATATAAATCGTCATCCCTTTTCTTTTCTTCCCTATTTTCCCTTCTTCTTTTCCCCCGCTCAAACCCCAGCCGATGCGAGCCGAGGCGAAGCTGGGAATACCTTTAAATACAATTCCGAATGTAACTATTCCTATTAATTGTATCCAATTTCTCCGCACTTCCGGCATGGGTTGCAAACAGCCGGCGGCGAGGTGTTTGAATGGTTACGGTATATGATGCTGATACGAACAAGCTCATAAGGAACGCCGCAGAGAAGCTCCGCGGCAAGGTAGAGAAGCCCGCTTTCGTCGGGATCGTGAAGACCGGAGCGCATGCTGTCCGGCCGCCATTGCAGGAGGATTTCTTCCTCTACCGCTGCGCCTCGATACTGAGGCAGGCCTACGTGAACGGCGTCATCGGTACGCAGAGGCTCCGCAGGCACTACGGCGGGCGCAAGCGCAGGGGAGTGAAGCCCGCCAGGCACATGAAGGCAGGCGGATCCACCATACGCAAGGCGATCCAGCAGCTCGAGAAGGCCGGATTCCTGACAAAAGAGAAGGCAGGAAGGAAGATCTCGGCTTCAGGCAGGAAACTGCTTGACAGCGCCGCCAAAGAGAGCGTCTAGATATGGACGAGGAAGAGCAAGGGGACGTTGAGAAACATAAGATTCAAGACGCCAAGAAGGCCGAGGCGCAGCTGAAATCGACTCTGCGCATCGCCCTGGACGACCTTGCTTATGAGCGCATGATGAACGTCTCGCACTCGAACAAGGAACGCTATCTCGCTGCGGTCAAGCAGGTGTTCGCGATCTACCAGCGCATCGGGCGGAAGATAACGGATGATGAGCTCCTCCGTATCCTGAAGGCGCTGAAGGACCGCACGGATACCGAGACGAAGATCACGTTCCACAAGAAATGAAGGATGACAAGAAATGAAGGATAACGAGAAATGAAAGATGGGAAGACTTGGAAATTGCATTTAACGGGATGATGGTTATGGGAATCAAAAGCCTGAACAAGAAGATGAGGCTCGCCAAAGAGAGCCGCAAGATACGGAGGCTGCCGGCCTTCGTGATGATCCGCACCAAGCGCAAGGTCCTCTTCAACAAGAGGAGACGGGATTGGAGGACGGACAAGCTAAGGATATCTGACGATTAGGTGATTTTCCATGAAGCTTGAAAGGCTATACACGGTCCCCCTGGGGGAAGCATATGAGGCGGTCCGCCAAAAGCGGGTGCCGAAAGCAGTAAAGCTGCTGCGCGCCTTCATCGAGAGGCACATGAAAGCAAAGGGCATGAAGATAACCTTCAGCAAAGCCCTGAACGAGCATCTCTGGGCGCACAGCATACAAAAGCCGCCGAGGCGCGTGAAGGTCAGGCTCATCAAGGACGACGATGCCGTCCGCGCGTATCTCTCGGACGAGAAGGTCGAAGAGCCGAAGAAGAAAGAGGAGAAGAAAGGCGAAGAGAAGAAGCCACAGGTGAAAGAGGAGGCGAAGAAGGTCGCTCCGGCAGCTGTTGCAAAACCGGCTGAGAAGAAACCGGAAGTCCAGGGCCCGAAACCTGTGGAGAAGAAGCCCGAGGCGCAGCCTTCGAGACCTGAAGCCAAGAGCCCTGCGATCCAGAACCCCAAACCTGCAACGCCATCACCCCAAAAGCCGGCCGAGCAAAAGCCTTCTGCCTCGCAGCACCAATCCGGGAGCGGGGAGAAAAGATAATGCGCACCACGACGTATTTCGGCAATCCCTGGATAGGGATGTTCATCAAGACCAACGATGCAATATCGCTTTTGCCGATCGATACGATGAAGAAGGTCGAGGATTCGCTCTCAGCCAACCTCGGGACCACGCTTGTGCGCCTATCTATATCCGATTCGAATCTTTTGGGCGTATATATCGCGTTGAATTCGAACGGCGCGATCCTCCCGAATGTCGCAAGGCCTGAAGAGGTCCAGAAGCTCAAAGAGGCAGGCCTCAACGTCTACATATCCCAGGAGCCGCAGAATGCGCACGGCAACAATATCTGCGCGAACGACAAGGGCGGGATAGTGAATCCGCATATACCGCGCGATGAGGTCCTGCGCATGTCAGATGCCTTGGGGGTCGAGCTCGTGCCGATCTCTATCGCTGGCTATTCCACGGTCGGAAGCTCGTGCATAGCTACAAACAGCGGGTATCTTGCGCACTTCAAGGCTAGCGACGATGAGCTCGCTATGCTCAAAGACGCCTTCAAGGTCGACGGGGGGAGAGGGACCATGAACCGCGGCACAGGCTTCGTCTCGTACGGCGCGATAGTGAACCGCAAGGGCTATGTCGCCGGCGAAGCGTCTACTGCCTACGAATTAGGGCGGCTCGAGGAGGCGTTGGGGTTGATCCGTTAGGCGTTTGGGGGGTTATCCGTTAAGGGTCAAGGCATATCCGTTAGGTATCGGATTAAAACCATAGCGATTGATTAGAATATCCGCGAACCATTCGCGAAAAATATCATGTTATTGGGAAACGAAGGTGGAAAAAATGAAGTTCTCAGTCCAAGGCAAGATAATGCTGGGGAAGACCGAACGGTCGTTCAACAAGGAGATAGAAGCTCCGAGCGAGAACGCTGCCAAGCAGAAGGTGTTCTCCCTTTTCGGCTCTGTCAACGGGCTCACCCGCAAGAAGGTGAAGATAGAAAAAATCGAGAAGGCGAAGTGATTCTGATGCCGACCCTGGAAGAGACCCAGTCGCAGCTGAACTACGAGGTCGCGGTATACCGCGAGCAGCTGAACATGCTGAAACGTGAGACTGAGAGGATCAGCCTCACCACGCTTGATTTGACGAATGCGCTCCGCACTGTCGAGAACCTTGGCGCTGAGCGCGTCCTCATGCCGATCGGCGGCGGCGCATTGATAAAAGGAAAGACCTACGACACGAAGGTGCTGGTCCCGATCGGAGGGGAATATCTGGTCGAGATGGAGAAGCAGGCGGCGGCCACAGAGCTGAACCGGAGGATAGAGGCCACCAAGAAAGCGCTCGAGAAGCTGAATGCCGAATTCGGCAATGTCATGAACAAGCTTCGCGATGTCTCAGGGAAACTTGAGGATCTCCAGACGCAAGTCAGGATCAGCGAAAGGGCGGAAGAGAACGTCCACGAGGATTACATCTAGAAGACGGATCCGTCGTAACATCGCCGGCATATGCGCCCTCGCGAACTAATAGCATGATGGCGCCATAGCTATCATTGGGGTGTATTGGATAATGTTCGATTTCTTGAAGAAGAAGATCGGCGGGTTCATAGACAACCTCACGAAGAAGGAGGATGAGAAGGAAGCGGCGAGCGGAGCTAAGGTTGAACATATTCCTGAAATCGAGAAAGTTGAGGAACGCGGGATCGAACAAAGAATCGAACCCGAAATCCAAAAACAAATCGAAAAACCGCCCGAAAAGAAAATAGAGAAGCGGATCGAGAAACCGCCCGAAGAAAAAAAACCGGCCAAAAAACCGCCCGAAAAAATAATCGGAGCGAAACAAATATCGGAAACGAAAATCGAAGCGCAAAAACCTGTTCCTAAACCGCCCGAAAAGCTAATCGAGAAACCGATCGAAAAAAAGGAAGCGATCGAGAAGAAATTCGAGAAGCGAATCGAAAAACCGATCGAGAAAAAAATCGAAAAACAAGTCGAACCGAAACCTGAAATCAAAGAACCGCCCGAAAAAAAAGAGATCATTGCCGAACCTCCTCCGAAAGAGAAGGAACGGGTGAAGCTGGGCGTCTTCAGCGCGATAAAAGGCTTCGTCACCGGAGAAGTGGAGATTAGCGAGAAGGACGTTGTCTCGCTCCTGGACGACCTGGAGCTCGAGCTCCTTGAAGCCGATGTCGAGCTATCCGTTGCCGGAGCCATCCGCGACGACTTGAAAGAGCGCTTATCCGGTGCAAAGATAAAACGCGGGGAGCTCCACCAGCATGTCGGCTCAGTGATAAAGGAGACGCTCACTTCCATCCTCACAAGCGAAAAGGATTTCGATTTGGTAGCGCGCGTGAAAAACGCCGATATGGACAGCAAACCCCTCAAGATCGTATTCCTCGGGATCAACGGCGCAGGCAAGACGACCACTATGGCGAAAGTGGCTCGCATGCTCATGGACAACAAATGCAAGGTCGTCTTCGCTGCAGCAGACACGTTCAGGGCAGCAGCAATAGAGCAGCTCTCGACCCATGCAGAGCGGCTCGATGTGCGGGTGATAAAACGGGATTATGGCTCCGACCCTACATCAGTTGCCTATGATGCAGTAGGCTATGGGAAAGCGCACGGAATAGACGCGGTCCTGATAGACACGGCAGGCCGGCAGGACACCAACATCAGCCTCATCAACGAGATGAAGAAGATGGACAGGGTGATAAAACCAGACCTGAAAATCTATATCGGCGAGAGCATCGCTGGGAATGCGATAATCGAGCAGGTCCAGTCTTTCGACCGTGAGATAGGGATCGACGCTGTCATCCTCACCAAGATGGACTGCGACCCCAAAGGGGGAACCATGCTCTCGATATCCAAGGCGAGCGGCATCCCGATAATCTATATCGGCACGGGCCAGGGATACGGGGACCTGGAGCGTTTTGAAGCCAGGAAGATAGCGGAAAGGATAGTCGGCTGAAGCCAAAAAGCGCATCGCGCCCATCCGTGATCCGATGAATCTAATCATACACCATTACCCTCTAAACAAAACTAATCCTTTAAAAACAGTATCAATCACATAAATCTCCGGAAAACAACTAATATAATATTACAGACAGGTGTCGAGATGGCTGAAAAGGATGGTCGCGGACGATGCGAAGCTTCTCAAACCGCAGAAAGCAAAACCCAAAGTACCTCAGGGGCGCAGGGGCGGCCGATGATCCTATGAGCGCGGATAGCGCGATAGATTTTTCCATTTTTTCCACGAAACTGAAGACCGACCCATGCATACCTTCCAACCTCGGTGCCAATCTCGTGTCCTTTATAAAGATAGGCAGGTATAGTCAATCTATGGCCGCCAAAAAGGATGAGACCGGATCTCTTAGGGCAAGCAGCAATTTCTCCGGACGTGTTCCGGTGAAAAAGGATATCTCGGGCATCGAATCCGAGACCATCGCGCGCGCAGGAAAGACCATCCAGGCCATAGACAACTACTTATCAAAGGTACAAGTCGCACAAAGCGGGAGAAGCATCCCCAAGGACCTTTTCCCCGAGATCGTGCGTATGCGCCATTTCCGCGATATGCTCGACTCATGGCGCAGGGACGCGATCTCTGCGCATGGCCGCGAGAACGAGCCGGAGCGTCGCTCCAGGCTCCAGGAATTCATAATCATCTGCAATACTTTCTCAGGTGTTTGATCATGGGAGGACCCACAGCAAGACGGATCGAAGAAGGGGCTGAATCAGAAGCCCAGAGGCCCAGGTTGCCGGAGCGGATCACCGTAGCGGCTTTGACAAAACCAGAAGAAGCCCGGGATTCAGCGAATCGCGAGATACGCGCGACGCTCACCTATTCATCCAGTTTGCCTCCCATGTCCACGGCCATCGATGTCGAGCATCGTCTTGGCGCCTATAGGCAGGCATTGACCCGGATCCAGGATATCGTAGTTCCTGTCCTTGGAGACCGGTACAACGATATCCTCGCGCCGTTCAGAGGTTACCTTGATCATGCGGAAGCTTCGATCAAGAACCATAACCATAGCCAGGCGAACCGGGATCTCGACCGTTTCAATGCAATGCTTCCGCATACAGGAGACCTGGTCGACACCCATGTGCTCATCCTGACCATGCCTCTGGTGCGCGGGGTTAGGCATGACGGCCGGGAATTGAGTCCGAGCGAACTGAAGAACATTCTATTGGACAATGCTGTTGTTCTGTTCGATGATTTCGGGACCCAGAACCAGGCTAGGGCAGAGAACGGCTATAGGGTTATCCGCATAATCGCTTCCAACGGCGATCGGATCAATGCTGCCGGTCCTGCCGGAGCGCTTGAAGCCGGCCGCATTCTGGATTTCGTTGACAGGCTCGCAAGCGATTCAAAGCAGAAAAAGCCATATACTGCAGAGCAGGCGGCAGCTGATCGGAAGATGCTTCGCGCGTTCGAGGCTGATTTGGACACGCTGGCCATGCGCTCCATCAGCCAATGGCAGGCGCTCATCGCACGCATGATGGCTGACCGGTTCATGCTCGAGCGCATCAAGGCGGATCTTAGCCGGCTGAATGCCGACCTCAGCGATATGGCCGAGCAATTCCAAAGGAAGAAAGAGGGCGAACGGATCAGCGACGAAGAGTTCGGGAAACTCGCCAAGCGCTACCGCGCACTCACCGGCGATACGCCTTTCCAGACAGAGGCCGAGCAAGGCGCGGAGATAGAATCGTCTGCAAGGATGATAGTCGGCAAAGCCACG